>ERZ808040.1390-NODE-1390-length-16343-cov-9.847535_pt1 | contig 16343 bp, 19 predicted proteins | sample MGYA00380191_ERZ808040 | MGnify/ENA primary metagenome ERZ808040 (study PRJEB31490, sample SAMN06133395) | mouse gut metagenome | isolation source: J6 | host: mice | place: China: Chengdu | collected 2015-05 ... | reverse complement strand
TGGCGCAGGTTGCCACCAAAGCCCTGGCTGGCGAAAGCGGCGTATTTGGCTGCCAGCACGCCGCAGGCCATAGAGACGACAGCCAGAACCAGCATGGCGGCCCCCAGGGTGAAGATGTAGCCCATGAACAGGATCAGGTAGCCCACCAGCGCCCCGGTGTAGATCATCCACCGCTTTTTCCCCGGGAAATCGCTGATAAACACGGCGTAGAGGAAGGCGAACACGATGACCAGGGAGCGGACCACCACCCCTGCGGTGACGGGGTGCCCGGCCTGGGCGCCCAGGCCGGTGAGCGCGTCGATGAGGGGCTGGCAGAGAATATAGACGGCCAAGAGCATGGGCAGGTGGACTCTGGAGGCGTCCTGGAGCCTGGCGCGCAGTTGATTCATGACAACACATCCTATTTTCAGCGGGCGGGCCCGCGCAGATTGGCAAAACAGCTTTTTCAGTATAGTATAACATGGCGGAGAATGCAATAAAAAATGTCTCAAAAGAATGTGAACATTTTGCAAAGAAGGAAGAAAGGACCGCCGCGCTTGTGCGCGGCGGTCCTGATGTAAGCGGTTTACAGCGCGGCCTTGATGGCCTCCACCTCGTCGCCGCAAGCTTCATATCCCTCGCTTTCGCCTTCGGCAAAAGCTCGCTCATTTCGCTGCGGCTCCTCTCCCCACAAAGCCTGAAGGGCGGCTTTGCGGGGACCCCAGTCAGCATTTTATAGTGCCGACTTGATAGCCTCCACCATATCGAGCTTCTCCCAGGGCAGGTCCAGCTCCGGGCGGCCGAAGTGGCCGTAGGCGGCGGTCTGGCGGTAGATGGGCCGGCGCAGGTCCAGCCGGTTGATGATGGCGGTGGGGCGCAGGTCGAACACCTTCTCCACCGCCGCCTCCAGCGCCTCGTCGCTCACCGTGCCGGTGCCGAAGGTGTCCACCCGGACGGACACAGGCCGGGCCACGCCGATGGCGTAGGCCAGCTGCACCTGGCACTTGTCCGCCAGGCCCGCGGCCACCACGTTCTTGGCCACCCACCGGGCGGCGTAGGCGGCGGAGCGATCCACCTTGGTGGGGTCCTTGCCGGAGAAGGCGCCGCCGCCGTGGGGAGCGGTGCCGCCGTATGTATCCACGATGATTTTCCGTCCCGTGAGGCCGGAGTCCCCCTGGGGCCCGCCCACCACAAAGCGGCCGGTGGGGTTGACCAGGATGCGGGTGTCCCCGTCCAGCAGGGCGGCGGGAATGGTGGGCTTCACCACCAGCTCGATCATGTCGGCGCGAATCTGCTCCAGGGTGGCCTCGGGGGCGTGCTGGGTGGAGAGCACCACCGTGTCCACCCGGACGGGCCTGCCGTCCGCGCCGTACTCCACAGTGACCTGGCTCTTGCCGTCGGGCCGCAGGTAGTCCACCAGCTTGTCCTTGCGCACCTGGGTGAGCCGCTGGGCCAGCTTGTGGGACAGGGCGATGGCCAGGGGCATCAGCTCCTCCGTCTCCCTGCAGGCGTAGCCGAACATCATGCCCTGGTCCCCCGCGCCGTTGTCCAGGCCGTCGTCCAGCCCGCCCTCCTTGGCCTCCAGGGCCTTGTCCACGCCCAGGGCGATGTCGGGGGACTGCTCGTCAATGTTGGTGATGACGGCGCAGGAGTCGCCGTCAAAGCCGTACTTGGCCCGGTCGTAGCCGATGTCCCGGATCACCTGCCGGGCGATTTTGGGGATGTCCACATAGCAGGAGGTGGTGATCTCCCCCATGATATGGACCAGGCCGGTGGACACCGCCGTCTCGCAGGCCACCCGGGCGTTGGGGTCCTTCTCGATGATGGCGTCTAAAATGGCGTCGGAAATTTGGTCGCACACCTTGTCGGGGTGGCCCTCGGTGACGGATTCAGAGGTAAATAAACGTTTTGCCATATTTTTTCTCCTTTCTTTGATGGGAGGAAATGAGGGCTGAAAAAAGCCCCGCCGAACTTTACTCGGCGGGGCTGGATGAATCAGGTCTTTTCCTCATCTCGCGTTTCCGCCGGACTTGGCACCTTGCACCGCAGGTTGCCGTGGCTTCATCGGGCCGGTCCCTCCACCACTCTTGATAAGGCATTATTCAGTTGACAGCTTTATTATAGCACAGTATGCCGCCCTGTCAATGACACAAAGCACAAAAACTGTAAAAATTTTATCCTCGGTTCGTGGCCGTCGCTGACATCTGACGGTTACAGCTACTTTGGCGGCGAGTTTAAAGCTCTTTTTCGGTTCCTTTTTCTCTTGAGAAAAAGGAACTACCCCTTGGGCTTGGGCTTGAAAATCATGGCCACCACCACGCCTAGGAAGATGGCCGCGGCGATGCCCCCGGCGGTGGACGTGACCCCGCCGGTAATCGCCCCCAGCAGGCCCTTTTCCGCCACCGCCTCCCGCACCCCCTTGGCCAAGGAGTAGCCAAACCCGGTGAGGGGCACCGTGGCCCCCGCCCCGGCCCACTCCGCCAGGGGTTTGTACACGCCCACCGCCCCCAGCACCACGCCGGCCACCACGTAGGCCACCAAAATCCGGGCGGGGGTGAGCTTGGTCTTGTCGATGAGAATCTGACCCACCACGCAGAACAGCCCGCCCACCACAAATGCCTTCAGATAATCCATCATTTTCCTCCTTCCAGCGCCAGCGCGTGGCAGATGCCGGGGATGGACTCCCCCTGCATGGTGGCCGTGGGGGAGTGCAGCGCCCCGGTGGGACAGAACAGAATCCGGCTCCACCGCCCGGACAGCAGCCCCGGCAGCAGATAGCCGCACAGCACCGACGCCGAGCAGCCGCAACCCGACGCCCCGGCGTGCACGTCCTGCTCCTCCCGGTCGAACAGAATCAGGCCGCAGTCGTTGTAGTTGGCCAGCTTCACCCCGTCCCGGTCAAACAGATCGGTGACGATCTCATGGCCCAGGCTGCCCAGGTCGCCGGTGACAATGAGGTCGTAGTAGTCCGGCGCGAGGCCGGTGTCCTCAAAGTGGGTCTTCAGCGTCTCGTAGGCGGCAGGGGCCATGGCCGCGCCCATGTTGTTGGCGTCCTTGATGCCCTTGTCCTTCACCATGCCCACCGTCACCCGGGCGACGCGGGGGCCGGGCCGGACGGCGTTGGTCACCACCACCGCCCCGGCGGCGGTGGCCGTCCACTGGGCGGTGGGAGTGCGCTGGGAGCCGTACTCCAGCGGCGTGCGGTACTGCCGCTCCGCCGAGCAGAAGTGGGACGAGGTGGCGGCGGCGGCATAGGTCCCATACCCGCCGCTGAGCAGCAGCGTGGCCAGGGCCAGGCTCTCTCCCATGGTGGAGCAGGCCCCATACAGCCCGAAAAAGGGGACGCCCGCCGCCCGGGCGGCGTAGCCCGCGCCGATGCACTGGTTGAGCAGATCCCCCGCGAGCAGCAAATCCAGGTCCGGGGTGTGCAGCCCCGCCCGCTTCAGCGCCGCGTCCAGGGCCAGCCCCTGCATGGCGGACTCCGCCTGCTCCCAGGTCTTGGCCCCGAAGGCGTCGTCCTGGCAGGTGTGGTCGAAGTGGCGGCCCAGGGGACCCTGGCTCTCCTTTTTCCCGGCGGCGGAGCCGAAGCCGATGATCACAGGGGGCGAGCCGGGCTGAAAGGTCTGCCGCCCCAGCTTTTGATTTTCCATGGAAGTGACTCCTTTGGCGTAATGTGGCATTAGTTTGCGTCAAATGGGGAAAATTATGCCGGTGGGGCGGAATTGTCACTGGAAAAAAATGCGCCGGGGTGGTATAATACCTCCAGAAAATATTGGGAGGAACCCCGTATGCCCGAAGAAACCCGTTCCATCGGATATATCTGCCCCGTCTGCGGCCAGTCCGTCATCGCCAGCCGCACCGCCTTCCAGCTCGCCGCCGGGGACAGCGTGCTCCCCTGCCCCTGCGGCAAGTCGGAGGTGCGCCTCCGCCAGCTGGGCGACCGGTGCGAGATCACCGTGCCCTGCCTGTTCTGCGCCAAGGACCACACCGCCGTGTGCGCCAACGACGCCCTGCTCCATCAAAAGCTGCTCGCCCTGTCCTGCCCCGCGTCGGGGCTGGGCTGCTGCCACATCGGCCAGGAGGACCGGGTATTCCAGGCCATGGCCAAGCTGGAGCGGGCGGTGGACAAGCTGCGCCTGGACGACCAGACGGACAGCCGGGGCACGTTTTTGGACGACGTGGTCATGACGGAGGTGCTGGCCGAGCTCAAGGACATCGCCCAGCGGGGCGGCGTGACCTGCGGCTGCGGCTGCGGGGACTACGGCGTCAAGGTTGGCTACTCGTCGGTGGATTTGGTGTGCGCCTCCTGTGGGGCCTCGCTGCGCCTCCCGGCCGCCACGCCGGACGACCTGGCCGACCTGTGCGCCCGCTGCTCCATCACCATTCCCGGAAGGAAGGAAAACAGCAGATGAGCACCGTCTATGAGATGAAGCTCCGGGTGGACTCCCGGGACGTGGATTTGTTCAACCAGTGCCGCCCGTCGGCGGTGCTGGGCGTCATGCAGGAGGCCGCCACCCAGGCCGCCCTGTCCCTGGGGGTGTCCGGCCCGGAGATTTTGAAAAAATACAACTGCCTGTGGATGGTCACCCGCAGCTGGGTGGAGCTGGACGCGCCCCTGCGCTGGAACGACCCCATCACCGTGAAAACCTGGCACCGGGGCGCGTCGGGCGCGTCCACCTACCGGGATTTTGATTTCTACCGGGACGGCAGGCCCATCGGTCAGGCCACGTCCATCTGGGTCATGGTGGACGTGGACGAACACAAGCTGTTCCGCATGAAGCAGCTCACCGAGTTCCAGGGCACCGACGGCGGCGATCTGTGCAAGAGCGTCAGGCTGCGCCGGGTGGCCCTGCCGGAGCAGTTCGACGGCCGGGTCCGCCGGGACCTGCGCTACTCCGACACCGACATCAACGGCCACGTGAACAACATCCACTACGCCGATTTCGCCTGCGACAGCCTGCACCTGGAGCGGCTGGGCCGGGACAAGTTCGTCCGCTCCTTCCAAATCGGCTACGTGAACGAGTGCCGGGCGGGGGAAGCCCTCTATGTGGACACCGCCGTCCAGGGCAGCGAGCTGTTCGCCCGCGGCCAGGGCGAGGACGGCACCGAGCGGTTCGACTTCTCGCTGACGCTGGCGGACCTGTAGCGCAGACAAAGCCCCCGCAGTCACGAACTGCGGGGGTCTTCTTTGTCTTTGGCGGTCCAGTGGGGACAGTTTTCCTGCGCCCGCCGGTTTTTGATCCTGGGATGGACGCAGTGGCCGTAGTCTGTGGCATAGTAACGGCCCTTTGGGGAGCGGAGGTAGTGCTTGTAAAAATACTTGCAGTTCCCGCAGCGCTCCTCCGGCAAGGTTTGCCAGCCTTTCATAAGTATCACCTCCATGACCTATTATACCGGATAATCTGCCAACTGGGTGACAGTCATTGACAAACATTGACATACAATGACTGTCAATGACTTGCGCAATGTAGGGGAGGGGCTTGCTCCTCCCCTACGCAATGTACGCAACCCGTGCCGATAAAAAAGCTCCGCTCCATCACCAATTTGATTCACAAGGTGATGGAAGAATATCTGGAACAGCAGGAGGGCAGCGAATAAAATTGTATCCTCCGCAGGGAGCGGCTGGCCGGGAGCGCTCATTCGGGCCAGTCTATGCTACGGGGCGCTGGAGACTGGCCCTGCGTTCGCCGCCCCCGGCCAGCCGCTCCGTTGCCATGCACCCATCAGGCGCGGTACGTGGACGCCTCTTGGTTCCAGTGTTCAAACACAGGCGGCAGCGCAAATAGGGGGAAACGCGTCGAAAGCCGCTGGCGCCGGAAGGGTCACAACCGACGCCCCGTAAATTGCTCCCCCGTAAACGGGGGATTTTTAAGGGGGAGGCCGACTATGGAGCTGGCCCGCCCCTGGGGCCAGCTCCATCCGGAGGCCGCCCCCTTAAATGCGCTCTTTGCTTACTTTCTCTCGCATGAGAGAAAGTAAGTCGCCGAAGGCCCCAGGGTGGGGACAGGCAAAAAAAGGCCCCAGGCCAATCGGCCTGGGGTCCTTTCCTATCTTTTAATACATCCCCATGTCGGGCGCGGGAGCCGCGGCCGGAGCGGGAGGCTCGGGCTTGTCGGCCACCAGGGACTCGGTGGTGAGCAGCACGGCGGCCACGGAAGCGGCGTTCTCCAGGGCGGAGCGGGTCACCTTGGTGGGGTCCACGATGCCGGAGGAGATCATGTCGCAGTACTCCTCCTTGTAGGCGTCGAAGCCGTAGCCGGTTTTGCCGGCGGTCTTCACCTTTTCCAGCACCACGCTGCCGTCGATGCCGGCGTTGGCGGCGATCTGCTTCATGGGCTCGGCCAGGGCCTTGGCCACGATGTTGGCGCCCGTCTTCTCGTCGCCCTCCAGGGTGTTCACCAGCTTCTCCACGGCGGCGATGGCGTCCACATAGGCGGCGCCGCCGCCGGCCACAATGCCCTCCTCCACGGCGGCACGGGTGGCGTTCAGCGCGTCCTCGATGCGCAGCTTCTTCTCCTTCATCTCGGCCTCGGTGGCCGCGCCCACGCGGATGATGGCCACGCCGCCAGCCAGCTTGGCCAGCCGCTCCTGGAGCTTCTCCTTGTCATAGTCGGAGGTGGTGGTCTCGATGGCCTTGCGGATCTGGCCCACCCGGGCGGAGATGGCGTCGCCGGAGCCGGCGCCGTCCACAATGATGGTGTTCTCCTTCTGCACCTTCACCTGGCGGGCGGTGCCCAGCATATCCATGGTGGTCTCCTTGATGTCCATGCCCAGGTCGGAGGACACCACGGTGCCGCCGGTGAGGATGGCGATATCCTCCAGCATCTCCTTGCGGCGGTCCCCGAAGCCGGGGGCCTTGATGCAGCACACGTTCAGGGTGCCGCGCAGCTTGTTCACCAGCAGGGTGGACAGGGCGTCGCCCTCCACATCCTCGGCCACGATGAGCAGCTTCTTGCCGCTCTGGGCAATGGGCTCCAGAATGGGCAGCAGGTCCTGGATGGAGGAGATCTTCTTATCGGTGAGCAGGATGAGGGGATCGTCCAGCACGGCCTCCATCTTCTCGGTGTCGGTGACCATATAGGGGGTGATGTAGCCCCGGTCCAGCTGCATGCCCTCCACCACTTCGCTGTAGGTCTCGGCGGTCTTGGACTCCTCCACGGTGATGACGCCGTCGTGGCTCACCTTCTCCATGGCCTCGGCGATCAGGGTGCCGATGGCCTCGTCGGAGGAGGAGATGGCGCCCACGCGGGCGATGTCGGAGGTGCCGGAGACGGGCTTGGAGTGGCTCTTGATGGCCTCGATGGCGGCGTCGGTGGCCTTGGCGATGCCCTTCTTCATAACCATGGGGTTGGCGCCGGCGGCCAGATTCTTGAGGCCCTCGCGGATGATGGCCTGGGCCAGCAGGGTGGCGGTGGTGGTGCCGTCGCCGGCCACGTCGTTGGTCTTGGTGGAGACCTCCTTGACAATCTGGGCGCCCATGTTCTCAAACGGGTCGGCCAGCTCAATCTCCTTGGCGATGGTCACGCCGTCGTTGGTGATGAGGGGAGTGCCGAACTTCTTGTCCAGCACCACGTTGCGGCCCTTGGGGCCCATGGTGATCTTGACGGTGTCGGCCAGCTGGTTGACGCCCCGCTCCAGAGCGTGGCGGGCCTCCTCGCCGTAGCAGATGATTTTAGACATATCGCATTACCTCCAAAATATTCAAATGCAAATCGGATCGAATGGGATCCGTAGGGGCCGATGTCCTCATCGGCCCTTTCTCACAGGCCTGGTCTCGCGGGGCGATGGGGACATCGCCCCCTACGGTCGTCTTACTCCACGATGGCCAGGATGTCGTTCTGACGGACGATGGTGTACTCCTCGCCGTCCACCTTGACCTCGGTGCCGGAATACTTGCTGGTGAGCACCCTGTCGCCCACCTTCACGGTCATAACGACCTCCTTGCCGTCCACCACGCCGCCGGGACCTACGGCCACCACCTCGGCCATCTCGGGCTTCTCCTTGGCGTTGGCGGTGAGAATGATGCCGCCCTTGGTCTTTTCCTCCGCCTCCAGGGCCTTGAGGATCACACGGTCGGACAGGGGTTTGAGATTCATGATTGGTTCCTCCTTATTGATAGTTTACGTATCCACTGTATTGCCCCTGCGCGGCGCCGCTGTGACCGGCAAACCGAATCCAGCCCGGAGCCCCATGGCCTCCACAGACTCGGAGGGCTCCGGCCCGCATGGCGGGCAGGCGCGGCGCAGATGCTCTACGTTAGCACTCAAATATGCTGAGTGCTAACCACGAGTATGATAATACCCTCTTTCCCTGAAAAAATCAACCCCCCAACGCAAAAAAATTGGTCCGCATGGCAAAAATTCATTCTCCGTTCACAATCTCCCTGGAAGAGTGCTAATTTGCGACCCTCTTTGACCGTCCCCTGCGCACATTGCACAAACAGCCGCGGGGATTCCCCGTCCCCCCTGGTCGATATTTACTCCGGCCCCGGACAGCGGAAATCCCCGCCGGCGGCGCCGGCGGGGATTTTTCACTTTTCCTCCAGGAGCTTGGTCAGCTCCGCCATAAAGGTGTTGATATCCTTGAACTGACGGTATACCGAGGCGAAGCGCACATAGGACACCTCATCCACATCCTTCAGCTTCTCCATCACCAGCTCGCCGATCTCCGTGCTGGGCACCTCCCGCTCCATCTCGTTCTGGAGGGACTGCTCAATCTCCCCCGCCAGCCGCTCCAGCGTGGAGATGGGCACGGAACGCTTCTCACAGGCCTTGAGCATACTGCCCATCAGCTTGCTTTTGTCGAATGCCTGACGGCTGCCGTCCCGCTTGATGACCATCAGTGGCAGGCTCTCCATAATCTCGTAGGTCGTGAATCGTTTGCGGCAGGACAGGCATTCCCGGCGGCGGCGGATGCTGCTTCCCTCGTCGGCCGGCCGGGAGTCCACCACTTTGCTCTCCAAATTGGCGCAGTACGGGCACTTCATAACGGCATTCATCCTTCCTGGTTGAAATCGGCGGGTGCGGGCCAGTCTGTCAATATTATAACATAGCGTACCATATTTGGGTACTGTTTTTGAAAAATTTTTTCCAGGCCGCATAATCGGCAGTCCGCTGTGGCATACTGTCCTGCGTGAGGTGATAATCATGGACAACCGCAATACCAACAATCCTGAAAACAAGAACCAGCAGAACAGCCAGAACAAGAACCAGCAGAACAGCCAGAACAAGAATCCCCAGAACGGCCAGAACAAGAAGGATTCCAACGGCCCCGAGAACCGGAACAACAGCCGGGGCTACTGAGTCCGGCAGGGAGCGGAGGGCGTAACCGCCCTCCGTTCGGCTTCCCGGACCCGAATTTCCGGCGATGGAAAGGGATGATATGCCTGTGAAGCGCGAAAAACCCGGCGACCGGGAGCGGGCCGCCCGAGATCCGCAGTACCGCCCGCCCCCCTATGAGGACCTGTCCAGCCTGGTGGCAGGCCGCCAGCAGGCCGGGCCCCAGTCCACTCCCCCCAGAGCGGGATTTGAGCTGGACGAATGGCAGGACCCGGAGCTGTTTCATTCCCCGGAGCTGTAACGGCCAAAAAAGCCGCCCCTTCCTGTCCGGAAGGGGCGGCTTTCCTGATATGCCCTCAGCTTTGGACGGCAGGGGCGGTCAGGTACTTTTCCTGATAGAACGCCAGCCAGCGGCGGAACTCCGGCTGGTCGCCCTGGCGCACGTCCCGGGCGTAGTCATGGAACTGAAGGTCGGCGTACCGCAGCTCCAGCACCGCCAGGGCCACGTTGGAGCAGTGGGCGGCCACACGCTCGAAGTTGTTGATGAGGTCGTTGAGGATGAAGCCCATCTCCAGCGTGCACGCGCCGGTCTGCAGCCGCCGGATGTGCCGCAGCTTCATCTGCTCCAGCATGGTGCTGATGACCTCCTCCAGCGGCTCCACCTGCTGGGCCAGCTTGATGTCCGCCCGGTCCAGGGCCTGCTGGGCCAGGGACACAATTTCCTTCACGGCGGCGGCGGCCCGGCTCATGTCCTCCAGGCCGTCCGGCGAAAAGGCCACCCCTTTGCTCTCCATCTCTTTGGCCAGCTCCGCCAGGTTCACCGCGTGGTCGGAAATGCGCTCCAGGTCGGTGAGGCAGTGGAGGTAATGGGAGCTGATGAGGGTCTCCCTCTCGTTGAGCCCCCGGCTGTTCAGATGGAACAGATAATTGCCCAGCTTGTCCTCATAGCGGTCCACCACATTCTCCCGGCCCAGAATTTTCTCATACTTCTCGCCGCTGAACCGGGTGAACAGCTCCACGGAGCGGTTCAAATTCTTCACGGCCGCCGCCGCCATCCGTTCCACGGTGCGGCCGCTCTGCTCCAGAGCCAGGGGCGGATAGTCCAGAAAGCGCTCGTCCAGCAGGTTCTCCTGGAACTCCTCCTCGTCCTCGGAGCGGTCCTCCTTGATGGTCAGCACCGCCAGCCGCACCAGCGCGCCGGTGAAGGGCAGCTGAACCAGGGTGGCGCCCACCTTGAACACCGTGTTGAACACGGCGATGCCGAAGGCGGAGGCGGGCAGGGCCATGAACTCCATGGGTAAAAAGATGTGAAGGATGTAGAAGGGGATCATAAACAGGGCGGAGCCCACAATGTTGAAGTACAGATAGATCACGGCGGTGCGCTTGCCGTTGGGGTTGGCCCCGATGGCGGACAGCAGCACGGGCACACACGCGCCGATACACATGCCCAGCACCATGGGGATGGCCACCTCATAGCTGATGGCCCCGGTGATGGACAGGGCCTGCAAAATGCCGATGGACGCGGAGGAGGACTGGATTACCGCCGTCACCAGCAGGCCGATGATCAGGGACACCGCCGGGTTGGAGGCGGCGGAGATGAACTGCAAAAACGCCTCGTTGGACTTCAGAGGGTCCATGGCGGAGCTCATGGTCTGCATGCCGCTCATGAGGACGGAAAAGGCGAGCAAAATCAGGCCCACGTTTTTCTGAGCCTGCTTACGGCAGAAAAAGTACAGAATAATGCCGAGAAAGGCGATGAACGCGAATACGGTGGCGGAGGAGAACCCCCCCTCCCCCTCCACGCCGGCCAGGGTGAGCACCCAGCCCGTGGCGGTGGTGCCGATGTTGGCGCCCATGATGATGCCCACCGCGTTGGACAGCTGCATGATGCCCGAGTTGACAAAGCCTACCACCATGACGGTGGTGGCGGAAGAGGACTGGATCACCGCCGTCACCAGGGCGCCCAGCAGCACCCCCTTGACGGGGCTGGAGGTCAGCTTGCCCAGCACGGTCTCCAGCTTGCTGCCGGCCACTTTCTTGAGGCCGTCCCCCAGCAGGGTCATGCCGAACAGGAAAAAGGCCAGGCCGCCCAGCAGCGATATGATGTCCGCAATACCCATGCGATCAATTCCTTCCCGCGGGCCCGACGCCCGCTCTCTGGCAGACTGCTACACACACGAACAGGTTGATTATATCATACCTGCGGCGGGATTTCCCGCCTTTTTTCAATTTCTCTATGTTGTCGAAATTTGGCCGCCATTGGGTCAAATTTTTGACAAAACAGAAAAAAAAAGCGGCGGGCAGGCTCACGCCTGTCCGCCGCCTCGTCGCCGCAGGGTCCGCCATGGGCGCTAACGACGTCCGCCGCCGCGTCCGCCCCCGAAGGAGCCGCCGGACCGTCCGCCGCCGCCGAAGGAGCGCCCTCCGCCAAAGGACCCGCCAGGGCGTCCGCCGCCCCCGAAGGAGCGTCCTCCGCCAAAGGACCCGCCGGGGCGGGGCCCGCTCATGGGCCGCCCTCCGCCGAAAGGCCCGCCGGGACGGGGCCCGGGGTTGGGCCGCCCTCCGCCGCCAAAGGGCCGTCCGCCGCCGAAGGAGCCCCCCGGGCGGGCGCCGGAGCCCGGGCGGGGGCCTCTGCCGGGCCGGGAACCCACGCCGGGGCCCGGTCCCGGGCCGAAGCCAGGGCCCGGTCCGGGGCCGAAGCCGGGCCCCCGGGGGGGCCTGGGCGGCCGGGGCGGCCTGGGCCGGAAGATATAGAAGGGCCGGTAGACATAGGTGGGGCCGTACCAGCCGCTGCGGTACCGCCGCCGGTGGGAGCCCTCCATGGCCAGCAGCAGGATCACCGCCAGCACAAGGATGATTATCAGGTCGCTGAAGCCGTCCATCAAGCCGCCTCCTTTCCCATATCAGCCGTAGTAGTCCGCATACCAGACCTCCAGGGCCTCGGTGAGCGCCAGCACGGCGTCGTCATACATCCCCCGGGCAAAATAGTCCTCCATATAGTCGTAGGCGTAGTTGGAGCAGTCGTCGTCGGTAAAAGCCCGGCGCAGGTCGTTTCCCTGGATCAGCCAGTAGTTCTCCCCGCCGATGTCCAGCGCCACAATCATGTCATAGCCGCCCAGGCCCATGTCCTCGACGCACCTCATGGCATAGTCCCCCAGGTCGTCCTCATAGTTGCAGGTGACCACGCCGATGGACACGCTGTGCCGGTCCCACAGCCGCTCATTGCGCTGGTCCAGCACCCGTTTGGTCTGGCTGGACAGCACCCCGGCGTCGTCCCACACATAGGATTCCGCAGCGGCGGGCGGGGCCGTTTCGGGCGGGTAGTCCGGGCTGTGGGCCGGGTTGCTGACCGGGGCCTTGGCGTAGCCGATGCCGATGGCAACACAGACCATAACGATGGTGGTGAGCCACGCCACCGCCTGGTTTTTGAATACGTTCTTCCCCTTTGCCGCGCCCACGGCGACGATGGCCAACGCCACCCCAATGGCCGCCCATGGAAGGATGAGCATCAGCGATCTGATTGGAAATACAGGCATCATATGAAATCCTTTCTATTGCGGCGTGATTGCGCTCGGATTGGGCGCGTAGCCGGGTCGCTTTCCCTCCGACTCGGCCTGGTCTCCGGGGCGCTGTGCGCCCCTGCGCTCGGCCTCGCTCCGGTCCAAGCTCCCCTACGCGCCTATCCTCGCAGCTCCAGCAGCTTCTGTTTCAGCTCTCCCTCGATGCGGCCCAGCTCCAGCTCGGCCTCCTTGCGCTTCTGGGCGCCGTCCTTCTGGATCTGCATCACCTCGTCCAGGGTGGAGATCAGCTGCTGGTTGGTGTGCTGGAGGGTCTCGATGTCCACCACCGACCGCTCCGCCTCCTTGGCGGTCTCGATGGTGCCCATCTTCAGCAGGTCCGCGTTCTTCTGGAGCAGCTGGTTGGTCATGTTGGTGACGGCGGACTGGGCGGCGGTGGCCTGCCGGGAGTGCTCCAGCCCCAGGGCCAGCACCATCTGGCTCTTCCACAGGGGGATGGTGTTCACCAGGGAGGACTGGATCTTCTCCAGCATCAGGGTGTCGTTGTTCTGGATGAGCCTGGTCTGGGGGCCCATCTGGATGGAGATCATCCGGGTGAGCTCCAGGTCGTGGAGCTTCTTCTCAAAGCGGTTGCACAGGTTGGCGTAGTCGTTGTACTTCTGGGCGTCCTCCTGGGCGCCGGACTCCGCCGCCTTTTTGCGCATCTCCTCCAGCGTCTCGCTCCGGGCCTTCATCAGCGCCTTCTTGCCCGCCAGGATATACATGGTGAGCTCCTTGTAATACTTGGTGTTCAGCTCATACATCTGGTCCAGCATGGCGATGTCCTTCATCAGGGTGACCTGGTGGCCCTCCAGGATGGAGGCGATCTTGTCCACGTTGACCTCCGCCTTGTCATAACTGGCCTTCATGGCGGTGAGCTCGTTCCGCTTTTTCTGGAAGAATCCGGCAATGCCCTTTTTCTCCGGCTGGCCGAAGGTCTTGAGCTCCACCACCAGGGAGGACAGGGCCTCGCCCACCTCGCCCAGGTCCTTGGTCTTCACGTTGTTCAGGGCGCTTTCGGAGAAGGCGGCGATGTTCTTCTGAGCCGCCGCCCCGTAGTTGAGCACCAGATTGCTGTCGGTCACGTCGATCTTCTGGGAGAAGTCCTCCACCATCTTCTTCTCCGCCTCGCTGAGCATAGACTCGTCCAGCTTGACGGCGTTGGCGTCACGGGCGGCCTGGGCCGCTTCGTCCACCTGGGGGGCCGCCGGGGCGGAGGGCTCCAACGTCAGAGCCGGGGCCTCCACCGCCTGGGCTGCGGAGGGCTCGAAGGTCAGCTCGGGGGTGGTGTTCAGATTCAGTTCGTCACTCATGATTGTTTTCCTCCTGTTGTTTTTTGTCGTAAGCCAGATAGCGGTACCAGTGGACGGCAACGCACAATGTCATAACGATAGCGCAGAAAGCGGTAAAACCATCCAGCCTGTCCCAACGAAAAATATAGTTGAAAAGATTGATGGCAAGCACCAAAGTCCAAATCAGCGCGTTAAGCAGGCACATGCCTTTCGAAATCTGGTCACGATAATTACCCATAGAATCTCCTCTCTTGTAGGGGCGGCCACAGGCCGCCCCTACATCACAGCTCCAGCGTGGGGCCGTCCATTCCGCTGGTAGGCTTCGTGCCGCCGGACAGGCCCTCCTGAGCCAGCAGGTTCTCCATCACGGTGATGTCGGTGGAGATATCCAGGGCTTCGTCGCCAAAGAGGGAATCCAGCTGCTTGTCAAATGCGGCGCAGAGGGTATCCAGCATGGTCTCCACCTTCTGCTTGGTGGCGTCGATGTTGCTGCCTGAGATGCCGGCGGAGTCCATCCGGTCGTAGGCGTTGAGCAGCTTGATGGTGGTGGGCAGGAAGTAGTCCAGGAACCGGGAAATCTGGGGCTGCTTGGCCGGATTGGCAATCACATGGTCAATAATCTTCCCCGTGACCTCCTCCAGGTGGTCGATCTGAGCGGAAATCTTCTCGTCCGGGATGGCGGCGTTGAGCCGGCGCAGCTCGGAAATCGCCCGGTCCTTCTCCTTCCGGAGAGCGGCCACCTTGGGATCTTCCTCCTTTTTGGGCTTGGTCTCCTCCTTGGGGACACCAGGGGTCTGATATACCTTGTCAGGGAAAATGGCCTTGCCCACGATAAAAGCGGCCAGCGACAGCCCGGCGCAAAGGATATAGTGCAGCAGACTGTGCAGCGGGAATATCAGGGCGTAGCCCAGCCATACAAAGCCTATCAGATAGATGGGCAGGACCGATACTTTTTTGTGGGTGGTCATGGCATACCTCCGCGTGAATAATAGATATATGTATTCTACCCCCAACGGCAGGGAAGTGTCAAGGAAATTGGAACAGTTTGCAAAATCAAGAAAACGCAAAAAACAAACTCCCCGTCCGGGCACTTTTCTGCCCTGACGGGGAGTTTATAAATGAAAAGAGTTATTGATACATGGAAAACAGCCAAGCAATGCCTTTTTGGCCTATTCGTGGTAGATGCCGCCGTGGTGTCCGCTGCTGCGGTGGCCGCTTTCCCAATGGTGGTCCACCTCGTGCTCCAGAACGGCGCAGGAGTGGCCGTCGATGGTGTACTCATACTCCGAGGTCCCGCACCAGAATTCGATCTCATACTCCAGTCGGCCATCGTCCCAGTCACGCTCAATCTTCCAGTTGGAGACATCGCCAGCCGCCAGCCCGGCGTGGTTCAGCGCAGCCTGCTTGGCGGCGTCCTGACCCATGTCGGCAGCGCCTGCGGTACCGCTGTTCCCATGCTGCTTCATATCGCTTTCCAGAACGAAGCCGGTGTATCCGTCTACGGTATATTCATATTCGGTGCTTCCATACCAGAACTCGATCTCATATTCCAGCCGGCCGTCGTCCCAATCCCGCTCGATCTTCCAGTCGGTTACATCGCTCTCAGACAGTCCCGCATCGTTCAGCGCCGCTTTTTTGGCGCCCTCCCGGCCAACGTCCTGATTTTGAGACGGAGTCACAGGGGTCTGAGTACCGGGAGTCTGAGTGCCGGGGGTCTGAGTGCCGGGGGTCTGAGGAGCCGGGTCGGGTACGGCAGGAACCGGGTCGGGGGCCGCGGGGGTGGTGGTTGAGGTGTTCAGCACATCCCTGGGCCCGCTGAGCACCTCGCCGGTAAAGGCATCCACAATATACTCAAATTCACCCCAGGCCGTTTTCAGCTCTCCCTCAGAGTGAGGGGGATTCTCGTCCAGCTCCGGGTCCACGTCGGTAACCGCGGAGTTGAGGGCCGCCGTCCCGGCGTAGGTCTCCACCGCCATGGCGGCGGCGGGCTTGCCGATGGGGATGCGCGTCTCCCCCGTCTCCAACAGGTCGTTCAGCTCCTCCACAGAGAGGGAGGCAAAGTGGTCAAAATTGGTGGTGCTGTTGGTGGCGATGGTGCCGTTCATCTCCATTACTTTCTGCACCAAAGCGGATTTGCCGGCGGACAGGCCGCTGTCAAAGGTCATATACTCCAGCGCGGGGGCGTCCGCGTCCAGCACCTGGCTGAGGACCGAGGTACCCGGGGCCTGGGCCCGCAG
>ERZ808040.1387-NODE-1387-length-16359-cov-5.123142_pt1 | contig 16359 bp, 23 predicted proteins | sample MGYA00380191_ERZ808040 | MGnify/ENA primary metagenome ERZ808040 (study PRJEB31490, sample SAMN06133395) | mouse gut metagenome | isolation source: J6 | host: mice | place: China: Chengdu | collected 2015-05 ... | reverse complement strand
GTTTTCCAGCCGGGCCGCAATCACGGTGTAAATCCCAGCTTTGCCGTCCGTCTTGGACTGAGGCATGGGCCGGACCGGCGCAGGTGCAGACTGAGGGGCGGGCGCAGGAGCCGGAGCCTCTTTGGTCTGCTTGGGGGTCAGGGTGGACTGTACTCCGCCGGCGGGGGCGGGGGTCAGATTCAGCTTGGACAGCATCTCCAGATACGCTTTATCTAACATGGCTCTTTGCCCCTTGGGGATGACCCAGCTTTTGCCTTGTTTTTCGATATCTACCCAGACAACATCCATGCTGTAGAGCACCCGGCCAACGCCCCACTGGACAGCGGCCCGCTTCATGCTGTCGGACAGGCCGCCCTTGACCGGCTCGATGTCCGAGTCCTCGGCGCCATCCCACTTAGTGATGAAGCCCCGCTCGGGGAAATAGATGGAGATGCCGCAAAGCTGGGAATCCTTCTGCCCAGCCCTGTGCCAGGGCTTGTACTCGTTGTACCAGCTGTCCGGGCCCACCACGTCGTCCAGCCGGGCCTGGATGGCCCGGTTGGTCACGTAGGGGACAGCAATCCCTCGGAGCTTGTCCTCCAGGGCCTTTTGCAGCCGCCACTCCAGATCCTCCGGAGCGAAGGGTCTGGCCAGCTCCCGCTGGATGGTTCTTGCGTCTTTCTGTTCCATCAAATTACCTCCCATTCAAAAATTCTTTTAAGGTTTTCCCATCCTTCACCAGAACGTCAGTGTAGTAGTGAGCGGGCGTCTTGTTCTTCATCTGCTCCAGCAGGTCGCGGAATCCGGCATGGAGCCGGTTGTTCTGCTCGGAGTACAGGTCATCGTTGTTGGGCATTCGCAGGATGTAGGCCGCCAGGGTGTGGAGCCGGGCCGGGTCCTTGTAGACCGGCAGGGCGTTGTTGCCCAGGCAGATGCTTTGATTTCCATGTACGTTGGAAAAGGGATACCGGTAGGTTGGGGTATCCTGCGTCAGCCGCTCATCCTTGACCACGCACAGACAGGCTTCTGTTACCTTGTGCTCATGCAGCAGATATTTGAAGCGAAATACCAGCCGGGGGATAGGGAAATGGGGGTACTCCGTCCCAAAATAGGAGAAGTCCGCGTACAGTTCCGGATACCGGATGTAGTAATAGGCCCATTTCTTCTCCAGCACCACGGCGATACAGCCCTCGGGCAGCAGGCCGGTGGGATGGCTCTCATCGTCCACCCGGCTGGTCAGGATGCAGTCGGAAAGTGACTGCGGGGAGATGTTCTTTCGGGTAATCACGCCCTTCTTGCTGTGTTGCTCCACCTCGACCTCCGCCTGGTCCGTGTTGATGCGGATGATCATGTTGTAATCTTTGGGCATTACGCCGCCTCCTTCCATTGCGCCGCTGTCACTACGGACAGGGGGATGATCCTGGTCTCCTGGTTTAATTCCGCTTCCAGCTTCTGGTTGAGCGACAGAAGGGTGTAGCGAATTTCCAAAAGTCCTTCCGGAACAGCCTCATGGCTGTAAAATTCTTCGCCTGTGAACAGAAGGATGCACTTGCGCCCGCGCTCTGCGAGGGACAGCCGCCAGTCATAACCATAGCTGTAGCTATCAAAATGGAAGTTTTCACGGATGGTTTGTTCAATGGTACTTCGGTACGGGTTTTCCTCCTCAGTAATCCCTTTGTCCTGCTCGTATTCCTGGCACAACCGGCAAAACCGGTCAATGATCGGGTCGGAAAAGAACCAAGTGTCAACATCTTTTCTCTCATTGTAGTAGTGGACGGTATTCTGGAATATCCAGTCCGAGGCTTCCAACCCCAGCGCATAGCAGCTATCTTCATCTAACTCCCATATTCCAATATCATTTTTCGCTTTATCTGGTACATCGCTGTCAAAAAATATTTTTGCCAGACGGAGTACCGAAAAAAATGTGTGATTCAATTCTTGCATAACAGCACCTCAACAAAATGCACGGGACTTTTTGGCTATTGGTGGCAGATTTTGGACAGTTTTTGTCAGCTGCTCCAGCTTATAGCCAGCCTGTGCAAGTTCATCATGATATTCTGCAAGCGGTTCAATATCTTCCACATCGAAAGCGCTGTAGTCGATGTCCCGCAGCAGAATAGACTCGCCGTTCATGTAGGGCAGCAGAATTTTCTCCAGCAGATAGGAATTCACACCTTCAGTAGACACCGGCGGTTCATCTTTTGCCTGGGAAAACCGCATGGACAGCAGCTTCAAATCCAGTTTCATGGCTTATCCTCCTCCAGCTCCAGCGTGACCGCACACAGGGCATAGTCACCAGGGCGGGTGGATACGGCCTTTTCCTGTTCCCAAGAGAGAATCGCCCGCTTTTGCTCCAGGTAGTAGAGTCCGCAGTCTGGCAGGAATGCTCCTTCCATCACGGCCAGGTGCCAGATGGAGTGAGCTTGAAGCGCTTCATTGCTCCCGTCAGCTGTGACGTGGCAGACCAAGGCCTTCCCGATTCGCTCCGTCTGGTCTAAATTGATATTGTTCAGCATCCCCATCGAGTGATAAGCGATGGCTTCCTCCTGCTTCTTCTTCGCCTGGTGGAATAGGTTGAGAAAGGCCACCGGGTCCTCCCATCCCAGCACAACGCTGTAGGGGGCTGAAATGTCCTGTCCCCAGGGCTGGCTGGCCGGATAAAAGCGGGAATAAAATTTCCCCAGATCAGGAAGCAGCAGCTGGGTGACCGCGGCCCACACCTGCGTGCGGGCCTGCTCTGTGTTTTGGGGCAGCCATTTTCTCGGTACAATGACCGCCAAATAATTAAATTTCATCGCACTCTCCTTTAATAATCCTCTGGAAGCAGCACAGTCGTGGCCGACCGGTCCCATTCTGTGATGATCCAGAATTTGATGCCGTCCTTGCTGTGGTAGACGGAAAGCAGGCGCTCGCCGCCCTTCACCGCTCTGTCGTTGGCCCACTTGTCCTGCGGGCACACATCGCCCCAGTCGCAGTTCTGGTGTCTCTGGAGGGCGGCGAAAATTTCTGCCTTTGGGACTACCTTCAGCACATGGGGTGTCGCTACTGTCTGTCCCAGGGCAAAGGGGACAGAAATCGTTGGAAATTTCATTATGATTCTCCTTCAGGTCAACGCCCGAAACCCGTGCGGGGTCAGGACGTTGAAAATCATCTTATTGGAAATAGTTTCATGGATTTCGGAGCCGATATGTTTCCCGTTGGAGGCATACCGGTCCTCACTTTCCGTTCGGGTCACCTTGATGATCCGGCCCTTGATGATATGGGGCGTGTCGCACTGGATCAGCCCGTTTATCATCCCTGAGCCGCCGATCAGGCCGATCTGGCTGATGGACAAGGGCAGAAGCGGACGCTTCACTCCCTTGTCCAGTTCGCTGCGGGCCATAAGCTGGGCAAAGCTGTCACAATGACGCAGCTGCCGCTCCAGCTCTTTCTCGTTGAACCTCTCGCCTTTGAAGATCTTCACCTCCAGCGGCTGGGCCGGGAGGGGATACTGGCCCTCTGGAAGCTCCGTCAGGCTGGGAATTTTGGCGGGGTCAACGGTGTACTTCTCCAGCCACAAGGCATTCTCCGGCACGTCCGCCCGGCGCTTGCGCAGACCCATGATGGCGATCTGCTTGAATTTCTTAAACTCGCCGTCGGTGAACCGCCAGACGGTCAGGCCCTCAAAGTTGTCCGCCAGCACCCGGCAGATGTCCGGGGTAAGCCGGTAGTAGGGAATAACGTAGACCAGCAGGCCGCCGTACATCAGGTGAGGGAGGCTCTCAATCAGGAACCGCTTCTCATGCCGGGCCCGACTGCCGCTCTCATTGAGGACGGACAGATAGGGCGGGTTGAGGAACAGCAGATGGAAGGCCTCATGGCTGATCTGGCTGAAAAAGAAGCTGCCGAAGCCCACCCGATGCAGGCGGGTCTGGGCCTCCTCAGCCCGGCTCTCGTCCAGCTCTACCCCGTAGGCATAGCAGTGATTCCCTTGAGCGAGCTGCCGCAGGGCTTTCCCGCAGCCGCAGCAGGGGTCAAACAGATTGGTGGTCACCTCCTCCGGGAACTGGATGCCCCGCAGAATGAGGGAGATGTTGTCTGGGTCGGTGGGGTAGTAGCCCAGCCTGACATTGTTCATCAGCCGGCCGATCACCGCCGCGTTGGTGGTCCCATCCACGGGAAATTTCTTGATGAAATCCTGGATGGCGTCGTAGACGGGGCGGTAGACATTGCTCATCAGGTCAAACCGAAGCAGGCCCGCCTGGAGTATAGCTGCCATCTTTGCGGTCTGGTATTCCTCCGTTTCCATCAGCGGGAGTCGGGCGCTGTTAATCGCCCGAACCAGATTCCGCCGGGTGGCTTGCAGCAGGAAGAAATTGTCCCGGGCGGCGGCCAAGTCGGTGTCCTTGTACTTCTCCACCCTGGCCCGCTGGATCACCATGCTCTGCGTCAAATCAGCGATGGAGCTTTGCAGGGATTTCAACTCCTCCACCGCGTAGCACCGCTCAGGCTGCCCGCTCATAGGCGTTCCCCTCCTTTTGGAACGTGTCCAGCAGTCTGCTGTAGGACATGGTTTTTAAAGCGTCCCGGGGCAAAAACTGGTTGCGGCTACTGGAGTAGTCCCGAATGTGCCGGGCCTCCCGATACAGCACCAGTTCTTCCAGCCCAAAGCTGGCCTGGGTAATCATGACGTAGATGCCGCTGCTATGCCACATCCCGATAAGGGAGCAGTCGCCGGAGACAGCGATACCGCCGGGGTTGGCGGATACGTTGTATTCCTGAAGGCCCAGGTCCTTGGCCAACGCCCGCAGGAATGTCTTTCCGGTGTTCAGAAACACCTTTTTGTCGCCATTGGGACCACTCTCCCGCTCGCCCCAGATGTAGCTGAGGTCACGACCGAGCAGACCGGCCAGCTTGCGCATATTCTTTTCCTGAGATTGCACAGACATTTTGATGTCCTCCTTCAAAAATTGAGAGCGCAAGGACATAAAAATCCCTTGCGCTCCATATTTCTCAGCGGCAGTTACGCCGCAGGTCTGATATCCGTTCCACTACCCGTCCCAAAAACAGGGGCGTTTTTCTCCGGTGTACCGGGGATGATTTTCAGCGTGTAGCCACTCTCACGAGCCAGCTTGAACATACCGACGAAACGGTTCAGCTCCTCATCCACAGGCTCTTCGTCCTTCTTGACGGGCTCAAAATCCGCATCCATGACCTCATCTTTGACAGGGCGGGCGGTCAGGGAAGTCCAGAAGGAGCGCAGGGCCGACGCCAGCAGCAGCCGGAACAGGCTCCGCTTTTTCGGCTTCAGGTGGATGACCTCATCGGCTTTCACTTCGTCAATCTCGCTGAGAGCCACGGTGAGCTTCCCAGTCGCCACAAAGGCGGAGGACAGAAAACAGGACACCGCCGCGCTCTCAAAGGCGAACAGCTCCGGGGTCTGCACCCGCTTGGCGATCAGCCGCTGGCAGGTCACGCTGGCGGCCTCCAGGTCATCCACCCGGATGTCATCGGCGGACACGGTGCCGGCGATGATCATGCCGCCTCCGCTGATGGTCTTGGCCTTGATGCCGTAGGCCACCTTCAGGCAGCCCTTGACCAGCAGACGGTCAGTCTCCAAAGTCTCATAGCTCACGGTCTCCCCCTTGGGGATGTAGACAGTTTTCATAGTGATACACTCCTTCACGTTTCTCTCGGCGGCACCGGGCGGCCATCGCCCAGCCGCACATCCTGGTGGCTGACGAATACCGGGCGGTAAACTTCCTTTCCGGTAGCGCCGCAATCTTGACAAGTCCAGCCTATGGCCCCGTTGTGGTCGGCAGCGGCATTTTCCCCGTAGATCAGGGGCCCGCCGCAGACGGGGCAGACACCCGCAATGTCCTTGAATTCCATGCCGGCCTCCAATCACGCCGCCGCGGCCTGTTTCATCCGGACAGGCAGGATCATAGCGAAGTCGCTGCGGCCTTCGGCCTCCAGAATGATTGGCACCACAGGGCTGATGACCTTCAACTTCACCTGGGGCTCCCCCCGGAACTGCCGGAGGGCGTCGATCATGTAGCGCAGTTCAAAGCCGAAGTCGATACTGCTCTCCCCGTCGATCTGAATCTGCGTGCAATAACCTCCGCTGGGCGTTAACATTGACAGCTTGCCGCCGGAAAAACGGACGCAGGCGCTGCCTATGCTGCGGGTCAGATTTTTCAGATAGTCCAGTTCTCTCAAGAACTCTTCGGGCCAGACGCAGAACTCCTCCTTAAATTCCTTGGGAACGGCGCCGTCCACATTGAACACAAGCGGTCCTCCGATCCGGGTCTGAAGCTCTGTTGTACCATCCGTTACCTGGAGATACCACTCACCCACGCTGGCAGTCACTTCCTGATTGCCGAACATTTTCAGGTATTTCAGTGCTTCAGGCAGGACCATAAATGGCTGACGGACAGCCAGACCTTCATCCACATCCCAGGCCAGCCGGTAGCCGTCCACGGCGAACACCTTGTTGCCATCGAACTGCACATGGGTGCGCTGGGCCTCCAGCTTATCATCGGGTTTTCTCAGTGCGTATTTGACATGCTCCACCCGCTCCAGCAGCCGGGCGGCGTTGACCGTATAGGTATACCGAGCCGGTTCCTCCCGCATAGCGGGGTAGTCCTCGGGCAGGAAGGCGTCCATCTGCGCGGCCCGGGGGCCGCAAGACATGGTGAGCTGGATACAGCGGGTTTTATGATTGCTTTTTTCCTCCGCCTCCAAAATCAGCTCACCCTCAAAGTGGCCACAGGCCCGGGCGGCGTCCTTGGGACGCTGAAACACGAAGCTCAGATCATCGCCTCGGGCGGGAATCGTCGTGGTCAGCCAGGTGGTAAAGTCGGTGGCAGTCAGGGTACAGCGGTCATTGCTGATGCTCACCAGCACCCCCTCCAATTCGGGGATGGACGCCTGCTTGATCACCTTGATTACCTTGTTCAGTGCCTGGGAAAATTCCTTCGCGTCTACGGTTGCTCTCATGCGGTTTTCCTCCTTTTCGATTTTTGAATCTCCGGCCGCACATTAATGGTATTGGTGGAGAATGTCACTTTCCGCACCGTACTCTCACCCACGGCCAGAATGTTGTAGATCATGTCCACCACAGCGGTGGCGGCGGTGATGTTGGCCGCCATACTCTGGGGAGCCGACACCGACGCCTCGGCGCAGGACAGCTCCGTGGGAAACTTATCCGTCTCTTCCAGTACGTCCGGGTAGACCACACCGATGGGCGGGTAGTAGGTCCTACCACTCCGCCGCACACCGCAGACTACCTGGCCGGTGTACTCCCCGTTGCCGCTGTCAATGTAGATCAGCTCCTTTGCCTGGGTGAACACTCTGTGGCACAGCTGCCGGGACTTGTTGTTGTCCACAGCTCCCAGCAGGATGACCATCTCCTCCACAATTTCCTCGCGGTACGAATTGGGCCGTCTCTGCTGGAACCGCATGGGTATCAGCAGGTCCTTCAGGCGGTCCTCATCCTCCACGAAATCGGGGACGTACTCCGTCTCCATGCCGAACACGGAGGAGTACCGCTCCGCCAGCACCTGCGCCTTGTTCTCTCCCTGGTCGGCGGGAGTAAAGTTCTGCCGCACCAGGTTTTTCTGCTCCACCACGTCGCCGTCGCAGATGATATACCGCACCGGACGGTCCAGCGAGTACAGCAGCCGGTACAGGTGGGGCGCAATGTGGCCCCCTGTGCCGCCGGCGCCCAGCTGAACGATCTTCACGGGGCGGGTCTGGGAGAATCTCATAACTCACCCTCCAAAAATGTCCCAGATAACAGAACTTCGCGCAGCCGGGCTTTGGCATCCTTTATGGCTCTTGTCTCCCCGGTTTTGACGTTATCCCGCCATTCCCGGGGAAACACCTCGCCCAGACCTTCAAAAACCAGGGCGGGGTCCAACTCGCAGTAGGTGCCGCCGCAGGACATCCGCACCGTGATTTCCGGAAAAAACCGGTCCAACCGGCCCAACACGGTATACAGCCGGGTGGCCCGCTCATCCTGGTCGTCCACAGGAGAGAATTTCGCCGCCATGCTGTTGTGGCTGTGGATGTCCATGTAGTGGAGATACCGCGTTTCATCCAGACCATCCCGGCTCAGATCGGCGTTGACCCTGGCCTTGGAGACCTCCTGGGGCGGGATGTGGACCACAAACTCCTCCGACTCCTTATCCCAGAAGATGTGGGCCAGGGCCTCAAACTCCGCTGTCTCATTCATGTAGCAGCGAAAAAAAGCGATGATCTGGCTCAGCAGGGAGGCGGGAATCAGGGGGAGGGCCGGGGTGAACCCGGCCCTGATGCGTGAAAACTCCACCACATTGTCTTTGGGGGCGACGAACTCGCCCAGCTCGGTCTTGCGCAGCTCGTAGACCCTGCCGTCCCCAGAGGGAAGCAGGCAGATGGTTTTGTCCGACGCCCTGGCCTCCTCCAGAGAGGTAAACGTCCCTTTGTAGTCGGCGATGCCTTTGCTCTGGGCGGTGACTCGGGGCTTCACCAGGCAGTCCGGGCTCTTGTCCTTGGACTTTTTCAGGCCATCCAGGAACGCCTTGGAACGCTCGATCTCCTCCTTGACAGACTGGATGGTGGCGCCCTTGGGATCGGTGATGGCCTTGGTCACCTTGCCGTACTCCACCGACCAGGATACCCGCTTGCCCTCGCCCAGCTCGGGGAAATCGTCCGCCTTGGCGATGCGCAGCTCCTCGAAGGTCATGGCCCCGTCGGTGATCTCATCTTTGGCGCTGCCGTAGGAGAAGATAGGGGCTTTCTCAAAGAGAGACTTGGCCGCTGTCTGAGCCGCCTGGGTTTCCTGCTTGTCAATGGCCGCCGCGATGGGGTTGGCCGGCTCGCTGGCAGGCGCGGGGTTCTGTGTTTTGGCCTGGGGAACAGGCTGGGGCTTGGGTGCGGGCTCCGGCTGAGGCGCAGGGGCCACGGGGGCCGCAACCGGCTCTGACGGTGCCGCGGGAGCTTCCGGCTTGGGCTGTTCCGGGGGAGCGGCAGGGGTTTCCGTCCGCGCCGCCGGAAGGTCAAAGGGATTGACGTCATCTGTGGGAGCGCCGCCGCCAAAGATGGCGCTGACGTCCAGTTCTTCGCTGTCCTCCATGCCGGAGAACGGGAATCCGCTGTTGATAGGCTCACTCATAATGCTGGCTCCTTTCAATTTTTGAACAAAAAAAGACCACAACCGCCCAAAAGGCAACTGTGATCTTCTTGTTCGTCTATTTACTTCCAGGTCGATTCGGTTTGGTGCGTTAGGGCATACTACGCCCCTGGCCGCGTTCCATTCCTCCCTCACTTACTCCGCCCTAAACTTACTCCGCCCTGAAATACACCCTTATTTTAGCACTGTGGAAAGGAGCTGTATAGTTGAGGTTTTCTCAACTAAAAAAGCGGCGGCCCGAAGGCCACCGCTGAGATATAAATTATGTTCTGTTTCTTCCACGCTCAAAACGGGCTTGCCAGGTCTTTACGGTTTGAGACTTCAAGAAATCCACCAGGCTGTCCAGCTTCTGATCGCTGTCAAACTGTTCCAGTGCGTCATAGTACGCCCTCCGGTCCTCCACATGGATAATGACGGGCGGATGGTCCAGCAGAAGCAGCAGATAGTTCATCAGCAGCCGCCCGGTCCGGCCATTGCCGTCGGCAAAGGGATGGATATTCTCGAATTTGGCGTGAAAATAGGCCGCCGCCGTCAGGGCCTGTTCAGGGCGGACATCCGCCAGCTCACGGACCAGCTCACCCAACTCCTCCGGTACATCCTCGGGGAGCGCGCCGACCTCCTGGACTCCGGTTACATAGTCGTTTTTCTTATAGACGCCGGGCCGCTCGCCCTTCTGGTAGCGCAGAGTGTCATAGGTTCCCTGGGTGAGAAGCCCCTGAAGCTCACAGATCAGTCCCTCACTCATGGGCTCCCGCTTCTCAAAGGCGTCCAGCATCCGGTAATAGGCCGCAACAGAGTTTTGAATCTCAAACAGGGAGCGCACATCCCCGGTGTAGCCCGTCACGCCCCCGTGGTCGAAGATCTCCCGGGTATCGTGGTAGGTGATCCGGTCGTTTTCGATCTTGGCGGAGTGGTAAATAAACGCCACACCGTTCCCGTTCATCTCACAGGCAATATCGGCGGCGGTTTTGATCTGTTTGCTCTGCCAGATGGCGACAATATCCTGATAATTCACCCAAAATCACCTCGCTAAGACTTTAGCATATTTTTTGACAGTGCGCAAGCCATTTGACAGATTCAGACCCGCTTTGTCACCAGTTCCCGCACAATATCATCTCCCAGCAGCTGGCTGGTGCGGTAGATGTCCTGGCAGAACGCCTTCAGGCTGAAATCCATGTTGGGTTCATCCTTGTCCAGCAAAATGCCGGTTACCTTGAAACGGTGGGCTGTCTGCTCCTGTTTCAGTTCATCCAGATATTCCTGGGGCAGCTCACACTCTCCGTCCGTGATAAACACAATATCAGCGTTTTCAAAGCCTTCCTCCTTCATCAGCCGCATGGCCTCCTCCATAGGTGTCTGGAAGTCGGTTCCGCCATTGAGAAAAGTCTCGGCGGCGGACAGCTTGTCCCCCATGGTGTACTCGCCGGGCCAAAACAAGTCGGTCTTGAACTCGCCGCTGCTGGCAAAATGGACCAGCGCAAAGCTGCGGCCGCTGCCGGCGGCGATCTCCAGCAGGGTCAGGGCCACGGCCTTGCCCCATGCGGCGGGGTCGCCGGCGGTGGAGATAGACTCATCCAGGCAGCAGATGATGTCCCCCATGCCTTTATAAATGGGCTCCCGCCGCTGGTACTGCTTGATCTGCTTGCGCTGATACTTTTGCAGGAACAGAGGAACCGTTTTTGACGAGGCCAGCATGGCCAGCTCCGAGGTAAGGGCCCGGGAGAGGTTGCAGCCAAGCTCCAGGGAATACTTTTCGCCCCGGCCATAGGCGTAGCCGTTGCGCTTGCCCTGGGCGAATATCTCACGGAACCGGCCCAAATATTTGGAAATGTCCTTCAGTACGTCGCTTTTCCGTACCAGGTCCAGCAGACCGGTGTTGACCTTGTTCTTCTCCAGTTTGCCCGGTTCATCGCTCCAGGCCCCGATGATGTTCTGCACTTCCTCAGCCTTTTCCACCGCCGCGCTGACAGCCTGGGCAACGCTGGCGGTCAAATCGTCCTTATTTTTAGCGGCTTTGGCGTCGATCATCTTGCCTACGGCCTCCACCTGACGTTGCTTACTGTCCGCCCGGTTGGCGGCCTCCACCACGGACTGCTCCAGCTGTGGGTCGCGCTCCTTACACCGTTGCATCCGCTCCAGCAGGCCGGCCAGGTCCCGTTGGGCCTGTTCCTCACCCTTTTCCAGCTTCTCCAGGGTGTTCAGGGCGTTATTCTCGCCGCCCAGGTCTGAAAGAAGGCCGTCCAGCTCCCCGGCAGTCCGGGCGATAAATTCCGACGCTGCCTCATAGGCGGGCAGCTCCCGGCCCTCGCAGATGGCTTTCAGTGTGGGAAAGTCCTCGCTCTGGGTGATATGCTCCAAAATAGGGGCGTTAAACTTTCGGGCCGCCACGGAGAGAGTGTTTTCATCGTTGTGCCGGGGCAGCAGGGAGTAGAAGGACTGGAACACATCCCGGGACAGGGCCGGGAACGAAGCCAACTTCTCTGCGGCAGTCTGTTCAACCTGGTCCAGGCTGCCGTCGTCTGCTCGCAGGTCGGTGTAGATGCCGTCCTCCAATTTTGTGGAGCGCAGCACCCGGTCGGTCTTTTCCATGGTGTCAGGCGGAAGCAGATCGCTGATGGGGGCATGGAGCACGTCGTCAATTTTTCGATAGATTTTTTTCATTTGCTCTCCTTTCTCAATTTCAGCATGGCCCGCCAGCGGCGCCGTGAAAGGCTTCGGCGGGCATAATCCACTCCTGTTGTTTCACATCGGATACAGAGAAATTTCCACTGGTCAGATGGTACAGCGGCTCCAGCCGGCGGCTGAAATAGAGTCAACTGCTCATACACAAAAACCTCCCAAAACAGAAAAGAATCGAAGCGGCACAGCGTACCGCTTCGATTCTTAGGTTCGGATGGGACTCAGCAGAAAAACTGAATCTCCTCCACACAAAAATGTTCTTTCCATTTCCGGCAGATCAAAAAGAATTGTGCCGAAATAACATCCAACAGTTCATTCAAATCACTTTGGGGAATCCGGCCGGCATTGTTGGCAACGATGCACTGTCCGGATCGGGTCAGCCATATCTTTGTGGCGTTTGGAGATGGCTTCCCTTTGGCAATGTGGACATGAATGGGCTCGCCGCTCTCATTTGACCAAAAGAAAATCAGATATCCTCCGATACGGAACAAACTAGGCACAGTGCATCCCTCCCTGCGCCGCGTAGCGGTAGAGCAAATGGGCGTTGTTGCGCAGAAATTCATCAAAGAACGCCATTTCGTCCGGAGAGAATCCTTCCGCAAATTTCCACTGATACGTTGGGAGTACACATCTGGCCGAGTCAAACCCGGTCTCTGTGGAACGCTCAAAATGGACTTCCACAGTCTGGTTTCCATCCGCTTCGATCAGATGGGAGTGCGTAATTTCAGTTTCATCCGCCAGTGTAATATAGGGATACATCATTTTGTAATCCACCCTTCTGGTATTGATCTTTGTGCTTATCTTATCAGATTTAAGGTGAAATATCAATGATTTCAGCGCCTGTAATTTCAGAACGGCAGTGTGCTTTCGTCAGGCTCCCCAAAATTCGGAGCAAAACCGCCCGGCAGGCTGCCAAAGGGGTCGCCGCCGGCCGCCGCCACGGGGCCGCCAGTGCTGGCCGGGGGCTCCTGATCCTCCTTGGACTTAGAGTCGCCGAAGTAGACGCTGTCAGCGATGATCTCAGCGGAGCGGCGCTTGTTGCCCTCCTTGTCCGTCCAGTCCCGCATCTGCAAGCGGCCGGAGACCACCGCCATGCGGCCCTGAGAAAAATACTTGCTCACAAATTCCCCGGTGGCACGCCAGGCCACAATGTCGAGGAAGTCGGTGGGCCGTTCGCCGGTGGCCTTGTCCTTATAGTCCCGGTCGCAGGCAATGGAAAAGCTGGCAACCGGAGTACCGCTCTGGGTGCGGCGCAGCTCCGGGTCGCGGGTCAGGCGGCCCATAACAGTGATGTGATTCAACATAATAGTCTTTCTCCTTTTGTTTTTATTTCTGTGCTATGGAAGGATCAAAGGTTGGCGCAGGTACAAACCTTGACCAACTCAAGCAGTAAAAGAAGTAGGGGTGCAGGCCATCGTCGATCTCAACGACTTCTCCCAGGGAGATATCGGCTTCCATCAGGAAATCATCCAGGTCTCCGTGGCTTACCCGCTCATAAAATGTCCTGGCATTGATGCCCAGGGACGTTTCAAGCCGCAGCTTGTAGCGAGAGGGTGACGGATAAATGTACTGGTCGTGTTTGTGGTCAAAGTTCCTGCTGGTAAGGAAGTCCAAATCCCTGCTCTGTTCATCGGCGAAACCATAGACCCGGCACACAGGCGGTGAGATTCGTCTGGGGCACCATTTGGGTGCTTTGATTTTGGGATCGGAGGCCCAAAAACGTCTGGGAGCTCTCTTTTTCGGAAAACCTCCGCAATAACGGGTACCCAGGACGCTGTTGCCCGCATACTGCAAGTGCTGGCAGCTTCCGCATCCAGGTTCCGGGAAGGAATACTTTTTTGCCATCTTATCACGCTCCACGTTTTATCAGTTCCGGCCCCCTCGGGGGCCGGAAAGTCTGTTTTACTGCAAGGCGGCCAACTGTTCCAGCGGCGTGTAGGTAAAGCCCACCGCCTCATGGGCCTGACGGCTGATACTCTCCAGGTCGGTCAGAAGTCCATCCGTCATCTGACGCTCGCTGTCGGACTGGGCTTCACCTGCCAGCTTCTGCTGGTCGCTGTACAGACGGATCAGCTCGCCACGCAGCTTGATCAGGGCCTTGCTGCCCACCTGCTCCTTGGCCGCGTCAAATTCCTCCTTGGCCTCAACTGCCATGCCCCGGATGTTATTCACCTTGTCCTGCATGGGGTTGATACACATACGGTTCAGCTCCGACTCCACAACAGCCCGCTCCCCCGGTTTCTGCCAGAGGTAGTTTTTCAGCGCAAGCAGATCCTGGGGCTCCACCTGAGTGTGGCCGGACAGCCACGCCCTGGCCTGGGCGATGGGGTAGTAGTTGAGGTACTTGCGGTCGGACACGGTGATCTCGTTCCTGCGCAGCTGGCACAGGATGTCGTCGGCCAGCTCGTTGATGGCGTCGGGCACCGGAATGTCCGCCACTTCCTCCTGCATCTGCTTCAACTCATCCAGAGTGACGGAGGCAGCAATTTGTCCGGTGCGGCCAGCCTGCTTGTCCCGCAGGACGGCAAGCCGCTTGTCCCGATTCTCGATGTTCGCCGTCACCACCTTCAATTCCAGGCGGTCGTACAGAGCCTCCAGAATCTTCTCCTGGGGATCGCTGAAATTGGGCACTTCATTTGAGGCCGCGAAGAAAGAGATGGTGGGGATGGAGTATGTATGCCCTTCGTTGGTGTACTTGCGCTCGTTCAGAGCGGTGAGCAGAGAGTTGAGTACCCCGTCATTGCATTTAAAAATTTCATCCAGAAAGCAGATGTCCGCCTCGGGGATTTTGCCGGCGGTATTGACCTGGGGATCGCCGCCATAGAGCTCACCTAAAGCCTTGCGCTGGCGCTCCATCTGCTCAGGCAGGTCGCCAACATCCCCGCCGCTAGTAAGCCGGGCTTCCAACCGGCCATACATATCCTGGTACTGGGGGTTCTTCTCCAGCACATCCCTGGGTACGCTGCCGGGAATCAGGCTGGACAGGTCAATGCGGCCAAAGAGCTGTTCCTCATCGGTCTGCTTGGACAACAGCCGCTCAAACTGCCTCGCTCCGGTGATCCGGCTGCGGAAGGCATTGATGGCGTAGCTCTTGGCCTGGCCCGGGGCGCCCAGAATAAACAGGTTTTTCCCGGTCAGCAGGGCGATGGCGATCATCTCCACCAGCTCCTCCCGTTCGGCCACCTGGGCGTTGACATCGGCAATCACGGCCAACATCTGGTCTCTCAAATTACTCGGCATAGAGATCAATTCCTCCTTCAAGTTGTTCTGACATATATTCCTGATAGCATTCAGCGCAGGCGACATTGTGCGGCGGCTGATAGCCCACCGCCTTCAGCAGTGCCGCAAACAGCAGCGCGTCCCGTTCCGATGGAAATGGGTACACATCCATGTCACAGCCGCCCAGGCAGCAGAAGCTGGTCACAGTTTCCCAGCCAGGGACGGATTCTGACCGACGCACCGAAAACCGGGAAGCTTTCCGGAGTTCTTCATTGGACATCTGAAGAATCCTGACTATGGCATCTCGCCGTGTTTTGCTATCCATAGTTCTGTCTCACGCCACGGCCAGCAGGCTGTCGTCATCCCGGAAATCGTCCAGGGAGATCACCGCGCCCCGAAGATCGCGGGGGGCAGCGGTAAAGCCGTACCGGCGGCGGCTGTCCTTGCAGTTGAGCATCTCATACTGGAGCTGGCACATGATGTGCTGGTCCAAATTGCCCTTTTCAGGGTCGAAGTTCTCCACGCACTGGATCAGGCGGATGGCCAGGTCCTGGTACACATCATCGTAATCCAGATGGGCGGCCCGCATCAGCGGACTGTTGCGGCGAATAACCCGGTCGATACAGTAGAGATATTCCTCCACAATGCGGTTGCGCTCGGCGATAGAATAGTTGTTTTTCATAATGTTATCCTTTCTGTATTTGGGGGGTCCAGAAGCGGCAATAGCCCTGGCCCCAGTCTTTCATGAGTTCATCATGGGTATAGTTTGGCGAGTTGTACTCCGGGCTGCGGCACTTCTGCCGCAGATGGAAGTGTTCACACTCCATGTAGGAGTGCAGACAGTTGCTGCAATTCTTTTCACTTTCGCTCAAGCGACTGCCCCCTTGTTCCATTCTTTTTCACACAGGTCAATGACCTGCTGGCACTGATCCATCTCAAAGCCGCCGATGTGGGCGTCTTTTTCGGACAATCGCATCTGACCGGCCAGCCACTTGTAGGCTTGGGTCCGGCTCATCCCGCTGCTCTGCCAGAAGTGATCAAAGACCTGGTGGGTCTCCCGCCGCTTGAGCCGCAGCACCTCATTGGCCACGTTGCCCAGGGGACGGTTGGTCCCCTTATGGCAGCCTACCCGGGCGTTGCAGTTCTGGCAGAGGTAGATGTTCTCACCAGCCAGCCCAAGCCGGTCGGTGGAAGCACCATAAATCTTCCGGGCAGACACCAGGCGGATCACACCCCCGCAGTAACGGCAGATGGTGGGAATTTTCATCCGTGTCCACCCCCTACGCCGCTTTCTTCCCGGCAGTCGGTTTCTTGCCCTCTTTTTGGTG
>ERZ808040.1384-NODE-1384-length-16369-cov-5.931193_pt1 | contig 16369 bp, 14 predicted proteins | sample MGYA00380191_ERZ808040 | MGnify/ENA primary metagenome ERZ808040 (study PRJEB31490, sample SAMN06133395) | mouse gut metagenome | isolation source: J6 | host: mice | place: China: Chengdu | collected 2015-05 ... | reverse complement strand
GCCTCGTTCAGCCGCCTTGCAGGCTGAAAATTTATCCTGCGCCAAACATACGGGCAATTAGGGTGGATTATACTAGAGCGTGTTTGAAAATACTTTAAGGAGCATAAAAGATAAAAGATGAAAGATGACAAAATGAAAATCGAACAGCGATTGCAGAACATGAAAAAATTTTATATTAAAACGGGTGAACTGATTGATAAATTGCCTGACGCAATTCCAGAAAAAACACGCTCAATGCTAAAGGATAAAATTTTAGGAGATAAAGATCTTAAGCATTTAATGGAGGGGATTGACTGTCATAGACCGCCCAGAATTTTTTTAATAGGAAGAACCGGAGTAGGGAAAAGCTGTTTGATCAATGCTTTGTGCGGTGCATATGTCGCTGGGGTAAGTGATACCAAAAGTTGCACAGAAGGCACACAAATCTATGAGTGTAAAGACAGCGATAGGGTATTAATGGAAATTCTTGACACAAGAGGAATTGCTGAATCGGAGAGTTTGAATGATGTAGTTACAGCTGAAGAAATGCTCATTGAACAAATAAATGAATTTTCACCAGATGTAGCAATTTTTATGTTAAATTGTACTCATCGCGATGATGTAAATACAGATGTTGAATTCTTAAAAAAAATATCCGAAGAATATAACAAAATAAATAAATTAAGATTACCAATAGTTGTTGTGATTAATAAGTGTGACGAAATGGCACCTTCTCGTTTTAAGAATCCCGCAGAATATCCAGAAAGTAAGATAAATAAAATTAGCGAGGTGGTCCAATACTACAAGGGTATTATAGTAAAAAATGGACTTAAAATAGACAATATAATTGCTGTTTCCTCACTGATAGATTGGCAAACGTCGGATGGAATGGAAATCGATGTCGATAATATAAAGAATCTTCCCAAATATGATATTGAAAATCTTCAAATTGCATTTGACGGCAGATATGGAATTGAGAAATTGCTTGATATATTGGAAGAAGCCATCCTAGATTTTGAAGCGCGGATAGGATTGAGGATGGCTTCTCGATTGAATGAAGTAGTAATAAGACTTGCCAAACACTTAAACACTCTCTTTTCCGGAATATCTGCGACAGTAGCTTTAACCCCCATACCGATATCTGATATTTATATTTTGTTGATTATCCAAAGTATATTGGTTTGTTTAATTGCATCGTTGAGTGGACGTGATATTTCACTCGACACAGGAAAAGAGTTTATTTATAGTATGGGAGGAATTGTTGGTGTAGGATATGCTTTCCGACTAATTGCACAACAAGCATCAAAATTATTAAATGCAATCTTTATTGGTTCTGGTTCGGCGGTTAGTTCTGGGATAGCATATGCTGGAACTTTCGCAATAGGTAAAGCTGCAATAGCATATTACATAGAAGGCAAAACTTTGGAGGAAGCGAAAAAACAGTTTGATAAGGTAAAGCAGGAGCGCATTTAATCTTGAGGAGGAAATTGGTCTTTATGGCTGAATATCCCGCACTTTCCCGGTGCTTGATACTCAGCCTTTATTAGATATCAGTAGCTCTCGTTTCGTGGTCTGCGTGTAGTTCCTTTTAAACTGACCTAATTAATATGAAAAATCAATTATAATATCAAGTTCATTCTCCAGTAATTCTTTATTGGATTTTATATATTCCATAGCCTGGGCAATCTGAATTTCTATATCGTTTTCATTAGATAAATTTTGTGTAAGGACAACTTTCTCTAAAAAGGCATTCCAGTAAGTTTCAAAATCCCAATAAACTGTGTCTTCAATCTTGTCTTCTCCGCATCGAAAAGCGTCATATCTGTCCTTATATAGCATTTGGATACTGATTGCTTTTCTTATATTTTGAGCTCTCTTATTCATTTCTTTTTCAATATTTGTGCCTGATTCTGTAAAAATAGCTGTTAAATCAGTATAATTTGGTATTGCTTCCAATTCATCCGTTATTTCTGATATGTAATTTTGTAATTCCTCATCGGTGGGCTCGAAACCCTGGTTGACAGCATACTGATAAAGTATTTCATTACGTTTTACTTTAGTTTCAATGAATTCAGCAGCCTGTTCCAGGGAGTATCCCTGCCTCAGGCAGTTTGTAAGTTCAGGCAATAGATTGTAATAGTCATCAAAGCCACTATTTGAGCTTAAAAATATTAACCAAAATATGTCGGGTATAATCACTTCACGGTTAAAAGCTATTTCCTTGCGGTCAATATAATTTTGAACAAAATCAGCGTTTTCGTAGATAGTACCATCCAAAGTTTCAGCATACCAGCAATTGTTTTCTTCCCAGAATAAAAATACATCTTTGTTACCGTTTTCGTAAATTAATGATATGGAATCAAAGGTTTTATTCATATCAATGTAATCGCCTTTATAAGGCTGGAGTGATTCCAGTTGCTGTATTAATGCGGCCAGGTTTTCTGCATCCAGACGGTCTGCAGGTATTTTGATGGAATTATATTGAATCGTTTGTATTTCATCTTTGTCAGGCAGCTTTACAGATTTGTCTTCTGTAGAACATCCCGTAATAGCCAGAGCCATACATCCTATTGCAGTAATTGTATTTAATATTTTTTTCATAAATAATTACCCTCCAATTAAATAAGAGAATCAAATGTCGTTAAAAAACATTTGATTCTCTTTAGTATATTGCTCTATTTTTGTACAGTAAAATTACCACTGATATTTCCATAATATATTGTAATCACTAGACCATTATCCACTTTTCCCGTCAAATTTCCTTTAAAATAAAATGTAACAGAATCTCCATTATCATTATAATATGTTGAAACAGAGTTTAATTGCAAAACAATTGGGCCCGAATATAGAATTTCTATTCGAGGAGAAGATGCAGAAACGTATCTACTTGTAAAATAGTCGTAATGCATGTAGCCTGTCATATTAATATTAAAAGACACGGTTTCGATATCACTGGGAATACCTGTTGCACTTTCAGGAGGATTAATAGAAACCATTTTTTTTGTAAATGATAATAATGAATTTTCTTCGACTGTATAAATATCATATGCATACGGAATATACGTGTCATTATTTTTAGCATAACATAATGTTGGATTTGAATATATTAAAATCAAAGCTGATATTATTAAAGATATTATTTTTTTCATTATTTATTCTCCTGTATTATAAAATTTTGATTTTCATTTATGGAGTTGCATAAAAAGAAAGTGATTTTGATCCATAATCATAATAGAATTTATATATCGGATCATCATTTTCTCCATAAAAATGACAATTTGCCCAAAAATATCCTTTTCCGTCAACAACAGACGAACTAGTTTGTATATCGTTTGTGTATAATGATACGCCTATTGCATTGGTTCCCATTTCAAGAATATTAAGTGTAGTGTTGCTTACTCTTTTTACCTCATCAGTAGCTACATCATACCATATTCCTCCTTTTAGTTCGGCAGAGCATTCCATATTAGTAGCATGATTGGAATCCCATAATATAAAATAAAACATTTCACTTACTACTGTTTTATACTGATTTAAAGCACGTGTATCTGAAACAATTTTATTTTCTAGTACCTTGTGCAAAACAAGATTATTTGTAAGAATATAGTCTTTAATCCTATTCCAATCTTTTGTTAGATATAGCAATTCTGTATCATTCCAAAATTGGTCTGTTACATCTTCGCCCATTTCATCAAGTATGTATACTGACTCTTTATTATTATAAAATGTTTGCAAAATAGAATTATTAATATATTGATTTTTTTCATCATTTGCTTTTACTAAATATGTATTGGAAACAAATAAAAATACGCTGCAAAATACTCCTAATATAAATTTAACTGAAATTCTATTCATATAATCCTCACTAAATTTTCTTATTAATTTTGCACAAAAAGTTTATGTTTCAAAAATTTATGCAATGGTTTATAAAGTTACAACAATGACTTCACACTTAATAATAGATAAAAACAGAACTGTCCCTGCTTCATTTCAGGGTATGATCTTTTATACATGAATGCCAAGTTTTAGCTTATTAGTGTTCTTGTGATTTATACATTATCCTCCTTAATTTTTTGTTTATATTGCTAAATCTTGGCTGGTCTTCCTTAAACATATATTTATGGTTTCTAGTACGACAAGTTTCTGTATTTGCTTTAGGTTGGTGAAACGGTCGATATCATCTATCTTGTTTTTGTATCATCCGTAAAGATGAACACTTTTACCTTACTATGAGACTCCTATTTATTCTGTTATGTAAATTTTAATTGTATAGATGTTCTATTGATATATATTTTATTTTTAAAAATAGATAATTATTAAATAAAACATTTATATAAAGATTATAAATATAATGTTATATTTTGTCAATACAGTTATTGATAATTTAAAATGAAAATAAATGAATATATGATTAATTTTCGAGGAAATAATCTATTACAGAAGTAGACGATTGATGCGCATTTACAGTATTTGATAAAAAAAGGATTTGTGAAAGCAGAAGGAAGAAAACATCTATATTATCCTTTGATACCTCACACAGAATATGACAATATACTTGCGACTCATGCGATAGAGCATTTATTTGACGGATCTTTGAAAAAATTTGTTGCTGCGCTGACTTCCAGCCGAACTCTCACTGGCCAGGAAATCAGCGCATTGAAAGCATTGAGGAAAAGAAAGGGATAATCAATCTTCTTCCTCGTTCTGCACGGAGAGAGCCATGGAAAAAATAAATTCACTGCCTACTCCTTCCGTGCTGATCACATTAATATGTTCCCCGTGACAGTTAATGATCTCCTTCACAATAGACAGTCCCAGGCCGGTCCCTTTTTTGTCTTTACCTCTGGACAGATCGGATTTGTAGAATCGGTCCCAAATCATTTTCAAGTCATCTTTCGGGATACCTATACCTGTATCCTTGACGGAGACAAAAAGCTTGTTCTTCTTCAGGGAAGTTTCAATTTTAATGACAGAATCGTGGTGGCTGAATTTGATGGCATTGTCAATGAGGTTGTACAATACTTGTTGTATCCTGCCTACGTCCGCATTGACAAGCATTTCCTGCCCTGTCAGTATCAGTTCTATTGCAATGGTTTTTTTCCGGCAAGTACCTTCAAAGGAAGCCGCAGTGTTGCGGATTACTTTGTTGATATCGAAATCTGTCCTGTCTAAAAGCATACCTTTTGTATTCAAGTTATTTAGCATCAGCAGGCTGTTCGTCAGCTTGGTAAGCCGGTCTGTTTCGTTTAAAACAATGTTCAGATACTTCTCGTGCATTTCCGGGGGGATTGTCCCGTCAATCATGGCTTCCAGGTAACCTCTGATCGAAGTAAGCGGGGATCGGAAATCATGGGAAACATTAGCCACAAACTTTTTCTGGTCATCCTCAGCCCCGGCAATCTGGCTGGCCATGTAGTTCAGACAGGCAGCCAGGTAACCAATCTCGTCGTCGCTCTCTACCTGGAACTCATAGTGCATATTTCCTTCGGCATATTGTTCCGTAGCGTAGGTGATTTTCCGAAGCGGCACATAAACAATTTCCGTGAAAAAAATCAAGATGATCAGGGAAAGAAGAAGCAGGATTACAAGTGTGATGTAAGAGATATTCAGAAGACTGTTGCAGGATACCTCTATTTCTGTCATTTCACAGTGAATGGTAACATATCCTTTTACCTTGTAATTCGTGGTAATAGGGGCAATAACGCTCAATACATCCCCCTCAAAGCTACCAAAAAAATCCCCCACCATATAGTAAGAACCGCTGGTCACGGTGGGGTCAAACTCTTCAATCATAACCACTTCCTCTACATTAATGGGGGATTCTGTGTCCAGGACCAGCCGTCCGGAGGGATTGATGATCCGGATCACAGATTCCAGATAGACAGCCAGAGAATCCAGCTGTACTTTGACTGTCTCCAAATCTGTCTCACTGGTGTATAACCCGTTAGCGTAGGTGTTGGCTATTAAAGTGGCTTCCGAATAAAGGTTATCCGCTTTTTCACGGGTCAAGTGTTCCATAGTCATACTGGGCACAAAAGTAGTTACCATAATGAAGCTGAATATGCCAAATATGACATATGCCAGTATGAACTTTAAATAGAGGGTCTTTCTCATGAATTCCTTACCTCAAATTTATAGCCAATTCCCCAGATGGTGGATATTTTCCAGTTGGCGTGGTCTTTGATCTTCTCCCGCAGACGTTTGATATGTACGTCCACCGTACGGGTATCGCCGATGTACTCATATCCCCAAATTTGATCCAACAGCTGTTCTCTGGTAAATACATGATTAGGGGAGGAAGCAAGGAAGTACAAAAGCTCCAGTTCCTTAGGGGGCATGTCAATAGTCTGCCCCATATAGACCACGGAATAATTAGTCAGATTAATGGACAGGTTGGTATACTCCACACATTTATCATCCGAGTTTTCCGGTACGGCAGCTACAGGCTTGTAACGGCGTAATACTGCCTTGGCACGGGCCACAAGTTCCTTGGAATCAAAAGGTTTCTCAATATAGTCGTCTGCTCCCAGCTCCAACCCCAAAACTTTATCAAAGACTTCCCCTTTTGCAGACAGCATAATAATAGGTACGGAATATTTTGCGCGGACTTCCCGGCAAACCTGATATCCATCCATCCCCGGAAGCATGATATCCAATAGAATCAGGTTAGGTGAGAAGGTCTCCATGGAGGGCAGGACAGATTCCCCGTCATTGACGATCAAGGTCTCAAAGCATTCCTTGATCAGATAAAGTGAGATTAGCTCCGCTATGTTATTATCGTCGTCACAGATTAAAATTTTTTGTTTGTTGACCATATATATTCCTCATTTTCGGTTTTAGATTTCCACAGGCAATACTTTTGCAGATATCCCGACATCCATTATTTAAAAGTTACAATCGTAACGCCGGCATCTCCTTCGCCATATTCTCCCAAACGGTATTCTTTTACATATTTCAATCGTTTCAGGTGATTGTGGACAGCATTACGCAATGCGCCCGTACCTTTTCCATGAACTACCCTGACGCTGGGCAAGTGTGCCAGATAAGCATCGTCCAGGTATTTGTCCAGCTCTGCAATGGCCTCATCCACCGTTTTCCCCAACAAATTGATCTCAGTAGAAACGGAGAAGGATTTGGACATTTTAAGCTTGCTGGTATTGGTCCTTTGAAGGGAAGGGGTAGAAACAGCTGAGTCCTCTGTCAAAACCAGGTCGTTTATGTTCGTTTGGGTGCGCATAATGCCGCATTGTACAAAAAGATTCCCTTTTGCGTCGGGCAGTGTGTTTACAATACCCTTTAACCCCATGGAGACAATTCTGACGGTATCGCCCTTTTTTAATTTTTTGGGGTCTAAAGCCTTTTTATCGGATTGCTTCTGGGATGAATTGTTTTTAAGGGAAAGTTTTTCATTTTTATCGGTTATCTTATCCCTGATCTTCTGGCGCTTTTTCTCCAGTTCCCTGATGTCGGCGCCCATGCCAACTTTATTAAAGTCGCGGATCGTCTCATCCGCCACTTCCTTTGCCTCCTGCAGGATTTCCCTGGCTTTTTCGTTTGCTTCCCTCAGGATCTTATCTTTTGCCCGGTCAATCTTTTCATTTTTCTTTTGTAACTGATCCTGCAGGGTACGGATACGTTCTTTATAATCCGCAATCTCCTTCTGTTCTTTTTCGATAGTGACTCGGCTCTGCTCTAAGTCGGCGATAACATCTTCAAAGCTTTTTTCCTCTTTGCCGATCTGTTCCTTTGCGGCATTAATGATATCGTCTGAAAGTCCCAGCTTGGAGGAAATGGCGAAGGCATTACTCTTGCCGGGAATGCCAATTAGCAGCCTGTAGGTAGGCTGCAGGGTCTCCACGCTGAATTCACAGCAGGCGTTTTCCACAAAGGAGGTGGAAAGGGCATAAATTTTTAATTCACTGTAATGGGTGGTAGCCATGGTGCGGATGCCTCTATCATGGAGGAAATTGAGAATGGAAATGGCCAGTGCCGCACCCTCCGTAGGATCGGTTCCCGCCCCAAGTTCATCAAACAGGCACAAGGAATCCGCATCTGCATGTTTCAAAATGTGGACAATGCTTTTCATATGGGAAGAAAATGTGGATAAACTCTGTTCTATGCTCTGTTCATCGCCAATATCCGCATAAACCTCCGTAAAAATAGAAAGCTCCGAACGGTCCAGGGCAGGGATATGCAGCCCTGCCTGCCCCATCAATGTAAATAAGCCCACTGTTTTCAGTGAAACCGTTTTCCCCCCGGTATTGGGACCGGTGATGATCAGCAGGTCAAAGTCTTTGCCCAAGTGGATATCGATGGGAACTACTTTTTTCTTGTCCAAAAGAGGATGACGGCCTTTTCGGATATGAATAAAATGGTCCGTGTTAAAAACAGGTTCTGTACCGTTCATATCCATGGCCAGCTCTGCCCTGGCAAAGATAAAGTCCAGCACGGTCATGATTTTTTGGTTATCTGCAAGCTCTTCCGTATGCTCGCCGGCCTGGGCGCTGAGAGTTGCAAGTATAATGTTGATCTCTTCCTGCTCCTGGAGGTCTAATTCTTTCAGTTCATTGTTCAGGCTGACTACGGCAGCAGGCTCAATAAAGAAAGTAGAGCCGGTGGCGGACTGATCATGTACCATGCCGTTTACCTGTGCTTTGTACTCTGATTTAACGGGGATACAGTAACGGTTATTCCTGGTAGTGATGACGGCGTCCTGCAAATATGTGCGGTAAGGGCCATTCAACATGGATGTCAGCTGTGAGTGGATCTTTTCGTTGGTCAATATCATGGAACGGCGGATACTTTTCAGCCTAGGACTGGCGTCGTCTGCTATCTCCTCCTCTGACAGGATACAGCGGTTGATTTCGTTTGCCACCTGGGTCAGGGGAGTCAGCTGTTCAAAATAAGCATCCAGTGAATCCTCCGGGGCATCATCCCTGTCTTTTTTACCATATGTCTTTATGCGGTTTACATTGTCCAGAAAAGAAGCAATCTTTAAAAGCTCCGAAATGGAAAGGCTGCTGCCAATATCCAGGGATTTAATGGAAAAACCTAAATTGGCGTTGTTTCCAAAGGAAGTGCTTCCAAATTTGAACAGACGGTTCAAAGCATCTTTGGTTTCCTTCTGCATTTGACGGATCTGTGAAAGGTCTGTAGAAGGCGTAAGTTCCTTGCAGAGTTTTTTACCCGGCTCGGAATCTGCCTTTTCTGTCAAAAGGTCAATTATTTTGTTATATTCTAATGTTTTTAATACTTTCTGGTTCATCTATACTCCATTCCTTAAATTGCTATATTTATGTTGTGTCTGTACATCTATATTATATTGAAAAGCATGTGAATAATCAATGAAAGTTTACAGAAACCGTGACCCGAAACAATCTTAAGGATATGAAAGCCATTACAGCAGAAAAGCCGTACTTTCCCTAAAATACGAAAGTACGGCTTTACACAGAACCCATTACTTATTAAAGAGTCCTTTTAGAGAATCAACAGCGTCTGATACCTTATCTGTCGTAAGCTTTGCTTTCACACCTTTTATAATTTGATCCACAATTTCGTCGGGAAGGTCCACCCCAAGAATATTTTCCAGGGCCTTTACCGGTTCCGTCTGGAATTGCTCCTGGAGAGCCTTGTCCTTTGTGATTTTTTCTACTACTTTTGTTATTTGTTCTTTCAAATCCATCTTGTTGTTTCCTTTCTTTTTCCAATACTGTGGTAATAGGTTAAAAAGACAAAGATAGCAATTAAGGCAATGATTTTACGGAAACTTCCCCCCTTTTTCGCCCAGTTGATCATCTGTGATATCCTTGCATCTTTTTCTTCTATTGAGATACCTCGATCTTTGTCGGTAAAATATAGCAACAGGTATGACATCCCTGCCGCCATGGCAATAGTGGCATAAATATGTAAGTGTTCGGAATTGCCTGTCTTTGGTTCTGTAGTTCCCCCGTTGCCTGTTTTACTGCCCGTTTCGTTGTGCTGGGCATTTATGGGTTTATCAGTATTGTCGTTGGTGTTATCAATATCGCCGCCGGGGGAATCGGGGTTATTTTCGCTTTCGTCACCACCGGGAGAACCAGGTTTTTCTTCGTTTCCGCGGCCGTCAGCTTTGACATTCCGCTATGCTATATTGATTATAATTCCATATGTTGGAGGATGTAAAGAAAAACATTTATTTTTCCTGAAGCAAAATACTGAATTTTGGAACAACAGTCAGTGCACAAGAGCATATATCTGATGGACGTGCACATCTTTACAATTTTACTGCGATTGGGTATACTTACTGTACATATCCTTTACGTGCATGGTAAGGCGACGGATATTTGTTTCCTGGGACATGGACGGTTATATGGGGTTTGGACAGTGTTTCAGTGTATTACAATATGGGCAGAATAGGAAAGGAGCCGCTATGTCTGACAGGGAATCCGGTAATCAGAATGATTTTATGATAGAGAAAATCAAGCAGCGTCCCATCAACAGGAAAAAACTGCTCAGGAGGACGATCCTTACTGCTTCCATGGCAGTGATATTCGGATTGATCGCGTGTTTTACTTTCCTGGTCCTGGAGCCTGTGATCAATAACTGGCTGTATCCGGAGGAAGAACCTCAAACAATCGTGTTTCCGGAGGATCAGAAGGAGATGGCGCCGGAAGAAATGTTGGCAGAAAATTTACCTACAGAAAGTCCTGCACCTACGGTCAAACCAGAAACGGAGAGCATTATGTTGGAAGAGGAGCAGGTACAGGCTATTTTAGACAAAGTGACGCTGGATAAGGACAGTTATGTTCAATTGTATGAAAGCCTGAATGATTTTATATATTTTTCGGATGAGCTTGCGGAACAGGCCAGTATCTGTCAATATATGGTAACGATACGGGGTATTTCCTCCAATATAGACTGGTTCAACAATGTACAGGAGAGCGACAGCCAGGCTTCAGGCGTCATTATTGCCGATAACGGTAAGGAATATCTTATTCTGGTAGATTATACGTCTCTGAAGAATGCGGACAGCCTTGTATTGGATCTGCAAAACGGATATTATCAGATCGAAGCAACTTTAAAAGGTTTGGATCCCTCCACGAATCTTGCCGTAGTGGCGGTAAACCAATATAATATACCCGTTGAGAGTATGGAGGCTGACGGATTGGCGGTGGCCCCTATGGGTTCTTCCAATTCGCGTACTTTGGTAGGAACTCCCGTGATTGCCCTGGGAAGTCCCATGGGCATCAGTGGCTCAGTGGGTTACGGAATGATCACGGCTTCCACCACATTATCTACCGTGGACAGAAACTACAAACAGCTCTTAACGGATATTGTGGGAAGCCGAAAGGCAAGCGGCGCCCTGTTCAATTTAAAAGGGGAGCTGATCGGGATGATTGCCGGCAGTAAGACCAGTTCCGACACGGGAAATGTGATCAATGCCTATGGCATATCCGAATTAAAAAAAGTAGTGGAGAAAATGTCCAATGAAAATAAACTGCCTTATATGGGCATCAGCGGCGGAGATGTGCCCACATCTGCGCATGTCCACAACGAAATTCCTTATGGGGCATTTGTAAGGGAAGTCGCCATGGATTCCCCTGCAATGCTGGCAGGGATCCAGCAGGGGGATATCATTATTACCGTAAATGAAAACCTGATTACCAGTTTTAGCGATTATTCCGCTATTTTGATGCAGATAGAGCCGGGAGAGGCTGTAAGCCTTACCGTGATGCGCCAGGCACAGGAGGAATATAAGGAGATGAACTTCAACATTGTGTTGGGGGAGCGCAAATGAGTGGGACTTTGATGTAATAAATTAACCATGATTCAATTTTAATAAAATTTTTGAGTGTCTTATTAAGAAGATGGGAGGAACAAAATGAAATATATCAAAGAATTAAAAGAAGGGGACAGGGTGTTTGACATTTACCTGTGTAAGCATAAGCAGGCAGCCGTGACAAAAAACGGTAAAAGTTATGAGAATGTGATTCTCCAGGACCGGACCGGTACCATGGATGCAAAGGTGTGGGAGCCTAACAATCCGGGAATCAGCGATTACAGTGCCTTGGATTACATAGAAGTGTATGGGGATGTGAATAATTTTCAGGGGAACCTGCAAATTAGCATTAAGAGGATACGTGTCTGCAGGGAGGATGAATATGACCCTGCGAATTACCTTCCCATAAGTTCCAAGGGAATTGAACCCATGTACCAGGAATTGCTGGAGCTGGTAAAAAGCATAAAAGACCCTTATTATAAAAGCCTGCTGGAAGCCTTTTTTGTTAAAGATGAAGAATTTGTGCAAGCCTTTAAAAAATCTTCCGCTGCGAAAACGGTACATCATGGGTTTGTAGGCGGCTTATTGGAGCATACTTTAAGCGTAACGAAACTCTGTGATTATTACTGTACCGCGTATCCGGTGCTGAAAAGGGATTTGCTGCTGACTGCGGCTATGTGCCATGATATTGGGAAAATAAAAGAAATCTCTCCGTTTCCGGAAAACGATTATACGGATGACGGACAGCTGTTAGGGCATATTGTGATGGGTTCCCAGATGGTGGCCGAATATGCTGCCGGAATACCAAACTTTCCTCATGGACTCCTTACCCAGGTACAGCATTGCATCCTGGCGCATCATGGGAAATATGAGTTTGGCTCCCCCAAGATCCCTGCCTTGATGGAGGCGTTGGCTCTGAACCATGCGGATGATACGGATGCGAAATTGGAGACATTTAAAGAAATATTGGAGAACAACAGTGGCAATAAGGGTTGGTTTGGCTATAACAGGCTGTTTGAATCCAATTTGAGGGCTACAAGGACAGGGGAATGATTTTTAATAGTATATTGGAAAAATCAGCCATACTGAATCGGAATCAGGTAAAATAAATTAACGACAATAGAAAGGATTGGTTTCAAGATGAAAGTAACGGAAGACATATTGTATGTGGGAGTCAATGACCATCAGGTCGATTTATTTGAAGGGCAATATCCGGTTCCAAACGGAATGTCTTATAATTCCTATGTGATCCTGGATGAAAAAATTGCCGTGATGGACACGGTTGACCAGGCCTTTGGACAGCAATGGATGGATCGTGTGGAAGAGGCATTGAAAGGCCGGACGCCGGATTACCTGGTCATACAGCATATGGAACCGGATCATTCCGCCAATATCCCTTTCTTTTTACAGAGATATCCTGAAGCAAAAGTAGTTGCCACTCCTCCCGCATTTAAAATGATACAACAGTTTTTCGGGTTGGACCTTGGGGAAAAAGCCGTGGCTGCGGCGAATGGCGGAGAGATTTCCCTGGGAGGGCATACGTTGCAATTCGTATATGCGCCCATGGTTCACTGGCCTGAAGTAATGATGACCTATGATAAAAAGGACAAAGTGCTTTTTTCTGCGGATGGTTTCGGAAAGTTCGGCGCTTTGGATGTGGAGGAGGATTGGGCGGACGGCGCCCGCCGCTATTACTTCGGCATTGTGGGAAAATATGGCGTACAGGTACAAAATGTGCTGAAAAAGGCAGCAGGATTGGATATTCAGGTAATTTGCCCCCTGCATGGGCCTGTGCTATCGGAGAATTTGGAGTATTATCTGAACCTGTATGATATCTGGTCTTCTTATGAGGTTGAAAGTGAAGGTGTTGCTATTGCCTATGCATCTATCTATGGACATACCCGTGAGGCGGCATTGTACCTGGCAGAACTTCTGGAGCAGAAAGGCGTGAAAGCCGTGACCCATGACCTGGCAAGGACAGATATGTCAGTAGCGGTGGAAAATGCCTTCCGATATGGCAAGCTGGTGCTTGCAAGCAGTACTTACAATGCCGGAGTGAATCCGTTTATGAATGATTTTATCACACGCCTGTTGGAACGGAACTACCAGAAACGGACTATTGCATTGATTGATAACGGTTCCTGGGCGCCTGTGGCTGCCAAGACTATGCGGGGAATGTTTGAAAAAAGCAAGGAAATCACTTTTACGGAAAATACCGTAACCTTGCTGTCTGCTATGAAACCTGAGAATAAACTACAGCTGGAGGCACTGGCAGAGGAATTGTCAAGGAGTGCCTGTAATTGATGCAGGTTCTTATAGCCTGATATTTGTACAGGCTATTTTCACAAAGTGCAGGAGTTTGCATTTTGTAAAATGTGGCATATAGCGTGTAAAGAACAATTTTGCTGCTTATCCTGGAGCAGATGAATTACAACAAAAGCTTCAGTTGCCGAAAAATATCTTTATAATTTGACAGACAGTGAGAAATGGGGATCAACATGAATAAAATTTACCGAAAAAACGACTGTGTCAGAGTGTCAATTGTTGATATGGGCATAGAGGGTGAGGGGATTGGCAAAGCGGACGGTTTTACCCTGTTTGTAAAAGATGCCGTGCCCGGAGACATTGTTGAGGCAAAAATAGTAAAAAGTAAAAAAAATTATGCTTATGCAAGGTTAGAGAAGGTGATAACACCTTCTCCTTTTCGTGTAGAACCCAAATGCATTTACCACAGGCAATGTGGCGGCTGCCAGCTTCAGGTATTATCCTATGAGAAACAACTGGAATATAAACAACAAAAGATCCGCAATAACCTTATCCGCATCGGTGGGTTTCCGCCGGAGTACATAGACAGCAAAATGGACCCCATAATTGGCATGGAAAACCCCTATTATTACCGGAATAAAGCACAATATCCTGTAGGAACGGACAGAAATGGAAATATTATTACCGGGTTTTATGCCGGCAGGACACATACAATTATTGCCAACACGGAGTGCCATTTAGGCGCTCTGGAAAATCAGGAGATATTGGAGGTTATTTTAGAACATATGCGCCGGTTCGGCATCCCTGCATATGAGGAATCTACCGGAAAGGGCCTGATACGCCATGTGTTGATCCGAAAAGGGTTTGTGAGCGGAGAGATTATGGTTTGCCTTGTAATCAATAAAGATGTCGAAACAACTCAGAAAACGGTTGAAAAAGGTAACGGAACATATCCGGGGGATTTCACTACAGAAGACAGTCCCGTAGGTATGGAGTTCATTCCAGAACAGAGTATATTGCTTGAAAAATTAACAGCAATAAAGGGCATGAAAAGTATTTCCGTCAGTATCAATGCAGAACGTACAAATGTGATTATGGGGAAAGAGATTATCCATCTGTGGGGCAGTCCCGTTATTTCCGATACGATCCATGTCAGGGATATGCAGAGGGAAGGATATCCGTTTACCGGACATGAACTTACCTTCCATATTTCACCTCTGTCCTTTTATCAGGTGAACCCGGTTCAGACAGAGAAACTGTATAGCCTTGCTTTGGAATACGCAGGATTGACCGGAAGGGAGATTGTCTGGGATCTGTACTGTGGTATCGGCACGATTTCCCTGTTTTTGGCAGGCAGTGCGCGGAAAGTTTACGGTGTGGAAGTTATTCCCCAGGCGATTGAGGATGCCAGGGAAAATGCCAAAAGGAACGGTATCCGTAATGTGGAATTTTATGTTGGAAGGGCGGAAGAAATCTTACCGGAATTTTACGGCAGGGATACCCGTGCCGAGGAATACGGGGTAAAAGAAGCGGATAATAAGGTGCCACATAATGAAAACATGGGAAGGAACAAAGCGGAAGACAAGGAAACCCATAATGAAAATGTGGGAAGGAACAAAGCGGAAGTCAAGGAGGCTTTCATTGAAAATGTGAAAAAGAGAAAAGCGGAAGATAAACTAGCCGTATATGGGATTGGTGAAACAAAGGAAAAAGACTCCGATATGCTGCACCCTGATGTCATTGTGGTAGACCCTCCCCGAAAAGGCTGTGATGAAGCCTGCCTGGATATTATGTTAAAAATGAAACCGTCGCGGATCGTATATGTGAGCTGTGATTCCGCTACATTGGCAAGAGATTTGAAGGTGCTGTGTGACGGTGGGTATGAGATCAGGAAAATCAGGGGAGTAGACCAGTTTGGGATGACGGTGCACGTGGAAGTCGCATGTTGTCTACAAAGGGAGGACAAAGCGAATCCGTAGATTCGCTTGTAGAAATCCTTGAATTTACGCACTTTGCGAGGATTTTTAAGTTTAACCGAACACCTGAATATCGGGAGGATAGTCATAAGACTATCCTGAAAAAAGAAATTCCTCACGAGATTAAAGTGTCCGTAGTTATGGAACTCGTATGAGTGGACACAAAAATGTATAGTTCACAAACTCAATCATTACAGAAAAATTTTATCAACAACTGAATAATAGGTAAGTCATGCGAATGTTTGGTTCGCATTTAGACCGCTTGTTTTCTATATCCTTATGGTGTGGAGCAGGCGGTCTTTTTGATTTAAAATTGCCAGCATTCATCAGACACCTTAATAATCAAATTAAAAAGTAGGAGGACAAACAGATGGAGCAGACAAGTAAAAAG
>ERZ808040.1379-NODE-1379-length-16423-cov-9.625291_pt1 | contig 16423 bp, 20 predicted proteins | sample MGYA00380191_ERZ808040 | MGnify/ENA primary metagenome ERZ808040 (study PRJEB31490, sample SAMN06133395) | mouse gut metagenome | isolation source: J6 | host: mice | place: China: Chengdu | collected 2015-05 ... | reverse complement strand
CGCGTGCCCATTCGGCGACTTCCTGCATTACGCGGATGGCATCCTCCATTTTATCAGGCACAATTTCTATGGAGTCCGCACTGATCTCTGTGTTTACGGAATATGTTTCCATACATCCCCCTGTTTTCCGATAGCGGATTGCCGGCATTACACCCGCACAAATCCTTCCTTCCACTTCCATTCACCGATCCGGAAACGGCTGACGCACCATTCGGTTCGCCTATACATTTGTTTCATCATCACCATCTCCTGCCTGGCGGCAAGCTCTGTTACAAAGCATTCGCTCTCTACAATATGTATCTCATCCCCCTCCTTGTTTTCGTTCCACCCGTAAACCATATAAACCTCATCCGTATCCATACACGGACAGTTTTCGCTGCTTTCCTTCTCTGCGCCGCAGTCTTTTCTGTTTCCGTTTTCTTTCCTGACCGTTTCCTGCCCCGCTTCACTTCCTTCGCGTGTTTCCGCGCTGCTCTCTCTATTCTCTAAAGTTCTATCTATATATTTACTATCCTTTTTCTTATTATTCTTTTTCTTACTATCATTTTCGCCTTCTTCCCTGCCGCAGTTTCCATCACCCAGCACTTTTTTCTCCGCGATCCGGTAACTGCAGGGATAATCCTTAAACCCTTCCACATTCCCCAAATAGTGCTTCGCAACTGCTTCCGCCTCTTTATATGCCGAAAAAATCCCGATACAAAATTCTTCCTTATAATTATCATAAGATAGTTCTTCATCACACAAAACGAGCAGATATAACATCTTAAACACAGGCTTTTTCCCGGAAATCAGTACCGCCCCGCGCCCGGAAACTGCCCATGCAATCAGCTCCCGCACAAAACCCGGCGTAATCACAAGCGGCGGGGTGCGCTTTCCGAACGGATACCAGTAATACTCCCATTTCCCCGAAGTTTCCCTACCCTGAAATACCCTGCCCTTGCTGATAACAAAGAAATCGCCGCCCTCCACCCGATAGGACAGCACAAGGCTTTTGTCTGACGAGGAGACGGTCAGCCACGGGGCATCCTGATATTCCACTTCCTCCCGCACCCACCAGACATATTCCTTTTCCTGATATATAATCGTCCTTTTTCCTTTTTTTGAAATTCCCATACAAATCCTTATTGCCGGCCGGCAATTCCCTCATAATTTTGGGAGCTCTCATCGGTTATACTCCTGCCCATGACAACCTCCCCGAAAGAATCATATCAGAAAATTCCCGCTTATGCTAATATCCTCTCGTCCGTGATGATATGTTCAATCCCGCAATGTTCTGCACTTAAATATTCCTTTATAAAACTTGGATAGGCCTTGTATTTATCCAAGTCTTTTATCGGTATCCAGTACATTTCTTCTTTTGCTCCATAAGTATAACTGTCGCTGTGAAGTTCTTGCGTTCCCCTCGGTTTCATCAAAAAATAAAAACTGATCTCATGACAATTTAAGCCTTTCAGCGTACCGCTGCTCTCATTAAAGAAGTTTTCATGAATCACGGCCAGATGATCAACTTCATAGGGTACACCCGTTTCTTCAAAAACTTCCCTCCGCACTGCATCCTCGGCGGTTTCCCCCATATGTACACCGCCGCCAACGGAATATAGATAGTCTTCATTTTGATTACCAACAAAAAGAACACATTCATTCTCTATAATGATTGCCCCTGCACGATACCTGAACCAATTATTTTCCTTTGTAAATCCGCAATCATACATATACTTTTCTCCTTCTCCAATCTGCTGCTTCAGACGCTATTAACGATGTATTGTGTATTGTAGATTTCTAATATTATCATTTCTTCTGCTGCAGCATTTCTTATGCTATATTATTTATTTTTAATAGTATATATTATAATATATTGTTTCTTTTACTATAAATTCTTTTAATAATAGCACTTTTTTACTATGGCATTCCTTTTACTCGGGCATATCTTTTACTGTAATAATTCCTTGACAATGATATCTGCGCATTCCGCCGCACTGCACAGACTTGTATCCACTCTCAAACGGTACTCTATATTTTCTGCCATCCGTTCATGCTGCTCATCTGATTGACTTTCATACCTGTCTCCGCGAATAATATTTCTTTTTCTGCAGATATCCAGCGGACAGTATACCTCAACCAGATCCAGGGGATTATCTTTCAGAATTTCCATCAGCTGCTGATAATGAGGCGCTATTTCATCTCTTTCAACCAATATTCCATCAATAAGCACATTTTTACCCATATCGGAATAGAGTTTCGCAGTGTGGTACATCATAATAATTACTTCGCTAAGATATTTCCAATAGTTTTCACGCAAATATTTATCTCCGACCATCTCCTGAAATAAATCATTCGCAACAACATAAAAGAATACATCATCACGCTCCTGAATAGCTTCAACAATTGATGTTTTTCCCGAACTTGTTACTCCGTTCAAAAAAATAATACGTCCCTTTTCCATTCTGTTTCTCCTCAAAATCTGATTTATCAATGTCTCTACAATTGAAAATTATGCATCCGCCTCCTTTTATTACATTTCTTTATCTTTCGTCCGAATCCGCCTTGCCATATAAATATCCGGCTTTCCCTTCCCGTTGGCATCCGGGATTACCCCGACAATCTGATAGCCAAGCTTCTGGTAAAATTCAAACGGATGTCCTTTTAAATTTTTCACGTTCTGAATTTTATTATAGGTGTCCTCAAACAAATCTGTCTCACCAAGACTTGTCTGCCCGAACTCGTCATCCGTTCCGAGATAGATGGTAAGCACGCCCCGCTCCGCGCATTCCTTCTCCAGCGCGCGGACAAGCCTTGTGCCGATCCCCCGGTGCCGGCATGCCTTGCGGACAGCGAGCGGGTGCAGCTCCCAGGCGCAGTCATATTGCGGCACCGCACCCACCAGGCCTGCAAGATGCCCGTCCTCCGCCGCCATCAGCAAAATCCTTTCATCCTCGAGATATTCCTCCAGATCCTCCTCCGTATAGTTTCCATAGCAATGCGGAAAAGCCTCCGCCAACAGTTCCGCCGCCTCACGAAGCAATACAATATTATCCTTGTCAAAAAATCTGATTTCCATGAATCTATTATTCTCCTTTTCTTCCATTTCGGCAAGCTAAATATTTATAAATTATTTTATTTATTTATTTTCATTAACCAAACGCCTCAAACGCTGCAACCACCCGTAACATATCGTACTCAAAATTTTCTCTGCCGTACAGATCAAGAAAGCAATCCGTATAATCCTCCGTCCTCAGATTATGCTGCAGCGACCAGAGCGCCCAATACAGATCAATATGCTTATCACCGGCTCCGGCCATTGCCAGATCAATAAAACAGGAAAATCTGCCGTCCTTTACCATAATGTTCGGCAGGCAGAAATCCCCGTGTATCAGGGTATCGCATTTCAGTCGGTGTTTATTTTCCTGCATAATCGCCCACGCTTCCTCCTTCGAGGAAATCGCCTCTTTAAAAGAAATCTTTTCTGCCGGGGCAGCTTCTGCATTCAAAATAATTTTCTCCCCGGAAGATGTCCCTTCCTTCCAAGCGATTTCATCTATTGGGGGCTTCCGAAAACGCGGCATCAGGATGCTGCTGTCATAATTCCCGCTGCCGCTTTTCAGTGCCTTCTCAAAATTCTCATAGGCAGCGGAAACCGGGAGCTCTGCAGCCGGTATGGAGTGAAGCATTTTCATTGCCCCTGCCATCACGCTGCACAGCTGCTCCGGTTTGTCAAGAAAGGCAGTACAATCCTCCCCTTCGGCGGCCTTCGTCAGCATATAATCCCGGTCGCTTCCGCCGTACCACATAACCTTTACACCAAGCCCGTTTTTGTGAAACCAGCCCGTCCTTAATGCCTCACGCATTAAACTCCACCGCTCCCCAACCTTCAGAAAATAGTCCGGGGAAATATAATAAACCTTCGCTTGCGGACTGGAACTGCTGTCATAAATATCCGCACCTGCCAGATAAGGATGCAGTTCCTCCGGAAAATCCTGAATATTTATCTGAGTTTTTGTCTTTTCCATTATTTACCTTCCTGTTCGTATATAACCTCAATGCTGTCTTGCTTTCTGCATAAACTTCAATATGTCAACCCGATTGCCATCCTGTGCGGACGCGTTTTCTTTCCCTACATGCGCCTTAATACCCCTTTGGACCAGCCAACCTTCCCGCCCAGGAGCAGATATTCTTTCATATTCCTCTGCAGGCTTGTTGTCTCGGGAAGCTGTTCCAAAACCCGGGCACAGCCGGGAAATACCCAGTCCATAACCGCCGTGCTCTCCTCGTCGGTTTCCGTAATCTCAAACATATCCTGAAATTGCAGGATGTTGGAGTCCTCCTTTAACAGCTTGTGCAGCGCCGGGGACAGGAGCCACGATTCACAGCAAAGCGGAAGTCCGCTGCACTCCGGGAAATACTTCCCGCAGAATTCATGGTACCGGGCCAGCGAGTCCATAACGGACGGTTTGGACAAATCCGCATCGGAAGGGATATGGATAAAAACCCGGTCTTCACAGAATTCATACTCCAGCGCCCCAAGCCTATATTCCCTCATGGAAAGCTGGCGCGGAAACCACCATCCCCAGACAAAACGGTACGTTCCATGTATTCTATAATGCTCATTTAAAAAGCGGGTGCAGAATTTCATGGTATCATCAAAGATATCGGTACAAATCCCGCGCTTCTGGTATTCGTCAAAAACTTTACATGCAATATCAAGCTCCTCCCAAAGCATTCCAAACCCATCCGGGTCTTCCCCCACAAAATCTTTGATTTTCTCCTCCAGTTCCTTCATTACCCCGATATCTGCAATCAGGTTCTCTATTTTCAACAAAAAACTTCCCCTGCGTGTTTTCCCGTATTCCGACAGTGCTTCGACCACCTGCTCCGGCAGGCCGAGCCGCTGATACAGCTCATTATGTTCCACAGGCATACTCCTTTCTGCATCTTTTCTCTTAACGGATGCAAACGGACATTATTTTGTCCCCCTTTAAGCTCAATAAAGACTCATAATCACGCCTCTGTTTTTCTTTACCATCCGGTCATAAAAATCCCGCAGCACCAAAAACACCGCCCGCAGTTCACACTTGAGCTCTTCCTTGTCTTCCCTGAGCCAAATATGCGGATAGATTCCCTCCCGTTCAAAATGCTCCGGCGAAAATGCCTCAAGTGCTGCTTCCAGATCGAACTCATTCAAAGCCGCAAGAATCTGCGGCAGCCGCTCCGGAGAAATGTAACTGACAAAATACGCTCCTTCATCGGAATATGCCTGTCCGCCGACCACCGCCTCGCTCAGCAGATTTTCGGAAACCGGGCTGCATGCGCCGGCGCCTGTCAGCAGACAGTGGAGCCCGTCCCACATTTTATCCAGATAACAGACTTCACCCTTTGCTTCCACTTCCGATAATATGTACACTTCCGGTTCCTCGGGGAGACTGTTTCCGCAGCCGGATAAATTATCCTCCTTCGGGGATTCCTCCCCGCATCTGGCAATCATCCGCTCAATGCTCGCACTGTCCGCCTCCTTGTAGCTGAGATACATTCCCATGTTTTATCCTCCTTACATGATATATTTTATATGACCGGCATTCTTCGGTTAAAAGAACTTTCCGCTCCGAATAAACACAAACAGCGCCTCTTAATTCCAAGGGGCGGTACGGGATACCGGCAAAAAATTTACAAATCTGCGCAAAGCTGGATCCAGCATTAATCAGCTGGTTTGATAGTCTATATATTCCTGCGCACGTTCCTTAATATACGGATCTGCATCCTCTCTCTTTATAATTTCTTTCAAAGCAGCAATCAGCGTTTCTTTATCCTCTCCTGCATTAATACATCTATTTATCATCCATGTCGTTGTAACCGTCGGTTTTCTTTTCACGGATGCCAGAAGATACTTTTCATAACCTTCCCCCACCCCCTCAATAAAATGAACGATTTCTCCGGGGTCGCCAAAATATGCTGCCGGATGACGCTCAAGTAATTGCAGCAGCGGTTCAATGGCTTCGAGTTTATAGCCTGCCTCCCTGATCGCCTGTATGCTATCTGCCATTACAACGGTATCAACTTCGTCATATTCGTCGATGGATGCCTCAATCCTTGCAATCTCCTGTTCTAAAAATTCCATATTCATGCTTCTGCTTTCCCCTAACTATAACTGTTATAATGATTTTAAAGTAAAATATCATCTGCTATACCAGCTTACAAAATATTCTTTATTGCCGGACAACACGGAGCACTTTTCCGGTGAAACCTTCCTTGCATTTTCCTAAATGTTTTATATCATACCATAAAACACTGCGGTTTATAAAACAGGAAACATGAGGTAATAGAGGAAGAATTATTAAAGCGCTCTTTTCACTGGTTATCTTCTGCAGCATATTAAAATTATTATAATCAACCTCAAATATCTTTTGAAGCAGTTTATATAAAGTCATTTTCTGAATTCGTCGTGGATAATTCTGCCTCAGCACCGAAATAAATATTTTAGTTAAAATATTAAATTATTAACCAGCATTTTCCTAAACTAAAAATTTATATTATATACCATCCATTCTGTATTCATGATAATTCTGCTTCCGTTTTTCCGCCATCATAAAATAAGTACAAATTTTATATCCGGCATGGCCGTACATGTGGTCAAGCCCGCTGTAGGTGTAACTCAGATACGCCTCCTGAAAACCGCTGTCCTTCAAATATTTTGTCCCGATTGTCACAAGGTTTACCGCGATATGCCTGCCGCGCCATCCTTTCCGGACGGCAACGCAGCCCACACTTCCAAGCCCTTTTTCAATATCCTCCGCTCCCGCAATCAGGGCTCCCGCAACCTCATCCCCCGAAACCGCAATGAGCACTTTCGCTCCCTGCCCTTCCTGATACAGGGCATTATCCCGGTAGTACACCGTAAATTCCGAAAATGCATCATCCATGCATGCGCACACCGCGGCCCGGTCATCAGGTGAGGCAAAACGGTATGTAAGTCCATTGATTTCCGCGCCGATACCATGCCCGTCCTGCCTAAATTCACTCAGCGGAAACCGCATATCAAAGCAGTTGCAATCCCATGAATGCACATATCCCCGATGGGTGAAAAAATCGCCCGCCGCTTCATCCAGCCCCGGATACAGCCTCTCATTCTCCGCCGGGAAATAGCGCTTTGCGGTCGGCACACCCGGGGCAAGATAATCAAATCCGTTTCCGACATTGATTTTCTCAAACCCGTTTTTCCAGATGGCTTCCTCCGCTTCTGCCAGCAGCCTGCTGCCGATCCCCTGCCTGCGGTATGGCTGGTCAACACAGAGCATCAGTATCGTGCCCCGGTTCACGACCGCCGCGCCAATCAGGCAGTTCTTCGAATCCCTTTCCGCAAATACGGCATTGCCTTCATGTCCCAGAATCCGCAGAACGGATGAGCGTTCCCTCACAATGAGGGGGAAATTTCTCTCAAACAAATCCGCCAGTTCCTGACCCTTATCAGCTCTCCCTCCACTCCACAACATCCCGCATCTCCTTTCTCGGCCTTGCCTGCGGCGCTTCCGCCGCGTAGCCGACTGCAAGCGCTGCAAACAATTCTCCTTCGGCGCCCAGCCATTCATCCAGCTCCTTCTGCGCAAAAAATGTATCACAGATCCACAGGCTGCCAAGCCCTAAATCTGTTGCTGTCAGAATCATATTTTCAATCGCTGCCCCGATGGACTGCGTATTGCAGATTTCCGCAATCCGGTCTTCCTCCGAGCAGCAGCTTTTGTCCTTATGCCCCGTCACACCCCTAAATTTTTCTGCCAGGGGATTGATAATAAAAATTACGACCGGCGCGTGCTTCATAATGCTGAATGAGTATTCCGCGCCGTCCAGATGGCAGGCGCTCTCCGGAAGAAACGGCTCCCGCTTTTCCCGCTCAAGCCCCGCGGCAAGCGCGGCAAGCATCCCTTCCTTCGCTCCTCCCGTTACAACAACAAATCTCCACGGCTGGCGGTTTTTCGCGGAGGGCGCTAGAATTCCCGCTTTAATAATTTCTTCGACCATACAGCGCGGCACGGGCTTGTCCTGATATTTCCGGATGCTGCGCCGGTCAGTGATTGCCTGAATCATAATATTTTTTTCCTTTCTGATTTTTTTATATCTGCAAGTCCCACAAAGTCATCTGTGCATTCTGTGCCTTATCCTCGAACTTGTGCAGATATTCGAAAATCCGGTCGTTGTCATGAACCATCCCACATCTGCCGCAGGTTTCATGGAAAAGCTGCATCAGTGCCTTGTTGTTCGGGCTGTCTATTATATATTGGTTTCCGTATATCCGGATGTATCTCTCCTTTATTCCCGGAAACAGACGGTCTAGCTTTGCATAAAAATATTCCCGGTTCCCTTCGCGAAGCGTCAGCCCCATCGAAAAGCAGATCACCCCGTAAACTCCCGCCTCGCTGCACATACGAAGAATTCCGGAAATATTTTCCCGCGTGTCGTTTAAAAACGGCAGAATGGGGGAGAGCCACACAACCGTAGGGATTCCCGCCGCCTGAAATTCCTTCAATGCCGCAAGGCGCTCGCCCGTTGTGCTGACATTCGGTTCAATCTTTCTGCACAGTTCCTCGTCGAAGGTGGTCAGCGTCATCTGTACGACTGCCTTTGTCTTTCGGTTGATCTTTTGCAGAAGGTCGATGTCCCGCAGCACCCGTCAGGATTTTGTGTGTACTGTCACCCCAAAGCCGTACCGGTCAATCAGCTCAAGTGCTTTCCTGGTATTGCCGATCTCCATTTCCAGAGGCAGGTACGGGTCTGTCATAGCCCCCGTACCGATCATGCATTTGCGGCGCTTACGCTTCAGCGCGTGTTCCAGCAGCTCTATGGCATTTTCCTTGACTTCGATATCCGTAAAATGATGCTCGATATGGTAGCATCTGCTGCGGGAATCGCAGTAGATACAGCCGTGCTGACAGCCGCGGTACAGATTCATACCATTCTGCGACGACAGGATTCCCTTCGCTTTTACGTAGTGCATGGGCTCCCCCTCCAATTCCCTGCCTGTTCTTCCCTGCGCAAAAAGTTTTCTTTGGAAACCGATTCTTACAGCCTACATCCCCCGCCTTCCCTTACATGCACGAAAGGCTTCTGTAACAGACCTCTAATTAATCGTTTCCTTAAAGCTCCGCCAGCTCTTCCACGGACAGAAAACTTCCTTGCAACTGCCAGGCTTAAACCATCGGACATAAACAATCCGTTTATAAAGCATTAAACAGAAGCCGTCAGGCATAAAACAAAAGGCATAGAATACCCGGAATAATATCTTTCCTCTTTAAAATTTGACCGCTTCTTACCGCGGCCATATCTTTTCCCTTACCGCAGAATCTTCCGGTGCGATTTCAGCTTTTTCAGCGCCCACTCATAATGGCTGGACATGTTCGAAACAAAGTAGGAGCCCAGCGCATTATCGCCGCACCATGCAAATACCCCGCGCGAAAAAAGCTCCTCCTGGGAAAACCGCTCGATCAGCGCCATCATTTTATTGTGGGATTCCTGCAGCGATCTTTTTGCTTCTGCAAGCGTTGTATCCTGGTGCTTTTCCCAGAATTCCATGTTCATGTCGCCATACGTGCGCCAGTTGTAAGGGTCCGGGAGGAGCGGTTTGTTCTCCCCCCTTTCGTTCGCCGCAACCCAGTTCAATACAAGATTATGCCATTCATTTAAATGGATCAGCACATCGCGCAGGTTTTTGTCGCGGCTCCAGTGCCGCTCCTTTTTTGAGGGAATTCCCGAAAAGTCAAAGGTTGTCGATAATTCCCTGTCGGTCATGGAGGTGATAAAATTGTTCAGTTCCTCAAATTTTTCTGCTGCTGCCTGCAGCAATTCCGGTTTGTTCACAGGTCTTGCCATGTCTTTTCCCCTTTTCCATATTATTTTCCGCATTACCTGCTGAAAAACTCCGGCTCATACGGTGCAACCCGGCCGCCTTCCGCAGACTTATGCGCGATTCGCACCCGTTTCTGCCGGTCCGGCAGTCTGTGGTGCTCCTCTGATCCAAGCATAGCATACAATACCTGACAAAGCATGTCAGGTTTTATCCGGAATTTTTCTTTGCAGGTTACTTCCTGAGCTGCCGGCTGGCATCTGCTCAATCCTTTTCCTGACCGTTCCTTCTGTACCTGCAAATACAGATCGCACATTATCTCTATTTTACTTTTTATACTCTTCTCTTTTTTACTTCTTATGTTCTTTACTCTCTACTTTTTATGCTCTTCTCTCTTTACTTCTTATGCTCTTTGTATTTTTCATACATCGCCATCACCTTCTGCGCCAGAAGCTCCCGCAGATGCACCGGTTCCACCACCTCCACCTGCGTTCCGAAGGAAAGCAGGAAGGAGAGCACCCATTCATCCACGGGCATCGGCGTTGCCACAAGAAAATCCCCATTTTCCATACGCGTTACCTGGCTCTCCTCGAATTCGTCGAACACCCGGTAAGCCATCCCGCGCGGAAAACGCAGCCGCACCAGAGGCGGTTCCCATTCTGCCAGCAGGCTTTCCCCGCTCCCGCCGGCCCCATGTTTATTTTTCTGCCCCAAAGCGGAAGATATTTTTTTGTCCGGCTCACCCTCGCTAGGCAATGCAGATTTCATTGTGTTTTTCCGTTTTAGTTCACCAGCCGGCACAGCCCGTTTTTTGTTTTCCGGCTTCAGCCCGGAAGGCGCCGCCCCTGCCCCTTCCGCTGTTTTCTGCCCCCATCCTGCGGGCGGCGTAAACCGCTCCTCCAGCAACTCCCACTTTAAAATCCGGTTCAGCTTAAACAGCCGGAAATCATTTTTATCCGAACACCACGCCTTTAAATACCACGCCCTCGACTTGTAAGATAACCGAAGCGGCCAAACTGTGCGCACACTCTCCTCTCCGTCCGTACCCGCATAGGCAATCCGCACGCACCTTCGGTAAATTACTGCGCGTTTCAGCAGTTCAAATTTCTCATTGTCCCGCGCTTTTCCGCCCCATCTAGAAAAATCAACCTCATACCATTCCTCCGACGAAACCTGAAACAGAGCCGACAGCTTCTGCAAAAGCGCCGCGTCGTAGGCCCCTGCTGCCGAAAGGCTCTGCAGCGCCGATAACAGTTCCTTCCTCTCCTCCTCCGACAACAGCTCGCGGCTTAAAACATAATCCTCCATCAGCCGCACACCGCCATTCCTTCCCCGCTCCGCAAACACGGGGATTCCCGCGGCGCTCAGGGCATCCAGATCCCGGTAGATTGTCCGCTCGGATACCTCAAGCTTTTCTGCAAGTTCCGGGATGGCGGTCTGCCCCTTCGCCAGAAGATGATAAACAATCCGGAACAATCTTCCTTCCCGCACCGGGCATCCCCCTCCCTTCCCGCAGAACTACAGCAAATTCCCCGCTTTAGGCTCCCACGTACAAAACTCTGATGAAAATTCCATCCCGATCCGGTGATAAAACTCCTGCTGCGACAGCGCGACTGCTCTTTTTGCCCCAAGCTTTTTAGCGCGGGAAATGGCCTCATAGATCACTGCCCTGCCAAGCCCCAGCCCCCGGCAGCGCGGGATCGTCACAACCGGCTCGATATATGCCGTTTCGCCCTTTATATACCACAGGCCGCAATGTGCGCAATATTCGGTTTCCTCCATGGCAAACACCTTAAGCGCCCCGTCCGCGTGCGGCGCCAGCACAAACGTATCCGGATCAAGGGGCTGCGGCAGCCCCTCGTCTTCATGGTCAAAGCCTTTGTGCAGCACGAGCTGGCATTTCCATAAGTCAAAGCCAAGCTCCATGCCGCCGACCTTATAACCCTCAGGAATATTGTAATGCGAATCTCTGTCAAGTGCAATCTGCAAAACATGATCGTTCGTATATTTTTTCTCAAATTCCATTTCGCGGAGGACTTCACACAGGGAAGCATCCACTCAAACCGCCCCAGTGAAAATGCTCATTAAAACCGCGGTCCGAAGCAAGACCATTCCCATGCTTTCTTATCCGAAAAACAGGAATTACTATCCGAAAAACAGAAATTAATTTCCAAATGCCCTTATCAGCAACTCTTCCACGACCTCCCTGCCGCGCAGCGCCTTAAGCCAGCGCACCGGAATCCCGTCCTCCCCGTACACAATCCCCGCAAGCCCGCCAGCAACGCACGCTGTTGTATCCGTGTCGTCACCAAGCATCACCGCCTGTTTTACGGCTTCCTCATAGCTTTCTGCCCTTGCGAGAATCATAAACGCGCTGCGCAGACAGTCCACCACGTACCCGGAACCCTTCCCCTGCCACGGCAGCTCCGGCCGCACGCTCCACTCCAGTTCCTTCTCGTGATCCGGCATTTCCCGGTAAAGCTCCCGTAAAACCCGCACCGCCTCCGCGAGCGCCGGAGCACATTCCTGCCCCGCAGCAAGATACCGCGCGGCAAGGCAATACAGCGCGCAGCACACCTGATTGCAGGGGTTGCCGTGGGTGATCCGGCACTGGTCATGCGCTGCAAGCACCAGCTCTCTGTCCGTCCCCCCATGCCAAAGCGCAAGCGGCAGCGTCCGCATCAAAGCGCCGTTTCCCTTGCCGTCCGGGCGCAGAATACCGCACTTTCGCGGTTCAAGCCCCGACCGGTACGCAGTAAGCGCCTCCCCGGTCTGGATGCCGACATCAAATACCTCACCGTCCACCGCCCATTTCCCTTCCTCATACCATGCAAGCAGTCTGTCCGAAAAATCTTTCAGACAAAAACGCCCGCATTCCGTCAGGCTGTCAAGCAGGCAGAGCGCCTGCGCACCGTCGTCCGACCAGGTTCCTGGAAGCACACTGCGGTGCGCTCTGGGAAACCCTTCCGGCGGAGTCATCTCGATCTCGGGATACGTGGGTATCTCATCGGCGGAATGAAATTCGTAGGGAACGCCCAGAGCATCGCCGATCAGCAGACCGTATAAGCCTCCGCGGATTCTGTTTTGCTGTTGAATTTTCTGCATTATACTGCTGCCTTTCTTTAATCATTAAGTTTATTTACTTTAAGTTTTATTTACATTGAGTTTTATTTACATTAAGACTTTATTTACATAAAACTTTTTTCATTTCTTCTGATCTGTTATCCCGCCAAGTGCCATAAATCCTGATCAGACGCTTTCACCGCTTTCTTCTTAATTCTGCCTACTTCTTTACTGCTCTTGTCGCGATAAATGTAGGAATATTATGTTCATGCAGATTCCCGGCTCCGTTCGTATCGTCATATAGATCCGTCAGCTCAAAACCAGCCTTTAACTGTCCTCCGATCTGCTCCGCAACGGTATGGGAAAACTGAATCCCGTCATTGTTCTTTATGCATTCCTGATACAGTGCTTCATCCTTTAACGGGTTGAACGGCAGCGTATGGACAATCTCTGCCTCCTTATCGTCAAAAACATAATTAAATCCGATATCCAGCCCGCAGAGCAGGATACCGCCCTTTTTCAGCACCCGGCAGCATTCCTTAAAAATCGGTTCTACCTTCTCCACATAGCAGTTTGAAACCGGATGGAAGATCAGGTCAAATTCCCCGTCCTGAAATGGCAGAGGCTTCGTCATGTCCCCCCGAATCACCTCCACCGAATATCCTTCCCGTTCTGCAACCATGCGTTCGCTCCCGCACTGCTGCTCCGAATAATCAAGCACCGTGCAGGATGCGCCCAGCGCCGTAAATACCGGGATCTGCTGCCCGCCGCCGCTCGCCAGCCCCAGAACCTTTTTTCCCGCAAGACTGCCGAACCATTCCTGCGGAACCGTCTTCGTCGGTGTCAGGTACACGCCCCATCTGCCCGCCGCCGCTTCCAGATAAATCTCGTGCGGGATGGGCGTGCCCCACTCCCAGCCCTCCCTGCACCAATCATCAATCGTTTTCGAATTTACTTCCTGATAATCCATGACATCCCCCTTTGTCAAACGAATTGTTATATTTATTCCCGTCGCGCAGATGACGGCCGCGCAGCGCCCAGTCAATCATAATCAAATCGCCTGGCAGATACGCAATTGCAAAATCCGTACAAGTTTCTCCTCCGCGATTTTTTCTGCTCTCCATTTATACCGGGATTTACCGCAGCTTCCTTGACAGATACAGCACCAGATCATCATCGTTGCAGCAATTCTCATGCTGACCGCAGATCCTGTCCCTGTACCATACCCCGCTCCCGTCCGGGATATAGCCGCGCCGCACATACATGCGCTGAGCGCTCCCGTAGCCGCTGTGCAGGCCGACGCCCAGATAGACCATATTCGCATACTCAGCCGCCGTTCTTTCCGCCGCATCCATCAGCCTGCTCCCGATGCCGCGTTTCTGATATTTTTCCAGCACTCCGAAATCCACGATTTCCGGATAACCAAGCCCGGCAAATGCCCCCTGTTTCGAGTCCGGATAAACACAGATATATCCGGCGACTTCCCCGCGGTATTCTGCCGCCATCACAACGGCTCTTCCCTCCGCCTGATCCTTCAGACGCATAAGATATTTGTCAAGCCGTCCCTCGCTGTTCCAGCCCTGAGCAATCTCGCCGTCCGTAATAACCTGCGCGTCGCCCTCCTGCAGATTGCGTATCAGAACCTCGTTATCCTGATAATAAATCATGCTGCTCTCCTCTGACATTTTCACTGTTTTCCCCATTATATACCTGTTTTGCATATACTTTTCACAGCGGAAATAATCCTTTCCATATCTCCGGTCACCTTGTTCTGCCCTTCCGGCTGATACAAATGCGCAAAGAGCGCTCCGAGATTTTCTTCAAAATTCTCCGGAAGAATTGCGCAGCTGCTTCTGCACAGCTGAATCAGCCGCTTTTCGCCGGGGTGCGTTTTTTCGTTCAGGGCAAACAGCAGATCAAAATATGATGCCATAAACTCCGCAACTCTGTGATTGATGCTGATCAGATCCTTTCGGCGGACAGCTTTCTCGATCTGCGTTTTGTACGCCGGCAGGGAGGAATCCAGGAGGCGCAGCTGCCGCTCAATAATGGCCTGCTTGAGCTTCTGCGGATAGGGAACATCAAACCGTTCCTTGGCCGCCTGAAGTCTTCCTGCTTTATCACAGATAATCCTGCAGTGAAGCAGATTATGCCACATACAGGTAGTATAAGCGTTTGAAGGCTGACCGTTTTCCACAACCCTTTCCAAGCCGCTGCAGAAATCATCCAGATCCCGGTACAGAATATCAATATCAATCCCGCTGTTTAAAACACAGTTGTCCTCGTATTCCCAGAAATGGTTGCCGATCTCCATATAGCTGCAATACTCCGCAAGCATCCTTCTGCGCAGTTCCTCGTCAATGGGTGCTGTAACATAGACATACACATCATAATCCGATTTTTCATCGTAAACCTTGCCCGCTCTCGAGCCTCCGAGGGCAATCGCCTCAACACAATCCAGCTCAGCCAGCCTCTTAAAAATCATATCCGGCATAATCTTCCCTTCCTTTCTTAACAGCTAAAATCCTGTCCTTTCTCAACAGCCATAATCCAAGTCGATATTTCTGTAATGCTGCCCTGCAGCTTTTTACATTGAAACTCTGCCGCTTTTTTCATTGAAACACTGCGGCTTTTTTCACTGAAATTTTACAGCTTTTTCATTGAAACCCTTTGGCTTTTTACAGTGAAACCGCCTGTATCTCCGCCAGCGCCATCTCCGCGTCGCGCTCCGGGTTCAGCCGGCGGATATCCTCTGCGGTCAGTTTCCCGCCGCTGTACACCTTGTCCGCTGCCTCAAGATCAATATCGGTCTCATAGTAATATTTCGCCCACTCCGCCCATTCCTCCGCGTTCTTGCAGATACAACCGAGCAGAAAATCCTTCCCGCCATCATCGCCCTCCGTAATATTCTGCTTCCAGCATGCTGACGCATAATCATACCACATACAAAAGGTCATATATTCTTTCTGTTCCCCATCCTTATAAATCTCCAGAAAATTCTCCGGCACTCCGGCGTAGGTTTCGGCAAAAAAACCGTCATCCCATTCGTCCGCGCCAAACTGGTTCAAATCATTCTCATGGTCAAAACCGCGGATAAAAACACCGTTTTTCTCAAAGAAAATGTCCATCTCGTCGCCGGAGCCGTTGCTGAAGCTGTAAGCTTCTCTTTCGGATGAATATTTCTGTACCCGGCGCAGCCAGGCATCCTCCCTGGAATTCATAATAATATCGAGAACCGCCATACATTTTAACTGTCGGGACAATTCCTGCGGGGATAAATACTCTGTGGTTACAGCGATTATATTCCGTTTCATGGTTTCCTCCCATACGCTTTATCATTTTTCAGCTCTATATACATCTCAGCTTTACTTCCCCCGCCTTTTCCCGCTGACTTCCTCCACTGTCAGTTTCAGCACGGCGGTCTGCGGCACGACCGCCTTATTGTACGGAAAATCCTCCTGGCGGTAATGCTGCATCAATGCGCGCAGGGCATCTTCCTTTTCCTTTCCGGAAACAATCTCAATCCTGCCCCTC
>ERZ808040.1377-NODE-1377-length-16459-cov-4.230436_pt1 | contig 16459 bp, 11 predicted proteins | sample MGYA00380191_ERZ808040 | MGnify/ENA primary metagenome ERZ808040 (study PRJEB31490, sample SAMN06133395) | mouse gut metagenome | isolation source: J6 | host: mice | place: China: Chengdu | collected 2015-05 ... | reverse complement strand
ACAGCGAAATATCCACATCCTTAATAAACCGGCCGTCCTCGGAACGCAGCTTCAAAGCGCTTTCTTCCGTAACCACATACTCCCTTCCGTCCCCGGCAATGTGGTCATATACCCCAAGCTCCAGGGCATTGAGCAGTGTGGACTTACCGTGGTATCCTCCCCCTACGATCAATGTGATGCCCTCCGGGATCCCCATTCCTGTAATGGTTCCCTTGTGTGGCAGCTCCATGCTTACCCGCAGGGAATCCGGCGATACAAATTTCACGGATCCTTTCATGGGGCGCGAAGAGATACCGCTCTCCCTGGGAAGCACTGCCTGGTCTGCCACAAAAGCCACCAGCTTCCTCTCCCCAAGCTGTCTGCGGATATACGCCTGATCTTCCGCCAGCTCAATGGCATCTTTAACGCCGCCCGGGTTCAGGTTCCGGTAGTAAAAGGATTTCTCCACACATACCGGAAGGTACTCAAACAGGATTTTTTCAAGTTCTCTGGCATTAATGGTCCTTCCGTTGGCAGGGAAACCTACGGAGAATCGCGCAGTGATCCCCATTCCGCTGACCTCACAGGCTGTACGGCTAAGAACCTCCTGCCCACAATGGGTCACGGAAATCAACCCGCTTTTGCCGGAACCTTTTGCCTTAAAAGTGAAGTGGTTCACCTGGGCGCCGAACTGCCGGGCAAGATAATCTGCCAGCGCATTCCTGGTGAGATCGTCTTTCAGGCAGAAATCGGGAAAGCCTGCCCCCTTCATGGGGACGAATACACTCACATGTGAGGGCGCCGCAAAAGGGTCTCCCTGGACATGGTCAATGTTAAGCTGATAGCCGTTAAACTGATAGCTTCCCCGCAGCCCTTTGTACGCGGGATAGCTTCTGTGGTCGATGCTTCTTAATTGATTCTGTAAATCTCTTGATGATTGCATATATACCTCCCTGTTGCCGCTTCGCGGTAACTCTTTTTTGTTTTCTTTTGCAGTTTTTAGCCCGTGCTTTGATATTGCTTTCTGACAGATGTCGTCACAATTTGAGGGAGATTCGGGCCACCGCTTCTCCTATGTTTTATGGACGGTTGGGATTTCTGTCATTGGTTTCTCCGGTCTTTTTTCTTCAGCAGGGCAGAGGTATCCAACGCCTGGGGTTCCTGCTTTTTCTCCCCTTGGGAGAGTTTCTTCCGTTTTTTATTATTTTCTTTGCTATTTTCTTTGTCGGGCACGTCCCGCCCGCTCTCTCTGCTGCCGGCCGCGTCCGCTTCGCCGGGTTCCGCCCCGCTGCCGGCCGTACCCATACTCCCGGGGGCCGCCAGGCTGTCAGAACAGGTATCCGCTTTGCCCCCCGCCTTTATTTGGGGGCCGCTCCCCTTCGTCCCGGAGCTTCCCTGTCTGAGACGTGACAGACGCCCTGCAGCCGAACGATACAGCTTCGTATTCTGTGGAAGGAAGTGGAACCTGCGGAATGCAATGTCCATGACAAACCATAGTACCGACAACAGGATCAGCCATTTCGTCAGATCATACCGCTCCCTTGCCCCGCTCTTTCTCTGCCGCCAAAAGTCCTCCTCCGGTGCAAGCTGCTTTCCGTACCGCTCAACAAAACCTGTAAATGCCGCTGTGCCAACATCAAATTTATATTCATCCGAATACTGCACCGCCATGGCGGTTGTAACGGAATTGGTGATATTCCCGCCATCCGTCCGGCGTACGCTTAATTGGTAGATCCCGGTGATGTCCGTATCCAGCTTCGCCTCATAGACCCCCGGTGCAGAGGCTTGCAGCGGCGCCGTTTGTGTATTTCCCTGAGGATCGGTGTACACTGCCTCCACCTTGGTCTGCTCACCGAAATCCAGCGCGTCATAGACGATACTGGTGTATCCCCCGGCGGTAGCCACATCCACCCTGTCCTGGCCGATGGTTGCATTTCCTACACTGTAGTCAATGACACGTTTCCAAAGCTGCACATAGTCGCTTTCTCCCGCATATCCTGCCGTCCACTGGTTTGTCACATCCGTATTCCAAGCCACGGTATGGCCCAGGCCATACTGCATCACGGTAAGCACCGGATCGTCCTTCTCGGAAGCGATCAGCACATGAGAGGCACTTTTGGGCGTGGCGCTGATATAACCGTAAATAATGGGCCATCCGTTCTCAAACAATCCCCTTGTGATCTCATTTCCGGTATTGACCGCCAGGCCGAAGGTTCCGTTCTGCAGATAAGTGTCTCCGCTTAAGAATACCTCCTGGGCAAATATCTTAGGGATATCGGCAGCCATATCGGAATAATAATAGCGCCCGCCGCAATTGTCCGCAAGCCGCTCCAGAAGTTTTGCATCCGAACCTTCCCCCACCGCCACTGTAGACAGGGTCACGTTCCCGTCCGAATACGCCGTTATAATATCATTGTAATTGCTGCTCTCCCCCTGGCCGTCCGTCAAAAGGACTACATGGCGGATGCTCACATCCTGACAGGACAACGCTCCGTTCAGCGCCGCCCACAAAGCAGGCTGTATTGAGGTTCCCCCGCCCTCCGCAATGGTCTCAATCTGTGCCTTGATGGTCTCCTTGTCGGACGCCTGGGTAGGCTCCACAACCCAGCTGTAGGTATCGTCAAAGGTAACCACTCCCACATAATCCTTGCTGCGCATTTGATCCACTGCCGTCTCCGCAGCAGTGATGGCCAGGTCAAGGCTGGTGGCGCCGGTTCCGGTGGCCGATCCCATGCTGCCGGAATGGTCAATGACCATAATCATTACCGTGGTGGGTACCTCGTCCACGCCCCGCAGCTCCATATCCACCGGCAGCACGGTATCCAGCACCGTCTCACGGTACCCGCCCAGGGCATAGCTGTCCTCGCCACCCATGCAGATAAGTCCACAGCCGTAATCTTTTACATAGGTCTCTATATTTTCCAGAAATCCCTTGGGCAGATCCGACAGAAACACATTCTCCAGCAGAACGCTTTTATATTGCAACAGTTCCTCCAGGGAATCCGGTGCGTTGATGGCGGAAACTACGCTGTAATTGCTCCCTGCGCTGCGGAGCACGTTCTCAAACTGGCTGCTGTCCTCTCGCATTCCTGACACAAGCAGCACCTTGGGCACGGAATCCACCACCGAGTAAGCGTGATAGCTGTCGTTCTCCCCACAGGTATCCCCGGCAGCCACCACCCTGACCTCAAAGCTCTCCACATTCTCACCTGTCACCTGCTGCTGGAACCGGAACTGATTCCTGCCCCGGTTCAGATGAACGTCATAGCCTTCCCTCTGCATGGAACCCATCCAGATCTGAATCTGGGCATCGGTCTCATAATTGCTCTCCACCGTCACGGTCATGGAATAGGAATCTCCCTGGTAGAGGTAGCTGGGAAGCTCCACATTCTCCACATAAGCGTCCTGCCCCTGCCTGGTCTCATAAACCAGGGCCAAAAGCTCCACCTGCCTTGCCACCAGTGCAGAAGCCGTAGCTGAAAGGCTTCCCTTCGTCTCCCTGCCGTCGGTAAGGATCACCACCCTCCCGGCCCCGTCCACAGGAATCATGGCCAGCGCCCTGGACATGGCATCCTCGAAATTGGTGGCCTCCTTATCCGGCAATGACATGATATGTGAGAAATGGTCTTCCCTGGTCAGAAATTGCTCCACAAGAGAATTTTTCCCGAAAGTCACAATGCCATATTGGTTATCTCCGGGCATTTCCTGTATGGCTTCCTCCAAGTACTCCTCCATTGCCCCCAGGTTCTGGGCGTTGCTGTTGGATATGTCCACTAAAAAAACGGTGGTATTTAACCCTTTGCGTGTATTCACGGAAAATCCCAGCAAAGCCAGGACAAGCAGGATTACCCCCACCGCCCGCACTGCCAGATAAAATTTTCCCCTGTAACGCATCTGCCGCACATACAGGATCCATTCTGCCGCCATAAGAAACAGGGCCAGCGCCAGCACTGCATTTCGCAGCTGCTTTTTCACAAGCTGTCCCGCCAGGGCAGTCCCGCCGGCGGTCCCTTCCGCCGTGGTCCGCCCGTCCGACTCTTTCCCTGTGGCAAAACGCACCACATAGCTCTCCGTAAGGTCACCGGCTTCCACCTGATACAAACCTGCCTTGGCAGTTTCCGCCGTCAACACCCCCACATCAAAATCCGCCTGGGGATGGAACAATACCGCCTCCCCTGCCTCATATACATTATCCGCCAAGAGGGAAGTCTCCCCCAAAAAACGGACTGCATTCGCTATAAATACCGGGAACTCCGCCTTTAGAGGGAAATCCGATTCCCGAATATCAAAACCGACGACAATTTCCTTTCTTCCATCGTGTTCGCCGTAATATCCGGCGCACTGCTCCCCCGCCCAGAGAAACCCTGTTCCCCAGGACGGTATCTCATACACCCTTGTTTCGTTGACACCGATCAGAAAAGACGGCAATCCGGCCGTAAGCTCACAGCTATCCACTGTGAGCATAACCCTCTCTACCGTGGCAGATGCATTCTCCTCCCCGTAAAACACCAGGCGGTCCCCGTCTTCCGCCGTGCCGTTTTCCGCTCCCGCATCATAAATACGAACGGCCTGGGATTCTTCCGAAAGCAAGCCGGGACTGCTTATCTTGGCCAAATCCATTCCCGCAGCCGCCTGATACGCTTTCTCGATGTAAGTGTTCCCGCTCCCCACAAGCACGGCTTCCATCCGCCTTACCTGCGCCGGAACAGCATATGCGATATTGTCTTCCGCAAGGGAATCGGCTCCGGCCCCTCCTTCAAACCGCACGGAACCTACCTCGCTGCGAAGCGGCTCCCCCTGCCATTCAAAGGCATCAAAATAGCACAGGGCAGTCTCCCCCGGAGGAAGTTCCAGACGTTTGACCTGGAGCAGCTGATTTCCCTCGTAAAGACTGACCTCCATGGAAGCCTCCGCGTCACTGTAATTGGTGACACTGGAGGCACAGGTGATGACAGGGTTCCCGGCCTCCGCTTCCCCCTGGGGTGTTCCTGCCATGTCCGCATCCCGCTCTACATAAGAAAGAAAATTATTGGACACATTACTCACGGCGTTCCCCATCACAAGCACCTGGGCATCAAAATATCCGGAAAAGCTCATTGCCTCCTCTGCGCCGCTGCCGTCAGTGAACAGGATCACTTCCGTCCCTGCGCCGCCTTCCCCTGATTCCTCCCCGGCGCCCCGAAGAGTCTCCACCACACTCTCGGCGTCCGGCAGGTTCCCTGCCCCGTCGCAGCACTCTACCTGGCCCAAAGCAGCATACAGGCTGCTCTTATCTTTCACGCCCACTGCCAGGAGGTCCGTCCCTGTACAGTCATTGGTGACAATGGAAAAGGCCGTCCCCTCGGAAGCGGCAATCAGGCTCCTTGCCTGTTCCAGCGCCTCCTCCATGCGGGTCCTGCCGTTTCCCGTGTCATGCTGCATACTACCGCTGGTATCCAGCACAAGGATCACATTCCCCCTGTCCCTGCCCTCTCTGCGTATATAGGGGGACATCAGCGCCAGCACCAACAGCAATAGAATCAGGATCTGGAGGTACATGAGAATATTATGGATAAACTTCTCCAAAAATGTCTTGGACTGCTGGTTGCGGAACAGCTTCTCCCACAACAGATTAGAAGAGATCCTGTAATCCTTTCCCTTCGGTTTTAATAAGTATAAAATAATTACCACCGGCACCGACAAAAGCAGCGCCAGGGGCCATAGACTCTCAAATATCATATATCACCCTTAAATCCTGGAACACAAGCTGGTTCCTGTCCCTTCCGGTATCACAGATCACATAAGCGCCCCTTCCTGCGGCACAGCCCTTTTTCATCCGTTCCGTGAGACGGTTCAGTTCCCTCTCATATAGGTCGATGGATTTGGCATCCACCGTCAGGCGGAGTGTGTTTTCCGTCTCAGAATCAATCAGGTTCAGTGCGCCCTCCAGTGTAATGCGCAGCTCCTCCGAGGCCAAAGTATGGAGGATCACCGGGCGCTGCTTACAATAATCCAGATATTGCAGCAGCTTCTCATAGGCTGCATTATTCTCATCCAGCATATCGGAGTGCAGGAAATCGCTGATCAGCACTGTTACCCCCGGCCCTCTTCGCTGTATTTTCTTCACTGCGGAAAGCATATCCGCCTCCCCGGAAAAAGTAAGCTTCTCCAACCAATGAAGCACCTTTGGGAAAGCATTTTTCCCGCCGCCGACGGAAAGTGCCCTGCCCATATCCTTCACATCATAGAGCAGCAGCCTGTCCATGTTGTTCAGCGCCAGAAAACCCACTGCCGCCGCCAGGTCCCTTGCCAGCTCCGCCTTGCTCTTGGCGCCGTAATCCATGGACGCACTGGTATCAATAAGGACGGAGACCACAGCCTCCTTCTCCTCCATATACTCACGGATATATAATTTGTCCAGCCTGGCATATACGTTCCAGTCCATACGGCGCAGATCATCCCCCGGCATATATTCCCGAAAGTCCGAAAATTCCGCGGAGATTCCCTTTTGTACCGACTTGCGGTTGCCGGACATATTCAGGCTGCTCTTGTGGGACATCCTAAGCTGCAGCCGTGACAATGTGTCATAAAATTTTGAATCAAGCATACCTATTCATATCCTTTGGCCTAAAATTCCGCCTCTTTCCCGCCTTCTTTTCCATGGGGCATCCCATCGGAAAGGGACTTCTGGCAAATTGTGTTCCATCCTGCTACATTTGAAAGGTATCCCAATGGGCCCGTGCTTCTGTAAGCTTATGAATAGCAGGGTTTCTCTGCTATGATCTGCCGCACCACATCATCCTCCGTGACACCCTCCGAAATGGCATCAAAGCTTAGCAATATGCGATGGCGGAGCACCGGATAGGCCACACTCTGCACATCCTCAAAAGAAACGTTCAGCCGCCCCTCCATAAATGCCCTTGCCCTGGACCCGCGGATCAATGCCTGCGCCGCACGGGGACTTGCACCCTCCCTGATATACGGGTTCTCCTCGTGGGTAGCCATCACAAGGTCCAGGATATAGTTCATCACCGCATCCGCAACAGGGATCTGTGAAATTAATTTCCTCGCTTCCAGAAGCTCTTCCCTTTTCAATACATTCCGTATTTCCGGCGCTTCTTTCCCTTCAGTAAGTTCCACGATCCCCCGCAGTTCTTCCTTGCTGGGGAACTTCACTAATATTTTAAACAAAAACCGGTCCAGCTGCGCCTCCGGCAGTGGATAGGTCCCTTCCTGCTCTATGGGGTTCTGGGTGGCAAGCACCAGAAAAGGTTCCTCCAGGGTATGGCTCTCATTTCCCACCGTCACCGTGTGTTCCTGCATGGCTTCCAACAGGGCGGACTGGGTCTTGGGCGTGGCACGGTTGATCTCGTCCGCAAGCACCAGATTAGCAAAAACAGGACCCTTCTCGAACCGGAAACTGCTCTTCCCCTCGTCCTTTACCATAATGTTAGTCCCAGTCACATCACTGGGCATCAGATCCGGAGTAAACTGGATCCGCTTAAAGGAAAGCAGGAACACCTTGCCGATGGTCCGCACCAGCATGGTCTTACCCAGTCCTGGCATCCCCTCAAGAAGCACATTCCCGCCGGAAAGCAGCGCCAACATGACCTGGCGGATAATCTCCCTCTGGCCAATGATCCCTTTTCCGATCTCCTGCTCGCATTCCATGATCTTCTGCTGATATAATTCGATTTCTGACATGGCGTCCTCCTTATTGCCCTTTCTCTTACTTTCCGGTCTCCTTACTACTTATTCAGGCTCTCAAAATAATCCCTTATGACCGGCTCCATGCCGCTGGGATACCTGCCGTTTGCGATTCCTTCATAGGCGCTGTCCGTATACTCCCCGATGACGGAATTATAGTCCACATGGTCACCCTCCCAGGCAAGGCCGTTCTGCTGGCGGAAATAGTCCGAATCCTGGTCGCCGTTTTTATTGCCGGTCAAAGCCGGGTCATTGGCAACCGCATTGGGGATGCTCACATAATCATGGGCCGCGTCACTGCTGCCGGTTCCCCGGCCGTTTCCGCCGTTGCCGCTGCCATTTCCCTGTCCTTGGCCGTTTCCAGTTCCGTTGCCCTGGCCATTCCCATTTCCCTGGCCGTTTCCAGTTCCGTTGCCCTGGCCATTCCCATTTCCCTGGCCGTTTCCGTTCCCATCGCCCTGGCCTTGGCCGTTTCCGTCATTCTGTCCGTTGCCGTCTCCCTGCCCTCCGTTGCCGTCCCCGGATTCCTTTCCGTCGCCGTTCTCACCGCCGGAGCCTGGAGTCCCGCCGGATGCCAGCTGGGATCCGTTCTGGTTTGCCATGGCCCTGGCCAATGCTTCCGCACCGGCAACCCCGGCCGCATCCGGGTTGCTTAGCTGGCCGGCAAGGTTCTCCAGGCTCTTTGCCGCCTGCTCATATTTATAGTCCAGCCGTTCCGTGGCGGCGGCAAGGCTCTCCCATGAATTTGTCTTTGCCAGCTCCTCCCGGGATAGCTCCATGGCATCCATCATCTCCTGGAGCATTGCCTTTTGCTCTTCCGTCAGGCTGTCCATATCCACGCCCTCCAGGGCGTCCACAAGTTCCTCCAGTTCTTCCTGCTCTTCCTTCGCCTGCTCCTGGACCTGATGGCGAAGCTGCGCCTGGCTCCGCACAGGAGAGGGGATGAAACCTAAGCCGACGACCACTGCCAGGGACAGGAACAATGCCAGCACATGCCGCACATCCGGCCACAGAGATATTTTGATCCGTTCACGGATGCGGTCATAATGAACCTGTGCGTCCTGTCTCTGAAGCCGGGCAAATTCGTGGCTGCTGTCCATCTGCTCATAAGCTGTGATCATGCGCTCTTTTAACCCGAAAGAATCCAGCCTGCCTGCCGCCTGTTTCATATCCGCCCGTTTGTACAGGGCATAGCCAATCCCTGCCAAAAGTCCTGCCCCAAAGCAAAGTCCGGCAGCCAAATGCACATAGTAGAATTCCCACACCAGAGATGCCAGTTCGCAGAGCATCGCAAAAATCCCGCCCGCCGCGGCAAATAAAATGCCACAGTCAATGAGCTTTGCCATATTCATTTTACGTCTGCACGCTTTTATCCGGCATAACAGATATTCTTTGCTGTCCATAACTCACCATCCCTGTTCCATACACATCCTGCAGCTTTTTATGCCACCCAAAAAATCCTGTCATTTTCCCCACATACCAAATGTCATTCACACCCTTTAGCCTTGTATTCCTTTTTCAGCCAGTTTCTTCGCTTTCCTTTTGACAGGATTGATACGCTTTGCCGCAAGCCAGAGAAACAGGAATGAAACGGCAATAAACAGAACCGTAGAAACAATCATCCACCAATATCCCGTAGTCACAAGATTGATAGGTCCTGCAGTCTGCGTGATGCCCGTCATGCTTGTGATATCATTTACCAGGGATTGCCCTGCCATGACCCGGCAGAAAAACTCTACCAGATACATCACCGGATTCAGCAGCAGCAATAGGAAGAAGTTCTCGCGGTAGCTGTATATAATACCCCCTGATGTAACCGTCATGGGAGTCGTCGAAATATAAGAGGAATAAGCGCCCATGTATTCCACCAAAAGGATGGGCAGAACCGTCCCTACAAAAAATATGAGGTAGAAGCCGTAAGCCATAATGACCGCGCTGACGCTCCTCTTACAAAGCGAAGAACATAAGATCCCGATGCTTGCCGCAAAAAACGACAGGAGAAGCGCCACCGCCAGGAACCAGAACAGATAACTCCACGACATACCGCCAACCACAAAGGATAATGCCATAATGGGCATACTGGCAGTCACAAAAAGCATACTCTGCACAATTGCCGTCATCACCTTCCCCATAATAATTGTAAAAGGCGTCATGCTGGTAGTCATCATAATATCAAAGGTCTGCCGCTCTTTCTCCCCCGATATGGCAGAAGCGGTCCTGACAGGCACGATCAGCCCCAGGATCACCAGCTGGGTGACTGCAAGGACGGGATACAGCCATACCAGGTTGCTGTATAGATTGTTGGTGGAATACTGGCTCTCCTCATGGATGATCAGCATGGCAAGGAAAAAGACAAGCGCCAGGATCAGCTCATAGGCAAACACTCCCCAGCAGATCTTCATACTGCGGGACTGCACTCTCACATCTTTCTTAATGATTGGATTCAGCCGCATTCTCCATTCCCCCTTTCTGTTCCTCATCATTGTCCGTGACCTGCATAAACAGCGTTTCCAGGCTGCCCTCCTGCTTGTGGAAGCCAGTCACAACAACATCATGGGCAATCATTTCCCCTATCATTTTAGCAATTTCCTGCTTGGTCAGCGTATGGGTTAGCTTTATCTCCCTCTCGCCCACAGAGGTGACTTTCACCCCCGCATGCTCGTTTGCTATGCGTAACGCCGTTTCCTGCCCTTCCTCCAGTGTGATGATCAACTGGTTGCTCCCAAACACGCTGTCCATGACATCCTCAATCTGACCGGAAGCTACCAGGTTTCCATGATCCATTATTCCGATGCTGTTACACATCTCCGAAAGTTCCGATAATATATGGGAACTGATCACAATTGTCTTACCCATGCTCTTTAAATTCAGCAGAAGCTCCTTCATCTCCACCCTGGCCCTGGGGTCCAGGCCGGAATTGGGTTCGTCCAGAACCAGGAGGGCAGGATTATGGATCAATGCCCTTGCCACACACAGCCTCTGTTTCATACCACGGGAAAGGGTATCCACAAAGACCTCCTTTTTGTCCGAAAGGTTCACAAGCTCCAAAAGGTCATCGGAAATCCGCTGGATCTCCTTGGAACCCATTCGGTACATGGAACCATAAAAGTCCATATATTCGTTCACCTTCAGATTATCATACACGCCGAAAAAGTCCGGCACATAGCCGATCTGTTTCTTAATCTCCTTCTGGTGCGTCAGCACGTCCACGCCATTAATCGTGATATTTCCGGCAGAAGGCAGCATTAACCCGCAAACCATACGGATCGTGGTGGTCTTGCCTGCTCCGTTGGGCCCCACAAACCCAAACAGATCCCCCTGTGGAATATGGAGCGACAGATTTTTGACAGCCTGAAATTTACCGTAGTTTTTATATAAATGATCAATTTGAAGCATTCTGTCCACCCCCTGTGCTGGTCTGCCCATAAGAATAGAAGCAGCCGTAAGCTGTCTCCTTGCATTTATCTGCCACAGCCTTATCATAGTCCCTGACCACACCTGCAAGAACTGCCGTTCCCGGATTGGGTTTTCTTTCTTCCGCCACGCCGATGCCTATAAGCAGCGCCGCCATATCGGCCTGCTCATAATCCCTGTGGCTTCTATATACCCCCACCATATTATGCAAAAGGCTGTCAAAATACGGTTCGGAACCCTCATATATACATCTCCCGTCCACGGCCGCCTGCGTCAGGCTTACCGTCTCTCCTGCCTTCACATCGGAAATTACCACAATATAGGAATTGGCATATACTGCCAGATAAGCCATATCGTAAGCTGTACCATTGGTAACCGACCCGTCCATATTCCCCACCCCAAAGCCTGTAAAGTCTGTTCCGGAAATCGTCCCTTTGCTCTCCGCCTTTGCCCCCGCATAGAAGAACCCGTTCTCAAAGTTCCCTCTGGGTTTCATACCTACGGACATCCCCTTGCTGTCATTGCCCACAACATAGTGGTAATCCGTAATCAAGGCGTTCCCTCTGCTGTAATAAGAGTACCCCTGAAACCCCGGACCCGCCACATCATATCTGTCATTTAAATACACCTTCCATGGCTTTACGCCGGAATGGTATGCCAGGAAATAAGTGTCAGCCTGACTGCTTTCCGTCTGCTGTACCGTGACAGAGTAAACTTTTGCCTCGGTTATTCTTATACCCCGTCCAAAGAAGTAAACTCCTGCAATGAAGAGAATCCCAAGGGCAGGCGCCCCTACCCAGTACCATTCGCTCCTTTTACACTTGCGCAGGATCAGATACAGAATCGGCCCTACTACAATCACATAAATGAAAATCAACACCTTGAGCCAGGAAAAATCCACATCCGAATTACGACTGTCAATAAATGCCAGTGCCCGCTGCCCGACATACTCCAAATCCCTGTATTTGCCAAAATCCTGGTAGCTGTCGGATTGATACATCACTTCCTCAAAAATGCGTTGGACCATACTGAAGCTCATCTTCTGCAGCTCTTTCTCTGCCAGGGAGAAATAAAGTATGGACACAGCCCCGTCTCCCACTGGATAAATGATACTGGGATTGTCTACGCTTTCGGCAGCGCCGTACATATGCATTTTATTATAGTCCAAATCAGCTATTGCCATCTGAGTAAAGTCAATTCCGGCATCATAAGTATAATTGTAATAATATCCGTACTTGTCCTCATTTACCGTGGCAATGTTCTCTTCGCCCGGCTGGCTGATGCCTGTCACTCCTACATTGAGAAAGGCTTCGTCAAATCCTGTGAGAGTCTGCTCCGCATAAGTCCCCGTCCCGACAATCAGCCATCCACCGCCTGTCACCCAGTCCTGGATTGCCTGAATATTATCTTCGCTCAGGGAAGATACATTAAACTGATCGATGACCAGGAAGTATAACCCGTCCAGGTATCCCAAGAGATTATCATTGTTCAGCTCCACAAGTTCCATGGGATAATCGATCCCTCTGACATATAAAGGCTCCCCACCTGCATCCATGAAAGTAAGGCTGGAATAATCATCCGACAAGATTCCCGCCGTGATTCCCGACTGCAGGCCATTATACACATCCTTCAGAGAAATGGACTGAATAGTCTCTCCCCTCTCATCCAGAAAATTCAGCTGACATATCCCATACACCGTTTCCGCCGCGTTTTCAGGCACAGCAATCGTAAATTGTTTCTTTCCTTGTGCCGGCAGAGTAATTTCCGTATTGTAGGCACAATTGTCATAGTCTGAGCCAAAGATCACCTGTACCGTACCAGTAAAATCCTCTCCGCTGTTTTCCACCGTCACCTGCATGATATACCTGCTGTTTTCCTGTTTCAGCATTCCCACATTACCGGAAAGCGAACCTTCCGCAGTGTTGGCTGCGGCCAATGCCATGCAGCTATGCCCGCCCCACATCAGGCCAAACACAAATAGCAGCATGGCAGCCATGGCTAAAATCTGTTTCCTCATAACTTCTCCTTTCCCCAATCTATCGCTTTTTCTTGCGAACCGATAATTAATCTTAACATCTCTTTCCAGTAAAATCCCGCTATTTATTTAAAAAAATCTTTAAGATTTTATAAAGGTTTTTGACATGAAAAAAGGGCGTTCTGGGAACGCCCGATATTGCTGACAAATCTCCGATCAATCAACATTAATAACCTGCTTCTTGTTATAAGAACCGCAAGCCTTGCAAACTCTATGAGGCATCATCAGTGCGCCGCATTTGCTGCACTTTACCAGCGTAGGAGCACTCATCTTCCAGTTTGCTCTCCTCTTGTCTCTTCTACTTTTGGAAGATTTATTCTTGGGACAGATAGACATTGTTACACCTCCTTACTTGCGTTGAAGATATTTTGTATAGCAGCCATACGAGGATCCGGTACAAAGGTATCGCACCCACAATCCTTTATGTTCAGATTCTGCCCACACACAGGGCAAATGCCCTTACAGTCCTCTTTACACAGAATCTTTGCCGGCCAGTTACCTATAATCTCATTATACACAAAAGTCTCTACATTCAGTTGATACCCTTCCATAAAACTCAGGTCATCAACCGCTTCCTCTTCCGTGGTCACATCGGGCGAAACAACAATTCTGTCAAAACCCAAATCCAGTATAACAGGCACTTCCGCCAGACATCGGTCACACTCGGCCTTAAATTTCAGCCAAACGCTTCCTTCTACCCTGGCCTTGCCGTCTTCTATATTGGTGAAGGTAAACGACACCGGAGTCTTTTCCAGGATCTTATAACTTCCCATACGGCATTTAAAGCTTGTCATTTCAAGGACTGCTTCTTCCTGAACCTGCTTGCCCTCAGATGTTAATACATCAGATAAGTTCACTAACATAGCGGCTCCTATGCAATATATTGTGTGAACTCTTTTCACACACTGACTAATTATACATAGCATGGGTATATTTGTCAATAGCTTATTTCTATTTATCCATACCTTTATACATACAGCTACCGTTTCCAGACAAAGTCTCCCGCAGATTGGATATCACCCGCATCTTTAGTTCACTTTCTCAAGCCATGTCCTGTTTTCCATGCTTGTCCCCCACGCATCCAAAGCCAACTGATATGTATCGGAAACCTTCTCGTCAATCCTTTGGATATTCTTTTCAAGTTCTACTACATTCTTTTCGAGTTCTACTATATTCTTTTCGAGTTTCACTACATCCTGTTTGATTTCTGACAGCTCCTTTTTGGTTTCCAGTATGTCCTGTTTGATTTCTGACAGCTCCTTTTTGGTTTCCAGCATGTCCTGTTTGATTTCCGAAATATCTTTTTTGGTTTCCGACATGTCCTGTTTGATTTCTGACAGCTCCTGTTTGGTTTTCAGCATGTCCTGTTTGACTTCTGACAGCTCCTTTTTGGTCTCCAGCATGTCTTGTTTGATTTCCGAAATGTCTTTTTGGGTTTCCGACATGTCCTGTTTGATTTCTGACAGCTCCTTTTTGGTTTTCAGCATGTCCTGTTTGACTTCTGACAGCTCCTTTTTGGTCTCTGACATGTCCTGTTTGACTTCTGACAGCTCCTTTTTTATTCCTGATACATCAGATTCCAACCTGTCAAGCCTGACTTCCATATTGCCAAGCCTTTTGTCCATTCCGTCAAAGCGGACATGGATAACATCAAATTTCACATCCATTAATTCACTGATTGCCCGTAGGTCTTCCTTCGTTAATGCCATATTAATATATTCTCCTTTCGCAACGAACAAGAAAGAGACCCTGCAAATTTGCCTTGTCGTCCCATCCCCGTTTAAAATTTTTACACAAAGGGATAAGTGAGCGAACTGCCCAAAGCATAAAACAGATTTTTGATGTTCCTTTTCCCGATATGTTGTATTAACGTTAACATATCTTCATCTCCATGTCAACTGATTTCATAAAAATTATGTACGAAAAACCAAAATGTTATGTCTGTAAATTTGACTTTCCACAACAAGTCCTCCGCCCCCAATATGGCATGTACATGTCAAAAGGAGCTGCCATTCTTTCCTGAGAGCCTTGATTTTCTGAGAACCTTGATTTTCTGTTTGGCAAGATATTTTTATATCGGTTGTAAAAAACTTGTAATATGTAAATCCCGACTTTATAATAGTACAGACAACAATATAATCATTTATCAATGGTAATACTTTTCACAGAGGACAGAAAACAGTATATAAAGATGTTTCTTGAAATAATTATTTTGCAAAAGGAGCGTACCCATGGTCATTGATTTTCATACACACACTTTTCCCGACGAACTGGCTGAACGTGCAGTAGGGACACTGGCTGAAAGCGCCAGGATCCGCAATTACCTGAACGGGACCGCAGAAGACCTGCGCCGCTCTATGAAGGCCGCAGGCGTGGACTACTCGGTACTGTTGCCCGTAGTGACAAAACCGGAACAACAGGCGGCAATCAATCAGATCGCAATAGAACTTAACCATAATTCCAAAGAAACCGGCCTGTTATCCTTCGGCGGCATTCATCCCGACAACGCGGATTACCGCCGTATTTTGCATGGCCTTGCCGTAAACGGAGTAAAAGGCATCAAACTGCACCCTGTCTTCCAACAAACTTTTCTTGACGATATCCGGTATCTGCGCATTATTTCCTGCGCCTGTTCGCAGGGCCTGATTGTACTGATCCACGCGGGATATGATATCAGCCATCCCCACTGGGAATACTCTGCCGTTCCCCATATTGTATCCATGCTGGATACCGTCAGACCTGAAAAGCTCGTATTAGCCCACATGGGTGGCTGGAACAGCTGGCCGGAAGCAGAAAGCCAACTTGCAGGAAGAGATATCTGGCTGGACACCTCCTTCTCCCTTCTGCCGCTGCAGCATGATCCCGGAACCTTATGCACATCGGGCAGCTGCCCTGGCAAGAACAGAAACGCCCCCCTGAAGGCTTGCAGCCAGGCAGTCTCCAACCCCATAAACAAACCCGTCCTGAAATCCCATAAAACCATATGTGAAACAGGCAATGTGCCGGCAATCCCCATAGACATGGACAATCCTGGCACAAAGTACCGTCTTCCCCGGGAAGATTTCCTTCGGATGGTGAAAAAGCATGGGGCGGACAGGATTCTGTTCGGCAGCGACAGCCCCTGGGGCGGACAGGCAGAAACCATTGCCGCCCTGAAGGATACGGGCCTCACAGACAATGAATTACAAGCTGTTCTGGGAGAGAATGCCGCCAGGCTGCTTCAATTTCATTTTAATTAACATCCCCTTTCACGGCATTCCCCAATTTACCCTAGTACATCGTTGCATTAATTCTTGAGTAATCAGCACTCGCTGTTCACGCCATCGCCGCGTTGTCGTCAGTCAA
>ERZ808040.1376-NODE-1376-length-16463-cov-3.710973_pt1 | contig 16463 bp, 10 predicted proteins | sample MGYA00380191_ERZ808040 | MGnify/ENA primary metagenome ERZ808040 (study PRJEB31490, sample SAMN06133395) | mouse gut metagenome | isolation source: J6 | host: mice | place: China: Chengdu | collected 2015-05 ... | reverse complement strand
TAGCACGGGGGCGGGAGATGCGTTCGTTGCCGGGTTACTCACAGGTCTGTCCTCTACGGGATTATCTACAGATGAGAGAGAAATGCGACGAATTATCGATCTCGCTCAACGTTGCGGAGCGCTTGCAGTAACGGCGAAAGGGGCAATGACAGCGCTGCCATGTCGACAAGAACTGGAATAGTGAGAAGTAAACGGCGAAGTCGCTCTTATCTCTAAATAGGACGTGAATTTTTTAACGACAGGCAGGTAATTATGGCACTGAATATTCCATTCAGAAATGCGTACTATCGTTTTGCATCCAGTTACTCATTTCTCTTTTTTATTTCCTGGTCGCTGTGGTGGTCGTTATACGCTATTTGGCTGAAAGGACATCTAGGGTTGACAGGGACGGAATTAGGTACACTTTATTCGGTCAACCAGTTTACCAGCATTCTATTTATGATGTTCTACGGCATCGTTCAGGATAAACTCGGTCTGAAGAAACCGCTCATCTGGTGTATGAGTTTCATCCTGGTCTTGACCGGACCGTTTATGATTTACGTTTATGAACCGTTACTGCAAAGCAATTTTTCTGTAGGTCTAATTCTGGGGGCGCTATTTTTTGGCTTGGGGTATCTGGCGGGATGCGGTTTGCTTGATAGCTTCACCGAAAAAATGGCGCGAAATTTTCATTTCGAATATGGAACAGCGCGCGCCTGGGGATCTTTTGGCTATGCTATTGGCGCGTTCTTTGCCGGCATATTTTTTAGTATCAGTCCCCATATCAACTTCTGGCTGGTCTCGCTATTTGGCGCTGTATTTATGATGATCAACATGCGTTTTAAAGATAAGGATCACCAGTGCGTAGCGGCAGATGCGGGAGGGGTAAAAAAAGAGGATTTTATCGCAGTTTTCAAGGATCGAAACTTCTGGGTTTTCGTCATATTTATTGTGGGGACGTGGTCTTTCTATAACATTTTTGATCAACAACTTTTTCCTGTCTTTTATGCAGGTTTATTCGAATCACACGATGTAGGAACGCGCCTGTATGGTTATCTCAACTCATTCCAGGTGGTACTCGAAGCGCTGTGCATGGCGATTATTCCTTTCTTTGTGAATCGGGTAGGGCCAAAAAATGCATTACTTATCGGAGTTGTGATTATGGCGTTGCGTATCCTTTCCTGCGCGCTGTTCGTTAACCCCTGGATTATTTCATTAGTGAAGTTGTTACATGCCATTGAGGTTCCACTTTGTGTCATATCCGTCTTCAAATACAGCGTGGCAAACTTTGATAAGCGCCTGTCGTCGACGATCTTTCTGATTGGTTTTCAAATTGCCAGTTCGCTTGGGATTGTGCTGCTTTCAACGCCGACTGGGATACTCTTTGACCACGCAGGCTACCAGACAGTTTTCTTCGCAATTTCGGGTATTGTCTGCCTGATGTTGCTATTTGGCATTTTCTTCTTGAGTAAAAAACGCGAGCAAATAGTTATGGAAACGCCTGTACCTTCAGCAATATAGACGTAAACTTTTTCCGGTTGTTGTCGATAGCTCTATATCCCTCAACCGGAAAATAATAATAGTAAAATGCTTAGCCCTGCTAATAATCGCCTAATCCAAACGCCTCATTCATGTTCTGGTACAGTCGCTCAAATGTACTTCAGATGCGCGGTTCGCTGATTTCCAGGACATTGTCGTCATTCAGTGACCTGTCCCGTGTATCACGGTCCTGCGAATTCATCAAGGAATGCATTGCGGAGTGAAGTATCGAGTCACGCCATATTTCGCTATCAGGATTCTGTGTGATGGTTACATCGCCCGGCCCAGGGCTGTTTAGTCATCAGCGCTTTCTGACAGTGCTGAGATTTCAACCTGTTGCAGTAAAAATGAGTAGATATAAGGCAAGTGTGCTGCCAAACCCATCTTTTACGGGGTGAAGGTAGATTTCGTTTGAAGGGTATCTGGTGTCCCCTGCAGGAATCGAACCTGCAATTAGCCCTTAGGAGGGGCTCGTTATATCCATTTAACTAAGAGGACAATGCGGCATGAGTATACCCGCTAATGGACTGCGGGGTAAGTACGCTGCCGCTCGATTGCTTAAACCCTCGCCATTTATGCCGGGTTTTTATCATTTTTCTTAATGTTTTCCGCACGTTCTGCTTTTTGGCGTGCTTCTGCTTTACGCTTGTTGCTCATGTCGTTACGAATCTGTGCATGACTCATTAACGCGAAGATAAAGGTGCCGCCGCAGATGTTCCCCGCTAAAGTAGGTAGTGCGAAGGGCCAGATGAAATCGCTCCAGTGCAGCGTGCCGTTAAACACCAGATAGAGGATTTCAACAGAACCGACAACGATGTGAGTGGTGTCACCCAGGGCAATAAGCCAGGTCATCAATATAATCACCACAATCTTTGCCGCACCCGCTGCAGGAAACATCCATACCATAGTGGCGATCAGCCAGCCGGAAATGATCGCGTTGGCAAACATCTCGCTGGGGGTGTTCTTCATCACATCCATGCCGATTTTGACAAATGCATCGCGAGTTTCTTCATTGAAGATAGGCATATATTCAAATGCCCACGCCGCAATACCTGTCCCGAGAATATTACCCAGCAGCACGACGCCCCATAATCGCATAAGTAAGCCGACGTTGCTCATTGTCGGTTTTTGCATGACGGGTAGTACCGCAGTCACGGTGTTTTCGGTAAATAATTGCTGGCGGGCCATAATGACGATAATAAAACCAAAGGTATAACCGAGATTCTCCAGTAAGAAGCTGCCTGGCACTCCTTCCAGTTCGACATGAAATATCCCTTTTGCCAGTAGCGAAGCGCCCATCGACAGACCCGCCGCAATGGCTGACCACAGTAGCGCCATTGCGTCGCGTTCCAGCTCTTTTTCACCATCCTGGCGGATATGCTCATGAATTGCCATCGCCCGGGAGGGGAGTCGGTCTTCATCTATTTCTATTTTTTTGCCGCGCTCTTTTTCTTCGCTCTCAACTTCAATTTCGTCGCTGTGTTGATCAATTTTGTCGTTGTCCATGGTCTCTTCTCTTGAATTAGCACGTATAGCTAAAGCGTAGCGGCTTTTTTGCTCGCAACTGGCGGGAGTTACTCTGAAAATGTAGAAAAGGCTGCGTTTGCCTTTTTCTGTTTCTATAGAATCAAGTAGCCTACAGGGCGGCGATTACCAGGCTATGATCAAATCAGCAAATCAGGGCGTCTGGACATCAGTTGACGTGCTGTTACAATCGCCCACACCTAAACAGGCGGATACGGTATCGTTCCGTCATGGATGGCAAACTGCATAAGCCATAAAAAAACAGGGAGACATTTATGAAGCTTCGCCTGTCGGCGCTTGCTCTGGGAACTACGCTTCTGGTGGGGTGTGCGAGTTCCGGTACAGATCAGCAAGGGCGTTCTGACCCGTTAGAAGGGTTCAACCGCACCATGTACAACTTCAACTTCAATGTATTAGACCCGTATATTGTTCGACCGGTCGCTGTCGCCTGGCGTGATTATGTTCCGCAACCGGCGCGTAACGGTTTGAGCAACTTTACTGGCAACCTTGAAGAACCTGCGGTGATGGTTAACTACTTCTTGCAGGGCGACCCTTATCAGGGGATGGTCCACTTTACCCGCTTTTTCCTGAACACCATTTTGGGGATGGGCGGTTTTATTGATGTTGCAGGGATGGCGAACCCGAAACTGCAACGGACTGAACCTCACCGCTTCGGTAGTACGCTTGGTCATTATGGTGTGGGTTATGGGCCATACGTTCAGTTACCGTTCTACGGTAGCTTCACGCTGCGTGATGACGGTGGTGATATGGCGGATGGTCTTTACCCGGTTCTTTCCTGGCTGACCTGGCCGATGTCTGTGGGTAAATGGACGCTTGAAGGGATAGAAACTCGTGCGCAGTTGTTGGATTCCGACGGTCTGCTGCGTCAGTCGTCCGATCCTTATATTATGGTGCGCGAAGCGTACTTCCAGCGTCATGATTTCATCGCTAATGGCGGCGAACTCAAACCGCAGGAAAATCCGAACGCGCAAGCGATTCAGGATGATTTAAAAGATATTGATTCTGAATAAGAAACAAATAAAAAAGGTGAGTCGCAAAACTCACCTTTTTTTTGTTATCCCTCAATTACCACAAGTAAAAGGAGATAAACCGACAATGACCCGGACGTAATGATGTAAAAATACTGATGTTCGTCACTGACTATTTCCGATATTCAGGAGTTGAAAAATCAAAAAACTGGAAAAATAATTTTAAATATCATCAAAATTAACACCTGGCGCAGATAGTTGATTAATTTCATTTTGATATTTCGCCTGGCGATTTTGAAGTCTTTTTTCAACGTTATCTTCGAGATCCTTAAAGTCTTTGTATTTATTTTCAGGATGGTCAACGTCAACTTTGTTAGCGAATAAATTAGAAATTATTTCTTTTACATTATCGCGTCTAAATTTTGCATCGTCCACTTGAAAATTATATCTTATTGCTCGACCTAAACGTTTAAAAACTTCGTTAGGTTCTCTCAGTCTTTCCCCGTTGAGCTCGTTTACAACCTGATGATCGGAACCTGTTGCAAATGATTCTGCCATGATAGCTTTACTGCTTTCAAACCACGCTGAAGCATTCCTGGCTTTTTCACTACAATATTGGGTGAGACTATCACCATTAATACGAATTCCTCTTTGAATGTGGTAGTCGTCCTGATCGTAGTAACCGAGAGATAAGTAATCATTTCCGTTTTTATTTTTAATTACAATAGCGAGAGAGTCGCCTTTTTTATCTTTACCGTACCAGGTAAATAAGTCCGTTGGTTCGCTTTTCCCATTCTCATCAAATTCCGTTATCGTATGTCTGAGTTTTTGTGATATCTTATCGAAGATAAAACCAGGATCTCCATCATATATTTCTTTTAATGCGCTGAAGATCATTTCCTTGTTATTGATATCATGAGTCTTCTCAACTATGTTGTCATTAATGATAGCACGGACGAGTTCTTTGTCTTTATAGCTCGCAAGTAATTTTATTGTTTCTTGGTTATCGATACCAATAGTAATGTGGTCTGTATCATTGGAGCCAATATCAATATAAGTAACTGAGGAATTATTAATATTAAATCTATCAGGATTGTCGTTTCCTCGTATGGCGTTTTTTATAAGCGCAAGTAGATGTTTAACACAGGTGCTTATTCCTTGCTTACCATTAAAAAGGTTTTTGAGCTCTTGTACTAATATATTAACTTCATCATTGTTATTTTCATTGATGGATTCTGTGTAAGCTGCGCTGGTATTGTTGATTGAAATAGATGGTAGCATGATTTTATTCCATGTTGATTGATTTGTTACAAATATATATTACCTAATAAAATAGACTATCAAAAAACGCTCATTTATTTAGACCCTATCTTTAATTTGAGTGTATGAGCGCACAATAGCCAGGGTGGTTTGAGTATCCTGGAAATTCAGAAAAGTAAACTCTTTGAGAAAGACGAGCAGAACGCCTGAAAATATGCCTTTCCCTTCAGGTTTGTCTGTGGATACCACTTAATGATTTGAAAGGGCAAGCTACCATCAGGCTGTTTGCAAAACTCAGGAGGTAAGCAATGAGGACACTACTTTCGGTGAAGTGGGGGAGTTAAAGTCACCTGCTATGCAGGTGACTTTATCCAGGCGAACGTGTTATCAGAACGCGTAGTTAAAGTTAGTACCGAACAGCCAGGCTTTACCTTCAGACTCGAACTGGTATGGGCCTTCGTTAATTTTCACGCTCTGACCGTGCATATAAGAAACACCAACGTCGACTGAAGCATCTTTATTAAATGCGTAAGTCGTACCTGCACTCAGCCAGAAACGGTCCTGGTCCGGAATGGAGATAGAACGATTCTGAGCCGGAACTGGGCTGTCATCAAAGGCGATACCGGTACGGAAGGTCCAGTTATCATCGTAGTAATAAGTGGTACCCAACGCGATGCGGTAAGCATCTTTAAAGCCTTCATGTTTCTGGAACAGCGTGTCGCCACTGGTTGAGGTCGCTTTCAGCTGCTGGAACTGACTCCAGCTGGTGTAAGCCAGGCTATAGTGAATCGCCCACTGTGGATCAACACGGTTATAACCTGACACTTCCCACATTTCAGGCAGGTTCAGCGTCAGATAACCCGATTGCGTTGCGCCACCTGTCGCGGTAGGAATTGGCAAACCGTAGTTATTAAACGCACGATTAAGATCGCTGCTGTAGTTACCTTTGAAGTCAATTTTCACTTCAGAACGGTAGGTCAGTGCATAGCGGTTATTTTTATCCAGTTCATACAGGATTCCGGCGTTCCAGCCAAAGCCCCACTGGTTACCGTTCAGATGAGCGATTTTGGTATTACTGTCGATACCGTTGGCGGTAGCTGCCAATGCTTGCCCTTGAGGAGTTTGCCCGGCAGGAGATTGCATAATCTGACCAGCAACCAGCTGCCCCAGATCGCCTGCGAAACGTTCAATTTTCGCGCGAGCGTAGACGGCGTTGAAACCAAGACCAAAGCTCCATGCATTATTTAAGCGATACGCACCGCTTAAGTTCAGGTTCATGGTTTCAAGGTCGGTTGTACCCCCGACAGAGCCGCCTGCATAAGTATCGTTAAACTCTGTTGCCAGGCCATAGTTAGAGGTAATAGAAGCGCCCCAACCAAATTGGTCGTTAATCGGTGCAACAAAGTGCATGTTCGGAACCCATGCCGTAGGCGCGATGTTATCGGCTTTCAGGCTACGACCAGACGGAGACGTTCCGCTGATATTCACATCCGGGTCAATATAAACCGCACCCGCAGAAAAAGTCGGGCGGTCAAACATGGTAATCAATGCGGGGTTACGGCTAACGTTACCTGCATCATCGGCAATTGCGCCTTCCCCTGAATAAGCCCGGCCCAGGCCAGAGGAAGAAAATTCGTTTAACTGAAAGCCTGCCGACCAGGCCTGGGTGGAGATAAGTGCCACTGCGACTGCGAGAGCAGACTTTGTAAACAGGGTTTTCTGGCTCATGACCATAACCTCAATGATTTATTTTTATACAAACTATGTTACGTGCTGTAACAGGAGCGCGAAGTGTAGGGTCTGAGGTACATCTTAGAAATCAGACCAGTGGCGAGAGTATAGGTCGGACCAGCTGGAATGTTGCAAGTATGTTTCCATCTTTTTTCAAATATGATCTAAGAAACGCGATCCAGCTGGCAAAATTTGGAGGTTGCGCACTCGCGGATTCGGGTGAATTTTGTTTTAGATCATTTTTAAGTGTGATTTCGGTCACTTATCCGATTTTGCAGAATTAACAACTGGAGCAGCACTTTCCGGAAGCGTAAAATATCCACAACGTTTATCTGGCACCTTGGGTGCACATACAGAGGAAATCAACGATGAGTAAATGTAGTGCTGATGAAACCCCGGTTTGCTGCTGTATGGATGTTGGCACCATTATGGACAACTCCGACTGCACCGCGTCTTACAGCCGCGTGTTTGCAAACCGCGCAGAAGCAGAACAAACGCTGGCGGCGCTGACTGAAAAAGCCCGTAGCGTGGAATCCGAACCGTGCAAAATCTCCCCGACTTTCACTGAAGAGTCTGACGGTGTGCGCCTGGATATCGATTTCACTTTTGCCTGCGAAGCTGAAATGCTGATCTTCCAGCTGGGTCTGCGTTAATTCCTCTCGGGTACGTTCGCCCCTGTCAGTTGCTGGCAGGGGCGTTTTCTTTTCTTTCTCCTGTCTTCACTGTGTCATAGCTCCCACTTTCCCTTTTCTCCACTTGGCTAAATGTAAAAAAATGGTTAAGACTATGATCAGGTCAGACCACTTTATTTATTTTTTTACAGGGGAGTGTTATGGGTCAGGTTTTACCGCTGGTTACCCGCCAGGGCGATCGTATCGCCATTGTTAGCGGCTTACGTACGCCTTTTGCCCGTCAGGCGACGGCTTTTCATGGCATTCCCGCGGTTGATTTAGGGAAGATGGTGGTAGGCGAACTGCTGGCACGCAGCGAGATCCCCGCTGAAGTGATTGAACAGCTGGTCTTTGGTCAGGTCGTACAAATGCCTGAAGCCCCCAACATTGCGCGTGAAATTGTTCTCGGTACCGGAATGAATGTGCATACCGATGCTTACAGCGTCAGCCGCGCTTGCGCTACCAGTTTCCAGGCGGTTGCAAACGTCGCAGAAAGCCTGATGGCGGGAACTATCCGAGCGGGGATTGCCGGTGGGGCAGATTCCTCTTCCGTATTGCCAATTGGCGTCAGTAAAAAACTGGCGCGCGTGCTGGTTGATGTCAACAAAGCTCGAACCATGAGCCATCGCCTGAAACTCTTCTCTCGCCTGCGTTTGCGCGATTTAATGCCCGTACCGCCTGCAGTAGCAGAATATTCTACCGGCTTGCGGATGGGTGACACCGCAGAGCAAATGGCGAAAACCTACGGCATCACCCGAGAACAGCAAGATGCATTAGCGCACCGTTCGCATCAGCGTGCCGCTCAGGCGTGGTCAGACGGTAAACTCAAAGAAGAGGTGATGACTGCCTTTATCCCTCCTTATAAACAACCGCTTGTCGAAGACAACAATATTCGCGGTAATTCCTCGCTTGCCGATTACGCAAAGCTGCGCCCGGCGTTTGATCGCAAACACGGAACGGTAACGGCGGCAAACAGTACGCCGCTGACCGATGGCGCGGCAGCGGTGATCCTGATGACTGAATCCCGGGCGAAAGAATTAGGGCTGGTGCCGCTGGGGTATCTGCGCAGCTACGCATTTACTGCGATTGATGTCTGGCAGGACATGTTGCTCGGTCCGGCCTGGTCAACACCGCTGGCGCTGGAACGTGCCGGTTTGACAATGAGCGATCTGACATTGATCGATATGCACGAAGCCTTTGCAGCTCAGACACTGGCGAATATTCAGTTGCTGGGTAGTGAACGTTTTGCTCGTGAAGTACTGGGGCGTGCACATGCCACTGGCGAAGTGGACGATAGCAAATTTAACGTGCTTGGCGGTTCGATTGCTTACGGGCATCCCTTCGCGGCGACCGGCGCGCGGATGATTACCCAGACATTGCATGAACTTCGCCGTCGCGGCGGTGGATTTGGTTTAGTTACCGCCTGTGCTGCCGGTGGGCTTGGCGCGGCAATGGTTCTGGAGGCGGAATAATGGAAATGACATCAGCGTTTACCCTTAATGTTCGTCTGGACAACATTGCCGTTATCACCATCGACGTACCGGGTGAGAAAATGAATACCCTGAAGGCGGAATTTGCCTCGCAGGTGCGCGCCATTATTAAGCAACTCCGTGAAAACAAAGAGTTGCGAGGCGTGGTGTTTGTCTCCGCTAAACCGGACAACTTCATTGCTGGCGCAGACATCAACATGATCGGCAACTGCAAAACGGCGCAAGAAGCGGAAGTACTGGCGCGGCAGGGGCAACAGTTAATGGCGGAGATTCATGCTTTGCCCATTCCGGTTATCGCGGCTATTCATGGCGCTTGCCTGGGTGGTGGGCTGGAGTTGGCGCTGGCGTGCCACGGTCGCGTTTGTACTGACGATCCTAAAACGGTGCTCGGTTTGCCTGAAGTACAACTTGGATTGTTACCCGGTTCAGGCGGCACCCAGCGTTTACCGCGTCTGATAGGCGTCAGCACAGCATTAGAGATGATCCTCACCGGAAAACAACTTCGGGCGAAACAGGCATTAAAGCTGGGGCTGGTGGATGACGTCGTTCCGCAATCCATTTTACTGGAAGCCGCTGTTGAGCTGGCGAAGCAGGATCGCCCATCTTCCCGCCCTCTACCTGTACGCGAGCGTATTCTGGCGGGGCCGTTAGGTCGTGCGCTGCTGTTCAAAATGGTCGGCAAGAAAACAGAACACAAAACTCAAGGCAATTATCCGGCGACAGAACGCATCCTGGAGGTTGTCGAAACGGGATTAGCGCAGGGCACCAGCAGCGGTTATGACGCCGAAGCTCGGGCGTTTGGCGAACTGGCGATGACGCCACAATCGCAGGCGCTGCGTAGTATCTTTTTTGCCAGTACGGAAGTGAAGAAAGATCCCGGTAGTGATGCACCGCCTGCGCCATTAAACAGCGTGGGAATTTTAGGTGGTGGCTTGATGGGCGGCGGTATTGCTTATGTCACTGCTTGTAAAGCGGGGCTTCCGGTCAGAATTAAAGATATCAACCCGCAGGGCATAAATCATGCGCTGAAGTACAGTTGGGATCAGCTGGAGGGCAAAGTTCGCCGTCGTCATCTCAAAGCCAGCGAACGTGACAAACAGCTGGCATTAATCTCCGGAACGACGGACTATCGCGGCTTTGCCCATCGCGATCTGATTATTGAAGCGGTGTTTGAAAATCTCGAATTAAAACAACAGATGGTGGCGGAAGTGGAGCAAAATTGCGCCGCTCATACCATCTTTGCTTCGAATACGTCATCTTTGCCGATTGGTGATATCGCCGCTCACGCCACGCGACCTGAGCAAGTTATCGGCCTGCATTTCTTCAGTCCGGTGGAAAAAATGCCGCTGGTGGAGATTATTCCTCATGCGGGTACATCAGCGCAAACCATCGCCACTACGGTAAAACTGGCGAAAAAACAGGGCAAAACGCCCATTGTCGTGCGTGACAAAGCCGGGTTTTACGTCAATCGCATCTTAGCGCCTTACATTAATGAAGCTATCCGCATGCTGACCGAAGGTGAACGGGTAGAGCACATTGATGCTGCGCTAGTGAAATTTGGTTTTCCGGTAGGTCCAATCCAACTTTTGGATGAGGTAGGAATCGACACCGGGACTAAAATTATTCCTGTACTGGAAGCCGCTTATGGAGAACGTTTTAGCGCGCCTGCAAATGTTGTTTCTTCAATTTTGAACGACGATCGCAAAGGCAGAAAAAATGGTCGGGGTTTCTATCTTTATGGTCAGAAAGGGCGTAAAAGCAAAAAACAGGTCGATCCCGCCATTTACCCGCTCATTGGCGCACAAGGGCAGGGGCGACTCTCCGCACCGCAGGTTGCTGAACGGTGTGTGATGTTGATGCTGAATGAAGCAGTACGTTGTGTTGATGAGCAGGTTATCCGTAGCGTGCGTGACGGGGATATTGGTGCGGTATTTGGCATTGGTTTTCCGCCATTTCTCGGTGGACCGTTCCGCTATATCGATTCTCTCGGCGCGGGCGAAGTGGTTGCAATAATGCAACGACTTGCCACGCAGTATGGTTCCCGTTTTACCCCTTGCGAGCGTTTGGTCGAGATGGGCGCGCGTGGGGAAAGTTTTTGGAAAACAACTGCAACTGACCTGCAATAAGAAGGTCAAAGCTATATGAATCCGCGCTGAATGGCGGAGTGTTGGTCAAAATGTAAACGCATATTGACTATACTTACGCCATTGAGGTAAAAAACAGCGTTTCATTCGGTGAATGGATAAGGCACAATGCCGGCCACCGTTTTCTTTCTCTGGTTTCAGATGAAAGAAAACGGGCGAATCTGGTTAACAAAAGCGGTGCAATATGCAAGTTTTTATCATGCGTCACGGCGACGCAGCCCTCGATGCCGCCAGTGATTCGGTTCGTCCTCTGACTACTAACGGTTGTGACGAATCTCGCCTGATGGCGAACTGGCTGAAAGGTCAAAAAGTGGAAATCGAACGCGTTCTGGTGAGCCCGTTCCTGCGAGCCGAGCAAACACTGGAAGAAGTAGGGGATTGTCTGAACCTGCCTTCCAGTGCAGAAGTTCTGCCGGAGTTAACGCCCTGCGGCGATGTTGGTCTGGTCAGTGCCTATTTGCAGGCGTTGACCAATGAAGGTGTTGCTTCGGTACTGGTGATCTCTCACTTACCGTTAGTCGGGTATCTGGTTGCCGAGTTATGTCCGGGCGAAACGCCGCCTATGTTTACCACCTCGGCCATTGCCAGCGTAACGCTTGATGAAAGCGGAAACGGTACATTCAACTGGCAGATGAGCCCGTGTAATCTGAAGATGGCAAAAGCTATCTGATGTGTTCCAAATTATGCCCAATGAGGTAGATTCATTGGGCATAATTGCTCATCAGGCAGCGGATATCTGTCAACCTCACTACTATCGAAGACTCTCCTTATCTATAAATAAAACACTTTCTACATTCATTCGGAAATTATTCTTCTGCGCGTATCTTGATTTTGCCCAAAGTTACATGTTGAAATGAATAATGTCTGTTTGACACTCATTGTCATTTATTAATACAGATAATAGAGAAAATAGAGTTGAATAATCAGGCAGGATGTAATTGAAACTTGATTAAATTCTGGCTATAGTGTTTATATATTATATTGTCAAAAGTGGATAAATGCCAATCGCATTATATGTTCATTGTTTGTTTTTTAAGCTGTTGATATTCATTATTGATATACTTTCTATTTTTTCTAAATACTTATTCCGTATTTTTTAAGGATGTCCTTAAGATAACCTTTCTTCTGTCAATATATTAATTAAATCTACATTTACTCTTTAGTAAAATTAAATTGCATCAGGGGGGTGAAAACATCACTATGCGGCCCCACACCAAAGAATACAATTTTCTACGACCTGTTCTTTTTGGATCGCATGCCGTATTCAATGGCTGGGTATAAACATTGGGTATTGACTGAATCAATGTATTGTAATGTTTATATTTTTTATTATTTATAGTTTAAGGACAAATAATGAGTAAGTTTGTTAAAACAGCTATTGCTGCGGCAATGGTGATGGGCGTTTTCACCTCTACGGCAACAATCGCTGCGGGTAACAACGGTACTGCACGTTTTTACGGCACCATTGAAGACTCAGTGTGTTCTATCGTCCCGGACGATCACAAACTGGAAGTTGATATGGGTGATATCGGTGCCGAAAAACTGAAAAATAACGGCACCACCACGCCGAAAAGTTTCCAGATTCGTCTGCAAGATTGCGTATTTGATACTCAGGAAACAATGACTACTACCTTTACTGGTACCGTTTCTTCTGCAAATAGCGGCAATTATTACACCATTTTCAATACCGATACCGGTGCGGCATTTAACAATGTTAGCCTGGCGATCGGTGACTCTCTGGGTACCTCTTACAAAAGCGGCATGGGTATTGACCAGAAAATAGTGAAAGACACTTCTACCAACAAAGGCAAAGCGAAGCAGACACTGAACTTTAAAGCCTGGCTGGTCGGCGCAGCTGATGCGCCAGATCTGGGTAATTTCGAAGCAAATACCACCTTCCAGATTACTTACCTGTAAGGCATACCCCATAGCGACACTGCTATGGGGGATTTAAATGGATTTTGACCGAACAAGAATAAAAACGGATAGAAACGTGTATGCCTGACCATTCTCTTTTTCGATTACGGATTCTTCCGTGGTGCATTGCGCTGGCAATGTCAGGGAGTTATAGCAGTGTCTGGGCTGAAGACGACATTCAGTTTGATTCCCGTTTTCTGGAATTAAAAGGCGACACAAAAATTGATCTGAAGCGTTTTTCCAGCCAGGGATATGTTGAGCCCGGAAAATACAATTTACAGGTTCAACTAAATAAACAGCCATTGGCGGAAGAGTACGATATTTACTGGTATGCTGGTGAAGATGACGCGAGCAAAAGCTATGCTTGTCTGACACCGGAACTGGTAGCGCAGTTTGGTTTAAAAGAAGACGTGGCGAAAAATCTTCAATGGAGCCACGATGCTAAATGCCTGAAATCCGGTCAACTGGAAGGCATGGAAATTAAGGCTGATTTAAGCCAGTCCGCATTAGTCATTTCACTGCCACAGGCTTACCTCGAATATACTTATCCCGACTGGGATCCGCCTTCACGTTGGGATGACGGCATCTCCGGGATCGTCGCGGACTACAGCATCAACGCACAAACCCGGCATGAAGAAAATGGCGGTGATGATAGTAACGAGATCAGCGGCAACGGGACGGTCGGGGTTAACCTGGGGCCGTGGCGTATGCGTGCTGACTGGCAGACTAACTATCAACATACTCGCAGTAATGATGATGACGATGAATTCAGCGGCGATGAAACTCAAAAAAAATGGGAGTGGAGTCGCTACTATGCCTGGCGGGCGTTACCATCATTAAAAGCCAAACTGGCGCTGGGCGAGGATTACCTCAGATCCGATATTTTTGATGGTTTTAACTATGTTGGTGGCAGTGTCAGTACTGACGATCAAATGTTGCCTCCCAATCTGCGCGGCTACGCGCCAGACATTTCCGGCGTGGCACACACCACAGCAAAAGTGACCGTCAGCCAGATGGGGCGTGTGATTTACGAAACGCAGGTTCCGGCTGGACCGTTTCGTATTCAGGATCTTGGTGATTCTGTCTCCGGTACGTTGCATATTCGCATTGAAGAACAGAACGGCCAGGTGCAGGAATATGACATCAGCACCGCCTCGATGCCATACCTCACTCGCCCAGGTCAGGTTCGCTATAAGATCATGATGGGCCGTCCGCAAGAGTGGGGACACCATGTCGAGGGTGAATTTTTTTCTGGTGCTGAAGCTTCCTGGGGGATCGCTAACGGCTGGTCGTTATATGGCGGCGCACTGGGAGATGAAAACTATCAGTCTGCGGCGCTTGGCGTCGGTCGCGATTTGTCTACATTCGGCGCGGTCGCGTTTGATGTTACTCACTCGCACACCAAACTGGATAAAGACACCGCTTATGGCAAAGGTTCGCTGGACGGTAACTCCTTCCGTGTGAGTTATTCCAAAGACTTTGACCAGCTCAACAGCCGCGTTACTTTTGCTGGATATCGCTTCTCGGAAGAGAACTTTATGACCATGAGCGAGTATCTGGATGACAGTGACAGCGGAATGGTACGCACGGGCAACGACAAAGAGATGTACACCGCCACTTATAACCAGAACTTCCGCGATGCGGGTGTTTCGGTTTATCTCAACTATACCCGCCATACCTACTGGGATCGCGAGGAGCAGACAAACTACAACATCATGCTCTCGCACTATTTCAATATGGGCAGTATTCGTAATGTCAGCATCTCGATGACTGGCTACCGTTACGAGTATGACAACCAGGCCGACAAAGGCATGTACATTTCGCTCAGTATGCCGTGGGGCGACAACAGTACCGTTAGCTATAACGGTAACTATGGCAGTGGGACGGACAGCAGTCAGGTCGGTTATTTCAGCCGTGTCGATGACGCGACTCACTATCAGTTGAACGTCGGCACCAGTGACAAACACACCAGCGTTGACGGCTATTACAGCCATGATGGTTCGCTGGCGCAGGTTGACCTCAGTGCGAACTACCATGAAGGGCAATACACCTCTGCGGGCTTGTCGTTACAGGGCGGCGCAACGCTTACTGCCCACGGTGGCGCACTTCACCGTACCCAGAATATGGGCGGGACACGCTTGTTGATTGATGCCGATGGCGTTGCCGATGTTCCGGTAGAAGGTAACGGTGCTGCTGTTTATACCAATATGTTTGGTAAAGCCGTCGTTTCTGACGTCAATAACTATTACCGCAATCAGGCGTATATCGACCTCAACAGATTGCCTGAAAACGCTGAAGCAACCCAGTCGGTGGTACAAGCCACGCTAACTGAAGGGGCGATTGGCTACCGCAAATTTGCCGTCATCAGTGGTCAAAAAGCGATGGCGGTGCTGCGTTTACAAGACGGCAGCCATCCTCCGTTTGGCGCAGAAGTAAAAAATGATAACGAGCAGACAGTGGGCCTTGTCGATGATGACGGCAATGTTTATCTGGCTGGGGTGAAACCTGGCGAACACATGAGTGTGTTCTGGAGTGGTGTTGCGCATTGCGATATCAACCTGCCGGACCCGCTGCCTGCCGATCTGTTTAACGGCTTGTTACTGCCATGCCAGCATAAAGGCAACGTCGCGCCGGTTGTTCCTGATGACATAAAGCCTGTCATTCAGGAGCAGACGCAACAGGTGACACCCACCAATCCCCCTGTTTCTGTTTCAGCTAACCAATAACGTGATTAAGGAATGATCCATGTCTGATTTACTTTGCTCTGCCAAATTGGGTGCTACGACGCTAGCGTTACTGCTTAGCGCTGCCAGTTTGTCTGCCCAGGCTTCTGTAACGCCAGATCGTACCCGTTTGATATTTAATGAAAGCGACAAATCAATCAGCGTGACGTTGCGCAATAACGATCCGAAACTGCCTTATCTGGCCCAAAGCTGGATCGAAGATGAAAAGGGTAACAAGATCAGTTCACCGTTAACTGTTCTGCCACCGGTGCAACGCATCGATTCAATGATGAACGGGCAGGTAAAAGTGCAGGGAATGCCGGATATCAACAAATTGCCTGCCGATCGTGAAAGCCTGTTCTACTTCAACGTGCGTGAGATCCCGCCAAAATCAAACAAAGCCAACACGCTGCAAATAGCACTACAAACGCGTATTAAGTTGTTCTGGCGCCCGAAGTCGCTGGAGAACGTCAGCATGAAAAACCCCTGGCAATAT
>ERZ808040.1373-NODE-1373-length-16517-cov-5.143796_pt1 | contig 16517 bp, 17 predicted proteins | sample MGYA00380191_ERZ808040 | MGnify/ENA primary metagenome ERZ808040 (study PRJEB31490, sample SAMN06133395) | mouse gut metagenome | isolation source: J6 | host: mice | place: China: Chengdu | collected 2015-05 ... | reverse complement strand
GTTATGCCCTGTGCCTGTTTCATGCCCTCTATGAGCCTTTCAAAGCGTTCCTGTGCCTGCCTGTCAATGTCGGCAAGATAGGCGTTGAGCCTGCCGCTCATATCTGCCGCCCAGTTCCTCAAATAATGATTTTGCCATTGTCTATTACCTCTACATTCTTTTTTATTTTGAATGTCCGCAAAATCCGTCCTACATCCAAACATCATCAGCCCGGCAAGTGTCAATCACTCCTTACCCTCTCTTCTGTCTTTCCTGTATCCTCCAAGTTTTTCTAAAAATGATTTGTCATCAAGGGCATTCCAGACATGCCCATCATTTCTTATTTCAACTCCCTTTTCGGAAAAATGTTCCCATTCTCTACCCCACAAATAGTAATTTGTTAATGGCTTGAAAACTCATTGATAATATCTATTTTCCCAACAATATGTAAATTAAATTCTTCTAATCTTTCTGCCGGAATCCAAAACTCTTTATGATACTCGTCTCCAACCTGATGAATTTCAAATTGCCCACAATAAGTATCATCAATCTCAAACTTTGTCACATACCCTTTATGGTCATCGTTATATTTTACATTCCATCTTGATGCAATTTCTACTGCATATTTCTCAGTGAGAACGGGATAAAAAATGGGCTGTTCAGATAATCTAGGTGGAAATTTGCTATAATTGCTTTCTTCTATGAGTTTTAATTCTCTTGTACCAACAGGTCTATATAATATCATTCCTCCATCTCCTCCACTAATCTCAATTTGATAATGAAATTATAATCTATTTTAAATGGGTATACAATTTCGAAAAGGGATTATTTCAAAAATCTGCCGGTAGACTTGTTCGCAAATATGACCGCACCAATCGCATAGCCGGGCACCGCTACTTGATCCATCCCCAGGTAATGGCAAGGAACTCCCCGCAGTAATACATTCCCCGCAGCCAGATAAACGCCGTGATTCCCCACAGCATCCATGCCAGGTCTTTCCTCACGCATAACACCTTCTTTGCCAGGGACAGGATCACACAGATCAACAGCAACATAGTCCCGAAGGTAGCCCTGTCGGGGTAATGGGGGGAAAGCACCATAGCGCCCCAGGAGAGCAGTGCGCACAGAAGCAGCAATGCATTTCTCCGCCCCAGCTCCTGTTTCAGGACTCCCATGCACAGCATTGCCATAAATCCCAATACCAAAAGAACAGGAAACAGATGCACCGCCACCGCACCGCTCTCCGCATAGCCTCTCAGAAAGCACTGCCACAGGAAGCCATACTCATTGCTCTCCACCCGCGCGCTGCGGACAAAGTTTCCCGGCGCCACAATGACCAGGATACTTCCCGCCAGGCACCCTATGTTTCCCAGGATCATCCACAAAGACGGCCTGCGTCCCTCCCTGGCTGTCAGGACAATTACTGCAAGGCTCAACAGCCATACCGCAGGCCCCATATTCTCATTACTCCAGCCTGCCAGAACACTCAGCGGAAGAATCCACAGCACAATCCCCGGCAAAGGCTTCGGCAGGAGGAAAGTCTCCCCTCCCGATTGGTTTTCTTCAGGAGCCGCCATGTGCTCTGCCCCAGCTATCGTATTTCCCGCCGAATTCTCCGCTCTGCCCCCCGGGGCAGTCCTGCCACTTCCCGCCTCGGCCTCCGGGACGGACTCGCGTCTTCCTACACCGGCCCCCGGGACGGACTCGCGTCTTCCTACACCGGCCCCCGGAACAGACTCGCTTCTTCCTACACCGGCCGCCTTACCAACTGGAAAAATTGTCCTGGCCCCCGGAAACAGCTTTCCCTTATCCGGCAATTCCCTTAGATAGCACCATGCAAAGAGAAGGATAAAGACTGTAATATACAGATAATTAGCGGCTCCAGCCTGCCAGAACATGCTCATCTTCCAGTTGGCATTCAGGCCCAGCATCAATGCCAACGCCGCCCAGAATGCAGGCAGCTTTTTATTTTGCGCCACCACACAGGCCACGGCGGCTAAAAGAAATGTCACAGCCACATTCAGGATATCCGCCCCACGCTCCCCCAAAAGCAGAGTGAGCTGCAGAATACCATGGGTAATGCTTCTGCCGCCCCAATTGTTATAATGCCAGACCTGGCTCTTTACGATGTCGGCAAAAGAGGTGATAGGGGTCTCGTCCGAAAGCATGGTAGAATACCACAAATCGTCCATCATAAAAGGGACCGCTCTGTGGGTCTTATATAGGACCAATATGGTTACTACAGTCAAAACGCATGTTATTATTAAAATACCCTTCCGTGGCCTCATTCTCATTCCCGTTACCTCTTTTACCCTGAACTGCCCACCGTATGGCTTCCTTCACTCTTAAGGGTTCCCCCTGCCAAATAAGCCAAACCTTATTTCATTTCTTGGATGTTTGCAGGCAAAGCCGTTGTCTTTAATAAATTACGCCTGTATTGTTTTAATCCTGCCCACAGCTTCCACCGTATTCTCATAGCTTCCAAACGCCGTGAGCCTGAAGTAACCCTCGCCGCTGGGGCCGAAGCCGGAACCGGGCGTTCCCACCACGTTTCCTTTCTCCAACAAATAATCAAAAAATTCCCAGCTGCTCATCTTTCCGGGGGTCTTCAGCCAAATATATGGCGCATTGACACCGCCGGACACCGTGAAGCCGGCTTCTTTCAACCCATCATAAATATATCGCGCGTTATTCATATAATAAGCGACCTGTTCCCTGAGCTGTGCCCTGCCTGCCTCAGAGTAAACCGCCTCCCCTGCCCTTTGAACGATATAAGGCGCGCCGTTGTATTTTGTGCCATGTCTTCTGGCCCAAAGGGAATGAAGCGCCACTCCCCCGCATTTCAGCTCCTTCGGAACCACGGTAAAACCAAGGCGCACGCCGGTAAATCCGGCATTTTTGGAGAAGGAACGCATTTCAATGGCACAGGTTTTGGCGCCCTCGCATTCGTAAATGCTGTGGGGGACGTCTTCCTCCGAAATATATGCTTCATATGCCGCATCATACAGGATTACCGCGCCGGTTTTGTTGGCATAGTCCACCCACTGCTGCAACTGTGGTTTTGTCACGGTAGCTCCCGTAGGGTTGTTGGGAAAACACAGGTAAATCAAATCCGGCGTTTCCCTGGGAAGCTCCGGCACAAAGCTGTTGTCTGCCGTACAGGGCATATAGATCACATTGCTCCAGGTCCCTGCCCCCGGATCATACACTCCTGTGCGCCCCGCCATGACATTAGAGTCCACATAAACCGGATACACCGGGTCACAGACGGCAATTTTATTGTCCAGACTGAAAATCTCCTGGATATTACTGCAATCGCATTTTGCGCCGTCAGACACAAAAATCTCATCCGCAGAAATATCACATCCCCGCACCCGGTAATCATTCTCCGCAATCGCACTTCGCAGAAACTCATAGCCAAGGTCGGGGGCATACCCACGAAAGCTTTCCGCCTTTCCCATCTCATCCACCGCATTGTGCAAAGCCTCCGTAATGGCAGGCGCCAGCGGCTGGGTCACGTCACCGATTCCCAGACGTATGATCTTTTTATCCGGATGTTCTGCGCTGTAGGCGCTGACTTTTTTCCCGATAGTGGAAAACAGATAGCTGCCGGGAAGCTTCAAATAGTTTTCGTTTACCTTGGCCATAATTCTTCCTCCTCACCATTCCCCTTCAAACACGGTCTCTGCAGGACCGGTCATATATACAAGGTTCTGTTCTCTGTCCCATTCAATCTGCAATTCCCCGCCTAACAGCTTCACCGTCAGGCTTGTATCCGTCAGGCCATTCAGCGCACAGGCCACCGCCGTGGCGCAACAGCCTGTCCCACAGGCCAGGGTCTCACCGGTTCCCCGCTCCCAGACACGCATAAATACATGCTGCCTGTCCAAGACTTCCACAAACTCGGTATTCACCCGTTTCGGGAAAACGCCATGCTGCTCAAAAGCAGGGCCTATATGCCCTATATCCAGCTCCTGGACGTGATCCATAAAAACAACGGCATGGGGGTTTCCCATGGATACACAGGTCATATGGTATTGCGCTCCGTTCACTTCAATAGGGGCATTTATTACAGCGCACGTTGCACTGCTTCCCAGAGCCTCTCCGGGCAGATTTACGGGAATCAATTTGGGATCCAATATGGGGCTGCCCATATTTACCCTCACCCTTTTCACCGTCCCTCTGTCCCATGGGTGCTGTCTCTCTATGGCCATACTGAGGTATTTGATCTGCCCCGCGCTGACCACGCTGATATGCTCCGAATCTGTCAGTCCCTTGTCATAGACATATTTTGCCACACAGCGGATGCCATTGCCGCACATTTCCGACCTGGTGCCGTCCGCATTGTACATTTCCATCTCAAAATCCGCTTCTTCCGCAGGATTGATAAAGATTACACCGTCGCTCCCCACACCGAAATGCCGGTCACTGAGCCTCCTTACCAATTCTGCCTTGTCCTCTGCAGGTATCCTCTCCTGAGAACCGTCAATATAGACATAATCATTCCCACACCCCTGCATTTTCGTAAATTTCATGAATCAATGATCCTCCTTCCTAAATCCGCCCCACTGAGCCTCATTGCAGCTATCTTCCATGCCTCCATCATAGACGGCGCCATAGGGGTGGTTTCCGCTATATTCGTGCCGCTGTCCATACTGCATTTACAGATATCTGTGGGTTTCCTCTCGCCATATGGTTCCGCGCCATCAAAAGCTCCTTCACCGCCTTGATGCCGTCCTCCTCATTGCCCACCCCGGGATCCTTTTGGGTATACATATTCATAATGCAGACCAGCCTCCCATACAATAATATTGACCCATCAATCCTTACTGCAAGGGAAGATCACTGAAAACTGCAAAAGTTCTTTTCATATTAATAAGGGCAGTTCTCACCTATGTAGAACGCCCTTGTTCCATAGCCATAATAACAACCACAGCGGCGCCTTGTCAATCATAAATCGCGTATATTTTCCGAAATCCCCTCATATATTTTATAAAGAGAATAATACGGATACATATTTAAGGGGAATAAGGATGAGCGCTAAGACAAAAATTGTTGTACTTCACATGAAAGAATTAATTTATACTGGTATCTTCGCCCTTCTGGGAATCTTGTTCATCATCCTGCTAGTGATGATGTTCCTGCCCGGCAAAGAAGAAGAAAGCAATCTGCCTGATGAAGAAGTCACCGCTACCGTGGGGCCCGTTTACATACCCGGTATTTATACCACTGAACTGATTCTTGGGACCCAGACCATCGATGTGGAAGTTATCGTGGATAAAAACACCATCACTTCCATCCGCATGGTAAACCTGAATGAAGCCGTGACCACTATGTACCCGCTGCTGGAGCCTACCTTTGATACTATCTGCCAACAGGTATATGAAAATCAGGCCCTGGATCAGGTCACTTATACTTCCGAAAGCAAGTATACCTCCCTGGTGCTGCTGGAAGCCATACAAAACTCCCTGAACAAAGCCACCATAAAAGAAACACCCGCACCTTCCGCATCGCCTTCAGCTGCCTTGCAGTAATGGCAGGCAGGAGGGACTGCCGGATCGCACAATATAATATGGCGTGTTTGTCAAAACACCCCCGGAAATGACCGGGGGTGTCTTTCTGCCGTTATTGCAATTTTTCCACTTCCGCCAGCCATAGCGAAGCGCTGGCATCTGAGGGCATGCGCAGATCCCCTCTTGGGGATACCGCCACGCTTCCCACCTTGGGCCCGTCCGGCAGGCAGGAGCGCTTAAACTGCTGCGCAAAAAAACGCTTATAAAAATTCTTCAGCCATTTCAGAATGACGGCTTTGTCATACTGCCCTGCAAAAGCCATCTGGGCCACGCGGTAAATCTTTGCAGGAGGAAAACCTCCCCGGAGCATATAGTATAAAAAGAAATCGTGAAGCTCATAAGGGCCTACAAGCTCTTCCGTCTTTTGGGCAATCTCACCGTCCACCGGCGGCAGGAGCTCCGGACTGACAGGCGTGTCCAGCACATCCCCCAATACCCGGGACAGCTGGCTGATGCCGCAGGTATCTGCATAATATTTTACAAGGTGGCGCACCAGCGTCTTGGGTACTCCCGCATTTACGCCATACATGGACATGTGGTCCCCGTTGTAAGTCGCCCATCCCAGCGCAAGCTCGGACATATCCCCTGTGCCGATGACCAGGCCGCTTTCCCTGTTTGCGATATCCATCAGCACCTGGGTACGCTCCCTGGCCTGGGCGTTCTCATAGGTCACATCATGGTTCCCCGGGTCCTGGCCGATATCCCTGAAATGAATATCCACGGCCTCTTTGATGTCCACCTCTTCCAGCGTAACGCCCAGAGTCCTTGCCAGTTCACAGGCATTATGATAGGTTCTGTCGGTAGTTCCGAAACAGGGCATAGTCACCGCAATGATTCCTTTCCTGTCCAATTGCAGCATATCAAAAGTCCTTACCGTGACAAGCAGGGCCAATGTGGAATCCAATCCGCCGGAAAGTCCCACCACCGCCGTCTTAAGGCCGGTATGCACATACCGCTTCTTCAGGCCATAGGATTGGATGGACAGAATCTCCTCACACCTGCTGTTCCGCATTGCCTCATCGGAGGGCACAAAGGGCATACTGTTAAAAGTACGCACCAGCGGCGTCTCCTCCACCCTCAGAGTAAAGGGAACCATAGCATATGTTGCCTGGGGTTCCTTTCCGAAGGTTCCCATCCGCCGCCTCTCCGACAAAATCCTCTGTATGTCAATATCTTCATAAAGCGTTTCGCATTGGAATGTTTTCACCTGCGCCAGGATCGTCCCGTTTTCCGCAATCAGGTTATGCCCGCCGAACACAAGATCCTGAGTGGACTCCCCCTCCCCCGCTGAGGTGTAGATGTAACCGCAGATCAGCCTGGCGCTGCCGGACTTCACCAGCAGCTCCCGATACTCATCCTTTCCGATGGTCTCGTTGGAAGCCGACAGGTTGGCAATCAGAGTGGCCCCCTTCAGCGCATGGTCTGTGCCGGGAGGGTTCGCTACCCACAGATCTTCACAAATCTCACATCCCACCGTCAACCCCTGCACATTTTCACAAGCAAACAAAATATTGGTTCCGAAGGGGATGTTCTTCCCGTTATAAGTAAATTCTGCCGGCTCCCTGTTTCCCTCAGCAAAATGGCGCCCTTCATAAAATTCCGCATAGGAAGGCACATTTGCCTTGGGCACCATACCCAACACTTCCCCGTCCCAAAGCACTGCCGCTACATTATAAAGCCTGCCGGCCCTCTCCATGGGCAGGCCCACCATGACCAGGGCATCCTTACCTTCTGTAGCCTTTGCCACTGCCAAAAGCTGCTCGGAAGCCTCGTCCAGCAAAGCGGACTGCATAAACAGATCACCGCAGGTATATCCCGTGAGGCACAGCTCGGGAAACACAATAACCTTTGCCCCCATGCCGTACGCCTCTTCCAGCCTTTCGCAGATCACTCCCGCATTGTAAGAAGGGTCTGCCACCCTGATCCTGGGCGTTACCGCCGCCACTTTGATAAAACCATGTTTCATATAATCCCATGCCTTTCCGCAACCGGTCCGCTATTTGCTTCTGCGGTATAATTCTTTCAAATCATCCATATAAAATTTGTAATCTTTATCACAAAAATGACAATTAACGGTAATCCCCTGGCCTTCGTCTATCATCTCCTGCAATTCTTTCCTGCCAAGGCTGACCAACGCCTTTTCCACACGTTCCTTACTGCAGTCACAGATAAAAGCCGTGGGCATGGTATCGGTCACCTCCACGGAGAAACCGTCCAAAACCATCTCCAGCATCTGCTCCGGGGTATTCCCTTCATCCAGCATGACCGTTACGGGACGGATCTTTTTCAGGTTCTCCTCCAGACGCTCAATCACCGCATCCTCCACAAAAGGCATCAGCTGTATGATAAAACCGCCTGCCTGACGCACGGTATTGTCACGCTCCATAAGCACGCCCAGTCCCACGGACGAGGGCACCTGCTCGGAAGTGGCAAAATAATAGGTCAGGTCTTCCGCAATCTCACCGGTCTGAAGTAAAGTCTGCCCTGCATAAGGCTCCTTTAACCCCAAATCTTTGACCACGCTCAAAATTCCGCTTCCTACCGCCCGTCCCACATCCAGTTTGCCGGCGGCGCTGGCAGGCAAGATCACATCCGGGATATTTGCATATCCCTTGACCTTCCCCCGGGAATCGGCCGTCACGGTAAGTCCCTGCACAGGGCCGTCCCCCCTGACCTGTAACGTCAGGATATCCTTTTCTCCTTTTAACATACTGCCCATCATGGCTCCGGCACATAAAAGCCTGCCCAATGCCGCCGTTACCACAGGACTTGTATTATGCGCCGCCCTGGCTGTCTCCACGGTTTCCCTGGCAGTGCAGGCAAAGGCCCTGATTTGGGCATTTGCAGCAGTAGCTCTCACAATGTAATCTGTCATATCCGTTCCTGTTTTGGTTCCTTTCCACAGTTCATCCGTATTCACTCCGGCACTCTATCCGGTCAGAAATTGAAGCCTGAAACTGCCTGTTCCGTACCGCTGCGTCGTTAAAATATCTAACCGGATGGCGCAGCATATGTTCTTTTATTATACTTCTCCCTTTTCCGAAAAGTATTCTCAATGAATAGCACACAGGTTAGAATGAATATATTCTCTTACCAAATCCCAAAAAGCTTCATAATCATTATGCAGCGCCGTCCGGCTTTGCAGTCCCGCTATTTTTTCTTCATAATCGTCGCTTTCAATATCTAATTGTCTTGCCTCATGAAGAATACGTGCTTCATCCAAAGCCCCGCAGTTTATTAAAGCACTCTGTATTTCCCCGCACATTTCAGACATGCCGCCTTCTAAAATCCCTTCTAACCCATCCATCTGCAATTCCGTATCATAATCTATTACATAAATTACATCCCGAATAAACGGGGGATATTTATGTAAAATTTTCCTGACTTCCGGCTCATTGTATATTCCGGCCATAGCCTGTAAAAAATCATCGTCACTCCGATTCTCTCTATCAGCCAGTGCCTTATCAATAAAATTCATCCTGTCTCTCCTATAAGACCTACCCGTTACAGTTCACCTGTAATGTCATTCGTTTACCCCTTTTATATTTGAAAACTATTATATAAATCTATGAATAATGCGGCATTTCTCGATATAAATGATTGAGCGGGCTTCCTTCATTAACGATTTTGGTTCACTTTCCCTGCTCCTGCGCCACAATATAGATTCTCTGGCTCTCCCCAGTCACTTCTTCTCCCGTATCCGCATCCTTTATCTCCAAGACCTTCATTCCTGCGCACTCCACCAACGTTTTCATCTGCTCTGCCCGATACCCTCTCTGGTAATGCGTCTCCGTAATTTTTTCAAACAGGCTGCCTTCCCGGCTTATGAAAAGGGTCAAATCGTACTCGTTGATCTCACTCTCCGGATCGTAAAAGTTCTCCCAGATAAAGCTGCAATCCTCCCGGTTTTCCGCTATAACGGTATCACCGATCACCTTTTCGTACTTATATACCGTGTTAAAGTCAAAAATAAAAATTCCCTTGGGATATAAATAATTATTTACCAGAGAAAAAACGGCGGACAGCTCTTCCTCTTCCAAAATATAATTTAAGGAATCGCAGACGCTGTACACCGTCCCCACCGTGCTGTACAGCTCCAGTTCCCGCATGTCCTGGTTCAGATAGAGAATGGAATCCCCCTTCTGCGCTCTTTTTTCCATAGCCACATTCAACATATCCCCGGAGACATCCACCCCAATCATGTCATATCCTTTGCGGTACATCAGCTCTGTCAGCGTGCCTGTGCCGCATCCCAGATCCAATACCAGGTTGCGCTCCGAGTCCAATTTGTCCTCCGCATCCCGCACAGGCTCCGACACGCCGTATTTTCCTATCAGCTCATGCAGCCTCTCACTCCACTGGCCATATGGCACATTATCCATAAGCTCGTCATAAACTGCCGAAAAATCCCCATATGCATCCATTTTAACCGCTTCCTCCATGCCGCAGCCCATATCCGGAGGGGAAATGCCCACTCATTATTCCCCTAACTTCATAGCCACGGAAAAACCTACCACCAATGCAGCCGCGCCGGCCACTAAGTGGGCAATCATCACTGCGCCCATGCCGCTCAGGGTTGCAAAGCCTCCCATAAGCGCAATGGCAACGGGTGACGCCACCACCAGGCCGATAATCGCCCAATATGCATACAGCGGATATTTTTCAAAGATAACCTCCACCAACTTTGCAACTGCGAAAATCCCTGCCACCACACCGATGCCAAAGGGAGCCAGAATGCCGATTCCGGCAAGAATCCCGTCCATGTCAAAGCTGGTAAGGGCCTCGATGAAATCCGTAATAGCGCTTAGTACAGGCTGATAAAACCCCATCAGCATCAACACCATGGAACCGCTGACACCAGGAATTACCATGGTGGCGGAAGCAATCACTCCCACTATAAAAAGCTTCAGCACATTCACCACCCCAAAAGACAGATCAGCAGCCGCGCCTTCTGTACCGCCAAAGGCAGCCATCCCTACAACCAAGGCAAAAAATGCCAGAGCCGCAATCAAATGGCCTGCCCGAATCTTATTTCCTTTTACATTTTTCCACATAATAGGCAGGCTGCCGAGGATCAGGCCGATAAACAGTAGGTTGGCCTCCACCGGAAAGCTTTCAAACAGCCATTCCAACCCGAAAGCGCTTGCAATAATGGCGATTCCCATGCCAATGGCAATGGGGAAAAGAAATTTGACACTTTCCTTAAACTCACTGAAAAGATGCGTGATGCAATGGATCAGCTTGTCATAGATGCCCATGGACACCATCATGGTTCCGCCGCTGACACCGGGGATAATATTTGCAATACCGATTAACATACCTTTTAAAATACTTTTGACCATAAAAAACCTCTTCTCCATTCTATATTTATTCGTTTCAACTATCAACCGGCTTCCGCCAGAAATCCTTTCAGAAATGCAATCAGTCGATCCATCTGTTGATCCGTACCGATTGTGATTCGCACGGAATTGTCCACCCTTGGCTTGTTCCAATAACGCACATAAATATCCGCCTCCCTGAGAGCCTTGAAAATTTTCTCCCCGGGTACCGTCTTATGGGATGCGAAAATGAAATTTGCCCTGGAGTCCGGAAATACAAACCCCAGCTCCGTCAACTCTCTCTTGACCCGCTCCCTGGTATCTACGATTTTCGATGTAACCGACTTAAAATAAGCGTCATCCCTGATGGCTTCCACGCCCAAAAGCTGGGAGGGATAATTCATGGTATAGGAATTAAAGGAAAACTTCACGTCATTTAAGTACCCGATCAGCTTCTTGCTGCCGATACAGAAACCAACCCTTAAACCGGCCATGGAACGGGACTTTGAAAAGGTCTGCACCACCAGCAGATTCTCATATTTTTCCAGCAGGGATAATGCGCTGACTCCGCCGAAGTCCACATAAGCCTCATCTACGATCACCACCACATCCCGGTTCGCCTGTATGATCTCCTCCACCGTTTCCAGGCTTTCTGCAAGGCCCGTGGGGGCATTGGGGTTGGGAAAGACCACGCCGCCGTTAGGCTGCCGGTAATCCTCCGGCCGGATATGCCAATCATGGTCCAACGCGCAGGTACGGTAAGGAATCCTGAAAAGCTCCGCCCACACATCATAAAAAGAATAGGTGACATCCGGGAATAGAATAGGCTGGCTGCTGTTAAAAAAAGTCATGAATGCCATTGCCAGCACATCGTCAGACCCCACTCCCACAAACACCTGCCCGGGTTCCACGCCGTAATATTCCGCCAGCGCATCCACAAGCGGCGCCGTGTTGGGATCTGGATATAGCCTCAGCGCGCCGCAGTCCATCTGCGCTGCCAGCTTCTGTACGCCGGGCGCCGGAGGATACGGGCACTCATTCGTATTTAACTTTATTATACCCGGTTTATTGGGTTGTTCACCGGCCACATATGGCACTACTTTCCGTACATTATTCTCCCATTCCATGACAACCTCCATGATTTTCCTGACCTATCATTTCACAGGAAATGCCATGCCGCAGTTCCGCCGCAACTCAAATCCTGATGAAAAATGCTGCATAAAACAAGCTGCTTTTGTACTGCAGCCAAAGCACATCCGCGGCTCAGGCTTAGATTTCCGACCTCCGCCGTTCCAGATCCCGGCGGTAATTTTCCGCCTGTTCCCGGCAGCCGAGAGCCTGATAGCACCGAATCAGTCCCTCCAGGCCGATTTCACCGCCGCATGCGCGCTGCAGGGCCGGCTGTGTCTCGTACACCGCATTGTAATACCACAGCGCAGCTTCCTCATAGTCCTCCGCCTCCTCGTAAAACATTCCCAGTTCACAGCAGATTTCAGAGCATGCGCCCATTGCCAGCGCTTTAGACGTATATTTGCAAAAGGCCCTCATATCTTTATCCAGCCTGGCCGCCCTGGCCACCACACAATACGCTTCCAGCATCTCGTCACCGCTTCGGTTTTCATCCGCTGCAGACTGCTGGAAAAAAGCCGATGCCCGGGCAAGATCCTCCTGGTCTCCTGCCATCAGCAGCTCCCTGGCATACATATTGTGGAGCCTGCGGGGCAGACGGTAACCCTCTGAGACATGCCTGTGGAAATTGGCAAGGTCTCGCTTTGCATGGCTGCTTTCCGGCAGATGCATAATGACCACATCGCTGTCATACACCACCGGGTCCAGCCTTACCGTCTCATGGATGGGTTCCGTCCATACGAACTCACGCAGCCTCTTAAACAGCTTGGGACGGTATTCTTCGTCGAAATTGTACACCGTACCGAACCTCATTTGATTGGCATACTTCATCTGGACAATCTCGATCTCCGGCAGCATAGCCTCTTTCATCACCCGAAACCTCTGCCTGTTCTCCTCATCCAGGACTTCATCCGCATCGGCTGAATAGATATATTCCTGTGTGGCCTTGGAAAATGCAAAATTTCTCGCCGCGCTGAAGTCATCCATCCATGGGAAATCAAAAATCCGGTCCGTATACTTTCCGGCAATGTCCTTTGTCCTGTCCGTAGAACCCGTATCCACAATGATGATCTCTTCACAGAGGTCAGCCACGCTGTCCAGGCACCTGGCCAGGATCTTTTCTTCATTTTTCACTATCATACAGAGGGAAATCGTAATCATAGTCTACCCTTGCCTCTCCTCTTTTCAATAGTAAACCTGGTGTACTGTACCGCATTACGTCACAGCACCTTCGATAAGAATTCCTGCAGCCTGGGACTCTTAGGATGGCTGAAAAATTCTGCGGGGGTGTTCTCTTCCATAATATTACCTTCGTCCATAAATAATACCTTCGTCCCCACTTCCCTGGCAAATCCCATCTCATGGGTCACCACCACCATAGTCATGCCGCTGTCCGCAAGCTCCTTCATCACTTCCAGCACTTCTCCCACCATCTCCGGATCCAGGGCAGAGGTAGGCTCGTCAAATAACATAACTTTGGGATTCATGGCAAGGGAACGCACAATGGCGATTCGCTGTTTCTGCCCGCCGCTGAGGGAACTGGGATAGGCATCCGCCTTCTCCTCCAACCCCACACGGCGCAGAAGCTTCAAAGCATTCTCCTTAGCCTCCTCCTCCGTCATCAGCTTCAGCTTCACGGGAGCAAGGGTTATATTATTCATAATGGTCAGATTGTTAAACAAATTAAAATGCTGGAACACCATTCCCATATGGCGGCGCACTTCGTCAATGTTTACTTTGGGATCGTTAATCTTCTGTCCGTCAAACCATATTTCACCGCCAGTGGGAGTTTCCAGTAAATTCAGGCAGCGCAGGAACGTGCTTTTACCGGATCCGGACGGCCCGATCACCACAATCTTTTCCCCGGGATGGATATGGTAGTTGACACCCCTTAACACTTGATTCTCTTCAAATTGTTTGTACAATTCCTTAACGATTATCACTTCTGCGCATCCTCCTTTCCAGCCTGTCCAGCAATTTTGTCAAAATCTTTATAATCACAAAATATATAATGGCAGCGCCGATCATCGGGGTGAAAAAGTCATAGGTCTTAGATGCGATCTGGTTCGCTACCCTCGTCAGGTCGGAAAGTCCCACATAACCCACAATAGCCGTCTCCTTCAGCAAAACGATAAACTCGTTTACCAGCGGCGGCAGGACATTTTTAAATGCCTGGGGAATCACGATGCTGCACATAGTCTGGAAATTGGACAACCCCAACGAGCGCCCTGCCTCCGTCTGCCCCTTGTCCACAGCCAGGATGCCGGCACGGATGATCTCCGCCACATATGCGCCGGAATTGATCCCAAAGGAAAGGCCTGCAATCAGGACTCCGTTCTTGCTGCTTGCGAGAATGGCGAAATACATGATCATCACCTGCAGCACGGACGGCGTCCCCCGGATAATGTCTATGTATATATTGGCAATATGCGCCAGTATCGTCTTCTTCCCGTTTTTTCTCACGGAAATTTTCATAAATGCGGCTACCGTACCGATGATGACCCCCAGGACTGCCGCCATGACAGCCACCTGCATGGTAATCCCCAGGCCTTTCAGGTATAACATCCACCGGTCACCGGTAAGAAATGCCGCCGTAATTTTCCTGATCAATTCAGATTGTTCCATCCCTAACCTCCCTGTACCCTGACAAGCGCTGCCGGCCCCGGCAGCCAACGCACAGTCTTTTAAAATTTTTCCACAACCCAACAAGTACTATCATACCAAAAAGAGGATAATGGCACAACCATTATCCCCAAAAAATAACAGAAATCAGTATCCCCGGGTTGCTGTTACTACTGGATATACTCCGCAACCAGAGCGTCAAAAGTGCCGTCAGCCTTCAGTTCCGCCAGCGCTGCGTTTACTTTTTCCACCATTTCGCTGCCCTTGGGAAGCGCAATGGCATAAAATTCAGGTTCAAAGCCAAACTGTGCGCCGTCTATGATCTCCACCTGCCCGGAGAACTGCTCCTCAAAAACCTCCGCGGGATTCTTGTCAATAATGACCAGGTCAACCCTGCCGTTTACCAGATCGTTCACCGCATCCAATGCCTTGTTATACGTCTTTACATCCGCGCCGGTAATCGACTCATCGGCGATAGTGTGTCCGGTAGTGCCAAGCTGCACACCGATGGTCTTATTCTCCAGGTCAGCTGCTGCTGCAATCTCAGAGCCTGCAGGGACTACTACAAACTGAACTGCCTCATAGTACTCGTCGGAGAAATCCACCTCTAACAGACGCTCCTCCGTAATACTCATACCTGCAATGGCCGCATCAATTTTTGTGCCAATGGCAGAGACAAGGGAGCCGAACTCCATATTCTCCATCTGCACATCCATACCCATCTTGTCCGCAACTGCTTTGATCAGAGCCACATCAAAACCATCCGGCTCCCCGTTATCCCCTACATATTCAAAGGGAGGGAATTCCGCATTGGTCCCTACCACCAATACAGGCCTGCCGCCTGCCGCCTGGGAATCCGCATTTGCAGGGGTATCTCCTGAGCCGCAGGCTGTCAGTCCTGCCACACACAGAACTGCTGCCGTCAACAATGCCACTAATTTTTTCATAATATTTTCCTCCAATCCGCTATGCTTACTACCGCATACCTGCATCAATATAGCATTTTTTAATTGAAAAAGCAACCTATATTTGCATAAATATGCATTCTGTAATTCATAAACGATATTGCCGGACAATTACCTGTATGTATTATGGCAATGTGTAACCCAAACGCCACACTAATATATGGAAGAAACGCCACCGGATGCCTGAGATTTCCGTCCCTGGCAATGTTGCGCCTGAAAAGCTGCACCGGAAAAAGCAGCATAAGCGCCAGGAGCATCAGTTTCAGATAACCCCTAAACCCCATTCCCAGCGCAGCCTCCGCTATGGCACAAACACAGAACGCATAGCAATCCGCCTTACCGTACATACGGGAAAACATCCACATCTGAAGCGCCATAAAAAGGGCCAGCTGCCACAGCACCTCCGCCTTCCCCGGGCAAAGGCTCTTCCACAGCAGTCCGCCGGCTGCCAGGCCGCCGAACCACCAGGTGAAATTATATACCCTTTGGCTCCTGAGATCCGTGATGCAGCCAAATAGCAGGCTGCACCACAGAATGCCCCATAACACCGCCCTCACCGGAGCCTGGTGCGGAAATCATCCAAGACCGTTCCGCTTACCTCCACAACACTGAGTTCGGGATATTTCTCCAGCTTCCTGTCACCCTTGTACGCCCTCACGGTGACCGTATATTCCCCATTTGCGGGAGTGTATAAAGGAATCATAAATTGCACCTCCTCTTCCTGACAATACTTTGGACTGCCTGCATATTCGATCCGCCGGTTCAATCCGGGATCCTGTTCCGCCATTTCCGGCGGAAATTCTATCTCCACATAGTCGGGATACCCCCATGCCGAAATATGCAATACACCGCTTTCCCCATTTTGGAACACAGGGGTATGAGGTGACAGGATTCTCTCAACCTCAGCCGTCAGCCCAAATTCCGTGGTTTCT
>ERZ808040.1372-NODE-1372-length-16531-cov-3.485779_pt1 | contig 16531 bp, 13 predicted proteins | sample MGYA00380191_ERZ808040 | MGnify/ENA primary metagenome ERZ808040 (study PRJEB31490, sample SAMN06133395) | mouse gut metagenome | isolation source: J6 | host: mice | place: China: Chengdu | collected 2015-05 ... | reverse complement strand
GTAAAAGCACAGAACTAAACCATCTTTCCTCTAGGCTTATAAACAATGGATGCCCTGTAAAAACAATTGCCTGCAGTTTAGATTTAGACTTATTAAACCTTGTTTACTCTGATTTATTTATTTTAATGGGAGAAGCGTTACTACAAATAGCCAATGAAACAAATTGTGCCTTAAACCAAGAACTTACCAATAAAATCAATGAATTCTGGGATCAAGCTACAAAAATTTCTATTTCACAAGAACTTGCTGCCACTTCTGTAGAATCAGGGCTTTCTATGAAAACTCCTAAATTTTTTGCAAATATTTTCGAATTATTCGCAGAAATAAAAGCGAATTTAAAATTTAACGAGGAAACCCGGACAGAATATAGAAAACAGATTAATATACGTTCTAGTGAATGGCTAAAATTACTTTCTGATGTAACAAAGGAAATAAAAAATACGACTAACCATCTTCCTATTATTATATTGGAAGATTTAGATAAATTAAACCCTGAAAATGCGTGGAATGTATTTTACCACTATGCTGCCCTTCTTTCTGGCATGCCATTTACTGTAATTTATACCTTCCCTATTGGGCTCTCTTATGATACCAAGTTTTCTTCTATGGAAGCCTATTTTATTACCCAAACACTCCCTATGATAAAAATAGAAAATATAGATGGAAGCCCTTGCCTGGGAGGTATTGAAATTATAGAAAGAATTGTTAAAAAACGCGCGGATTTACATTTATTTGAAGAGCAAGTGCTAGATACCCTAATCCGGCTTACTGGTGGCTCTTTACGAGATTTATTCCATGTAATTAATGCCGCCGCAAAAAGGGCAAACCGCCGGAAAAGCAGCACTATATCTATGGAAGATGCTGCTAGGGCTTTAGAAGAACTAAAAACCACCCTTACAAAACGGATTGAAAAAGACGATTATAAATTCTTAACGAATATTTATTGTAGCAATAAAGAACTAATTGAAAATAAACAGGCTTTGCTTCATATGCTCCAAGCATCAGTTGTACTAGAATACAATGGCAAACGGTGGCATAATGTCCATCCCTTAGTAATCCAGTTTCTAAAAGAACAGGGATTCTTAAAAGAAAACCCATAGGTTTTCTATAAACAGAAAGGTTGTGCATATTCCTATGTCCAAACATATTTCTATGCCTAAACATATTTCTACGCCTAAATACCAAGATGAATATTTGTCTATTGGCTGGATTATAAACCAATCAGAAAATGGATTATTTTTAATTATAGCGGATATCCAAATGCAAGATGAAATTATAAATATATATAAAAGAGGACCAGTTGGAATTTATAATTACCAAACCTATCCTGGGAGTTATTCCTTTCAGGACTTATATCGTTGGGCCCAAACCTTATCAAATATCCAAACTATTTTTATTGCAAATTTACAATATGCCATACAGTCCGAAGAAGATTTACAGCACTTAAATTTTAGCAGGGACATGCTTTCTGCCCTGAATAAAAATATTATTTTCCTTACCACTCCATATGGTGATACTATGCTTTCTAAATATGCGTATGATTTTTATTCATATTTAAAACTGCAAATTTATTTTACTAATTACCTGCCAGAGAATCAAATGGACATCCCATCTATATCAGCAGATAATATTGATATCTCTGATAAAAAGTTGGATAACACAGAATATAAAAACGCCTTGCTGGAATCTGCCAATTTAATAAATCAAGCCTTGCTATATAAAGACAATGCGCTTTACCAAAACTGCCTTACTTTGCTTTTAGAAGCCCAAAAAATCAGGGAACCTCTCCTTGGCACCAAGCACCTTGAAATGTCTGTCTTATATATCCATCTGGCAAATACCTATCAGTCCCTTGGCTTATATGGGCAAGCAGAAATTTATTTTCAAAAGTCGAAACAAATCCGCACCACTTTACTAGGGGAAGCCCATCCAGACACGATTTCTTGTTGTATTAACCTAGCTTCCCTATATAGGACAATTGGGAAATATAAAGATGCCAAGATTTTACTAGAACACTCTTTACAAACCCAGCTACAAGAATTCGGGGAAAACCATCCTACTACCGTCATTTGCTATAGCAATTTAGGGGATATCTATACTAATCTAGGCGATTATAAAACAGCCAAACAATTATATAAAAAAGCATTGCCTTTATTCCAAACAATATATGGGAAAAACCATGCTAATACAGCATCCTGCTATTGTAACTTCGCCAGTATCTACGAAAAAACTGGAGAATATAAAAAGGCTATTTCTTTAATGAAAGCTGCTTTACAAATAACTAAGGCAACATTAGGGGAAGAACAGCCAGAAACAGCTACTTGTTATAATAACCTATCCGTATTATATTCTTTGGAAGGGGACTTTGAAAATGCTGAATTGGCAATGAAAAAAGCCCTTCCTATTTACGAAACTATATTTGGGGAACAACATCCATATACGGCTATTGCCTATTGTAATTTGGCTGATATTTATTGCTCCAAAAAACAATATCATTATGCTAATACATTATATCAGCAAGCCTTAGAAATTAATATACAATCTTTTGGGAAAGAACATATCTCTGTTGCAATTTGTTATAACCATTTAGCTAATTCCTATACCCAAACACAACAATATAAAAAAGCTATATCAGTTTTACAAAATGCGTTAGGAATATTAAAAAAACTTTTTGGTAAGTATCATCCTTATATTGCTATTAACTATGATAACTTAGCAGATGTATATATGGCACTCCAAGATTATCAAACAGCAAAAGGATTTTATCAAAAATCTCTTTCTATTTATAAAAAAGTATTAGGGGAAAACCACGCTGATACTTTATCTATCGCAAATAAAATAAAACATTTAACCTAATATATTCCAAACGGTATTCACATTATTTATAATGTTTATATACAACTCTAAAACAGAAAGGCGGCTTTTTTATGAAGAAAAATCGTGTAGGGAGGGTTCACGTTTCCTAACCCTCCAAATCAAACCTTGGAGGAAAATATGGAAAATCAAATTACTTTTACCCAAATTCAAAAGGATAACAAAGAACACTATGAAATTGCAGAAAAACTATGGGTCCCATTTATTTGTGAAATAAATAAACATAATGGGGCATATAAACCAGAGGAACAAATTATTAATGGGCTGAAAAAAAGAATCTCCATTCAAGGATGCCGTAAGGATATGCACTTTGAAATTGCTTTTATAAATGGAGAGCCTTTTGGCATAGCTATGTTCGCTATTGACCTTGGTACGGTATACGGCTTATTAGAAAAAGGCTATGGGACAATTATGGAATTTTACATTTGCCCTAATTTCCGCCGCAAAGGGTTAGGCACTATATTTAGTAAACATATTGAAACTGTACTTTATTCTGATGGTGCACCCAAAATATATCTTTGCCCAGATTCTGTTACAGGTAAGCCATTCTGGGTAGCAAATGGTTATAAGGATAGTGGAAAAATCGATCCTGATAACCAAAAACCAATATACATAAAAGAACTTTCTATTTAAGCAACTATAATTAGGGATTAATATGCTTTTTTAATACCATAATTAGGCATCAACATGCTTAACTTAAATTGTAACTAAAATGGTTCTGGGATTTATATTCCAGAACCATTTTTATTAGCCAAGTTGTCTACAAAGCAAATATATTAATCTTGCAACGTTTTATTTGAATCAAGAAAATAAGCCAAAGAGAATTTAAACAAAATCTCATAGAATAATGTATATGTTTATGATAAGATAATATTCAATAACTAATAATTAGAAAGGAATAATAAATATGTTAAAAATAGCTGTATTATCAGATATACACGGCAATTATACCGCTTTACAAAAGTGCTTGGATTATGCAGTAAATATTGGGGTAGATACTTTTATTTTCCTTGGGGACTATCTTGGTGAACTGGCATATCCCCAAAAAACAATGGATATATTATATTCCATAAAAGAAAAAAAAACCTGTTTTTTTATTAAAGGAAATAAAGAAGATTACTGGCTAAATTATGAAAAAGACCCAAACGGCTGGAAAGAATATGATTCTACTACTGGCTGCCTTTACTATACATACCAGAATTTAAAACAAAAAGACATACAATTTTTTAAATCTCTTTTACTGAAAGAAGAACTTAAATTTAATGGTTTATTGCCAATCACAATTTGCCATGGTTCACCCAGAAAAACAAATGAAAAACTATTACCTGGCAATGACAATACATTTCAGATTATAGAAAACAACCCTAGCAATTATATTTTATGTGGACATACCCATAAACAAGGCAAAATAAAATATAATGAAAAAATAGTCCTTAACGCTGGTTCAGTAGGTGTCCCTTTAGACAGTAATGGCAAAGCCCAGTTTATTATATTAAAAGGAACACCTGACACATGGGACTATGAATTTATTAGTATTGAATATGATGTCGAAAAAGTGGTTGCTGATTTACATTCTTCTGGATTAAATAAAAAAGCCCCATATTGGTGTAAAGTATCAGAAAACCTATTAAGGACAGGTACAATACCTCACAGCATGGTTTTAGCAAGGGCTATGGCAATATGTAAAGATAACTTTGGGGAATGTATCTGGCCAAATATACCAGAAGAATGTTGGGAGCAGGCAGTACGGGAACTCTTACCAGAATAAATATATGTATTATAAAAATTAAACAAGGGGCTGCTGCAAAATAACAAATTAATGCAGCCGCCCTCCGCTTACAATCTAATATAACCAACAACATAATTAACTGTGTTTTAGTAAATATTCCCTGGAAACATTTTTAAAGCTTTGCCTGCCATCTAAACTCCGGTATACCAGGCCTTCTCTTTTTACTTTTGTATTTACCATGCTATATCCATCTGTCTCTAATTTCATTTCTTCCATTGTTTTAGGAAGTAAGCAATTTTCTTCTACTATTGGGACATGTTTTAACCCATGCTGCTTACAAAATCCTGCCATCTCTATAGTTCCCCACCGTATGCCATCTACAATAAAATTAAATACATATAAATCGTTCTTATCTAGCTTATATGGATTTCCTTGGATATTCCCAATTCCTTCTCCTTGTAACACTATCCTTTTATATCCTTTTTCCTTTATAAATCCAGAAAGAATTTTTTCTATCCCATATTTTTCAGCCAGTTCCCAATAAATAGTCAGCTCTTGTGTATTTTCTTTATTCTTTTCTGACTGCACCATATTCCTGCTGCAAACCAAAAACTCATAATCATTCTTTCCTACTTTTTCAACTGCATACGTACAGCTTGTCCCGTCTAATTTTTCTGTTTTAATCCAAGTTTCTGTGCTTTGTAAATAAAATGGGGCATTTTCAATACGTTCCTCATCTGTTTTAATAACCCAATTTGGGAATTCTTTTGGAATATCACTTTTCCTCCCAAAAAGCAAAAATAAAAATTCACGTCCCCAATTTGTATCCATTAATTTCTTTATTACTGGCTTAGAAAATAGCTTTTTATTCCGTTCTGCCATTGGCCTATACTTGGCATTTGGATCTTTTTTATTCGATTTCCTCTTTCTATCCTCTTCCAATGTATAAATAATTTTTAATTTCTCTGTTACATCGCTTCCTATCCCTTCTCCTTTTAATTCTGGGAATAAAGCTAATGGGAGTGCAAGCCCTTGGCTAATTACCTTAAACTTTCCTAATTTCATTGTCTTAACTTGATAATGTTTCGATTCTAAAAAAGCAAATCTCTTATCATTTTCTGGGCATTTACTGTCAATCTCAATATAAACAGCCAAATCACCTGCTTTAAATTCTTCTTTTTTTGCAATGCAGACCCAGCCTAATACCCCTATTAATTCTATATTATCTGCGCCCTCAATTGGCTTTACCCATTCTATTTTTTCAATATGTGCTAGTGCCCTTTCTGCCATATCCCTACTCCTATCCTACAAAAACTCTAGCTGTAAAAGATCAAAACTTCCTTCTCCTACAAATTCTAAAAATAACCCACATCTTTCTCCCTTTACCAAGAAAGAGCCCTCGATTTCTTCCCACTCTTCCTTATTAACCTTTACAGGGATTACACAGGCTTCTTTTTCTTGTTCCCCTGTTTTAACCAAAACCTGCCCATTTGCTTTTCCTCTTATTGTCAAACGGATTTTACTATTTGATTGAAAACAAAAATATTTATACCCTACTACGCATAAACTTCGTATGCCCTTAATATATTGCCCTGGCATACATTCCCGATCTTCCCCGTCTTGGGTAATGCGCGGCGTATATAATTGTTTTTCTGTTTTAGAAGCATATGTATTATGATCTATTAACACACAAGCAATATAAGCAGGATAAATCCCTACCCCTTTTAAGGGGCCATTATTTAACCCACAGCTTGTTGCTTCCACTTGTTCAATACTTCCGTCCTCCTTAAAAAATACTTGTTCTGCTACGCCTTGCCTACAATAAGACGAATTGTTTGTAAGGCGATGGTTAAAAATATAATATTTCCCTTGTATCTCAATTAAACTGCCATGTGTATTCCCAACTGGGTACGATGGGTCTTCTACGCTATGCCCATTAATCCCTACATCTGAAGTAGAATGGATTCTCCCGCCATATTGAAAACCACTGTCTGGCTTATTACTTATATAATAATGTAGCCCACCACAACGGACAGAATAAATTAAATAATATTTCCCAAAAAACTTCCTAAGGGAAGGCGCCTCAAAATATCTTCTTTCCTCAGGGCAGGGCGTATTCCTGTCAATTATAATTTCAGGGCCTTTTTTCACTGTCACCATATCATTTTCCAGCTCACACATATGGCATCCTACATACTGCCTTCCTTTTTCATCTGCCTCTGCCTTTGGGCAAAAGCCAGAAAATAAAAATATTCTATTGTCATTATCCACAAAAACTCCTGGGTCAAACTGAAAAAAATCCCCTTCTTTGCTTCCTAACACATGCCCTGCACTATTATGGACATCTCCATAATACTGGTACTGCCCTGCAGGTGTATCGCAGACTGCCACCGACATAATGCCAGAATCTGCAACTGAATAATATAAATAATATCTACTATCTGGCCCCTTTGCCACATCTGGCGCAAATAAAAGGTTCCTTCCCACTTTATATGGATGCTGCTCTTTTTTATAGATAACCCCTTCAAACTGCCAGTCTGACAAATCTTCTACCGGCGCAGACCAACAGACATAATTATTTAAACAATAATCTGCCCCGCCAAACCGATCATGGCTTCCATACAAATATAATCTATTATTAAAAATATGAGGTTCCCCATCTGGTATATACTCATAACTTGGTAAATATGGATTAAACACCTGCTTTTTCATAACTTCCACAATCCTTCCCTACCTTCTATTTCTTATAATGCTAACGCCAAAATGCCATTAAATGTGCCGCCTTATAAAACTCTACGGGATTTCCCATCACCAATGTACTAGCACTTCCCGTATAAATGCGCAAAACATGGTAAATTGTCCCTGACAGGCATACCGCCATTAGAAAAAACCGATACAGCCGCATAGGCAGCCCCTTCCCATTTAAAAGCACATATTCATATAAAGATAATAATAAAAAACATTCTGCTATATAAAGCATAAAACTAAAATCACTAAAATACCTAGCTAATATCCCTGCCATTTGTGTATCTGCCACTACCACTATTATAGCTGCTAAAAACGATAATACACTTATCTGATAACAACATTTCTTACTATAATATTTTTTTAACCAAGGCAAAAATAAAAGTGGCACAAGGAATAAATGTACAGCAAATACTCCCCCAAAAGTCCCCTCTGATATTGTTTTCCCTAAATAAGTAGTAGCATAATTGCTTCTTGTAAGGAACGGGAATACTGCCTCATAATTAGCTGGCTGGAATAAATAAGAAAATAACCCTAACCCTGTCCTTCCTAATTCTATCCCACGCCCTGTCATATCATTTGTTGTAAGGTTATAATTTGCCCCAAAATCAAAGGGGGAACCAAAACGTGCCATATTATAATACATTAACCCTATTGCAACAATACAATAAGGAAGCAGCAAACATACCATTTCCAGGTACTTTCTTTTTCCTGCCTTCTTATCTGTTATTTCCCAGAAAAGCGGGAAAATAAAAACAGACATTACCAACATTTGAGGGCGGCAGCCGGCAACTAACGCCATACATAACGATCCTACAGCCATTCTCCATAAAACCCTTTGCCCTGCTTTTTTTGCTGATAGCCAGAAATATAGCCCCCATAAAGAAAACATAATCCCACTTATAATTGGGACAGAATAAAAATCTGGGCGCAACAATATAGTAAGCACGCCACTTCCCATACTAAGTGCCACTGACAAAAACAAATACAAAATAAAAGGCGTTTTCTTAAACCATAAACGTACTATTTCCCTAAGCAATAAATAAACAGCCATTACTTCTAAAGCGGCACAGAAAAAAATAATTTTAAAATGATCTAACCTTCCTCCATGGAATTCCCCTTCTTCATCTATAGTTCCCATACATTTATAATATGGGTAATAAAATAATAATTCTGGCACTACCCCAAAATAAACATAATATTTCCCATTATAATACGCATGATCCCAAAGTATGGCCTCCCCTGCCTCATTTATCTTACTACTTCGAAGCCCTGTATCATATGGGTTTTCCATCTCTTTTAAAAACTGTGGCGGCTCTTCTGTTAAATAAAACTGCCCTTTGTCAAATGCCTCTGCTAATTCATAATATTGGTTGTGGTGGCTCCATGTTGGGTATACAAAATATGGGTTCATTACTACTAAACGGGAAAATAACAAGACTTCTGCCAAAATAAATCCCCAAACTACAAATTCCTTTACCGGGCTTTTGTCACAACTATATTGGTATATAAAAGAATTTGGGCGTAATAAATATAAAATAGACAACAGCCCGCCCACGCACAAAAACCGTATTAAAGAAAAATAAAATGGTATTTGCGGCTGAAATTCAATTGCATAAACTTGGATTACTTCCCCTGGCTGTAAGGTAAGGCGGAATTTCATCCATTCACTTGGCCCGTTCAAATGAAATAACATATATGTTGTCTGCTGCACCTCATGTACAATATCCCGCCTCCCTGCCATAAAGCCAAGCTTGTTTGACTTATCCTGTGCTTCAATCTGTATATAAATCTTCTTTTTTTCATATTCTTTTACAATACTGCTTGGCTTTACTGCCCCATCTTGCCCTACGCCAAGCACTCGCCCTGTATATCCAATATCAAGCCTAAGTGCCCTTATTTCTTCCTTTGGGCAAATTGCTGTAATAGTATAATCCCCATCTGGTAAAACCAGATACTCCCCATTGCCCATTGCCTGCAGCCCATCCCCCACTGTAAATTCTGGAATATAGGGTTGGTTTGGGCATGTTAATAAAAATTTATAATTAAATAATGTAAGCTCTAAAAATAAAGCAAAAACAAAAAACATCACATACCTTCGCATGTGGCCTCCTTGTATTATACAAAATAAATATACATACAAAAAAAGCACATAACACGATTGTGCTATCTGCTTCCTTCTATCAGATTTCATGTGTTACTTTATTGTTGGTATTATACGCCAGTATTATTTATATGTCAATATTCTAAAAAATACTTACTTGCAATAATTATAACATTTTGTATAATAAAGCTGTAATTTTGCCAATATAGTTTACAGCCAATTAAAAGATAGTACCTGCGGATTTTATCCAGATAATATACAATATAAATGGAAAATATATGATAGGACAGAAAAAAAGAAATATATAGATTCCCCTACTTACTAAGCCCCATATGCTGGCTTAGTGGCATATTTTTTCTATATAGAACCTTGGCATAAAATAAATAGCCGTTAAAAAACGGCTAAATTCTTTCTTCAAATATATAAAAAATACGATTTTTCTCATCATACATAATAAATAAGGTATCATTATATTTTGTAAGTTCCATCCAAAGGTATTCTGGGCAGAATACAGGATAATACTCCTTTGACACCTCTAATTTCTCCAATATTTTCTCTGCAAAATCCGTATTTAGCCCGCCACGGTAAAATCCATCCATATCCATATTGTTACTATTTAACTGAAATATGGTATATCGTTCACTATCGGATCGGAATGACGCTGGTGAATGAATATCATAAATTTCTGTAATATGTTCTGGGAATTTAATCTTCCAATTTTCTTCATAGATTTCCTGTGTGGTATAAACAAAACTATTATAAATAGAATAAATAAAAAAGCCTATACATGCCACCATTAAACTAGATAATATTATTTTTTTCACTTTATACACCTGCTTTTTTTATTATTTTAATACTATACTTTTTTAAAGTCAATTATATATAAAAATGGAGCCCTGAATTTATCAGGATACTCCATTTTTTATATATTAAAATTACTCCCAATCCTGTAAAGCTTCTACCCCAGTTTCTCCAGTCCGCACTTTTATTACGTCTTCTACATGATAAATAAATATCTTCCCATCTCCTATATGTCCTGTATAAAGTGCTTTTTTTGCTGTTTCTATTACTTTTTCTACTGGAACTTTTGCAACTACTACTTCTACCTGTATCTTTGGAAGAAGCTGCATTTCTACTGGAACCCCACGGTAATATTCTGTTGCCCCTTTCTGCATGCCACAGCCTAATACCTGGGTTACTGTCATGCCCGTTACGCCTATTTCATTCATTGCAAGCTTCAATTCTTCAAATTTCGCCTGCTTTGTCAATATCTCTATCTTAGTAAGTTTTACATCAGATGCAGCCTGAGCTGCGCTGCTTTTAACCTGTACAGGTATCGCCTCTTCTACAGGCACAACTGTTGTTTTATTATTTGCTGTATCTACATAATCTGCCATATTAGGGCTAGCAGGAAGAAAATCTGCATAAGCACTTGTTAAGCCATGTTCTGTCGCATCTAACCCTAGGATCTCTTCTTTTTCACTAACACGGAGCCCTATTGTTTTATCCAAAACAACAAAAATAATTGTCATAGTAATGGCTACCCACGCCAAAACGCTTATTACGCCAAGACATTGAATCCCAAGCATATGGAACCCCCCGCCATAAAACAATCCACCATCTAAAGCAAATATCCCTGTCATTAATGTCCCCAGTAACCCACAGGCACCATGTACGCCAACTGCACCAACTGGATCATCAATTTTTAATCCTTTATCCACAAACTCAATTACCAATACAACTGCAATTCCTGCCACAATACCAATAACAGCGGCACCAACTGGGCTTACCACATCACAGCCTGCTGTAATTGCAACAAGCCCTGCCAATGATCCATTTAATGTCATAGATACATCTGGTTTTTTATAACGAATCCATGTAAAAATCATAGTTGCACAAGTTGCACATGCTGTTGCTAAATTCGTAGTAACAAATACGCTCCCTGCTGTTACTATCGCATCCCCTTCCATAGATACAGTAGAACAGCCATTAAAGCCAAACCAACAGAACCAAAGGATAAATACGCCTAATGCGCCTAATGTTAAGCTATGGCCTGGAATAGCCCTTGGTTTTCCTTCCTTTGTATATTTCCCAATACGGGGCCCTAATATTTTAGCACCGATTAAAGCTGCACAACCGCCTACCATATGTACTGCTGTAGAACCAGCAAAATCATGGAACCCTGCTTGTGCTAACCAGCCGCCTCCCCAAATCCAATGGCCGGATATAGGATATACAAATAAAGAAATCATCAAGCTATATAAACAATAAGAAATAAATTTTGTCCTTTCTGCCATAGCACCTGACACAATCGTAGCAGATGTTGCACAAAATACTGTCTGGAAAATTAGAAATGCATAAAATGGTACGCCTGATGGCGTAATAGCGGAATAATCTGCTTTAGTAAAGAAATCAATTGCCCCAAAAAAGCCGTTTCCACTTCCAAACATAATCCCAAACCCTACTAGCCAGAAAATCGGGGTGCCAATACAGAAATCCATTAAATTCTTCATAATAATATTCCCTGCATTTTTCGCCCTAGTAAATCCTGTTTCCACCATAGCAAACCCTGCCTGCATAAAAAATACAAGTGCGGCGCCTATTAGTACCCAAATCGTGTTTACTGCTGAATAATCCATAACAATTCCTCCCTCCTCTTATAGCATAAAAAGACTTATATGCCACTAAGGCAGCATATCTCCCTTAGCAGGCTGCGCACAAAAAAAGCGTGTGGCTGTTTGTTCCCAAACAACTACACGCCTTCGTGCATCTCTCTACTGCTGAATGACATTCTATCTTAAATTCAGGAAAAAAGATTGAAAAAAACAGACATATTCTGTATACTGAAAAGAAAGTAGAAAAAGGAAGGGAGAAAAATATGGATACTAATATGATTATATCAATCCCCACACATGGAAGCTCCCAGCCCCTTTTATCACTTTATACTATAAAGTACCAGGAAACTATAATGGATCAGCCATGCCGGCTGCTTTTTTATGAATTTTATGGGACAGAAGAAACTATTACTTATATTCCAAATGGATGCATTGATTTTCTTATCCAAGACCAAAAAGGCCAAGGAATTTTTATACAGCCATTTTTATCCTATGAAACTATAAATTGTCTGCCAGGAAGCCGCTATTTTGGTATCCGCTTCCCTACAGGCATGCTTCCAAGCCGTCATTTCCAAGCAGAATACTTTACAGATGGCATCCTCCGGCTTGCTACTTTCGAAGAACGGATAACATGGTTTTCACAAGCTTTCCAGCCAAAGCAACAAACCATGACAGTTAGTGATCCAGTCCATTATATATTAGAGCAAATCTGTTTATCTAATGGCACTATTTCTATCCATAAACTTTCTGAAACACTCAATTATTCCGAACGCCATATCCATCGGCTTTTTTTAGGGCATATGGGATTTAGCCCCAAACACTATAGCCGGATTATCCGGTTCCAGTCGGCTCTTTTTGAGATGCTTAACGCCCCAGAAAAAAATAATTCTGATTTTATTAAATGCCTAGGATACTCTGACCAGGCGCATTTCCAGCGCGAATTTAAGGAGTTTACTGGTCTTACCCCAAGGCAATTTATTAATTTATACCTTATTTCCACACTACGGGCTTAATCCTTTACAACAATGGGGATAACAACCTAGACACTTGTTCCTTTAAACGAATATACAAACTCCTCTGGCTATAATCATATGGCGTAATTTCTGTTGACTTTCCTAAATCTTTTAAGAAAATATCTTCTAACTGCCTTGTAAGCTCTGAACTATATAATACCGCATTTACTTCGAAATTTAAGTAAAAACTCCTCATATCCATATTTGCTGTCCCATAGCTTGCTACAAGCCCATCTACCATTAAGCCCTTTGCATGAAGAAACCCATTATCATACGTATAACATTTTACCCCTGCTTCTAAAAGTTCCCCTACAAAAGAATAGGTTGCCCAATATACAAATGGATGGTCTGGCTTACAAGGTATCATTAACCTAACATCTACACCAGACATTGCTGCTATCCGCAATGCTGTCATAACAGATTCATCAGGAATAAAATATGGCGTTTGGATATAAATAGTATTCTTTGCCTTGCTAATTAAACGAAGATAATTATCCCTTATTTCTTGCGAACGGGAATCTGGGCCGCTAGAAATAATTTGGACGCCTGTAGATCCTTTTCCTTTTATTTCTGGAAAATACCCTTCTTGTGAAAACAAATCATCCTTTGCTGCATAATTCCAATCTAAAATAAAACGGATTTGAAGCTGTGAAACGGCAGAACCTTCTATTTTTAAATGAGTATCCCTCCAATAGCCAAATTTCTTATCTAACCCAATATACTCTTTTCCAATATTAAATCCCCCTACAAATGCTGTTTTTCCATCAATTACTACGATTTTCCTATGGTTCCGGTAATTAATACGCAGATGGAGCCGTTTTAATAAGGCAGGAAAAAAAATGGCTGTATGGATTCCTTGTTTTTCTAATTGTTTCCAATAGGAAGATTTTACACTCCTGCCTCCCATGCCATCGCATAATACCCTGACTTCTACCCCTTCCTCTACCTTTTTTAACAAATGCTTTACAATACGTTCAAATACAATATCTTTTTTTATAATATAATATTGAATATGGATAAATTTCTCTGCTTGGTCAATTGCTTCAATTAACGCGTCAAATTTTTCATTCCCGTCTGTATACACGGTTACTTCATTATCTTCCGAATATGCTGCCTGTAATGCTTCCAAGTTATATAATACCAGATCATGGTAACTTTCTAACAGCTTGTCCGACAAACTAAACTCATTTCGGAAAATCACTTCTTCCTGCTTTTGTATCTGTGAATTTAAGCTATCCTCCATTTCTTTCATACGGAACATTTTCCGCTTGTGCATATTTTGGCCTAACAAAAGATAAAGCACAAACCCGGCAATTGGGATAAAATACAAAACCAACAGCCACGTCCAAACTGTTTTAGGATCTCTTCTTTGAAAAAATACAATTGCAATAGCAAGCAGGGCATTTAAAATAAATAGATTATTCATAACCCATTCTGCTACTACTGTTATATAGTGCCATATAATCTGTACTCCTGTTAAATCAGGCATATTTATCACTGTCCTTTTATCGTTTATCTCTTGAAATAATAAGATTATACTTTTCATTTTACCAAAATAATGATACAATATAACATATCCCACACGGATAATTGATATTATTATACCCAGGAGGTACCAAATGAAAACCATACTAACTGTAGTTCTGGTAATTCTGGTTATCCTTGTTGTGCTTCTAGGAATTCTTGCCTACTTTGGCAGGAAAGCACAGAAGAAACAGGCTGAGCAGAAAGCTACTATGGATGCCATGGCACAGACCATGTCCCTGTACATTATTGATAAGAAACGTATGAAACTCACTGAAGCAAACCTTCCGAAAATTGTCCTAGACTCCACCCCAAAATATATGCGGTGGATGAAAATGCCTATGGTAAAAGCGAAAGCTGGCCCTAGAGTAATGACTTTAATTTGTGATGAACCTGTATTTGCCCAGATTCTTCCAAAACAGGAGGTAAAGGCAACCATAAGCGGCATCTACATAACAAGTGCTAAACGGATCCGTGGGCCCTTACCTGAACCTAAAAATAAGAAAAAAGGGTTTTTTTCCCGTTTCAAGAAAAAAGGCTGACTTCACCAGCCTTTTTTTCTTTGAGGCAAATATTAATTTTACAATCTGAAATATATTCATAATTAATATCCAATGAATAATCTATCTGGATATCAATAGAATCTTCCTTTTCCTTTACCTCTATATGGCTTGTAGACAACCCAATCAATAAATTCCCAAATGGCGTATCATAATAAGTCATATTTTTTTGCTTTTCTTCAAAAATCATATGCACATTTGTTACTCCCTTTTTGGTAATATCGACCATATGGTCATTGAATTTTATCATATTCCTTGTAGTACCTTCTATTCCCTCCATCGCCTCATCAAATAATAGATAATGCCTTCCATTCCTTTTATAATAATCACCTACTGTAATCACTTCTAAAACATCTTTATCATCATTGGAAAATTGTAGCCCTGATATAGAAACTAGTACTTCTTTATTCATAACTTAGCCTCTCCCAAACTCTCTATTTTTAGTACTCTTCAATATTAATTTGTGTTGTATCTTTGACAGAACAAGGTAAAATCGACTCAGCGAACTGCTGAAATTTTTCTGTGGCGTCACTAACATAAAAAGTATGTGTTTGCTCTTGACCTTCTTGTAAGCTGGTATTCCCAATCTCCTCTTCTATAAGGAGTGCTTTTAATTCTCTTGCTGTTTCATAGGCAGGGTTTACTAAAGTTACATTCTCTCCCATTACCCTTCCCACAGTAGAACGGATTAATGGATAATGAGTACAACCCAATATTAAAGTATCAATTTGCTTTTCTTTTAATTCCTGTAAATACCGAGAAGCAATTTCTTCCGTAATAGGGTCTTTTAAAAAAGTTCCTTCTTCTACTAAAGGGACAAATAATGGGCATGCTTTCCCTATTACACAAAGCCCCGGATTTAGTTCTTCCAAAAAATGAGTATACACTTTACTATTAATTGTAGTTTCAGTAGCAATAATACCTATCCTTCCATTGTGTGTTGCTGCCGCCGCCGTCCTTGCCCCTGCCTTAATCACGCCAATAATAGGGATATCTAGCTCTTTCCTAACATCTTCCAAGGCAACAGCGCTTGCCGTATTACATGCTACTACAATTGCTTTTACTCCCTGTGTTTTTAAAAAACGGATAATCTGCCTTGAATATTTAATAATTGTATCCCGTGACTTGCTTCCATACGGCACCCTTGCCGTATCTCCGAAGTAAACAATTCTTTCTTCAGGAATTTGGCGCATAATTTCCCTTGCAACTGTAAGCCCGCCCACTCCAGAATCAAATACGCCTATTGGTGCTTTTCTGTCCGCCATGGCACCCTCCTACCTGTTATATCTTAAAAAAGCAATGGCAATTAACTTTGCTATAAGCTCTGCCTTACTAATCCCTTTTTCTTCCCATAACATAGGATACAT
>ERZ808040.1370-NODE-1370-length-16545-cov-7.387843_pt1 | contig 16545 bp, 15 predicted proteins | sample MGYA00380191_ERZ808040 | MGnify/ENA primary metagenome ERZ808040 (study PRJEB31490, sample SAMN06133395) | mouse gut metagenome | isolation source: J6 | host: mice | place: China: Chengdu | collected 2015-05 ... | reverse complement strand
CTGGCCGCCCTGAAGGTGGACGGCGGCGCCTCCGCCAACAACCTGCTGATGCAGATGCAGGCCGACATCAGCGGCGCGCCCGTCAACCGCCCGATGTGTGTTGAGACCACCGCCATGGGCGCGGCCTATCTGGCCGGTCTGGCCGTGGGCTACTGGTCCAACAAGGAGGACGTCATCAAGAACTGGGCCATCGACCGCACCTTCGAGCCCGCGATCAGCGAGGACGAGCGCGCCAAGATGTGCAAGGGCTGGAGCAAGGCCGTCAAGTGCTCCTACGGCTGGGCCAAGGAGGACTAAAGCGCCGCCCGCGGCCTGAGGCCGCGCCGCCCGTTCATTTCCCGTCATCTGTCCCCTGGGGCGGAGCCCGCGGCTCCGCCCCGGGATAGAGTAAAATAGAGGAGGGTTTTGTCAATGTTAGTGAAGTTTTTGGCTGAGTTTGTGGGCACGATGCTGCTCATCCTGCTGGGCGACGGCGTGGTTGCCAACGTCACCCTGAACAAGTCCGGCATGAAGGGCGCCGGCTCCATCCAGATCACCCTGGCCTGGGGCCTTGCCGTCATGATCCCCGCGTTTATCTTCGGCGCGGCCTCCGGCGCGCACTTCAACCCCGCCCTGACCATCGCCCTGGCGGTGGACGGCAGCCTGCCCTGGGCCGAGGTCCCCGTGTACATCATCGGCCAGTTTGCCGGCGCGATTCTGGGCGCGTGCATCGTCTACCTGATGTTCAAGGATCAGTTCGACGCCACCGACGACCCCGGCACCAAGCTGGGCGTGTTCTCCACCGGCCCCTCCGTCCCCAATATGCCCCTGAACATCTTCTGCGAGGCCGTGGCCACCTTCGTGCTGGTCTTCGCCATCAAGGGCATCCCCGGCACCGTGGCCGGCGGCGTGAGCAACCTGTTCGTGTTCGGCATCATCGTGTCCATCGGCATGTCTCTGGGCGGCCTGACCGGCTATGCCCTGAACCCCGCCCGTGACCTGGGTCCCCGTATCGCCCACTCCTTCCTGCCCATCAAGGGCAAGGGCGACTCCAACTGGGGCTATGCCGTTGTCCCTCTGTTTGGCCCGATCATCGGCGCCGTTGTGGCCGTCCTGGTTTACATGGGCCTGGGCGCGGCCGGCGTGTGGGTCTGATCCCCACAGCCTGACGAGGTAATTGCGTTGAAAGGCCTGCGGGCCAAATAACCCCCTGGTCTCTCATGCGGAGTGAATGAGAAGCTGTGAGCCGGGCAGCCCTGACCCCTCTGACAGGAGGGGCCGGACCGGGCTGCCCGGCTCGATCTGTCAAATAACGGTAAAAAGGAGTGAACCTGTATGGTTGATATCGTCATCATCGGCGCGGGCGTGTCCGGCTGCGCCATCGCCCGGGAGCTCTCCCGGTACAAGGCGGACGTGCTGGTGCTGGAGCGGGAGGAGGACGTGTGCTGCGGCACCACCAAGGCCAACAGCGCCATCGTCCACGCGGGCTACGACGCCGCGAACGGGTCCCTGATGGCCAAGCTGAACGTGGCGGGCAGCCTGCTCATGCCCGAGCTGGCCCGGGAGCTGGACTTCGCCTATGAGCAGAACGGCTCCCTGGTGGTTATGATGAGCGAGGAGGACCGCCCCGCTCTGAACAAGCTGTACGCCAACGGCGTGGCCAACGGGGTGGAGGGCCTGCGCATTGTGGAGCGGGACGAGCTGGTCCGGATGGAGCCCAACATCAGCGACGAGGCCGTGGCCGCCCTGTACGCCCCCACCGGCGGCATCGTGTGTCCCTTCGGGCTCACCTTCGCCCTGGCGGAGAACGCCGCCCACAACGGGGTGAAGTTCCAGTTTGACAGCGAGGTCACCAACATTGAAAAAATTGACGGGGGCTGGAAGGTGTCCACCGTCAGGGGGGACGTGGAGGCCAAGGTCGTCGTCAACGCCGCGGGCCTGTACTCCGACAAGCTCCACAACATGGTGGCGGACGACAATATGACCATCATCCCCCGCCGGGGCGACTACTTCCTGCTGGACCACACCACCCAGGGCTTTGTGCGCAACACCATCTTCCAGCTCCCCGGCAAGTACGGCAAGGGCGTGCTGGTGGCCCCCACCGTCCACGGCAACACCATCGTGGGCCCCACCGCCATCGACATCGAGGACAAGGAGGGCACCAGCACCACCCAGGCCGGCCTGGACGACGTGCGGGCCAAGTGCGGCATGGCGGTGAAGAACGTGCCCCTGCGCCAGACCATCACCAGCTTCGCGGGGCTCCGGGCCCATGAGGCCCGCCACGAGTTCTTCATCGGCGAGATCAAGCCCGGCTTTGTGGACTGCGCCGCCATCGAATCCCCCGGCCTGTCCAGCTCCCCCGCCATCGGCCGGATGGTGGCGGGCATCGTGAAGAATATCCTGGGCCTGGAGGTGGACCTGTCCTTCGACCCGCGCCGGAAGGGCATTCTGGACCCCAAGACGCTGGACAACGAGGCCCACGCCGCCCTCATCAAGGAGAATCCCGCCTACGGCACCGTCATCTGCCGCTGCGAGACCGTCACCGAGGGCGAGATCATCGACGCCATCCGCCGCACGCCCGGCGCCCGGAGCCTGGACGGCGTGAAGCGCAGGGTCCGGGCCGGTATGGGCCGGTGCCAGGGCGGCTTCTGCTCGCCCCGCGTGATGGAGATCCTGGCCCGGGAGCTGGGCGTGGACCAGAGCGCCATCACCAAGGCGGGCGCGGGGTCCGAGCTGATCGTGGGCGTCAACAAGGACGCCATCTGAAGGAGGGGCTGAACCATGAGAGAATATGAACTTGTCATCATCGGCGGCGGCCCTGCCGGGCTGGCCGCGGCGGTAGCCGCCCACGAGGCGGGCCTGCGGGACATCCTGATTCTGGAGCGGGACAACGAGCTGGGCGGCATCCTGAACCAGTGCATCCACAACGGCTTTGGCCTGCACACCTTCAAGGAGGAGCTCACCGGCCCCGAGTACGCCGGGCGCTTCATCGAGCAGGTCAAAAAGCTGGACATCCCCTATAAGCTGAACACCATGGTGCTGGACCTGGCGGCGGACAAGACCGTCACCGCCATGAACCGGGAGGACGGGCTGTTCCAGCTCCACCCCAAGGCGGTCATCCTGGCCATGGGCTGCCGGGAGCGCCCCCGGGGCGCCCTGAACATCCCCGGCTACCGCCCCGCCGGCATCTTCACCGCGGGCACCGCCCAGCGGCTGGTGAACATGGAGGGCTATATGCCCGGCCGCAAGGTGGTCATCCTGGGCTCCGGCGACATCGGCCTCATCATGGCCCGCCGCATGACCCTGGAGGGGGCCAAGGTCCAGGTGGTGGCGGAGCTGATGCCCTACTCCGGCGGCCTGAAGCGGAACATCGTCCAGTGCCTGGACGACTACGGCATCCCCCTGAAGCTGAGCCACACCGTGGTGGACATCGAGGGCAAAAAGCGGGTCGAGGCCGTCACCATCGCCCAGGTGGACGAGAAGAACCGGCCCATCCCCGGCACCGAGGAGCGCTACGAGTGCGACACCCTGCTGCTGTCCTGCGGCCTGATCCCGGAGAACGAGCTGAGCCGCTCCGCCGGGGTGGAGCTGAACCCCATCACCAACGGACCCACCGTCAACGAGAGCCTGGAGACCAGCATCCCCGGCGTGTTCGCCGCGGGCAACGTGCTCCACGTCCACGACCTGGTGGACTATGTGTCCGAGGAGGCCGGGGCCGCCGGCCGCCACGCCGCCGACTACATCGCCTCCGGGTGCAGATCCGAGGAGCACAAGGCCCTGCCCGTCAAGTGCGAGAACGGCGTGCGCTACACCGTGCCCGTGGCCATCCGGCCCGACGCCGCCGGGGACACCGTCACCCTGCGTTTCCGGGTGGGCAACGTGTACAAGGACAAGAAGGTGGCGGTCTATGCGGGAGATACCTGCATCTTCAGCCGCAAGCGCCCGGTGCTGGCCCCCGGCGAGATGGAGACGGTGGTCCTCAAGACCAGCCTGCTGAAGGATCATCCCGAGGCGAACGGCATCACCGTGACTCTGGAGGAGGCGTAAGACGATGGAAGAGAAGAATCTGATCTGCATCAACTGCCCGCTGGGCTGCCCGCTCACCGTCACCATGGAGGGCGGAGAGGTCAAAAAGGTGGAGGGGAACACCTGCCCCCGGGGCGAGGCGTATGCGAAAAAAGAGCTGACCAACCCCACCCGCATCGTCACCAGCACGGTGAAGGTAAAGGGCGGCAGGCTGGCCATGGCCTCCGTCAAGACCGCCAACGACATCCCCAAGGGGAAGATTTTCGACTGCGTGAAGGCCATCCAGAACATTGAGCTGGAGGCCCCCGTGGTCATCGGCCAGGTGGTGCTGGCCGACGTGTGCGGCACCGGGGTGGACATCGTGGCCACCAAGAACGTGCCCGCCAAGGGCTGATCCGCTTGACGTGAAAAACGCCCCCGCCGGACTCCGGCGGGGGCGTTCGCGTGCAACGGACCTGCGAAAAAACGCGGGTTTTTCGCGGAGTTTTCGCGGTTTTTGCCGCTTTTTGCGGGGAAATCACGGCTTTTTTCGTGCGATTTTCGTGCAACTGTTGCACCGGGGTCACGCCGTGAGCGCTTCCATCTCGTCCAGAAGCGTTCCGAAGAGGTCCAGGGCGTCCTGGATGGGCTGGGGAGAGGCCATGTCCACCCCGGCGCCCCGGAGCAGGTCGATGGGGTCCTGGGAGCAGCCGCCGGACAGGAAGCCCAGCATATCCTTTACGGCGGGCTCCCCCTCCCGCAGAATGCGGCGGGACAGGGCGATGGCGGCGGAGTAGCCGGTGGCGTACTGATACACGTAGTAATTGTAGTAGAAGTGGGGAATCCGGGCCCACTCCAGGGCGATTCGGCTGTCCGCGTCCATATCCGGGCCGAAGTATTTGGCGTTGAGGGCCTCATACTCCCGGCACAGCAGCTCGGCGGTGAGGGTGGCCCCCTGAGCGTTGAGCTCGCCCATGCGCAGCTCGAACTCGGCGAACATGGTCTGACGGTACAGCGTGCCCTTGAACTGCTCCAAAAAGTGGTTGAGCAGCCAGATCCGCTGGGATTTATCCGTGGTTTTGGCCAGAAGGTGTTCCATCAGCAGAGCCTCATTGCAGGTGGAGGCCACCTCCGCCACAAAGATCACATAGTCCCGGTAGACCCAGGGCTGGGTCCTGTTGCTGAAGTAGGTGTGCATGGCGTGGCCCATCTCGTGGGCCAGGGTGAACATGCTGTCCAGATCGTCCTTGTAGTTGAGCAGAATATAGGGGTGGACGGGAAGGCCGGCCATATAGCCGCCGGAGCGCTTGCCCACGTTCTCGTACACGTCGATCCAGCGGCTGCCGAAGCCCTCCCGGACGGCGGCCCGGTACTCCTCCCCCATAGGGGCCAGGGCGTCGTACACCGTGGCTTTGGCCTCCCCGAAGGGGATGGGCCGGGATGTGCCGGACACCATGGGGGCGTAGATGTCGTACATGTGCAGCTGGTCCACACCCAGCAGCTTCTTCCGCAGGCGGACGTAGCGGTGGAGCTTGTCCAGATTGGCGTTCACCGTGTCCACCAGATTGTGATACACCTCCGGAGGGACCCGGGTGCCGCTGACGGCGGCGGCCAGAGGAGATTCGTACTTCCGGGCGGAGGCGAAGAATCGGCGCTTTTTCGCCTCGGCGTCCAGCAGGGCGGCGGCGGTATTTTTGAACCGGCCCAGGGTGTCGTAATAGGTCTCGTAGGCGGAGCGGCGCAAAACCCGGTCCTCGCTCATCTCGTAGGGCACAAAGGAGGCGTTGGACAGGGGCCTGGCCTGGCCCTGCCCGTCCACCGCGTCCGGGAAGGTGAGGTCGGCGCCGGTGAACTTGGAGAATACCGCGTCGGGGGTGCCGGCGATCTCCCCGGCGGCGGCCAGCAGCTTTTCCTCTCCGTCGGACAGGGTGTGTTCCTTCCGGTCCTGGAGGATGGCGAAGAACCGGCGGTACAGCGCCAGCTCCGGCTTTTCGGCGTAAAACCGCTCCAACGTCTCCGGAGAGAGCTTCAGCAGCTCCGGCGTGTCGAAGGAGGTGGCGGCGTCCAGCTCCACCAGCAGGGTCATGGCCCGGCCCGCCAGCGCCTGATTTTCCGCCGCCCGGGTGTCCTCGTCCTGCTTCAGGGAGGCGTAGCCCAGCAGGCTGCTGATCAGCCGGGACATGGTGCCGCAGGACAGGCTGAGATACTCATAGAGGGTTTCGGCGCTCTCTCCCAGCCGCCCCGCGTAGGCGGCAAGCGTTTGGGTCAAGGTCCGGGCGGCCTCAAAATCCGCCTCCCAGGCCTCACGGTTGGGGTAGATGTCGGCGGTGTTCCAGGTATACTCCGCCGGGATCTCTCCGCGCTGGGGGATTTTTTTCACATCTGCCATGGTGTGGACGGCCTCCTGTCAAAATGAAGTGGGACTATCATATCACAGGGGCCCGGGTTTTACAAGGGAAGGACTGATTAAATCGGCAAGAGCGACTTGCGAGAGATTTTTGCCACAGCGAGGCGGGATTTCGCAGGAATAATTGTGTTTATTTCAAGAAATCACAACGAAGCTATGGCGGAAAAGATCCGCAAAGCGCCGCAGCCGCATTGAATCAGTGCTTCCCAAGGCTGGAAAAAGAAAGGACCGCCCCGCCGGGGGAGGATAACTCCCGGCGGGGCGGTGGCTTGCCGGTCCCAGGCCGTCGGCGTCCCAGCCTGTTTGGACGGACAGATTGGGACGCCGCGCTGCTCACGACGGCTTCGCAGTCATGCTTCGCCTGTTCGCGACGCGCGGCTTCGCTGCGACTCGGACAAAACCCGCGCCGCTGGGCGGCGGCTGGGCTTTTGTCCTCGCTTCGCTCCATCCGCGCTGCTCACGACGGCTCAGCACTCTTTGGGCATAATCAGGGCGGCGATGATATACACCCACAGAGACAGCCCCGCGAAGGCCACCAGCAAAACAGTGGCCACCCGCACAACCGTGGGATCGACATTGAAGTAACGGGCGATGCCCCCGCAGACGCCGCAGATGACGGCGTCGGGGCCGGTGGTACGATAGAGACGCTTCATAGAAGCACAGCTCCTTTCCAAATATGCCGCTTTTATAATAGCTCGAAAAGCTTGAGAAAAATGCGGGATTGAGTGAAGCTTTCTTTAACCTTGAAGCTCACAGCAGGTGGGGCGTCCCGCCGCAGGGGCAGTTCCCCGCGAAGGGCAGGACGTCGGGGGAGAGGGGGCACGGCTCCGGGCCGGAGGGACAGCGGAAGTTCCGCCCCTGCCGTCCGGCGGCGCCCAGCAGGATGCCTGCCCCGGGGACCAGCGGCCCCCGAATATCGCCGATGAAGATGTCATTCATGGGAACGGCCTCCGCTGGGTCAGCGGCGCTCCAGCGTCACGTCGCCGCTGACGCTGGTCATGGAGTAGACCGGCCCGGAACCGTCGCCGTATACCCACATGCCGTTGGTATAGTTGGCAGGGAACGCGCAGCTCATCTCGCCGCTCACCGTTTTCATGTGCAGGGAGAAGGGGCCCGCGTCGGGAATCCGGGCCTCCACGTCCCCGGATTTGGAGGACAGCTCCAGCACCCTGGGGAAAACGGAGGTGTCCACGTCCACGTCGCCGCTGATGGCGGACGCCCGGATCTGCTCCGCCGCCCCCCGCAGCTCGATATCGCCGCTGGCGGTGCGCAGGCCGACCCCGCCCAGCTCACCCCGGAGGGAGATGTCGCCGCTGGCGGTCTCCACCTGGAGCTGGTCGCAGGACCCCTCCAGATCCAGATCGCCGCTGCCGGAGCGGAAGCGGAACTGGCGGCAGGCCCGCAGGCGGACGTTCAGGTCGCCGCTGCCGGTGTTGACCGTCAGCTGATCAATGTCCAGCCCGTCGCGGTCGAACTCCACGTCGCCGCTGCCGGTGGAGATGGCGATGGTCTCCCAGTGGCGGCTGGGCAGATAGAGCTCCACGTCGGCGGAGCCGATGCCCCGGCGGGAGAAGAAGGAGGAGCTGGCCGTGCGGCCCTCGTGGATGGTGAGCACCCCGTCGGCGGAGCAGGTCACGTCCAGGTCGTCCACGTCGCCGTCGATGATGACCCCGGCGTCGGCTGACTCGCTGACGTGGATGGTCACGTCGCCCGGCCCGGTGAGCACCCGGATGCCCCGCAGGTCCTTCAGGGCGGTGACGGAATAGGAATCGTCGTCATTGTGCTGCATCTGGGAATCCGTCCCGGTGAAGCGGGGGCCGTGGGCGCCGCCGCCTTTGTACTCGCCCCACTGGGCGAAAAAGCCGCCCTTGTCCTTGTCGTAGCCAAAGCCGTATACCACGTCTTTTTTCTCTTTGGGGCCCGCCCCGGCGAAAAACCGGCCCTCACCGGAATCCACCTCGGCCTCAAACTCCCAGCCCCTGGGGGGCGCGGGCGGCGTAGGGGGCTCCGGCGGCATGGGGGGCTCCGGCGGCATGGGGGGCTCGGGCGGAGTGGGGGGCTCCGGCGGCGTGGTCCCGTTGGGCTGGGTGTTGAAGTGGACCTTCACCCGGCTCCCGTCCTTCTCCACGGTGGTGCGGCGCTGGAGGGCCTCCTTGGCCTGCTTCAGGGCGCTCTTCGCCTGGTCGATGGCGATGTTGCACGCCTCCTGCACCCCCGCCAGAATGGCATCCAGGTCGCTCTGGGGGAGCTGGCCGCTGTGGTCGCCCTGCGCACCGCCCCGCTGGTCCGTCTGGCCTTGGGGGGCGTCCTGGGGCTGGGCTTCGTCATCCTCTGCGGTGTTGATGATGATGGGATCGCCATCGGGATTGTTAATGGTAATGGTCTGGCCATCCTCGGTGGTGATCCGGGTCTGGCCGTTCTCCGTTTTGATCCGGGCCTGACTGTCCCCATCTTTGATGATCACATCGGGTGCGGCGGGCTCCACGCCCAGGTAGGCCAGCAGCTCGTCCACATCCCCCAGGTCGTCCAGCGCCCGCCGGAAGGCCTCCTCCTCGGGGACGCCCGCGCCGGTCATGTCCAGGAAGCGGCGGTACAGGTTGTCGGACAGCTCCTCAATCAGCTCGTCCTTGGCGGGAGAGGCGGGGGCGGCGGTCAGCTGGGCGGCCACCGTCGTGCTCAGTCTCAGTTTGACGTCATCCATTGATTTGATCCTCCTCAATCGAAATCAGCGCGTCCAGCAGCGCCCGTGTGTTTTCCCATTCCTGGCGGCCCTCCGCCCAGCGGGCCCGGCCCGCCTCCGTGATGGAGTAGTACCGCCGCCGGGCCCCAGGCCCGTCGTCCCCCCAGTAGGAGGCAATGAGGCCGGACTGCTCCAGCCGCTTGAACGCGGTGTATAGGGTGGCCTCCTTGAAGCCATACTCCCCTTGCGTGCATTCCAAGATATTTTTGTTGATCTCGTAACCATAGTTGTCCCCGCGCATCAATTGTGCTAAGATAATGGTGTCCGTGTGGCCGCGCAGGGTGTCCGCTGAAATCGACATGGCGTCCTCCCTTCCTGATGTGGCTGCATTCCGGGTGCCTGAGATACCCGGTGAATCAAGATACCTCGCGAGCCGAAGTAACTTTGTGTGCTTAATATAGCACGAGATACCTCGCCTGTCAAGGTATTTTTCAAAAAATTTTTGCCGGGTTATTTTATGCCCCGGCAAGGCAAGGAGATGTGTCAATATGAGCGATTGTACCCACGACTGCTCCTCCTGCGGCGAGAGCTGCGGGGAGCGCACCAGCCCCCAGGACTTCCGCAAGCCGGCCAACGCCCACTCCCACATCAAAAAGGTGATCGCCGTGGTCAGCGGCAAGGGGGGCGTGGGCAAGTCCGCCGTCACCTGCACCCTGGCCGCCGCCATGGCCGGGCTGGGGAGGAAGGTGGGCGTGCTGGACGCGGACATCACCGGCCCGTCGGTGCCCCAGGCGTTCAACATCCATAAGCGGGCCCTGGGCGGCGAGGACGGCATCCTCCCCGCCGTCACGGAGGGCGGCATCAAGCTGATGAGCCTGAACCTGCTCATCGAGCACGAGACGGACCCGGTGGTATGGCGGGGGCCCGTCATCGCCGGAGCGGTGGAGCAGTTCTGGACCGACGTGGTGTGGGGTGAGCTGGACTACCTGTTTGTGGACATGCCCCCCGGAACGGGAGACGTGCCCCTGACGGTGTTCCAATCCCTGCCGGTGGACGGCGTGATTGTGGTCACCGCCCCCCAGGCCCTGGTGGGCATGATTGTCACCAAGGCGGTGCGGATGGCGGAGATGATGAACGTGCCCGTGCTGGGCCTGGTGGAGAACTACGCCTTCTTCCGCTGCCCGGAGTGCGGTGGGGAGCACCCGGTGTTCGGGCCCAGCACCATCGACGCGCTGGGGCGGGAGCTGTCCCTGCCGGTGCTGGCCAGACTGCCCATCGACCCGGAGCTGGCCCAGGCGGTGGACCAGGGCCGGGTGGAGGGCTACCAGCCCAATCCCATGGCCGGGGTGGCCCGGCGGCTGGACCAGGCGTAACGGAAAAGGCGCCCGGAGCGGATGAGCTCCGGGCGCCTTTTTATCTGGAAATTCCCTGGAAAAAATCATGAAAAATGGGGGAGTGGGAAATATTTCCAAATATTTTGCGTGAAAATTATTCTTGCCAAACCGGGGCAGGTCTGCTACAATGGGAAAAATTCGACAAAATTCGACACGAACAGACAAAACCCATGCCAGCTATTTCCAGGAGAGGCCGGGGCGGAACTGCATAGCATAGTATAGGCAAACGAGCCGGACGGATGAAGCGGCTCCTTTTGCTGGCGGCGTCGGAGCGAGGGGGGAAAGAGGATGGACGATCCCAGACTGGACCGGGGGACGGCCAGGACCGCGGCGGAGCTTCGGCTTCAGCTGGCCCAGATGACCATCGTCAGCCAGGTGCTGGGGGGCAGCGCCCGGGACAAGCGGAGCAGGGATTATCTGGCCCTGATGGATCAGAGCATCTGCCGGATGCTGCGCATTGTGGAGCGGATGGAGTTCTCCGACCGGCTGGGCGGGGAGGCCTGGACCCGGCAGGAGCCGGAGCTTGTGGACCTGAGCGCGCTCACGGCGGAGCTGGGGGAGCGGATGGCCGGCCTGCTGGCCTATACCGGGGTGGAGCTGACGGTGGAGACGCCGGAACGGCTGGGCGCCCGGGCGCACCGCTGGATGATCCGCCAGATGCTGATGGAGCTGGTGTCCAACGGGGCCAAGGCCGGCAGGCACGTGGCGCTCACCCTGACACAGCAGGGGGATCTGGCGGTGTTCACCGTGGAGGACGACGGGCCCGGAATCCCGCCGGAGCGGCTGGCCCATCTCTTTTTCAGCGAGGAGGAGGCGGCGCCCGACTGGCGGCGGGGCGGCGTGGGGATTGCCATTGCCCGGCGGGTGGCCACGATCCACGGCGGCACCCTGGTGGCCGACTGCGCCGAAGGCCGGGGCCTGCGGGCGGTGGCCTCCATCCGGCTGGGCGTGCCCCGCGGGGCGGTGCTGGAGAGCGGCCGGCTGGGCTGGGACGCGGGAGGGTTCAGCGACGAGCTGGTGATCCTCAGCGACCTGCTGCCCAGGGAGGCCTTTGGGCCGGACAGCGAATGAGGCAAGGGCCGGGAGGCGGACGACGCCCCCGGCCTTTACGCGCCCCCGCCCGCCCGGGCGATGGCCTCCGCCACGGCGGCCAGCACCTCTCCGTGGGTCTGGTCAAACAGATGGGTGTAGATGCGCTGGGTGATGGCGGGGCTGCTGTGCCCCATGGCCCGGCTGATCTGGTACATGGGGACCCGGGCGCTGTTGGCCATGCTGGCGAAGGTGTGGCGCAGGCCGTGGAAGTTGATGGGGTCCAGCTTCCGCTCCGCCACAAAGGCGGCCAGGGCGGCGGTCATCCGGTTGGGGTGATAGGGGAGCCCGTCCTCCCCCAGCACCAGAAAGTCGCCGGGGCCGCAGGGCAGGCCCTCCCGGAGGCGGTCCGCCCGGAGGCCGCGGAGCAGCTCCAGCAGGCTGGGCAGGGCGGCGATGGACAGCGTGCGGCGGCTCTCCGCCGTTTTGGGGGGCTTTTCCACCACCTGGGAGCCCACCGTGGTGCGGGCCCACCGCACCGACAGCTGGCCGGCGCGGAGGTCCACGTCCCGCCAGCGCAGGCCCAGAATCTCCCCCCGGCGCAGCCCCAGGGAACAGGCCAGCCGCACCGGAAGCTCCAGCGGATGGCCCGCCACCGCCCGGAGCAGCCGCTCCAGCCGGTCCGGGGTGTAGTAGGCCGCCTCCACCGGAACCGCCGGCGGCGGCGTCGCCCGCTGGATGGGGTTGGCGGGGATCACGCCCTGGCGGTAAGCGGACTTCAGGGCGGTGTGCAGCAGCACGTGGTGCTTCCGGATGGTGTTGGAGGACAGGCCCTTCTCCTCCGCCAGCCACTGGTAATAGCCGTTGACCAGCTCCGGGGTCAGGTCGGCCAGGCGCACCCCGCCCAGGGCGGGGCGAACGTGATTGCTGATGATGGCGTCGTAGCCGCCGACGGTGGTGGCCGCCCGGGAGGGCTCGATGTCCCGCAGCATCCACAGGTCCAGCCACTGGGCCAGGGTGACGCCGGACCCGGCGGGCGGGACGGCGGCGCTGGGTACGGGAAAGCCCACCTGGGGCGGGCTGGGGATGGGGCGCAGGACGATGTGCCTGGGGCGGGGACGGATGTTCGACATGGTAACAGCTCCTTTTCTCTGTGCTCCGCGGCGGGGCCGCGGGCGTCCTGAAATAACGCGCTGTTATTTTTGGACCCTTTGATTATATAGCAATTCCTGCCGGCTGTGTGAGAAATGCCTGTTCCGGCCGGCGGGGGCGGAATGGCAACGGGGCCTTGACTTTTCCGCCGTTTGGCAATACAATAATGGGCACCTGCAGAATTGGATAGAGGGCCCCTATTTTGTATAAAAGGATGGAAGCGACATGGCACAGGACAAGAACAAGCAGGTGAGCCAGATCACCGACATGGACGTGGACTTCGCCCAGTGGTACACCGACGTGTGCACCAAGGCGGAGCTCATCGGCTACGCCAAGACCAAGGGAATGTTTATCCTCCGCCCCTACGGCTACGCCATCTGGGAGAATATCCAGGCGTATCTGGACCGGCGCTTCAAGGAGACGGGCCATCAGAACGTCTCCATGCCCATGCTCATCCCCGAGTCCCTGCTCCAGAAGGAGAAGGACCATATCGAGGGCTTCGCCCCCGAGTGCGCCTGGGTGACCTACGGCGGCAGCGAGAAGCTGGACGAGCGCATGTGCATCCGCCCCACGTCGGAAACCCTGTTCTGCGACCACTGGGCCGACGTGGTCCACTCCTGGCGGGACCTGCCCATGCTGTACAACCAGTGGTGCTCCGTGCTGCGCTGGGAAAAGACCACCCGGCCCTTCCTGCGCCACCGGGAGTTCCTCTGGCAGGAGGGCCATACCCTCCACGCCACCGCCCAGGAGGCCATCGAGGAGACGGAGCGGATGCACCGCATCTACGCCGAGCTGTGCGAGGACGTGCTGGCCATGCCGGTGGTGATGGGCATGAAAACCGACAAGGAGAAGTTTGCCGGGGCGGAGCGCACCTATACCATCGAGTGCATGATGCACGACAAAAAGGCCCTCCAGAACGGCACCAGCCACTATTTCGGGGACGGGTTCGCCCGGGCCTTCGGCATCTCCTTCGCGGACAAGAACAACCGGCAGACCACCCCCTTCGAGACCTCCTGGGGCATCACCACCCGCACCATCGGCGGCGTCATCATGACCCACGGCGACAACCGGGGACTGGTCCTCCCCCCCAAGGTGGCCCCCATCCAGGTCATCGTCATCCCCGTGGCCCAGCACAAGGAGGGCGTCCTCGAGGCCAACCGGGCCGTCATGGAGCGGCTGCGTAAGGCGGGCTTCCGGGTGAAGATGGACGACTCCGACAACTCCCCCGGCTGGAAGTTCGCCGAGTACGAGATGAAAGGGGTGCCCCTGCGCCTGGAGCTGGGCCCCAAGGATATGGAGAAGGGCCAGTGCGTGCTGGTCCGCCGGGACAGCGGGGAGAAGTCCTTCGTGCCGCTGGACGGCATCGAGGGCGCCGTGGCCGGGATGCTGGACGACATCCACGCCGGGCTGTACGCCAGGGCCAAGAAGAACCTGGAGGACAACACCTATCCCTGCGCCACCCTGGCCGAGGTCAAGGAGAAAATGGAGGCCCGGGGAGGCTTTGCCAAGACCATGTGGTGCGGCAGCGAGGCCTGCGAGGTGAAAATGAAGGAGGAGGCCGGGGTCTCCTCCCGGTGCATCCCCTTTGAGCAGGAGCATTTGGGCGACGTGTGCGCCTGCTGCGGAAAGCCCGCCAAGCATATGGTCTACTGGGGCGTGGCGTACTGACGTTTCAAAAAATGTATGGCAGGGGCCGCCGTCCTCGGCGGCCCGTCCTGCCCGGAACCGGCCGGCATCGGGGATGGGGAGGCGGGCCGGCGGGGACGCCGGCCCCTGCGTTGTGGTATTGCACAAGAGACAAGGAAAAAAGGGAGCGGAAACCGTGAAAAAACTTTGCAAAATGGGCAAAAAACTCCTTGACTTTCTGTGCCGGTCTGTTGTACAATAGTCAAGCGCCTGTAAAGGGGCGCACTGCGATGATGCGGGAGATTGCTCGCACGGCGAGGTAACTTCCGCGGAGTATGTCCGTACAATCGGGCGGCTGAGAGGCTCACTCCATGGCGTATATCGCCCTGGATGGCTGGGACCGGCCTGCTTTGCGCCGGTTTTATTCATGCCGGGGAGTGATACGCACGGTAACGTGGATTGAATCGCTTCTCACCGTACGAAGCGAGGACGCAGCATTCACTTCGTATGTTTAAGGAGGAAACACAATGGCAGCAAAAGAAATGATCCGCATCCGGCTGAAGGCCTATGACCACCAGCTCATCGACCAGGCCGCCGAGAAGATCGTGGAGACCGCCAAGCGCAGCGGTTCCGCCGTTTCCGGCCCCATCCCCCTGCCCACCAAGCGGGAGATCGTCACCATCCTGCGCTCCCCCCACGTGAACAAGGACTCCCGGGAGCAGTTCGAGCGCCGCACCCACAAGCGGCTCATCGACGTGGTGAAGCCCTCCCCCAAGACGGTGGAGGCCCTGATGAGCCTGGAGCTGCCCGCCGGCGTGGAGATTGAGATCAAGCTCTGAGCGTCCGAGCCGTCGTGAGCAGCGCGGATGGACCGGAGCGAGGACAAAAGCCCAAGGAGGGCCAGCGGCCCGGATGGGTTTTGCCCGAGCCGGAGGGAAGCCGCGCGCCGCGAACAGGCGAGGCGTGACAACAGCGCATCACCAAGTCAGTACCGCAGCTTGCCGCGTGATTGAGGTAAGCGGGTCAAGTCGGCCGAGCAATGGCAGCCTAATGGCCACCTCGCCCGACCAATAACCTTATAAGGAGGAATACACATGGAAAAGGCCATCATCGGCAAGAAGGTGGGTATGACCCAGATCTTCGACGACGCCGGTAAGGTCATCCCGGTCACCGTCATCCAGGCGGGTCCCTGCACCGTGGTGCAGAAGAAGACCGAGGAGAAGGACGGCTACACCGCCGTCCAGCTGGGATTCGACGAGGTCCCGGAGAAGAAGCTGTCCAAGCCTGAGGCGGGCCACAGCAAGAAGGCCGGCAAGTGCCTGCGGGTGCTCAAGGAGTTCAAGCTGGACAAGGCCGCCGAGCTCAACGTGGGCGACGAGCTCACCGCCACCGTGTTCGCCCCCGGCGACCGGGTGGACGTCACCGGCATCAGCAAGGGCCACGGCTACCAGGGCGCCGTCAAGCGCTGCGGCGGCCACGTCCAGAAGAAGAGCCACGGCGGCGGCCCCGTCCACCGCCACTCCGGCTCCATGGGCTCCAGCACCGACCCCTCCCGCATCTTCAAGGGACACAACGGCGCGGGCCAGATGGGCAACGAGCAGGTCACGGTCATGAACCTGGACGTGATCCAGGTGGACGAGGAGCTGGGCGTCATCGCCGTGCGCGGCGCGGTGCCCGGACCCCGGGGCGGCGTGGTGGCCCTGCGCACCAGCGCCAAGAAGCTGGCCGAGAAGCACACCGCCGAGGCCGCCGGGCGCGTCAATCCCCAGAAGCAGTCCGCCCGCGTCAACCCGCAGAAGGCCTCTGCGCGTAACAAGTGAGAAAGGAGAGAATGACAAATGCCTAAAGCGAACCTTTATGATATGGCCGGTAAGCAGATCGGCGAGGTCGAGCTCTCCGAGGCCGTCTTCGGCATCGAGCCCAACCAGTCCGTGGTTCACGACGTGGTCAAGAACCACCTGGCCAACTGCCGTCAGGGCACCCAGAGCAGCCTGACCCGGGCCGAGGTCTCCGGCGGCGGCCGGAAGCCCTGGCGCCAGAAGGGCACCGGCCACGCCCGCCAGGGCTCCACCCGGGCCCCCCAGTGGACCCACGGCGGCATCGTGTTCGCCCCCAAGCCCCGCACCTACCGCTACACCCTCAACAAGAAGGTGCGCCGGCTGGCGCTGAAGTCCGCCCTGTCCGCCAAGGCCGCCTCCGGCAACGTGCTGGTGGTGGATAAGCTGGAGATGGGCGAGATCAAGACCAAGACCTTCCAGGGCTTCCTCAACGCG
>ERZ808040.1367-NODE-1367-length-16560-cov-7.684705_pt1 | contig 16560 bp, 16 predicted proteins | sample MGYA00380191_ERZ808040 | MGnify/ENA primary metagenome ERZ808040 (study PRJEB31490, sample SAMN06133395) | mouse gut metagenome | isolation source: J6 | host: mice | place: China: Chengdu | collected 2015-05 ... | reverse complement strand
ACAATTATTCCTGCGAAAATTTGCCTTGCCTGACGGGAAAATCCCTCGGCCATCCGGCGGTTTCGGCTGTGAATACAAGTTCTTAGACCATAATTGCTTCCGAAGGACGGGCGTTGGGACACCAGCCTGAAAAGCAGAAAGAGGGGGGTCCGATTGACGGAAAACCGGCCAGTGGGACGGGGGAAGCTCCTGGCAGCGGGGGTGCTGGTCTACCTCTGCCTGGGGCTGATGTATTCCTGGTCCAAATTCTCTGCGGCAATCAGGCTGGAGTTGGGGTTTGACCAGGCGCAGATCACCTTTGCCTATACAATCTGCATGGGTATGTTTACGGTGGGCATTTTCCTAGACGGCGCGCTGAGCGAACGTATGAGCCCCCGGAAATGCGCGCTGCTGGGGACGCTGCTATGCTCCGGGGGATATCTGGCCACCGCGTGGCTCCCGGCGGCGCTGGGGCCGATGATCTGCCTCACCTACGGTGTGCCGGTAGGTCTTGGGGTGGGGTTTCTCTATAACGTGTGGCTGAGCAGTATTGTGGCGTGGTTCCGGGATAAACGGGGCTTTGCCACCGGAATTCTCCTTCTGGGTATGGGGCTGTCCGGCGTGACGACCACCCCCCTTATGGCAGAAGTGGCGCAGACGTTTGGCTGGCGCAGGTCCTTTGCGGCTATCGGGCTGCTGCTGCTGGGCGTGGGGCTGGCCACCCGCCGCTGCCTGCGCCCGGTGCCGGAGGAGGTGGCGCGCTGTCAGCGGGTGGAGGCCCAGGACGTGGGAACGAACCTGGACAGTCCCCGGATGCTGCGCCAGCCCTGCTTCTGGTCCTTTTGCGTGTGGAAGCTGCTGCTGGTAGGAATCGGGCAGGCCCTGCTGGGGCAGGCCGCCGTGGTAGCGGCGGACCTGGGCGGCGGCGAACGTGTTCAGCTGGCAGCGGTATCGGTTTTTGTGCTGTGCAACGGGCTCTCCCGCATTCTCTGGGGCGGGCTCTGCGACCGTCTGGGGATTTTGCCTGCAATGATAGCCATTGCAGGGGTAGGGGTGGCTTCCCAAACGCTGCTGACGGCGTTTTTGGGGACGGGCCTGCTGGGCGGGGCGCTGCCGGCAATGTTTTTGACGGCGGTCTCCTATGGCGGCGCCACGACCATTGGGGCCAATTACATTCACAGCGTGTTTGGCGGCACCTACTACCGCCAGAACAACGGGGTGAGCGCGTTGACCTGCCTGCCGGCCAACCTGGGCGCCACGGCGCTGGCGGGAATGGTGCACCGCGCCACAGGCAGCTATTTCCTCTTCGCGGCGGCCATGATCCCCGCCGCACTGATGGCCCTGGCCCTGGGCATCCTGTCCGGGCCGCTGTTGAACAGGTACCGCAGGCAGGCCGCGGGGGATGTCTGCGAGGGATAAGAACAGTCGGAAGCACGGCGTCCGCGGGGGCTGCCCCGCGGACGCCGCTTTGCGTTTCCGGCTGCCCGTTTTGTGAAAAATGAGGAAAAATCGCAGTTTTTTTGATGGGGTTAGAGGATATGGCCCCAAAGAATCGCCTGATAAAATGTAGACATACCGGGTCCGCAGGGGGCGCCCTGCATAGGGCCAACTATACGAGGGGGGTTTTTATGACAGCGGAAATTATGATCTCGTTTGTCATCATCGTGTTGATGATTGTGGGCTTTGTGACAGAAATTCTTTCCTTATCTGTCACGGCGCTGCTGGGATGCCTGGCGTTCTCCATCACCGGGATCATTGACTATGGAACGGCTTTTTCCGGCTTCAGCAACGACATCGTGTTTATGATCGCGGGCACCATGGTGGTGGGTGAGGCCATGTTCCAGACTGGGGCCGCCCAGTTCCTCGGCGAGCGGATTGTCAGGGCGGTTGGGTACAGCGAGCGGAGAATGATCTTTGTGCTGATACTCGCCGGGGGCCTGCTTTCCGCGTTTACCAGCAATTCGTCCGTGATGGCGATGTTTTTGCCGCTGATTCGTTCGGTAGCAGCGTCCTCCAACGGAAAGATCCGGGCCAGGCACATTGTGATGCCGGTGGGTATTTCCACCATGGTGGGCGGCTGCTGCACCATTGTGGGCTCCACACCGCAGCTGATTACCCAGGGCCAGCTGGGCGACCAGGGCCTGCGCACCCTGGGCTTTTTTGAACTGGGACTGGTGGGTTTTCCGCTGCTGATCCTGCTGGCGGTGTTCTATTCCACCATCGGCCATGCGCTGGTGTGCAGGGCTACGGCCTATATGCCGGACGTCCCGGACTACATGGCTGATATGCAGAAGAAAGAGCCCCAGGATACTGCTGCCGCCAACCCCAAAATGTATATCTGCTTTGCGATTCTTATCGCCATGGTGGCGGCATTTTTGTCGGGTATTTGGACGGTGGGCACCGTGGCGGCGCTGGCTGGCCTGCTGTGCATGGTAACGGGCTGTATCACTACGAAGGTGGCGTATCAAAAAATGGGTTGGAATGCGCTCATCATTGTGGGCGCGACTCTGGGTGTGGCCAAAGGGCTGAATGCCAGCGGCGCGGCGGCGTTTATGGCCCAGAAAATTGTCGCTGTGCTGGGCACGGAGGCTAACGTCATCGCAGTGATGGCGGTGATCGGGCTGATGTGCGTCATGATGTCCAACCTGCTGTCCCATACGGCGACGATTTCCCTGCTGGTACCGATTTTTATCCCGGTGGCCGAGCAGATGGGGCTGGATCCCACCATTTTCTCCTTTGCCATTACCTGTTTTGTGTCCTGCGGGTATGCGACGCCCCTGGGCGTGGCGTCCTATGCCATGACGCTGGCAGAGGGGTACAGCTTCCGTGATTACCAGAAAATCGGCGGCCCTTTCAATATCCTCGCCTATTTAGTGATTGTGGCCATCTGTTCCGCCCGGTTCATATTTGGATTTTAGGGGAGGGAGAACAACGCGGCTGGCTCCGGTAAGCCCTGCGCCTATGCTTGTTTGCAGAAAAGTAGGAAAAGTAAGGGGGAATTTTCCGGCGAGAAATGGATGCTGTGTCCGAGACAACATGGTAAATTAGATTAAAAAGAATGATGAATCGGAGCGATATTTGTGCGTTGCGCCGAAAGGAAAAGGGGAAATGTCAAGATGAAACTAGGAATCCAGTCTGTGGGGGCATACCTCCCATACCGGTACCTGACCCGTGCCGCGCTGAGCGCCGCTTGGGGCGGAAAGCGGGGAAAGGGCGAAAAAAGTGTTGCGGACGTGGATGAGGACAGCGTCACAATGGCGGTAGAGGCGGCCATGGGCTGCTTCCGCTTCTTCCGGAGGGAGGAGCTGGACGGGCTGTATTTTGCCTCCACCACCGGTCCGTACAGCGAAAAGCTTCACAGTGCGCTGATCGCGGTGGCCTGTGATCTGGAGGACAATAAAATCTACACGGCCGACTTTGCGGCCAGCACCCGAGCGGGGACGAACGCGCTGCGTTCCGCGTTGGACGCCGCCGGGGCGGTGCCGGGGCGAAGCATCCTGGTAACGGCGGCAGATGCCCGGAACGGTTTCCCCAAATCCCCCCAGGAGAGCGGCTTCGGCGACGGCGCCGCCGCCGTTGTGATCGGCGGCGGTGAGGGCCTGATGGCCCAGATCGACTATGTGACTTCAGTGAACGAAGAGATCAACGACTACTGGCGCAATGCCGGAGAGCCCTACACCCGCCATGCCGAAGGCCGTTTTTGTGACGAAGAGGGGTACCTGCGGGAGATGACGCTGGTGCTGAAAAAGCTGTTCCAGGAAACCGGCCTGGACCCCAAGGATTTTGATCGGGTCGTGCTGGCGGCGCAGAACGAGAAGCTCCAGCAGAAGGCGGCGGCCAAGGCGGGCTTTGTGCCGGAGCAGCTGGTGGATACATTGCTGCTCAACGCGGGAGATACCGGGGCGGCCCAGGCCCTGCTGGGCCTGGTAAACGCGCTGGAGCAGGCCCGGCCGGGGGAGCGCATCCTGCTGGCCGACTACGGCAGTGGGGCCACCGCGATGGTCCTCACTGTATGTGAGGGGGTGGCGGCCCTGCACAAGCGCCGTCAGATTTCCCGCTACCTGGCGAGCCGGACGGAGCTGGATTCCTATGCCCGTTTTCTCTCCTGGCGGGGCATCGCGCCGGCCGAGCCGGGTGGGGCGTTCAAGCTCCCCGCCTCTACGGCGCAGACCTGGCGGGAGCAGAACATCAACATCCGGCTCCACGGCAGCGTCTGCAAAAAGTGCGGCGCCGCCCTCTATCCTGTGAGCCGGGTGTGTGATGCATGCGGCTCCAAGGACGAGTACGATGAGTTCCGGGCCAGCGACCACATCTGCAAGCTGTATACCTTCTCGGTGGACCAATACGCCGGACGGAGCGACGATCCGCTGATTATCCAGGCCGTGGCCGAAGACCCCACGGGGAGCCGTATTTACACCATTATGACCGACTTTGTGCGGGATGAGGTAGCGGTGGGCATGGACGTGGAATTTACATTCAGACGGATGCACGAGCTGGGGGATTTTCCAAACTATTTCTGGAAGCTGCGTCCGCTGAGAAGGGAGGAGGGTTGACATGAGCTGCTTTGCAAATGGATTCAAAGATGACCTTGCCATCATCGGTATGGGCTGCACAAAATTTGGAGAGCGCTGGGACACCGGTTTGGACGACCTGATCATTGACGCGGCCTACGAAGCGTATGAGGACGCGGGGGTAGGTCCAGAGGATATCCAGGTCTGCTATTTCGCCAACACAAACGCTCCCAACAACTGCTCGGGTACGCCGGTGACCGACGCGCTCAAGCTCCATGGTATCCCGGTGACGCGCAACGAAAACTGGTGCACCGCCGGTCATATCGCCCTGATTAACGCCTGCCTTGCGGTGAAAAGCGGGATGTGCGACATCGCGATGGCAATCGGCGCGGAGAAGCTGAAGGACAAGGGCGCGGGGGGGCTGGGCGTCGGCCGGGGCCTGAATCCGGTCCGGGAGACCCGGCGGGACGCCCCCGGTTCCTTTGCCCTCATCGCCGAGCGGTATTTCCAACGGTACGGCCTGACCTACCAGGAGGGTAAGGAACTGCTGGCCAGGATCGACATGAAAAACCACTTCAACGGCTCCCTGACTCCCAAGGCTCATTTCCACAATGTCCTGACCTTGGAGCAGGTGATGAAAGCGCCGCTGATCGCCTCCCCGCTGGGGCTGTACGACTGCTGCGGAACCAGTGACGGCGGGGCCTGCGCCATTATCACCCGGGCGTCTCTGGCCAAAAAGTTCCGGCCGGACCCGATTTACATCAAGGGCTTTGGGGTGGCCACGGATATGATAACGCCCCATTACCGCAGTAGAGATTTTGACTGGACAAGCTTTGAGGCGTTGCGGAACTGCTCCCATATGGCCTATGAGATGGCGGGTATCACGAACCCCAGAGAGGAGCTGGACCTGGCGGAAGTGCACGATTGCTTCTCCATCACAGAGCTCTGCATTTACGAGGACTTCGGATTCAGCGCCAGAGGTGGGGCGCCCCAGGACATTCGGGACGGCTTCTTCGAGCGGGACGGCGGCCTGCCGGTCAACGTGGACGGGGGGCTGAAGTGCTTCGGCCACCCGGTGGGGGCCAGCGGGATCCGCATGACCTATGAAATTTATAAGCAGCTCCAGGGGAAAGTGGACAACCCAGAGCGCCAACTGAAAAACGTCCGCCGCGGGCTATCCCAAACCTTTGGGGGCCCCCCCCAGATTGCGGCCTGCATGATTCTGGGCAATGAAAAGGGTTAACGGAAAGGAGTGACCGCGATGTCAGGCGCGTTGGAAGGCATCCGCGTCCTGGACCTGGGACGGGTCCTGGCCGCTCCCTCGGCGGGGGCGCTGCTGGGGGATATGGGCGCGGAAGTGATCAAGCTGGAGCAGCCGGAAAAGGGGGACGACAGCCGCAATTTCGCCCCGATGGTCAACGGCGTCAGCTGCTATTACAAAAATTTTAACCGCAGCAAAAAGGGGATTACCTTGGATCTCCGCAAAGGAAAACATATTTTTCTGGAGCTGGTCAAAAATACGGACGTGGTCATTGAGAATTTCCGCCCCGGGACCATGGAAAAGCTGGGGCTGGACTATGACGTTTTGAAGCAGGTCAACCCCAGGCTGATCTATGGGTCCATTTCCGGCTTCGGCGCCACCGGGCCGTACCGCAGCCGGGCGGGGTACGACACCATGAGCCAGGCCTGGAGCGGCGCGATGAGCATTACCGGCTGGCCGGACCAGCCGCCGGTCCGTTGTGGCGCCTCCTTCGGCGATGTGATCGGCGGCCTGCACCTGGTCATCGGCGTGCTCGCCGCGCTCCGCTACCGGGACACCACTGGGATCGGCCAGATGGTTGACATCTCCCTGACCGATGGCTGCGTGGTCGCCGCAGCCAGCGCCATGCAGGTTTATTTGAGCACGGGGAAGGTCCCCACACGCAATGGGAACAGCTACAATTCCTCAGCGCCGGGGGGCGGTTACCGTACGAGGGACGGCTACATGGTCATCAATGGAAGTGCGCCGAAGTTCTGGGCGATCCTCTGCGATACCATGGGCCGGCCCGAGCTGAAGGATGACCCGAGATTCGTGACCAACGCGCTGCGGGTGCAGAACCGGGTCGAATTGGACCGGATTGTGGAGGGCTGGACCACGACCCTGACCACAGACGAGCTGATTGAAACACTGTTACCCAAGGGATTTGCCTGTGCGCCCATCCTCACGTTGGACCAGGTGGCGGCTAACGAGCAGATCGCGGGCGCCCGCAATATGTTTCCAGAGGTGGAGGACCCCGAGGTGGGCATGATGCGGTTTACAAATTCAGCGGTGAAGCTGTCTGAGACCATGCCGGAGATCCGCTGTCCCGCCCCCACCCTGGGTCAGCACAACGACGAGGTCTACCAGAGCATCCTGGGCCTTTCCGGCGGGGAGCTGGAGCTGCTGCGTGCGGACGGCGTGATTTGAGAGGAGGAACTGTATGATAACCTCCAGGTATGTGAAGGTAAACGGTGTGAAGGTCTGTGTGGAAACCAACAATGGCCCCAGGGAAAAGGGAACCGTGGTCTGCTTTGGCTCTGCGGGCCGGGAGAGCCGCCAATATCACGGCATGATGGAGTACCTGGCTCCGGATTTGGAAGTGGTGGCCTTCGATATGCCGGGGCACGGGAAATCCTGGCCGCTGCCCGGGAACCGCTGTTTGGACGAATATCATGCCTACTGTGATTTCATCATTGACACACTGAAGGAATTGAAGATTGAAAACCCCATCTGTGTCGGCTGTGCGCTGGGGGGAAACGTGGTCTTTTATCTGGCTCAGCGCATCCCGGTGCGGGCAATCGTATCAATGGCGGGGACTGACTACTCACCCCATGTGGACAAATCGGTATCGGACAATCTGGACCATCCATATTGCAGCGTGCAGCATTCCCACATTGATTTTACTGACAGCCTGATTGGCTGCGCGACGGCGCCGGAAGATCGGGAGTTTATCCTCTGGGGTGTGCTCACGGAGGTCGGGAAGGTAAAGGCGGCGGATTACGGCGGGGACTACAACGGCTTTGACGTGCGCGGCGATATGGATAAAGTAGTTTGCCCGGTGCTGGTGCTGCGGGGCGGGGAGGACTGGTCGGTGAGGGACGAGGCGTTCCAGCCCATGTTGGGCCGGCTGGTGAATGCCAGGGTGCAATACACAGTCCTCCCGGGGATAGCCCATTATAATCCACAGGAAAGCCCAAAGCTGGTTTCCGATACAATGCTGGAGTTCCTCCGCCGGATGGAGGCGGGCTGAGTCCGCCCCAGGGAGGCCAGGATAGATGGACGCATCAACCGATTTATTTTTAGGAGGCTACTGCAATGACAGACAAAGAGAGACTGGAGAAATTCCAAAAGCTGAAAGAGATGATCAACGGGCCTGAGGCAGAGGAGTTCCTGAACTACTGGGACGGGCGGTTTTTTACCGGCGATATGACGTTTATCTTCGACAAGGTTCCCTACAACCTGTTCTTCTACAAAGGGAAGGTGATCGACGTCTTCATGGGTAAGCCGGCCAACGGTTACTATGTGGGCATCAGCGGCAGCGGAGAGCAGTGGGAGGACTTCTTCCGACACCGCAATTTTCAGCTGGCTACGTCCATCAAGCACAACCCGCTGTGCTTTGAGAATCTGGGCAGCGCCCTGGCCAACCGGCAGAACAACGCGGTCATCGCCCAGGTCATGCGCCTGGCGGCCCGCGCCATCTGCGACTGAAGCGAAAGGGAGGGAGAACTATGGCAATTACCGGCGGATACATCTCAGTCCAGGGCATCAAGACGTACTACGAGACCAATAACGGCCCGCACAATCCCAAGGGGACGATCGTTTGCCTCCACACCGCAGGCCGGGAGAGCCGTCAGTACCACGGCATGATGGAGCTCTTCGCGGACAAGTACAATATGGTCGCCTTCGATATGCCCGCCCACGGCAAGTCCTGGCCCCTGCCCGGCAATGTGGGCATCAGCGACTACAAGGCCTACGGCAAGTTTGTGTGGGATTTCATCCAGGCCATGAAGATCGACGACCCCATTATCATCGGCTGCTCTGTGGGCGGCAATATGGTTTACCACATTGCGGAGACCTACCCGGTCAAGGCAATGGTGTCCATGCAGGGCTCCCCCTGCATCAAGGCAATGGGCACCGCTTACGGCACGACGGTGGACCTGCTGGACAACCCCTACGTGAGCTGCCAGCACTCCCACTGGGATTTTTCCGAGAGCCTGTGCGGTACCAAGTGCCCGCCCGAGGCCCACGACTTTATCATGTGGGGCGTGTGCCAGGAGTGCGGCCGCGCAAAGAAGAGCGACCTGTCCATTTACAACAATTACGACGTCACGGCGGAGCTGGGGCAGATCACCTGCCCGTGTCTGCTGATCCGGGGTGAGGATGACTGGAACGTGCCGGAGCATTATTACCACACTGCGATAGAAGGTATGACCAACGCGCAGCGAGTGGTTTTTGAAAAAGTCCCCGGGTACGGGCATTTCATCATTGTGGAGGCCCCTGAGGTGGTGTGCGGGCTGATTGACCAATTCCTCCAGGCGGAATGACGCGCAGGGACTGCCGAAATGGAAAGGAGACCTGACAAGTGAAGATTCAGGATATTCAGCTGATCCCCCTCCAGATCCCGCAGACCTATGAGACCCACTGGGCAAACGGGCGCATCAGTGTGGCCGAGCACATCATCGTCAAAATTGTCGGGGAAGACGGCAGCTATGGCGTAACGGAGGCCATTCCCCGTTCGGGGATCTACGGCGAAACACAGCGATCCATTTACACCATCCTCAAGGATGCCATTATCCCCAGGCTGATCGGGTTGGATTCCCTGAATACCGAGCAGATTTGGGAGCAGATGAGTGAGATCCCTTTCAACTTTGGGGCCAAGGGCTCCATCGACGTGGCCCTCCACGACCTGAACGGGAAGGCTCTGGGGGTGTCCACCGCCCAGCTGCTGGGCGGGCCCTACCGGAGGGAGGTCCCGCTGTGCTGGATTTCGGGCGGCTCCTGGTTCCCCCGGGAAAAGATCCTGGAGGAGACCCGGCGCATCATGGACGAGGGGTATCGGGGCATCAAAATGAAGGCGGGCCACTGCGAGCAGGACATTGAGTTGGCCATTGAGATGCGCAAAATGGCGCCCAAGGGGTTCCAAATCAATATCGACCCCAACCAGCTCTATTCCCGTGAGGAGTTGATTAAAGCGGGCAACGCGCTGCGGGGGGTTATTGACGCCATTGAGGAACCCGTTCCCGTCTGGGACGACGCGGCCCGGACGGAATTCACCCAGCGGTTCCCGGAAATTGCGTTTTTGTCTGACGAAAGCACCTTCACCATTCCGGATACCCAGCGTCAAATGGGGCTGGGCGCAATCCGCCGCCTGGGCATTAAGATCCCGCGCACCGGGTTCACCCTGTCCAAAAAGCTGGTCCACATGGCGGAGGTAAACAATGTGCCCGCCCAGGTCAGCACCCAGGCGGAAACGGATCTGGGCTGTGCCGCCGGGCTGCAGATGGCGGCCAGCAGCAAGCAGATCTGTCTGCCCTGTGAGATATCCTACTACAAAAAGGGAATGTATCGGGAGAGTATGCTGGCCCATCCCCTGGAGATCGAAAACGGCATGATGAAGCTGCCGGACGCCCCGGGCAACGGGGTGGAGGTCAACTGGGATATTGTGGAGAAATACGCAGTCAAGCTGTAACCGCGCAGCGCAAAGGAAGCGACCCAGGCTTGAGCCCCCCAAAATAAAGGAGGTAAATTTATGCAGGCGTACATAGCAATAATCATTTTGCTGGTCACACTGATCCTGTTTGCCACTGAGTTCTTCAAGCCCGCAGTGACCGCTATCGGCGCATCCCTGGCCATGTGTATCTGCGGCATCACCGCCCCCTCGGACGTAACCAGCGGCTTTTCCAACACAGTGACCCTGTTCTGCTTCGGCATCGCGGTCGTGGGCTCAGCCCTGACGGAAACCGGCTGTGCCGCGTTCCTGGGCAAAAAGCTGATGAGCCTGTTCCGCTTCGGGGAAAAGGGCACTCTGATTGTTTTGATGGCGTTGGCCGCCGTATTTTCAATGTTCCTGTCCAACACCAGCGTGGTGGTTATCTTCATGAGCATCGCTGCCGCCATGGCGGCCAGCTCCAATGGGAAGTTCAAGAAAAAGAACCTCTACATGGGTGTGGGGATCGCCTCGGTGGTAGGCGGCGGCTGTACTCTGATCGGGTCCACCACCCAGCTGTCCATCAATGCCCTGCTGCCTGACTACGGTGTGGAGCCTATGGGTATGTGGACACTGTTCCCGCCTGGCATCGCGGTGGTGGTGCTGATGCTGCTGTGGTACTTCTTCTTTGGCTACAAAATCCAGGAAAAATCTTTTGATTTCCCCGACCCGGACGAGGTAGAGGCCGCTGAGGGCAGGGCGAAACCCGCCGAGCTGGTGGAGGTTAATCCCAAGAGCATCAAAATGTGGCTTCCCCTGGTGATCCTGGTGGTCTGCATCGCCCTTACGATTGTGGGCTGGCAGAATATCGCGGTCGTAGGCCTGCTGGGCGCCATGCTGGTGTGCATGACCGGGTGCATCAGCGTCAAGCGCATGTGGGAGACCACCGACTGGAATACGCTGGGCGTCATAGCCGGCGGCGTGGGCTTCGCGGCGGGGGTGAAGGCCTCCGGCGCGGCGGACCTCATCGCCAACAAGTGCGTGGAGCTGCTGGGTTCCAACTCCCCCGGCATCCTGTATCTGGCCATCTTCTGTGTGCTGGCCACGATTATGACCAACATCATGACCAATATCGGCACTGCCTTGATTCTGACCCCCATTGCCGTCACGGTGGCGGGTATGCTGGGGCTCAACGCCATGCCCTTTGTGGTGGCCGTGGTCTGGGGCGCGAATATGCCCTATTCGACCCCCATCGGCGCCTCGGTTATCACCATGACTATGCAGGGCGGCTACCGTTTCAAGGACTACACCAAGGTCAATATTGTGTTTAACATCCTGGCCTGCGTGGCAGTAGTGGTTGGAACGGCCGTCTTTATCCCGCTTTTTCTTTCAGCTGCCCTTGTGGTCTCCACGGCGCCGGGTCGGGGCACCGAACACGGTCAGCCTGGAGTGGATCAGCAGGAGTTAAAGGGCTGCCGGGAGGCTGGGTGAACTTGCCCAGCCTCCCTGTGATTCCCTCTGTACTTCCCTCGGTATTTCGGGAGGAAAAATTGCCCCCGCGGCAATGGTGCACAAGTGCCCCGGCACCGCGTTTCACCCTTCAGGTGTACAGACACCACCCGGCCCGGAGAAGGAACTCAAAAGCCTTCACATGGGCAGGCATGGGGGCTTCGCGGTTTTGAGCTGTGGTTTCTGGCGCAGACCGGCGCTTATCGGCAGAGAATGGCCCGGCAAAAATCTGCCGCCTGGTTTCAGATTTCCTGAACCTTTTGGGCGTTTTCCGCTCGCCGCAGAGGATGCCTTTATGATTAACGGCGTGATAGATTTTTCCCAATCCGTTTCCTGCCAGAGAGCCCCTCCTCTGCTCATATTTTACGCCAATTTTACCAAACCGCTCTTTTGGATTTTACGAGCTGGCGGTATCCTTTCCTTGTACCCAGAAATGAAAGGAGAATTTATGATGAACTTCATGAAAAAATTCACAGGCATTGTACTGGCCTCCGCGCTGACCCTGACCGCCCTGGCCGGGTGCGCGCAGAGCGCCGGAGGCACGGTGACCACCGACGGCTCCACCTCCATGAAGGAGGTCATCGGGGCCCTGGGCGAGGCCTTTGAGGGGGAAAACCAGGGCGTCACCTTCACCTACAACCCCACCGGCTCCGGCTCCGGCATCCAGGCGGTGCTGGAGGGCCGCTGCGACATCGGCCTGAGCAGCCGTAACTTAAAAGCGGAGGAGACCGCCCAGGGCCTCACCGGCACCGTCCTGGCCTATGACGGCATCGCGGTGGTCGTCCACCCGGACAACCCGGTGGCAGATATGGATGTAGACACCATCGGCAAAATCTACACCGGCGAGATTGCCAACTGGAAGGACGTGGGCGGAAACGACGCCCCCATCGTCCTCATCGGCCGGGAGGCGGGCAGCGGCACCCGGGACGGCTTCGAGTCCATCACCGGCACGGCAGACCGGTGCCAATACCGCCAGGAGCTGACCTCCACCGGCAGCGTCATCACCGCCGTGGCCCAGAACCCGGACGCCATCGGCTACGCCTCCATGGCCTCGGTGGACGATACGGTGAAAGCGCTCACCGTGGGTGGCGTGGCCCCCGGCGAGGACACAGTGAAAGGCGGAACTTACCTCATCCAGCGCCCCTTCGTCCTTGTGGCCAAGTCGGACACCGCTCTGTCCCAGACGGCGCAGAAATTCTTCGACTTCGCTACATCTCCTGACGCGGTCCAGCTCATCTCCGACGCGGGCGCGGTACCGGCCAACTAAGGCCGCCCCGCCCCAAGGGAGGACAACCACCATGCGCAAAAAAGAACAGGCGCTGGAGCGCGCCGTCCACGGCGTATTCCTGCTGCTGGGCCTGGTGACGGTGGGCTGCGTGCTGCTGATCACCGTATACCTGATCCTGTCCGGCATCCCCGCCATCCGTCAGATCGGCCTGTTGGATTTTCTGCTGGGGGACACCTGGGCGTCCACGGCGGCCCAGCCCCAGTTCGGCATCCTGCCCTTCCTCCTGACCAGCGTCTGGGGCACCGCCGGGGCCGTGCTGTTCGGGGTGCCGGTGGGCTTTTTCACGGCGGTCTGTCTGGCCAAGCTGGCCCCGCCCAAGCTGAAAACGGTGGCGGAGGGGGCGGTGAGCCTGCTGGCGGGCATCCCCTCGGTGGTGTACGGGCTGGTGGGGATGCTGGTGCTGGTGCCCGCCGTCCGGGCGGCCTTCCACGTCCCCGACGGGGCCAGCCTGCTCTCGGCCATTGTGGTGCTGGCGGTGATGATCCTGCCCTCCATCATCAAGGTGTCCGTCACCGCCCTGGAGGCGGTGCCCCGGGAGTATGAGGACGCCTCCCTGGCCCTGGGGGCCACCCCGGTGGAGACCTGGTTCCGGGTGTCCGTCCCCGCCGCCCGCAGCGGCATCGCCGCGGCGGTGGTGCTGGGGGTGGGCCGGGCCATCGGCGAGGCCATGGCGGTGATGATGGTATCCGGCAACGCCCCCAATATGCCCGCGCTGTTTGAGAGCGTCCGCTTCCTCACCTCCGCCGTGGCCAGCGAGATGGCCTACTCCCGGCAGGGCAGCCTCCACCAGCAGGCGCTGTTTTCCATCGCCCTGGTGCTGTTCCTGTTCATCCTGCTCATCAACGCAGCGCTGAACTTCTTCCTCAAGCGGGATGGCCAGACCGCTCCCCGAAAAGAGAAAAGTGCGGCCAAGGAGCTGGCGGATCCCGCCGCACAGCCCCGGGAGGAGGGCTCGTCATGCTGAACCAGCCCATGTCCCCGGCCCGGAAAGCGTATATCGCCCTGATGAAGGGCCTGATGCTCCTGGCAACGGCCCTTACCTGCGGTCTGGCCTTGTTCCTCATTGGCTGGGTGCTGCTCAGCGGCCTGCCCCACATCACCCGGGAGCTGGTGTCCACCAGGCCCAGCTATCTCACCGGCTCCATCGGCATCCTGCCCGACATTCTCAACACCCTATACATCATTCTGGCCGCCCTGCTCATTGTGCTCCCCCTGGGGGTGGGCGCGGCGGTCTACCTGACGGAGTACGCGCAGAACAAGCGCCTGACAGCCGCCATCGAGTACGCGGCGGAGACCCTGTCCGGCATCCCGTCCATCATCTTCGGGCTGGTGGGGATGCTGGCCTTTGCCAACACCTTCGGCTCCTGCCTGCTGGCCGGGGCGCTGACGCTGGCGGTGATGAACCTGCCCACCGTCATGCGCACCGCCCAGGAGAGCCTGAAAACCGTCCCCCAGAACTACCGGGAGGGGGCCTTCGGCCTGGGGGCCGGGCGGTGGCGGGTCATCCGCACGGTGGTGCTCCCCGGCTGTGTGGACGGCATCGTCACCGGCTGCGTGCTGTCGGCGGGCCGCATTTTAGGCGAGTCGGCGGCGCTGCTGTTTACAGCGGGCTTCGCCCACGCCCTCAACGGCTTTTTCAGCGCCCTGGGCAGCCCCGGGGCCACCCTCACCGTGGCGCTGTACCTCTACGTCAGCGACCCCACCCCCGGCGCTGCGGAGGCCTCCTTCGCCATCGCCGCCATCCTGATGCTGCTGACGCTGTGCGTCAACCTGGCCGCCGCTCTCATCGGCCGCTGCTTCAAGAAAGGTCGTGCCCTATGAGCGACATCATCACCGCGAAAGGCCTGTGCCTGTGGTACGGCACGGCGCAGGCCTTGAAAAATATCTGCATCACCATCCCGGAAAACAGCATCACCGCGCTGATCGGTCCCTCCGGCTGCGGCAAGTCCACCTTTTTGAAAACGCTGAACCGGATGAACGACCTCATCCCCGGCGTGAAAATCACCGGGGAGGTGAAGTACGGGAATCAGGATATCTTCGCCCCCGGCCTGGATGTAAACGCCCTGCGCCGGGAGATCGGCATGGTGTTCCAGAAACCCAACCCCTTCCCCATGTCCATCTATGACAATGTGGCCTACGGTCCCCGAACTCACGGGGTGAAGAACCGGGCACGGCTGGACGAGCTGGTGGAGCGCTCCCTGCGGGGGGCGGCCATCTGGGATGAGGTGAAGGACCGGCTGAAAAAGAACGCCCTGGGCCTGTCCGGCGGGCAGCAGCAGCGGCTGTGCATCGCCCGGGCCCTGGCGGTGGAGCCCAAGGTGCTGCTGATGGACGAACCCACCTCCGCCCTGGACCCCATCTCTACCTCCAAAATTGAAGAGTTGGCCATGCAGCTGAAAGAGCGGTACACCATCGTGATCGTGACCCACAATATGCAGCAGGCCGTCCGCATCTCCGACCGCACGGCGTTCTTCCTGCTGGGGGAGCTCATTGAGCGCGGGGAGACGGAGCGGCTGTTCTCTCAGCCGTCGAATAAGCGGACAGAGGACTATATTACGGGGAGGTTCGGGTAATGGCATATCACAAAGCCGCCTGGAGGGCGGCCCCAGCCCAGAGCCCAGCGAAGCGGGTCTGGGCTGGAGAGGAGGGGCAAAGAAGCGCAATGGAGCTTTCCCCGCAGGGGGAAGCGGAATGGAGCGGATTTCGCCCCGACGAGGGGAGGTTTGGGTGAACAATGCGAAGCAGATTTGACGAACAGCTCTCCCTGCTGAACCGGGAGCTGATCCAAATGGGTGTGCTGTGCGAGGAGGCCATTTCCCTGTCGGCCAAAGCCCTGGCGGAGGGCGACAGGGCCCTCGCGGAAAAGGTCGGCCATCTGGAAGCGGAGATCGACCAGATGGAGCGGGACATTGAGGCTCTGTGCCTGAGGCTGCTGCTCCAGCAGCAGCCGGTGGCCCGTGATCTGCGGCAGATTTCCGCCGCCATGAAGCTCATCACCGACATGGAGCGCATCGGCGACCAGGCCGCCGACATCGCGGAAATCGTGGAGGCTATGCTGTCCGAGGGCTATGTGCCGGAGGATGTGGGGCACATCTGTGAAATGGCGGCGGAGGCGATCCAAATGGTCACCCGCAGCGTAGATGCCTATGTCCGGCAGGACACCGCCCTGGCCCAAGCGGTCATCGCCGGCGATGACGTGGTTGACTGCTATTTCGCCCAGGTTCGTTTGGTGCTCATCCAAAAAATTGCCGAGAATCCCGCCTCCGGGGAGCACGCCCTGGATCTGCTGATGATCGACAAATACCTGGAGCGCATCGGTGACCACGCGGTCAACATCGCGGAGTGGGTCATTTTTGCCGTCACCGGGGAGCACAAAGGAATCGCGCTGTAATCTGATGCTCAGAGGACGGCGGGCATCCGCGACACTGTGCCGTATGCTCTGCGCCTTACCGGTTTTGGAGCCCGGAATGCGTCGCCAGCGTTATCGGCGGAGATTGTCCGTTTGTTTCTAACGAAAATGTAGGTGCGATTGAACAGCCCCAAAAATAGTGAACATGGTTAAAGGGTCAAGGAAAGGTCAGGAAACGGCAAGCGCCCGCATTTCCAG
>ERZ808040.1364-NODE-1364-length-16590-cov-4.154969_pt1 | contig 16590 bp, 15 predicted proteins | sample MGYA00380191_ERZ808040 | MGnify/ENA primary metagenome ERZ808040 (study PRJEB31490, sample SAMN06133395) | mouse gut metagenome | isolation source: J6 | host: mice | place: China: Chengdu | collected 2015-05 ... | reverse complement strand
CCCTATATTACCTTGTTGATAGGAACGAACCAGGTACCTTAAGGCTGCTTAATCTCTTCCTTAACTTACTGACATTGGTTCACACGTCAGTCGCACCCAGATAAAATTATGCTTGCATTTATGTTTGTATAAGAAGTTATCTGGCTACGAACGGACGAATGGAGCGCCATTTTATGGGCAAAAACAGCTGCGCAGCAGCGGTGAGCACTGAAAGTGCGGTTTTGCAAATGGCGCGTGTGAACTGTAGCAAATGAGTGTGGAATGGGGAATGGCATGCGGAAAATGAGTTGACAGAAGAGGATATCCTGTGATATATTACACCTAAATAAAGGGAGTAGCTTGCATGGAAATTTTCATGTTTATTCTACCGTCAGTACGATTTTTTGTCCGGCAGAGTGGATGAGGAATCCGGTTTAATGAGTAAAAAGCGAGACTTTGTTGCATTTATGCGGCATTGTTCTCGCTTTTTTGTTTTCTCGTAACAATGCGGATACAATGGCTGCAGATCAGAGGAGGATGAATATGGAGATATTCTTGTCACTGTTACTGTTAACCCTGGGGTTTCTCATGCTGGTAAAAGGCGCGGACTGGTTCGTGGAAGGAGCTTCCGGTATCGCGGAAAAGTTCGGGATCCCACAGCTGGTCATTGGCCTTACCATCGTAGCCATGGGAACCAGCGCGCCGGAGGCGGCGGTCAGCATTTCAGCCGCATTGCGGGGAAATGCCGACATTACGGTGGGAAATATTATAGGCAGCAATATACTTAATATACTGGTTATATTGGGAATCTCATCTGTCATCATACCCATCGCCGTATCAGGGTCCACCGTGTTTTGTGAAATACCGTTTATGACCGTTATCACTTTGCTGCTGCTGGTCCAGGGGATGGACGGTACGGTAGGGTTCTTTGACGGTGTTATCCTGGTTCTTGTTTTCCTGGTATACTTCGGCTATCTGTTTATTATGGCGAGGAAAGGAAATGCTGCCCGGCCTGTGGCCGGAAAGAAACGGAAACTATGGCAGTTTGCCGTTGAGACAGGGGTTGGACTTGGACTGATCGTGGCGGGAAGCAACCTGGCGGTGGAAGGCGCCGGCGATATTGCCAGGATCTTCGGCATGAGTGAGCGTTTTATCGGCCTCACCATCGTGGTTCTGGGCACTTCGCTGCCGGAATTATTTACTTCGGTGTCTGCCGCCAGGAAAGGCAATGCAGATATTGCCATAGGAAATATTGTGGGCAGTAATATCTTTAATATCCTATTTGTCATCGGCATTTCGGCCCTGATCGTTCCCGTACCGTTTTCTTCCGGCTTCTTTGCGGATGCGGTTGTTGCCGCAGCGGCGGGCATGCTTTTGCTGGCCAGCTGCATAAGGCGGCGGACATTGGGCCGCTGCAGCGGTATAGTGATGCTGTTGGGTTATATAGCATATTTCATTTTTATTTGTATGGAATGAGATCGGTCGGAAGGGGTAACGATAAAATAGGAACAAAAGAGCCATAATAATATTAAGTGGATAAGAAGAGGAAAAGATTTCTATGGATATTTTTAATGTGTTGACACTGGTAGGCGGATTAAGTCTATTTCTGTTTGGGATGAGTGTTATGGGACAGGCTCTGGAGCGCCGTGCCGGGAGCAGGCTCCGTTCGCTTCTCGGGAAGTTTACGACGAACAAGGCTGCCGGGTTGTTGACCGGACTTGGTATTACTGCGGCGATCCAAAGCTCCTCCGCTACCACGGTCATGGTAGTAGGATTTGTCAACTCCGGACTTATGACACTGAAACAGGCAATCAATGTGATCATGGGGGCGAACATCGGCACCACGGTCACGGCGTGGCTTCTGAGCCTTGCGGGAATTGACAGCGGGAATGTGTTCGTAAAACTTCTGAAGCCTTCTTCCCTGACCCCGGTGCTGGCGCTGGTGGGAATCATTTTTTACATGTTCTGTAAGTCGGACAGAAAGAAGGATACCGGCATGATCTTTTTAGGCTTTGCCACGTTGATGTTCGGCATGGAGACCATGTCCGGAGCGGTATCCGGACTTCGCCATGTGCCGGGATTCCAGGAGCTTTTTGTTCTGTTCCGAAATCCTGTTTTGGGAGTGGTGGCAGGCACGCTCCTCACCGCAGTCCTTCAGTCAAGCTCTGCTTCCGTGGGAATTCTTCAGGCGCTGGCAGTGACGGGGCAAATTTCTTTCGGCGCGGCAATTCCCATTATTATGGGACAGAACATCGGCACCTGTGTCACGGCCATGCTTTCTTCCGTCGGAGCCAATAAAAACGCAAAACGGGCCGCAATGGTGCATTTGTCTTTTAACGTGATTGGAACAGCGGTGTGGCTTACCGTATTTTGCCTGGCAAGGGGGTTTTTAAGGCCGGCATTTTTAGACGACTCCGCCTCTTTGCTGGGGATTGCCGTGGCACATTCGGTATTTAACATTCTGTGTACCTTGTTAATGCTTCCTTTGTCAGGTTTCCTTGAAAAGCTGGTGATCCGCCTGGTGCCTGACGGTGGGCAGCCCCAGGAACAGACGGAGCTGGATGAACGTCTGCTGAACACTCCGGCCGTGGCATTGGAACGCTGCCGCAAGGTGGCAGCTGATATGGCGGAAATTGCCGCAGGGGCTTTAAAAGAGAGTATAAATTTCCTGTGGGATCCTTCTGCAAAGCTTGCGGAGTCCGTGCACCGGAAGGAGGAAAAGACGGATTACTATGAAGACATCCTGGGAACCTATCTGGTAAAATTGAGCACAAGGCAGATCAGCGAGGCGGATAGCGAAGAGGCGGCAAAGCTTTTGAAAATGATCGGTGATTTTGAGCGTATATCCGACCATGCGGTGAATGTGCTGGAAGCCGCAGAGGAAATGAAGGAAAAAGAATTGTTTTTCACGTCTTCGGCGCTGTCAGAACTCAAAGTCTTATGCGCGGCGGTGGATGAGATACTGGATCTTTCAATGAATGCTTTTCTGACAGGTGACCGGGAGGCGGTTTCCAGGGTGGAACCTCTCGAGCAGGTCATCGACCAGCTGAAAGAACAAATGCGGACACGGCACATTTTGCGTATGCAGCAGGGCGCCTGTTCCATTGACGCGGGATTTGTGTGGTCAGACCTTCTCACCAACCTGGAACGCACCGCCGACCATTGCTCCAATATTGCCGGATGCGTGGCTGATATGGCGCAGCATAGCCTGAACCTCCATGAGTCACTCCGCAACATCCGTAATGACAGCCAAGATTTCCAGGAGAGATTTCAGACATACGCGGAGAAATATTCTTTCGTCCGGATAAGGCCGGAGAAACATTCCGCCGAGTGAAAACCGCCTTAGGCGCCGTACCCTTTATCAATGTCGCGCAGCCAAATCCCGGTATAGCTTTGCTGCATAAAAGGAAAGACATTTTGTCCAATGTGTGATAGAATGGAACTGTTGGGGATCATTTAGTATTTAAGCGGTAGTTAGGTGTGAGGGGTTATGCAGATGCAAAAGATATTGGTGGTGGACGACGCGGAGGTCAACCGCGAGTTGCTGCGGAATATATTAAGGAATGACTATGTGGTGGAAATGGCCGAGGACGGGGAGAAGGCCCTGCAAATACTGCGGGGAGGCTGCCCAAACCTGGCGGCACTCCTTTTGGACTTGCACATGCCCAGGGCGGACGGGTTTGCGGTGATCACGGAAATGAAGGACAAAGGTTGGATCAATAGAGTGCCCGTGCTGATCATCAGCAGTGAACATGCTGTTGAGACAGAGAATAAATGTCTCGAAATGGGTGTTTCCGATTTTATCCACAAACCTTTTGAGGCGTCCGTTGTCAGGAACCGGGTGAAAAACGCCATAGAGCTTTTTAATTATAAAAGGCAGCTGGAACAGAAGGTGGAAGAGCAGGCGGAAACCCTCAAAAAGCAGTCCCTGATCATCCAAATGCAGGCGGAGAGGCTGAGCAAGGCAAAACCCTTTAATAAACTGATGATGGAGTACCGCTCCGTGATCATGGAGGTTGAGACGAAGCTCAAGGTCTTAAACGCCGTATTTTCGGAGGAATACAAGAGAAATCCCTTCGAATCTATCAAGAGCAGGCTGAAGACCCCGGACAGTATATATAAAAAGCTGGAAAAGAAAGGCTATTCCTTTACCATAGAGAACATACAGGATTATATCACGGATGTGGCGGGGGTGCGGGTCATCTGTTCCTTTCCTGACGATATCTACAGGCTGGCGGATCTTCTCACCAAGCAGGACGATGTTATCCTGCTGAAGAAAAAAGACTATATCAGGGAACCCAAGCATAACGGATACCGGAGCCTGCATCTTATACTGAGTGTACCCATTTTCCTTGCGGACGAGAAAAAATACGTGAAGGTAGAAGTGCAGTTCCGCACCATTGCCATGGATTTTTGGGCCAGCCTGGAACATAAGCTGAAATATAAAAAGGACATAGACAACACGGATGAGATAGAGCGGCAGTTAAAGGCCTGTGCGGATTCCATCGAGGAGCTGGATTACCAGATGCAGGAAATACGGGACCGGATTGATATTCCTGGGGATTAATGTGAGAAGTGCTTCCAACCACTCACAGCAAAGGCTGTTTCGCGGGGAAGTACTAAGTCTCACATGTACCTTGATCGCAGTCGGAAATTTGAGATTTCCGACGCGTGTCATCGCAGTAAACTGCTCTGACATGTAGGACAATGTGAGAAGTACTTCCAACCACTCACAGCAAAGGCTGTTTCCTGCACTGATTAAAATGTTACAATTGTCACATGGAAGGTATGGCGCCCCAGGGCGATTTGCCGGGGGCGCTGCCGCACTAAGGCCGCTTATACGCATTCCTTTTGAAGCTTGCGTGGGGGGACCAAGTGCGCTTTCTGGAGAGCCAGGTATAATGCGGGAACCAGGATGAGCTGGAGGATGATTCCGGGGAAGCTGGATACGAAATATCCGGTTGCCCAAGCCTTCCAGGAATAGCTTCCCGCGGAAAAAATCAAAGCCCTGGCAACGCCGGTAATGATTCGTCCTGCCAACATGGCGGTGAGCAGGCTGATGTAGATATCCGCAAGCTGCTTTCCGGTGTGGATCAGTTTTATCATCAGGCCCGTAACAAGGCCGTAGATTGCCAGTTCTACCATCATGGTGGGCAGATAGCCGATGCCGGGCATGGAGGTGATGAAGCTGGAAAGCATGGGCCCCAGCAGGCCGCATACAAGGCCGTACTGCCATCCGCAGACCAGGCCGCACAGAAGTACCGGCAGATGCATGGGTGAGATCAGCGTTCCGGCATTGGGGATGGCGTGGAGGGCCAGCGGAAGCACCACGCAGAGCGCCATACAGACTGCCGTCACGGCACATTTTACAATAGGTGTCATTTTATTGTTCATGGATTCCTTCTTTCCGCATTGCACCCCAAAACAAAAAACAAGCCGCGAAAACGGCTCTCTCCAGAGAGTGGCAAGCCTTCGTGGCATATTCGGGACTTTATTTACTTGTAATCGGAATGCGATGCCTGTATCAATTTATGTGTATCGTTTCATGCATTTTTCTAAATGCCCTGTTTCTTCCTGAAACATATATAAGTAATGATACGGGAAATTGCCGAAAAGTCAAGAGGTAACTGGAAGTTTTTGACGAACCCGCGTAACCGGAAGTTTTAGAAAAGCCGGTTGAATTTTCTGCCGGGGTCGTGATATGATTAGAGGGTGTGCAAAAAGAGAATATGTAGGCATCATTCCGGGTGGCATGGAGGTAAGTGTGAAGATAATGATTATGGACGGCCAGGGGGGTGGCGTGGGCAGAAGCCTTGTGGAAGAGCTGCGCATCGCCTGTCCTGAGGCGGAGTTGATCGCAGTGGGGACCAACGCTGCGGCCACTGCGAATATGATGAAAGGCGGCACGTCTTTGGGCGCCACCGGCGAAAATGCCGTGATTTATAACAGCAGCCGTGCGGATGTGATCGTGGGCCCCATAGGGATTGTGATGGCAAATGCCATGCTGGGGGAGATTACCCCGAAAATGGCGGAGGCGGTTGCATCCAGCGAGGCCCGGATCCTGCTGATTCCCATGAGCAGGTGTAATGCCGCGGTAATGGGTGTGGAAAGCAGAAAACTCTCAGATTATGTTAAGGAAGCCGTGGAAAAAATTGGAATTTAGGGATTATTTATTGGAACAGGCGGAGCGATATCCTGCAATGGAACCCCGGGACGTAGTCAAGCTATGTTACCAGGCAGCCTTTGGCGCCGGGCATTTGCTGCAGGACCGGGAGGCGGCACGCCAATACCTTGAAAAAGAATATGCCGCCCTTGAGGCAGGCCCGGGGGATATCTATGAATGGATCCATCCCCGTGTCTGCCGCGTCAGCCTGGCGGCCTGGAAGAGGGAAGGGTTGCCGTTGGAATGGCTCTATCATATGTTTGCGGAAAGCGCTGCCCATCCGCCCGGGGACGGAGAAGCGGTCTTTCGGGATTGCCTGGATACCGCGGGACAATTGATGGAAGAGGGGGTTTTTCCTGCCGCGGCAGGATCGTGGAAAGCATATCTCTCGGAATATCCGCTGCACCAGCCCAAGGCCGTACATCACAGTGAGGGATACCGAAACAGATATCATCCGGCGTACCGCCTGGTATGCGGACGCTTTATCCGTATTTTCCCGATTTTGCAGGCCTTGGCAGAGTTGCCCCGTGAGAAAAGGGTGGTGGCCCTGGACGGCAGAAGCGCTTCCGGGAAAACCACGCTGGCAGGGATGCTTGCCGATGTGACGGGAGCCGGTGTGGTGCATATGGATGACTTTTTCCTGCCACCCGGCCTGCGCAGTCCGGATCGGCTGGCGGAGCCGGGAGGCAATGTACATTACGAGCGTTTTATAGAGGAGGCGCTTCCTTTTTTGAAGGAACCCCGGGCGTTTCGCTACCGCCGCTTTGACTGTAGCCGCATGGAGCTTTCCGGGGAGAGGGAAGTCAGGGAGGCGGGGATTCGGATTGTGGAAGGCGCATACAGCTGCCATCCCCTGTTTGGAGAATATATGGGTTTGAGGGTGTTTTGTGATGTGGCCCCCCGGGAACAGATAAGGCGGATCCGGCAGAGGAACGGGGAGGAGATGCTGCATTCCTTCCGGGACAGGTGGATTCCCATGGAAGAACAGTATTTCCGCCATTTTCAGATCAGAGAGCGGGCGGCGCTGGTGTGTTGACTGCTTGGCATCCGGGCAAGCAGTCTGCCGGATTGTGGGGGCGGAATGAAAGCTGCCCTGCCTCACCGGAAAACCATGCGTCCCGTTTCTGCATGTCCCCTTGACACACAGCGAAGGAAAGGATATTTTATGTTGCAACGATTTTACCCCGATCATGAAATAGACAGCGCGTATGAAATTGATTTTGAGACCCTGTACCGGAAAGGCTACCGGGGTGTGATTTTCGATATTGACAATACGCTGGTGCCCCACGGCGCCCCGGCAGATCACCGGGCGGTGGCCCTGTTTGAGCGGCTCAGGGGGATCGGCTACCAAACCATGCTCTTGTCCAACAATAAGGAACCGCGTGTGAAAATGTTCCACGACGGCGTAGGCTCCCCCTATATTTTTAAGGCGGGGAAACCCGGCCGGCGGGGATATGAGGCTGCCATGGAGCGGATGGGGTCAACGCCCCAGACCACTTTGTTTGTGGGAGACCAGCTGTTCACGGATGTATGGGGGGCAAAAAGGGCGGGGATCGTCACCTGGCTGGTGAAGCCGATCCATCCCAGTGAGGAAATACAGATTGTGCTGAAGCGCTACCTGGAGCGCATTGTATTATATTTTTACCATAAAAAGCAGAAAAAAGTTTCTGGCAGACAACTGTAACAAACAGTGGAAAGGCATGGCCAAATATGGAAATAAGCGGTTATACCCGCACCTGCGGGTTGATTGGAAATCCGGTGGAACACACCATGTCCCCGGTGATACATAACACTTTGTCGGAGAGGCTGCGGGAAAACCTGGTGTATGTCCCTTTCCGGGTGCCCGGAGGGTGCTTGGAGGAAGCGGTGGAAGGTGCATATGCATTGAACATTCTGGGGATGAACGTGACGGTTCCGTATAAAAGCCAGGTCATTCCTTTCCTGAAGGATATCGACCCCATGGCGGAGCAGATCGGCGCGGTGAACACGCTGGTGCGCACGGAGGGCGGCTACAAGGGATATAACACGGATATGCCCGGGTTATACCGGGCCATGTGCGAGGACGGTGTGGGAATCGAGGGAGAGAAGGTACTGATCCTGGGGGCAGGGGGCGTGGCCAGGGCAGTGGCTATGTTGCTTGCGCAGAAGGGGGCGGAGGAGATTCTGATCTTAAACCGCAGTCTGGACAAGGCGGTGATGGTGGCAGAGGAAGTGAACGGCATTGCAGGAAGGAAGCTGGCTTGGGCAATGCCCCTTGGAGATTACGGCAGGCTGGCTCCGGGGGGGAAGTATCTTGCGGTGCAGGCTACCAATGTGGGTATGTTCCCCAATTCCGGGGATGTGCTGATAGAGGATGATGGCTTTTACGGGAGAGTCCATACCGGTTATGACTTGATTTTCAACCCCTCCGAGACACGGTTTATGCAGAAGGTGAAACACAGCGGGGGAAGAGCCTTCGGAGGGTTGAAGATGCTCCTGTACCAGGGGGTAATCGCCTATGAGCTGTGGACAGGCGTGCAGGTGGGGCAGGAATTGGCGGCGGAAGTATATGGAAGGCTGAAAGAAGCCATGGGAATCGGGGAACCGGGCGGCAATTCTTCCCCTGGACAGCAATAACCATGGGAGCTGGAACCCCAAAGGAAGCCTGGGGACTGCCGGACCGGGAGGCTTGCCCGGAAAACGGGATCGAAGACGGCGCTTCAGCGCATACAGAGGTATCAAGATGAAACAAAACAGGAATTTGGTATTGATAGGATTTATGGGCAGCGGGAAGACGTCGGTGGGGTTGAAATTATCTTACAGGCTGCGGATGACAGTGGAGGATACGGACAAGCTCATTGAGCGCCGGGAGGGCAGGAGTATCCGCGAGATTTTCGCCAGCCAGGGGGAGGAATATTTCAGGCAGCTTGAGTCGGCCCTGCTGGCGGAACTGACAGGGCAGAGGTATGCAAGGATCTATTCCGTGGGCGGCGGCACCCCGGTCAGGGAGGAGAACAGGCGCCTGTTAAAAAAGCTGGGCAAGGTGATCTATCTGCGTGTAAAGCCGGAAACGGTGTATGAACGGCTGAAAGGGGACACATCCAGGCCGCTTTTACAGTGTGAGGATCCCCTGGGGCGGATCAAGGAGCTGATGGAGAGCCGCAGGGAGGCCTACGAGAGCTGCGCGGATGTGATCGTGGATGCGGATGAACTGGAGATGGACACCCTGATAAATAAGATAGAGGAGGAAGGGAATAAGATGAAGCTTTTGGTGATAAACGGCCCTAACCTGAACTTTTTGGGGATCAGGGAGAAGAGTGTATACGGAACACAGGATTACCAATATCTGTTGGAGCTGATCCAGGGGAAGGCGGAGAGTACGGGATGTGATATCACTGTCTTTCAGAGCAATCATGAAGGGGCCATTATCAACAGGATCCAGGAAGCGTATTTCGACGGTACGGAGGGTATTGTGATCAATCCCGGGGCATACACGCATTACAGCTATGCCATTCGGGATGCCCTTGCCAGCATTGCGGTGCCCAAGGTGGAGATCCACATTTCCGACATTACCAGGCGCGAAGAATTCCGCAAAATATCGGTTACCGCGCCGGCATGTGACAGGCAGATCTACGGCCAGGGGTTGGACGGGTACCTGCAGGCGATTGATTTTATCCTGAATAAAATATAGGTTTTTATACGAATTTCAACTTTTTTTCCGAAAATAGTTGAAATTAATACCATTTTATATTAAACTACAATGGAATTATATTGTGAATGGCATAGGAGGATTATAAATATGATTTCTGCAGGTGATTTCAGAAATGGTATTACTATTGAGTACGACAACAATGTGTACCAGATTATCGAATTCCAGCACGTTAAGCCTGGAAAGGGTGCGGCGTTCGTCAGGACAAAGCTGAAGAACATCAAGAGCGGCGGCGTGGTCGAGAAGACTTTCCGCCCTACCGAGAAATGCCCCCAGGCGCGTATTGATAGAAAAGATATGCAGTATCTGTATTCCGATGGGGATCTCTTTTACTTCATGGATAACGAGAGTTATGAGCAGACCGCGCTGAACAGCGAAGCGGTTGGGGATGCGCTTAAGTTTGTGAAAGAGAACGAGATGTGTAAAGTATGTTCCCACAACGGCAGTGTGTTCTCTGTGGAGCCTCCTCTTTTTGTGGAATTGGAGATTACCGAGACAGAACCCGGATTCAAGGGAGATACCGCTACCGGCGCTAACAAACCCGCTATCGTGGAGACCGGTGCACAGGTTGCGGTTCCTTTGTTTGTGGAGCAGGGGGACAAGATCAAGATCGATACCAGGACGGGCGAATATCTGTCCAGAGTATAAGTCCGGCTGCATATTTTCATATTTATCAAAACTTGTAAGGCAAAGATACTTCATTGAGGTGTCCTTGCCTTTTTTGCCTCATCTGCGGTAAAAGGGCTTAAACGGCAGGGGCGCCCCAGGGTTTGGATTGAGGGGGGACTATTATGGGGATTTGTGTATGCGCGCTGCAAGGCCGCGGATGGCTTATCACAAACCCGACGGCGGGCAAAGGGGGATGCCCAAGCCTCTCAGGCAGCGCAGAAACGGAGAAAAATATGGAAATAAACGAATTTGCAGGGAAAGTATGTAATGCAGTGGGGAAAAAGCTGGGAAGAGCGTACAAGGTGGAAGTCAGGGAAGTGCAGAAAAATAACGGTATAGTGCTCCACGGACTACTGATAACGGCAGACAGCCGGAATGTGATACCGACTCTCTATCTGGAACCTTTTTGGGAGGCATATCAGTCAGGGACTACCCTTGCGGAGATTGTGAGAAGACTTGTAAAAATATACCGTGAAGAAATTCCCAAGGCAAGCATAGATATGGATTTCTTCCGGCAGTTTGCAGAGGTTTCGGGGAGGATATGCTACCGGCTGGTCAGGCAGGGTGGGAATGAGATGCTTTTGCAGGATGTTCCCCATATCCCGTTCCTGGATCTGGCAATCTGTTTCTTCTATGCTTATAGCAGTGATATCCTGGGGGAGGGAGCCATACGGATCCATAATTCCCATATGGAGCTTTGGGATACTTCGACAAAAGAGCTGCTGGAGCTGGCACAGAGGAATACGCCGAAACTGTTCCCCTGGAGATGCAATTCTATGGAACAGGTGCTCCGGGAAATGATGACAGAGGAAGAGTACCGTGCCGAGAGCCCGGAAGGGCGGGACATTCTTTTTGCGGACAATCCGCTGTGGGTCCTGAGCAATGCGCAGAGGGCATACGGGGCTTCCTGCATGATATACCCGGAACTGCTGAAACAGTTGGCGGAAAAGGAAGAAAGAAATTTCTATATTCTACCCAGCTCTATCCATGAGGTGATTCTCCTGGCCGACCAGGGGATGGAGACACCGGAACAATTGAAGGATATGATTGCTGAGGTCAACAAAACACAGGTAGCGCCGGAGGAGGTGCTGTCGGACAGTCTCTATTATTATGATTTCCGGAAAAAGAATATCAGGATCATTTTTTAGGTTGTAAATATGGGAAGTTTGCCGGCTTTTTGCTTATTTTTGGCGAAGCGGGGATATTTTTTTCATATTTCAGAAATTCATGGTAGACATATCAAATATTTTGTGATATTATAATCAGGGTGATGTAACAATTTCGTAATATTTGCACTCGTAGTCTAACGGATAGAACGGAGGCCTCCGACGCCTTTAATGCAGGTTCGATTCCTGTCGAGTGCATTTACATCACCCTGATTTGTTTAATTAAAGTGTTTAATTAAAGTTTATTTTAGAAGAGCCGCTTGCGGCTTTTTGCATCTAATGAAAGGTGTTTAGGTATGAAAGAGAAAGGATCGGCAATACTTGAGTATATTTTGAGCCATTGTAAGATTATTTTTCCCATTGCGCTGATTGCAGTGGTTGCTTGTACCGTCATTTTTGCTTTAGGGGCAAGGAAAGGGACGGAGGAGGCCCCCCAGGAGATATCGGGAGAACCCCTGGTTGAATCAAGCAGCAATGAAGATTTGCCTTCGGCCGTAGCGGAAGATGTACCTCTTAAGCCAAACGAGGACGGGGAGCTGTATACGCTGGTTGCTACTTATTATAATGCAACGGCTTTGGGAGATACGGAGACTTTGCGGGGACTTTATGACGTGCTGCCGGAGAACAGCGTAATAAAGATAGAAGAGACCTCCAAGTATATAGACTATTATTCGGCCATTGAAATCTATACCAAGGACGGGCCGGAGGAAGGGTCATCTATCGTCTGCGTATTTTATAGGCTTCTTTTTGTGAACCATGAGGAAGAATTCCCGGGTTATGAGACTCTGTATGTGTGCAGGGATGAGCAGGGTGGCCTTTACATTAAAAACGAGGTAAGTTTCACCGAAGAAGAGAATAATTATATACAGGCAATAGCAAAACAGAATGACGTGGTGGAATTTAACAATCGCGTTAACACGGAATATAATGACCTTCTTATGGGAAATCCGGAGCTGCTCCGTTATCTGGAGGAGTTGAATAACCATATTAATGTAGCGGTGGGCGAACGTGTGGCGCAGCAGGAGGCGGCAGCCGGCAGTGCCCAGGATGTGCCGGTAGAACCCGGGAACCAGGAGCCGCCTGTAACCGACAGTGAAGGCACACCGGAGCCGCCTGCGGAGCCTGTGCCGGAAGAACCTGCAGGGCCTCAATATGCCACGGCCACTACCACCGTGAATGTCAGGAGCTCCGACAGCGAACAGGCCGACAAGCTGGGTAAAATAGCCGGCGGGGATACGGTACAGGTTCAGGAGGTCCGTGTCAACGGGTGGACGAAGATCATCTATGACGGTAAGGACGGATATGTCAAATCAGAGTACCTGCAGATGCAGGAGAGTGCGGCCGGTGCGGAAGTGATCGGCACAGTCACGGCTTCCACCAATATTAATGTGCGTTCGGCAGCCAGCGAGACCGCAGACAGGTTAGGCGTGCTGGCAGGCGGTGAATCTGTGGAATTGCTGGAGAACCTGGACGGATGGTGCAAGGTTAAATACAATAATCAGATCGGGTATGTGAAAGCGGACTATGTACAGCAATAAGGAGTGCCGCATAAATATTGTATATTCGGGACAGCCTATACAGTGTGAGAACTGTATAGGCTGTTTTTACTTACAGGAAACAGAATCGAAATGTTCATGTTTTGGTCAAAGGAATGATCTAAAGTAAAAATATAAGGCGGAAAACCATATGACATCACAGGAAATAAAAGTATATCGGGAAATTCAAAGGAATGCGGATATGGCCATGAAAGCCATAGATACGGTTGCGGACAGGGTGGATGACCAAGAGCTTTCGCTGCAGATATCCAGGCAGTCGTTAAAGTATTCGGAACTACACAACGAGGCGGTAAAACAATTGATTGACGCCAAGGCCCGGCCTTTTCAGAGCAGCCATCTGTCCGATGCCGTGCTTAAGACGGGACTGCGTTATAATACCATGCTGAATACCAGCACAAGCCATATTGCGGAACTGCTGATCAAGGAGAGCAATAACGGGATCCTTGAGATGGAGAAGGTCCTGAGGGCCAACGGGGAAGCAGGGGAGAAATCTACTGCGCTGGCAAAGCAGCTGATTGAATTTGAGGAGAAGAACGTGCGCAGCCTGAAAGAATATCTGTGAAATTCTTTTGGGAGGATTGTCGGATACTGCACAGGACAGTAGTACCCGTTCAGCTCCTTGTGCAAAATGTATAAAAAATATCAAAAAACTTTTACAATTTAATGAAATAAAGTGTGTTGTGGATTTTGTATGCAAGAGGTATAATGATACATGTATTAAGTTGTATACAAGTATCCACATAAACTTTATTAAGGAGGAAATAGCAATGTCATATGTTGATGAGGTGTTTGATCTGGTAGTTGCAAAGAATCCTGCACAGCCTGAGTTCCATCAGGCGGTTAAGGAAGTCTTGGAGTCCCTTCGTGTTGTGATTGAGGCAAATGAGGAGAAGTACCGCAGGGATGCGCTTCTTGAGAGATTGGTCACACCGGAGCGTCAGCTTCTGTTCCGTGTGCCCTGGGTGGATGACAAGGGGCAGGTTCAGGTGAACAACGGCTTCCGCGTACAGTTTAACTCCGCTATCGGGCCTTACAAGGGAGGCCTGCGGCTTCATCCCAGCGTAAACCTTGGCATTATCAAGTTTTTGGGTTTTGAACAGATATTCAAGAATTCCCTTACCGGCCTTCCTATCGGCGGCGGCAAAGGGGGTTCCGACTTTGACCCTAAGGGCAAATCCGACAGGGAAGTAATGGCATTCTGCCAGAGCTTTATTACAGAGTTACATAAATATATCGGTGCGGATACCGATGTACCTGCCGGAGATATCGGAACAGGTGCCCGTGAGATCGGTTATATGTACGGACAGTACAAGAGGCTGACCGGTTTGTATGAAGGCGTCCTCACCGGTAAGGGCCTTTCTTACGGCGGTTCCCTTGCCAGGACAGAGGCGACCGGTTACGGTTTGCTTTATCTCACCGAGGAAATGCTGAAATGCAACGGAAAGGATATTGCAGGCAAGACGATCGCAGTATCCGGTGCGGGAAATGTGGCCATCTACGCTATCCAGAAAGCGCAGCAGCTTGGGGCAAAGCCTGTGACCTGTTCCGATTCCACCGGCTGGGTTTACGATCCTGAAGGGATTGATGTGGCTCTGTTAAAGGAAGTAAAGGAAGTAAAACGTGCCAGACTGAGCGAATATGCGGCGGCAAGGCCCAGTGCTGAGTACCATGAGAAGAAAAACGGCGAACACGGCGTTTGGAGCGTTAAATGTGATATTGCGCTTCCCTGCGCGACACAGAATGAGCTGGATATCGAGGATGCGAAGATGTTGGTGGCAAACGGCTGCCTGGCGGTTGCAGAAGGCGCAAACATGCCCACCACCATGGATGCAACTGAGTACTTCCAGAAGAACGGCGTCCTGTTCTGCCCCGGAAAGGCTTCCAATGCAGGCGGTGTGGCCACTTCCGCACTGGAAATGAGCCAGAACAGCGAAAGGCTTTCCTGGACTTTTGAGGAGGTTGATTCCAAACTCCAGGGCATTATGGTAAATATCTTCCACAGCCTGGATGATGCCGCTAAGAAGTATGGAATGGAAGGCAATTATGTGGCAGGCGCCAACATTGCCGGCTTCCTGAAAGTTGCCGAGGCCATGACGGCACAGGGTATTGTGTAACGGTGAGATTTAAGAAACATAGATGATATGGAAAAGTCCCGGAAATGTTTTATCTCCGGGATTTTTTTATTTTATAGGAAACTGCGGCGCTTTTTTATCAATCAGGTGTGTAGGCAGAGTACGAAAACAAAGGAACGTACCAAGCCTCCCGCAAATGTAACGAAATTTATGAAAACGCTATAAAAGACTGTCCGGAATGGCCGATAATATCATAAAGGGATATTTGTCTGAATCAAGGAGGATGACGGCATGAATATGAAGGTAGGAACAAACGGTTACCCCAAGATGACAAGGACACGGACGGTTGAGAAGCAGGGTAACAGGAAGAGGACGCGGATTGAGCTGAGATATGCCGACGGGACTTTAGCCGGAGCTATCAGTGTCACAGAAACCATCAAAAAAAAGGCCAAGAGGCTGCAATATAATTTTAAGGAAGTCTCCACCCGGATCATGCAGGCAAAGACTTCAGGCAGCGCCAGCCGTGCTCTGACCAGCGCCCGGTCAAAGGTGGCTATGCTGAAAAGGAAAAAGCAAAGCGGTGAGTATGACGACCGGGACCTGCGGCATGCCATCGTACATGCGGAAGCCATAGCAAGGGTCGCTAAAAAGCGGATGAAACATCTGCGGGAGGAAGAGAATGCCAAAAGGCTGGGAGGCCCCTGCGAGGCGGAACTGGAAGACAAGAATGAGAACGAGGAAATAGACCAGATGATAGCCGATGGGAATGGGGAGGACTTTGAGGCAGATGTGCAGAAGGAACTGCAGAAGCTGAAAAGGGAATATCAGAAGCTTATGCGGGAGGCGCAGGAGCTGCTGGAAGACTCCGTTGAGGAATCGGGCGGGTTGGAGGAGCTTTCCGAGGAGATATCCACCGCGGCGGCGGACAAGATGGATCCTGCAGACCTGGAGCTTATGAAAAAGAAGCACAGGGCAAAGGAAATGCGTGAGATCATGGAAGCCGATATGAAATACCTGAAAGCAGTGTTTGACAAGCTGGCGAAAGAAAAGCAGGAAAATGCCTCCGGTGGCATCGGAAGCACGGGGGACCAGTCCTCCGCATATGCAAACGACAGCGGCGTGGCCCTGGAACTCGGCGGTGCGGAGATACCGGTGCAGGCGCAGCCGGTGGATGCCGCGGCTCTGGTGGAAGGCGGAATCATTGACACCATGGTTTGACGGATGAACGGATTTCAAGGGGATACCCCGCACATCAGGCTGCGGGGTATTTTCATGCATTATATAGTGGGTCAATATA
>ERZ808040.1363-NODE-1363-length-16591-cov-9.549715_pt1 | contig 16591 bp, 12 predicted proteins | sample MGYA00380191_ERZ808040 | MGnify/ENA primary metagenome ERZ808040 (study PRJEB31490, sample SAMN06133395) | mouse gut metagenome | isolation source: J6 | host: mice | place: China: Chengdu | collected 2015-05 ... | reverse complement strand
CGCAAACCCTTGATTTTACTGAAAAACCCTGGATTTGCGGCTGCTGCCTTATCGTGCAGTTGATGGGACTTGAACCCACACCCAAGTACATGGACATGAACCTGAATCATGCGCGTATGCCAATTCCGCCACAACTGCAAAAACAATGCTCACATATAATAACATCTTCTGCGATTTTTGTCAATAACTATTTTCAAACTTTTTTAACACTAATAAGTCCACATATCTTCGTTTTTACTTTTTATTCTGCCATTATACCCGCACACTCCCATTTGCTCCATCTGTCTCCCCACATTCTTAACTGAATCATCAATCCAGCACTATTTACAAGGTATTTATTTAACATGAATTATTCAAACTTTAAGAAACTGACGGAGACCCGCACAAGCGGCGGAGCATGTAGTTTGCAAGTGGTATAATTCGGCGCAACACGAAGAACCTTACAAGGTCTTGACGTCCTGCTGAACATCGGGGCAACGCAGGACTTCCATTAACAATATAATTTAACCCGCAGTTATAATTTATGCAAAAGCTAATTTATTACATGTATTATTATGTATTTTATATTATTAATATTTTAATAAATTATTTTGTGTATTTTTATTGCATTTCCTGTCATACTTTCCCGCTCATACTCTGCGAATCCCTGCCTTTTTCGTATATTCCCCGATTTTATGAAAAGCTTTGTCACCTGATGCGTGACAAAGTTCCACATCCCATTGGTAAACACAACAAGGAAGGAAAGTTATAATACATTCAACATCCAAATCTGCACAGCCCGGAGCGCATCGGCCGGGATATGCCGGAATTATTCCTACGGAAGAATGTCAGCTGGGCAGCTGCGTTGCAACTGGCAGAGGGCTGGTGTGGTGTGTAAAAAGTTATACCGATGATGAGATCGTCCTGCAGGGCTGCGGAGAAGATGAGTATATTTTTCGGCGCACAGATATCCGAACCGAGCAATTTGCTGTGCCATCGGAGGCTTCTTCCGGCCGCTGAGCATGCATCCGCCTGCAAGGGAAATTCTGAAAGCTGCGGCTTTTATATTATCTGCTGCTTGCATGCATCTGCCTGCAAGGGAAATTCTCCTGCATATCCGAAAAGCATACATAAAATACATGCCGATCACAGCCGACGGCAGCCCGAAAGCCGTTGAAAGCCAGATCATAGAAGGCTTTGCCGTGGGAAAGCACCCGGATTTTGAGGTTTGTACAGTCAAGGCGCAGTTCGTATCCGCTGAAGACGAAAAGTGGTCCAGTTACCGCGTTCAGCGAGCGCTGTCAAACAATGGACAGCTGCAGAAACGGAATCATTTTCCTCATTTTCACAGTGTATACTCCGTCAGTGATACTGTATTTTTACACTTCGATCAGGCATATTCTGCTGTATATTTTCCCGAAATTTATAAATTTTCGTTATAATGTACAGATTTTCATTGATTTTTTTTCGAAATGTTGTATAATTCTAGTATAGAGTATATTGCGTACATATTAAGATTAAGGGTGGAATTTTATGGAAGACAAAACTTATCAGCGTTCTTACGAATCCTTTCAGGATGCAATCAAACAATTTGCCTCCTGCATGGATGATTATCTTTTTGTGTTCGATCTGAAAAAAGATTGCTACTACATTTCAAGCTCCGCCGCAGAGCGGTTCCGCATGCCTTCCAATGAATTTTCCAATGCCTCGGAAGTCCTGCGTGGCTTTGTGTACAGCGAGGATTATCAGATGCTCAGCAACGATCTCGCCAACCTGACAAGCGGCAAAAAGCAGTCGCACAACCTGCGCTACCGCTGGCTCGGGAAGGATGGCTCCCCGATCTGGATCAACTGCCGGGGCATTGTGGTAAAGGATCCGGATTCCGTTCCTGAATTTATGATCGGCTGCGTCAACGAGATCGGCGTTAAGCAGATCGCAGACAATGTCAGCGGCCTGCTTGGAGAATCCGCGTTCCGCAACCAGATCCAGCGTTTTCGAAAAACATTTCCCAAGGGGTTTATCCTGCGGATCGGCATCGACGATTTCCGCGATATCAACGAGAAATTCGGCACCGAATACGGCGATATCATCCTCCGCATCGTGGCGGAGTGCATTGAGCATTCCCTGCTGCCCGGACAGCAGGCCTACCGGATGGTCGCAGACGAATTTGTCGTTACGGATTTTCTGGGCGGCTCCGGCAGCGACGCTGAAAAGCTTTACTTCCGTATTTGCGGCGAAATTGAGGAAAAAATCGAGGAACGGCACTACGAATCCGTTTATACCATCTCGGGCGGCATTATCACAAGCATTGATATCACAGATCTTGATTATACAGATATTACCAAAATTTCCCATTTTGCTCTTGGGGAGGCTAAGCTCCGCGGCAAAAACCAGGTCTACCTGTTCCGCGCCGAGGATTACAGCCGTTTTCTCCGCAAGCGCGTGCTGCTCCGTGCTCTGCATGAGGCTGTCGCAAACAATTTTCACGGTTTCGAACTGTATTTCCAGCCCATTATGAAAACGGGCTCCGCAGAACTGTTTGCAGCGGAGGCGCTGCTGCGCTTCCGGATCTATGATACCGAATTCGTTGCTCCGATCGAGTTTATCCCCATTCTGGAGGAAAGCGGCCTGATTATTCCCGTCGGAAAATGGATTCTCCACCGGGCCATGTCCATGTGCCAGGAATGCCAGAAGCAATATCCGGATTTTAAGATTTCCATCAACCTATCCTATATTCAGATTATCAAGAGCGCAATCTTGACAGAAATTACCTCCAGTATTGCGAATGCCACGCTCCGGCCGTCCAGCATTATTATGGAGCTGACGGAAAGCGGGCATCTGGAAAACACGCCGGCTATCCAGAATGTATGGAACCGGCTGAAGGAACACGGCGTAAACATCGCCATTGACGATTTCGGCACCGGCTATTCCAATCTTCAGAATATCGGAACCCTGATGCCCCATATTGTCAAGCTCGACCGCAACTTTACGGCAAAGGCGCTGCAGAATGCCTATGAATATCAGCTGATGATCAATATCATTCAAATGGTGCACAGCCTTGGCCTGCAGGTCTGCGTGGAGGGTATCGAAACCACGGAAGAGCTGGTGAAAATCTCCGCGCTCAATCCGGATTTCATTCAGGGCTATTATTACAGCAGACCATGCCCGAAGGAGGAGTTTATCAAAAAATTTCTTTCCAAATAAAAATATACTTAAACAGCAAGTGTATTAAAACAGTATTTCATAAAATCACGGCCGAGGCTGCAGCTCCGGTAATATATCTCCCGGAGCTGCAGCCCCCGTTTTATTTCTTTCCGTTTTTTCCGGTTTCCTGCCGGTTCTGTTCCGTTGCCGCATCCTGCTGCATTCCGGTCAATTCCGTTTTCCTGCCATTTTCTCCCAGTTTCTGATCCGCTAGCCTAATTAAGCCGTACCAGTTCATACTCCCTGCTGCCCACCCCGAGCTCCGCGGCTGCCTCTATCGTGTGAACGCCGTTCCGCGACTCAATACGCTCAATCAAATGCTCCCTGCCCGGATCCTTCGAAGCATAGACAAGATCAAGACACGCCTGATCCAGCGCTACCGGGTCAAGGGAGGAAAGTATCCCGATATCAGCCATGGCCGGGTCTTCAGCCACCGCACAGCAGTCACAGTCTACCGACAGGTTCTTCATTACATTGACAAAAACGATCCTTCCGTCATAATATTCCATTATGGTTTTCGCGGCATCCGCCATGGATTCCAGAAACGAATTCTGTTCTGCAGACCATGCCTTTTCCAGATCCCCGGCCCCGTGAATATACGCTTTTCCGCGGGAGGACGCCAGCCCGATAGAGATATTTTTCAGCGCTCCCCCGAAGCCGCCCATCGGGTGCCCCTTAAAATGGGAAAGTACAAGCATGGAATCATAATTTTTCATGCCTGAGCCGACAAAATTTCTCCGCAGCCGCTTGCCGTTCATCACCGGAAGCACCAGCTGATCAATCGCATCCAAAATATCCACCCTTGCAATATCCATCCAGCCGTGCAGCTTCAGCGTCCGGATATGCTCCCGCGTCGTGTTCCGTTTTCCCTTATACGCGGTGTTGCATTCCACAATCGTGCCGTTCACATGCCGGATAACCGGCTCCATAAAATCCGGGCGAAGGAAATTCTGGTTCCCTACCTCGCCGGAATGGATCTTGACCGCGATTCTGCCCTCCAGCTTCCGCCCTGCTGCCTCATACATCCGTATCATTGCCCCCGAAGTAATCTCTTCCGTAAAGTAAACCTTCGCTTTTGACATAGCACACCTCGTCTCATTTTTATTTGGGTTACGCAAAACTTCCGTTCCTTTTCCGGCAATCGGTTCCTTCCCCTCTCTGCTTTCCACAGCATCCTGTTGATTGTGCAGCGCAAGGAGCCGCTGAATCATTATTGATCCGGTAAACGAATGCATATATAAGGGACATTATAATCAAATTGGGCGACAAAATCAACCCATCTTATACATGTTATTTGCTTTTTCTGGTAATGCTATAAATAATAACTTACGAAAGGGAGACTCTTTATGAAACAAAAAACATCCGTATGGTCAGAAATTGCAATTTCATCGATCCGACCTGCCCTTTCAGGCGACCTGTCCGCTGACGCCGCCGTAATCGGCGGAGGTCTTGCAGGCATTTTAACGGCGCATTATCTTTCCGAAGCAGGGCTTCATACCGTCGTGCTGGAACGCGACCGCATCGGCAGCGGCCAGACGGGCGGGACCACCGCAAAAATAACCTCGCAGCACGGCCTGATTTACCGGCGTATAAAGGAGCAGTTCCGCATAGAAACTGCACGCAGCTATGCCGCTGCAAATCAGCAGGCAATTGAGGATTACGCTTCTCTGATTCATAAAATGGATATCGAATGCGATTTTCGGCGCTGTCCCGCTTTTCTTTATACGGCAGGAGCAGAAGACGGCCCCGCACTGCTCGCCCGGGAATGCGAGGCCGCGGCAGAACTCGGCATCCCTGCTTCCATTACTGACAAAACCGAACTCCCCTTCCCTGTTCAGGCAGCGCTCCGCTTTGATTCCCAGGCATGCTTCCATCCTCTGAAATTCCTGTATGCCGTTGCGGCACCGCTGGAAATCTACGAGCAGACTGCCGTACTGCGCGCGGAGGGAAACCGCGTTGTTACATCCTGCGGTACCGTAACTGCTAAGCATATCGTGTTCTGCTGCCATTATCCGTTCCAGAACATGCCCGGCTATTATTTCATGCGGATGCACCAGGAGCGCAGCTACGTGATTGCACTGGCTCCCCGGGCAGGCGGCTCCGGACCCGCACCTGCAAATCCTCGTTCGACGGAAGACGGCCGAACAGAACCGGGCAGCTTGAAACCCGAAATGCCGGAAACCGTCCGTCCGTTGAACAACGAGGCGGTACCAGTCGGGTCAAAAGCAGAAAGTCCTGCGGCTGTCCGTCCGGAAACCCGCAACCCGATTATGAATGGAATGTATCTCGGCATTGACCCGGACGGTCTCTCCTTCCGCTCTTACGGCCAGACGCTCCTGCTCGGCGGCGGAAGTCACCGCACCGGCGAAAACCGAACCGGAGGCCGGTTTGCGAGACTGCGGCAGTCTGCTGCAGATTACTATCCTCAGCTGCGCGAAGCGGCAGCATGGAGTGCGCAGGACTGCATTCCGCTCGACGGCATTCCGTATATCGGGAGATTCTCCTCTTCCACGCCGAACTGGTACGTTGCCACCGGTTTTCAAAAATGGGGCATGACATCTGCCATGGCAGCCGCTAGGCTGATCACCGGTCTGATACGGGACGGCGCACATCCGTACGAGGCTGTTTTTTCGCCGCAGCGTTTCTCGCTGTCAGCTTCCGGGAAAACACTGGCTCAGGAAATGCTGCACGCGGCCAAGGATCTGACGAGGCGCGTTCTAGCTCCCGCACGGGGGGAGGTTGACGCACTGCCGAAAGGGCACGGCGGTGTTGTTGAGCTTAACGGGGAAAAATGCGGTGTGTACAAAGATGAAAACGGAGAGATTTTTGCCGTATCTATATGCTGTCCTCACCTCGGATGTCAGCTTGAATGGAACCCGGACGAAAAAAGCTGGGACTGCCCTTGCCACGGTTCACGATTTGACTACCGCGGCCGGCTGCTGGACGAACCTGCACAGCAGGATATCACCGACTGATGTATTCCGGCTTACGTCTTCCGCAAAACAGCAGAGATTCCCTGTACACCATAACCCGTAGCACGTATCACAAACCTCTTGCATACCATAATCTGCAGCGCACGGGCAAATTTCCGGAACATATTTCAAGCACACGGTTCGCAACAGCTGCTCGTTTCGTCCGCCCGCAGCACAATTTCACAGGCATAAAGCTCCCTATATTTCATACTATTTTATGAAACCATCACCGGGGCTTTTGTAAATGCCGCCCCGGAAATAACTTTCCATCTTTCCACAGGGGGGCTTTTATGAAATATTGCGTGTTTGACGATCGGACAAAGGACTATCTCTGCTGCTATTATTCCATTCTTGACAACATGATTCAGAGCATGGAGGGCGCGGACGTAAACGACAGTGTTTCCCACAACTTCATCGTACAGATGATCCCTCACCATCAGGCGGCAATTGAGATGTCCGACAGCCTCCTTCAATATTGCTCCTGGCCTCCGCTGCGCCGGATTGCAGCAAATATCATCTCCTCCCAGACAAAAAGCATAAGCGAGATGTGCCGGGTTTCGGAGTGCTGCTGCGAACCTTCCGGCTGCTGCGATCTGATGCTGTATCAGCGGCAGCAGCAGAATATCACGCATGCCATGTTCTGTGAGATGAATTCAGCCCGCTCCTCCAACAATATCAACGCCAACTTTATGCGTCAGATGATTCCTCATCATCTCGGAGCAATCCGCATGGCCGAAAATGCTCTTCATTTTGAGCTCTGCCCGGATCTGATCCCGATTCTTGAGGCCATTATTGTTTCGCAGCGCAGCGGTGTGCAGGAAATGCAGCACCTTCTTCGCCGGACCGGCTGCTGATGCAGCCGCACAGCCTAAACGGCAGGGGCCGGACTCTTCTCAAAGTCCGGCCCCTGCCGTTTTCAGCCATTTTACCGTTTTTCCCGCACGGGCTTCCCGTTTGCCTCTTTGGGTTTCTGCTCAATCCCTGCATTTCCTGGTTTCACTTTGTGCTCAGCTTTCTGCTTTCCCTGGTTTCGCTCTGTGCTCATCTCTCTGCTTTCCCTGGTTTCGCTCTGTGCTCATCTCTCTGCTTTCCCCGGTTTTGCTCTGTGCTCAGCTTTCTGCTTTCCCCGGTTTCACTCTGTGCTCAGCTTTCTGCTCAGCCTGGTGCTTTCCCCGTTTTCACTCTTTACTCAGCTTCCGCTTTTCTTCCGGTTTTTTCAGTTCCTGCTTCGCATTTCACAGTAATACAGAACGGGGTCTTCTTCGGAAAACCTCAGGCTCCGAAACTCCGGTCAGTCTTTCCTCTAAAACAACTTCTTGATAAAATCTGCCGCCTCGGAAACCTTATCCACGGAAACCTTTGCCTTTACGCCCTGGATAATCTGGTTTACGATATCATCCGGAAGATCAACGCCGATTACCTTTTCCACCGCCTTCACCGGCTCCTTGGAAAAAAGATTCTTGATCGTATCATCCTCTGTCACCTTTTCCACAAGCTTGCTGATCTGTTCCTTGATGTCCATTCCAAAATCCTCCCGATTTCAATATTGTTTTTGAATGCAGCTGCGGACGAAACCGCCGCATATCCCTGCAGCGGACGCTGCATACCCTACCTGCGCAGGGCCCCGCAGACAGTATAGCGGAAAAATAACGAAATGGCAAGACCGTTATGATAGCTCCTGCGTCATTTTTTCATAAATTTCCCGCACCCTTCCCACTTCGCTTCCGTGCAGGTAAGAATGCCAGAACTGAAATGAAGTTATGATATTCGCCGCCCGGATATGCCAGTCGAGCTCCTCCCAGGTAACCGTCCTGCCGGAGAGCCGTTTTATCTCCCCGGCGTAGATATCCGCCATTTCCCGCTCGTCGGGCTGTATGCCGTCCGCGCGCAGCCGGCTGAAAAAGAAGCTGAGATCACCCGATGCCGCCCCGGCTGACACTCCCTGCCAGTCGCACAGTACAATATCGCCGCGCTCATTCTGCAGAAGATTATCCCAGTGAAAATCCCCGTGATTCAGAACGGCCATCTCCGCGTCATGCCGCCGTATCAGCTCGTTGATCCGGCCTGCGGTGCGCGTCAGCGCGCTCCTGTCAAAGACCCCGGGATGCTCCTCCAGCACCGAGCGCCATCCCTCTGCTGCCTCTCTGAGCTGCTCATCGGAAAACGGCTGCGCCGCCCGATGCTCCTGCCGGAGAAACAACGGGATTTCAGCACAATGCACGGCAGCAATCGCTCCCATAATCTTTTCCTTCTGCACGGTACTGATGTCTGTGCGCGGCAGCGGTTGGCAATACTGCATCAGAACCGCCGCTTCCTCCTCCGTGCTCTTCAAATCCAGAATCTCAGGAAGAAAACGGCGAATCTCCGACCCGGCGCATTCGTACCACCTGACCTCCCGCCGGCAGGACGCAAACAGTTCCTTCGTTCCCTCCTCCCGGCGGATGCGTTTGAACGCGTATTTCTCTCCGATTTTGTATACCTGCGCACCGCTTTTTCCGCCGTATAACGGCTGTGCGCCGTGCTGCGTAAGATAATTCTCCGCTGCTTTTATGTTCGTTATCCGTTCTGATTTCATGCTGTTCTCCTCCTGTGAAAATCTGCCAGCCGAAAAAACAGGCTGCTGAAAAGCATATTCTTCCGCAGCCATTTTGCGTCCGTACCCGGGCGCTCCGTATTTTCCGTACCGCCGGCATTGTGTTCAAGGATATCATAGCATGATTTCTCAAAGCGGTGTGCAACTATAATGTTTTAATTCGGCACCAATTCTGCGACATAGCTCTCCCCATCATCAGCTCACAGAGCTTCCGTAGTTCTCATGGTTCCAGAAATGTCTCAATTACAACCGCCGGTCTGACCCAGCAGACACCTTTCTCATGGTCTTCGAAAGCCTCCGTACAGCGTCCCGGCTGCTTCGCACGCTCCGGGCATCCTCCGCTTACTCCGCCTTCCATCCCCAGGATATCAGAATACCGCCGAATTTTGTGAGTGCAGCGCTGCCGCGGTGCTGCTTCAGCCAGCTTACAATTCCATTCTGCTGGGCACAGTAAGCCTCCGCCTCCGCACGGCTCATCCCATGATTCATAAAATATGCGATATTCTCTTCCAGCTCGTTTTCCGTTTTTTCGTCATCCCAGTGATCCGCGCGGATCACATCCGACAGCATCTCCTCATAACCTTCCTGCTCCGGACAGAGGAAATTTACGCGGTCGTTCATGCGGCAGCTCACCTCGTGCAGTCCGGCCTTTCTCATATAGTGCGGTATTTTCATCGCAATGGAATAGTCCCTGTTCTGCATGGCAAGCTCAGTCCGCCAGAGCTTTTTCAGGCCGCTGCAGGTGCACAGCCCGGCATAGTCCATACCGTCAATATAAAGCCCGTCCGCCTCAAATTCACGGTTGCACTCCATGCTGACAACCAATCCGCCCGGCTTGGCATGGGAAATCATTTTTTTCAGAAAACAATCCCCGCCGTTCACATGCCTCAATACGGCCTGCCCCAGAACCATGTCATACTGCCGGATGCTCTTCCATTCCCAAAAGTCCGCACAGACAAATTCCGCAGAGCATCCCGACTCCGCGAAAAGCCGGCGGGCTTCCGCCAGCATCTCCTCCGAAAAATCAACCCCGACATAACGGCTTCCCGGCGGCAGCAGTCCGAGCAGAAGCAGACCCATGGCCCCGCAGCCGCAACCGCAGTCCAGCAGCTCCACCGGGTGCTCCAGCCTCCATACTTCCCGCACGAGAAAGCGCAGATAATCCTCATTCCACATCGCTCTGCGCGTCCGCTTCAGGTACTCCACCCGGTGCGCCCAGTATTCTCTGCGGCCGGAATTCGACGGCCTGTAGTCGTCCGCAAGCGGCACCAGACCGAGCAGCGCATCCACGGATACCGAAAAGCGTGCGGCAAGCTTCGGAAGCATTGTCACATCCGGCAGCACCGTGCCGTTCTCCCACTTACTGACGGTCCGGTCGGACACCGACAGCAGCACCCCCAGCTCCTGCTGCGTCATGTTGTTCTTTTTTCTCAATTCCGCGATTCTGAGTGTCAGCATTATTTATCCTCCTGTTTCCCGGGCCGAACATACGGCACACGCTGTTATTTTCACCAGGATTATACCGCGGACAAAGGCTCCTGTCTTCTTCCAATGCGGCGAATGCTCTCTCCGATTAAGAGAATCAGCGGGATATTTAATGAAACAGACAAAAGCAGCTGTACGGCCATGCTGCTGAAATGCACCGGCAATCCGCAGAAAACAATTATCGCGGGAAAAGGGCAGCCAGCTTGTCAAGCCCGCGTTTCCACAGGTGGAGATGCAGCGTATAAACGCCGAATCCGCCGATCAGCCCGGTCAGCAGACGCCGCCGGTTTGTAGACTCCCGGATACCGGCATATTGAATCAGCCAGTCGGCAAGCATCACACACGACAGCAGCACGCATCCGGCCGGCCGCAGTTTTCTTCTCCGAAATGCCACAAAAGCGGCGGGCACGGCCAGCAGTACGCCGGTACATCTGGCACATACCGGAAACTGATAGCCCCGCCAGGCAAAACTGCGCTCCGGCAGCTGATGACAGCCCAGACGCTCCCCAGCGTCCATCAGACGCCGCCATAACCTTTCTCCTTTTTCCATTATATTTCCCCCTTCATACCGTTTCCGGGCACTCTCGGAAGGAGCGCCGGGAAACGGGAGTGTTCCGCTGCTGTTATGCCTTAAACTTATAACCGCACTGACTGCAGATCCAGAATGCCCTGCTTGTGGTCCGCTTTCCGCGTCCGCACAGGCCGCACAGCAGTCCCGTCGGTCCGAAAAGAACCACTCCGCAGCAGCCCTTGCCCGCATGAAAATCCTTTCCGCTCGTCGTGGTCTCGCTGATAATCTGGCAGTTATTATAACCGCATTTCGGACAATTCATTGTGATATCCCCCTCTCCAAACTTTTATTTTATTATACCAGATCTCCTTTCCACTTTCCAGCTCATAAAGAGCAATATATGATATGTCAGCAACGTATGATATGTAAAATCTGCGGCCTGCCCAAAAGCAGAAAAGCATGGACATTGGGTATTTGCAGCGGTATAATAAGATCAAGCAATTCATTCTCTGATACATCAGTGAAAGGGGTTTACTATGGAAAAAATCAATCAGTCAGGGACAGGACGGGGCGGATCGTTCCTTCAGTCTCTCAAAAGCAAAATTGCGATCATGGGCATTCTGGCAATTGCAGGTTCCCTTGTTATCGGAAACATCGGGATTTCCTCCATTTCCCGAAATGCCCGGAACAGCCAGATCGAATCCGCCGTAAATGCAATCAGTGTTCTGCAGTCGCAGAACGAGGCAAATGAAGCTCTGTATCAGTATTATGTAGACCGGAGCTATCTGGACAGCATCATCAAAAATCTTGACCGCATGGAAAGTGAGGCCTTGTCGCTTCAGTCCATCGCAGATTCCTCCTACCAGGATTCCATCCGTTCCATTCTGGACGGAGTTAAGGAAAGCAAAGCAAATTACAGCAACATTATCAACCTGCACAATTCTCGCGGCTTCGACGAGGGTACCGGTGCATACCTCAATTATCTGAACACCAGCACCGAGCTGACGGACAGTTTCAAGTCTCTGGTCAACAACAACGACTGGATCGAGATCAAATGGATTGATGCAAACATGGGTGACGGCCAGACAGTTTCCATCGACGGCAGCGATTACATCAAATTCGTTTACGACAAAGAGCTTCCGGTTGTCGGCAAGAGGAACAATATGGCCTTCCGCGTGGGCGGAACCTTTACATATGGCAAAAACTATTACGTCACCAACATCCGTCTTTCCGGCGGCGGAGAAGAGCAGGCTATCGATCTCACAAAGGTAGAGAAGCTGACAAGCTCGGGCGACGGGCTGGTTTCCGCCGAGCTCACCACCTTCAACGGCGAGCCGGCAATCCGTGTCACCGGCAAATTCAATGCGGACAATCAGGGCTGGGAAGAGGTCGCGGCGCAGATTCCTGTACAGAGCTACGACATCCAGGATTACAAATCCCTTCTGTATGACCTGTATTTTGAGCCGACCGGCGAAGCGTTCGGTTATCGCTACGGCGGTTCGATCAGCGGAGTATATGGTTTTGCAGGCAAGGTCGGCGAGCTTGACAATGCTGTGAGAAGCTACAGCAAGCTTGTTGTCGAGGGCAAGGATATCAGCGGAAAACTTGGAGAAGTAGAAGCACTTCTTGCCGAGCTCGAGGAAAACATTCCGAAGTACACCACCGACGAGGGTCTGGCAAAGATTTCTTCTGAAAAGCTGGCCGCCAAAAAAGAAGCTTTTGATGCACTGAAGAGCAGCGACCTCGTTATGATCGAGTTAAAGAAGGAAAACGCACAGATCAGTACCCAGCTCTCCAAACTCTGCGGGGAGATCAGCACCAGAGCAGCAGAGCAGGTAAACTCCGTAAGAAAAAGCGCAACCACCCTTATTCTTGTAGTACTGGTAATCAGTGCTGTTATTTCGCTCGTCATCACCCTGATTATCAGCACCAGCATCAACAGAAGCATGAATTCCTTCCGGAAATCCCTGGATCAGATTGCACAGGGCCGGATCGCCGTCAGAGTCAGCGAGAAGCGCCGCGACGAGTTTTCACAGTTCGGCAGATGCATCAACAGCTTTCTGGATAATCTGCAGGGAACCGTTCAGAAACTGCAGCAGGTTTCCAGGGTTCTTATCGAATCCGGCAATACGCTGGAGGAACGCGCCAATATGACAAGGGGCGCTGCCGATATTATCAGCGGGGCTTTAAGCGAAATTTCCAGAGGCGCCGGCTCACAGGCGGGCGACATCGAGAATTCTTCGCAGCAGGTTGTCAGCATGCGGGCCAATATCGATGAAATTATCGAGAGCATAGATAAGCTGTCCTCCACCTCCAACAACATGAATACCAAGGGCCAGGAGGCGACTTCCATCATGCTTGAGCTGAGCAAGTCCAGCGATCAGACCACGGATGCTTTCAACAAAATTGCCGCGCAGATACGCAAGACCGACGAATCCGTTATGAAGATTCAGGAGGCCGTCAATCTTATTGCTTCCATCGCAAGCCAGACCAATCTTCTGTCGCTGAACGCAAGCATTGAGGCTGCGCGGGCAGGCGATGCCGGAAGGGGCTTTGCCGTTGTGGCGGGCGAGATCCAGCAGCTTGCGGAGCAGACCAATTCCTCGGCAAGAATTATTAACGGGATTATCGCAGGGCTGTCCGAGGAATCCAAACAGACAGTTCAGTCCATCAATGATGTTACTGCCATTATCGGTGATCAGAAGGAGAAACTTGACGAAACCAAGCTGCGCTTCCGCTCCGTAAGCGAGGATATCGAAATTACCGAGTCCGCAATGAAGGGCGTACTGCAGCAGGCGGAAATCTGCAGCAGCGCGGGCAGCCATGTTGTTGATCTTATGACGAATCTTTCTGCTATTGCAGAGGAAAACGCTGCTTCCACAGAGCAGACCAACACATCCATGAACGAGCTGAACAGCGCGACTATCTCGCTGGCGGAAACCGCACAGGAGCTGAAAAAGCTGTCCGATGTACTGAATGCTGACCTCAGCTACTTTGATCTGAAGGAAAAGTAAAACAGTCCGGCTCCTTCCCATTTGGGAGCTGAATTCTGCCCGGGTTTCGGTTATCCGCATCCGGGCAGAACTTTTTTACGCGGCACAGCCGCCTCAGCATTTTTTTCAAAACAGCTGGAAAATTTCAGAAAGTATGCTATAATCAGAGTTGGTCAATTACCTGAAATTAGATGCAAAAGGAGGATATTTCGTTGAGATTAGTTACACGCTCCGATTTTGACGGTCTGGTGTGCGGCGCCCTGCTGCTGGAGGCCGGCATTATCGATCATTGGAAATTTGCTCATCCGAAGGATCTGCAGGACGGCCTGATCGAGGTTAATGAAAACGATTGTCTTGCAAACGTTCCGTATGTGGAGGGCTGCGGCCTGTGGTTTGACCATCATTCCAGCGAGCACGAGCGGCTGCAGCTGGCGGGTAAATACAAAGGGGAAAGCAGAATCACTCCGTCCTGCGCAAGAATTATCTACGAATATTACGGCGGTGCGGAGCGTTTTCCGCAGTTCGGCGAAATGATGGAGGCTGTGGACAAGGTCGATTCCGGCAATCTTACGATCGACGAGATTATGAACCCGTCCGGCTGGATTCTGGTCGGCTTTCTGATGGACCCGCGCACAGGACTCGGGCGCTGGAGACAGTTTTCCATATCGAATTATCAGCTGATGGAAAAGCTTCTGGAGGGTTGCCGCGTTATGACCACCGATGAGATTCTTGCACTTCCCGATGTGCAAGAAAGAATCGCGGTATACAATGAACAGACCGCAAAGTTTAAAGAAATGGTCACGGCTCATACCCGCGTAGATGGAAACGTTATTATCACAGATCTTCGCGGTATTGATCCGATTTATACGGGCAACCGTTTCCTGATTTACAGCATGTACCCGGAGCAGAATATTTCCGCCTGGATCGTCAGCGGACGCGGCGGCGCAGGATGCTCGGCTGCTGTCGGCTACAGCATACTCAACCGCACCAGCAATATTGACGTCGGAAGTCTCATGCTCAAATACAACGGCGGCGGTCATAAAAAGGTCGGCACCTGCCAGTTCAGTGACGACACGATGAAGACGGAACTTCCGAAAATGCTTGCAGAACTCTGCGAGATGGCAAATAAGTAATCTGTTGGCTTCTTAGAGTATTCTGCAGGGCCGAAAAGAACAGCAGGGAATTTTCCTGCAGTGCAGTCAACGCATTGTGAAATTTACTCTGCGCTTTTCTCCGCAGGGTAATCAACGAATCGCGAAATTTACTATGCGCTTTTTCTAAACAGAATATCAAAAGATATGGGCTTCCGATACTTTTCTTGGATAACAGGAAATAAAGACGGGAGCCCTAACTTTTTCTGTAGGTACAATGGGTTGTTAATATCAACCTTGGATTGATAAAAACTACACACCTTCGTTATTGTACCTGCACACTCCTTCCGTTATAATTCAAGTATCTGCAGAGGAACTTTAAAGGGTATATCCGAAAACCACCACCAGTCGTGAAAGGAGCAATTACTATGAATTCTATCGGAAGCAATATTAAACTTCTGCGCAGGACCAAGGGAGTTACTCAGGAAGAGCTGTCAGCAGCACTGCATATTTCCTGTCAGGCTATCAGCAAATGGGAAAACGAAGCTTGCCAGCCGGATATCTCCCTGATTCCCGCCATCGCCAATTACTTCGGCGTCACCATCGATGAACTTTTTGGCTTCCATCTCCAGGCTATGACGGATAAGGAGCGCTTTATCCGTTCCATGGCGGATACCGAGGTTCTGAAGCTCGGCACTTTTACGCTGAAGGCGGGGGACAATTCTGATTACTATGTTGACAGTGAAAACTTCAGCACCAACGCGCAGATTGCCAAACTCGGCGAATTTTTTGCCGATCGCATCCGCGAAAGTCACATTGAATTTGACTGCATCGCCGGTATGGCATACCATGGTATTTCCTTCGCCGCTGCCGCCGCGGTTTCTCTTTACCAGAAATATGGCGTAACAGTGCATTTCTGCCACGACAGAAAGGTTGCGGACAGCAGAGGCCGCATACTGTGCGGCTACACTCCGAAGGCAGGCGAGCGCATCGTTATTATTGACGATCTTGTTTCCAGCGGAAAAACTCTGACAGAGCGCATTGACCGCCTTATCACGGATACAAAGGCCACCGTAGCGGCAGTGATTGTGATTACCCAGAAGGAAGCCGGCGCTGCACTTATCCGGGATAAGTACGCTGCACCTGTGATCTCTGTTATCAGCGACGAGGATATCCGCTGCGCCGTAAAAGGCGGTATCGTATAACTTTCCTGTGTTCCCGCTGAATGAGCTCTGTCCGGTTTAGAATTGTACGGGAACAGCGGTTTTCGCTGTTCCCGCCAAAGGCCGGAATCGGATTAAATACTTCATACCGTAAAAAATGCGGAAAACAAAAGAGGACCGGAATCAGTTTCCGGTCCTTTAAAGGCGACTGGCGGATTTGAACCGCCGATCAGGGAGTTGCAGTCCCACGCCTTACCACTTGGCTAAGTCGCCGTATTTACATGTTTTATTATATGCAGTATTTCATATTTCATGATATCAAAACACAAATCCAGATCCACAGCTAACTGCACAACTCTCTTAATACTTTAATGAAAAACAAAAATCTTCTGTAAAATAAACAGAAAATTTTCATAAAGATAAACTCCCCGAGCTGGGCTCGAACCAGCAACACCGCGGTTAACAGCCGCGTGCTCTACCATTGAGCTATCGAGGAATACTTACACATTGAAAGACTGAGACCAAAGACAGCAGCCTGCTCTCTGCTCAGCTGCCAGCTTCCATGCTGCCTCTCTCCTCCCCTTTTTCCAGGGGCAAGGC
>ERZ808040.1360-NODE-1360-length-16605-cov-7.751936_pt1 | contig 16605 bp, 14 predicted proteins | sample MGYA00380191_ERZ808040 | MGnify/ENA primary metagenome ERZ808040 (study PRJEB31490, sample SAMN06133395) | mouse gut metagenome | isolation source: J6 | host: mice | place: China: Chengdu | collected 2015-05 ... | reverse complement strand
TCCACTCCGACGTGCTGGAGGTCCTCCGCCAGCCCCTGGAGGACGGCCGGACCCAGATCTCCCGGGTGTCCGGCACCGTGACCTACCCCAGCCGCTTCATGCTGGTGTGCGCCATGAACCCCTGCAAGTGCGGCTGGTACGGCCACCCCTCTGGGCGGTGCACCTGCACTCCCCAGGCGGTGCGGCGGTACTTATCCCGGCTGTCGGGCCCCATGCTGGACCGCATCGATATCTGCGTGGACGTGCCCAGCCTGGACTACGAGGAGCTGTCCGGCGCCGCCCCCCAGGCGGAGAGCTCGGCGGACATCCGGCGGCGCGTCAACGCCGCCAGGGCGGTGCAGACCGCCCGCTTCGGCCCAGACGGCCCCGCCTGCAACGCCCAGATGGGCCCCCGGGAGCTGCGGGAGTACTGCAAGCTGGACCAGCCCTGCCGGGAGCTGATCCGGGGGGCCTACGACCGGCTGGGCCTCACCGCCCGGGGGTACGACCGCATTCTGCGGGTGGCCCGCACCATCGCCGACCTGGACGGCGCGGCGGATATCCAGGTTCACCATCTTGCGGAGGCATTGCAGTACAGACCGCCGGAACACCTCAGGGCATAAAAAGCCGCCCCCGAATCGCGGGGGCGGCTTTGTTCAAGTGTCCGCCAGAATCGCCCGAACCGCCTCCGTGGACCCCGTCAGGATGACCCGGGCGGAGCCCTGGCCCCGGCGGTCCACGCCGTAGGAGTAGGACAGCCGAACCCGTCCCTCCTCCCGGTTCACCCGCTCCAGCAGCCGGGCGCGCAGGGCCTCTTCCCCCTCTTCCGCCACAGGGATGTCCCGGATTACACAGCAGCGGTCCTCCGCCGCCCCGCCCAGCATGAAGTCATAGACCAGGGCGTTTCGGTTGGCCTCCACAGCCCGGCGGGCGGCGCCGTCCTGGAGCAGCCGCCCCAAGTCCTCCGGTGAAAACCGCCACGCGCCCTCCTCTTTTGCCCCGCTCAGCCGCCCATCCTTCAAATAACTGCGCAGGGTGCGGTCAGTCAGCCCGGTAAACGCGGCCAAGTCCTCAATCGTATACATTTTTTCCATCGGTATGTCCTCCTGATTCTGATTTCAGCGCGCCTGATGGTCTTATCATACCAGGGGCCGGGGCGGGTTTCAATTTGAAATCCCCGCCGGTTTTCCGGGCATAAAAAATCCCCCGTCCGGCGGACGGGGGATTTTGAAGCGGGCTCAGGCGTTGGGCAGCAGGCACTGCACCAGGGTGAGGATCATGAACACAATGGCGATCCACTTGGTCATGCGGGCCAGACGGGCGTCGGCGGACTTGGCCTTGTTCTTGGACAGGAAGGTGTCCGCGCCGCCGGCGATGGCGCCGGACAGGCCGGCGCTCTTGCCGGACTGGAGCATCACCACGGCGATGAGGGCCAGGGCCAGGAGAAAGTAGATGATGGACACAACGAGCTGAACGGTGGTCATTTGAACTCAAATCCTTTCGGTGATAGCGTCGTATCAGCGGGCTTGGCCCGCGCAAGTATCAAATATGGTACCACAGGTCTTTTCAGATTGCAAGGGGAAATTTTTATGGACCTTAAAAGCCGGGGCCGCGCCTCGCGTAGTAAGGGCACGCTTTGTACCCTGGGGCCCCTTTTTTGGGAGTCGAAACGTTGCAGTACATTCTCCGGTAATCCTCAGGGACATCTCTGCGCTCCACATTGCAGCTTTTTTTGTAAACTGTGACAAATTTAAGGTGAGGGCAAGCCATATTGCCACCTCCCGACATCAATTTACATGATTGTATAATAAAATGCCGCGCCTGTCAATAACGAATGCTGCGGTTGAGGCCCGGGGAATGGCCCGCAAATCCATGGAATTTTAACCGGCGGCGCTCAATGGGACCGTTTATTTGTGATAGAGCTGGCTGCCCTGGTAGCGGGGGGTGCAGGTGAGCCGCAGGCCCAGCTTGGCGTAGGTGGAGCTGTCGGCGGCGGTGAGGATGACGGAGGAGTGGGCCTCGCAGTCCCGGAGCTTGTCCAGGCTGTCCAGGGCCTGGGCGGCCAGGGGGACGGTGGCGGTGGAGATGGCCAGGGCGATGAGCACCTCGTCGCTGTGGAGGCGGGGGTTGCGGCTGCCCAGATGGGCTGTTTTCAGGGCCTGAATGGGCTCGATGGCCTCCCGGGAGATGAGGTGGGTCTTGCGGTGGATGCCCGCCAGCGCCTTCAGCGCGTTGAGCAGGGCGGAGGCCGCCGCCCCCATCAGCTCGGAGGTCTTGCCCACAGCCACCTGCCCGCCGGGGAGCTGGATGGCGGCGGCGGGCTCCCCGGTGGCCTCCGCCTTGTCCTCGGCGGCGGCGATGACCGGCCGCAGCCCGGGGTCCGCCTGGGCCTGCTTCATCAGCAGCTCCAGCTTGTACACGATGTCGTCGCTGCCCTGGCCCCGGCGGCGGTCGCACAGGGCGGCGTAATACCGCCGGACGATCTCCTGCCGGGCGGCGGCGCACACCGCTTCGTCGTCCACAATGCAGCTGCCCGCCATGTTCACCCCCATGTCGGTGGGGGACTTGTAGGGGCTGTCCCCCATGATCTCCTGGAACATGGCCTGGAGCACCGGGAACACCTCCACGTCCCGGTTGTAGTTCACCGTGGTCTCCCCGTAGGCCTGGAGGTGGAAGGGGTCGATCATGTTCACGTCGTTCAGGTCGGCGGTGGCGGCCTCGTAGGCCAGGTTCACCGGATGCTTCAGCGGCAGGTTCCAGATGGGGAAGGTTTCAAACTTGGCGTACCCCGCCCGGACGCCCCGGATGTGGTGGTGGTACAGCTGGGACAGGCAGGTGGCCATCTTGCCGGAGCCGGGGCCGGGGGCGGTGACCACCACCAGGGGCCGGGCGGTCTCGATGTAGTCGTTGCGGCCGAAGCCCTCCTCGGACACGATGCGGGCCACGTCGTGGGGGTAGCCGGGGATGGGGTAGTGGAGGTACACCTTTACCCCCAGGTCCTCCAGCCGCCGCTTGAACAGGTCCGCCGCGCCCTGCCCGGCGTACTGGGTCACCGTCACGCTGCCCACGTACAGCCCCTTGCCCCGGAAGGTGTCGATGAGGCGGAGCACGTCCTCGTCGTAGGTGATGCCCAGGTCGCCCCGGACCTTGTTCTGCTGGATGTCGGCGGCGTTGATGGCCACCACGATCTCCACGCTGTCCTTCAGCTCCAGCAGCATCCGGATCTTGCTGTCCGGGGCGAAGCCGGGCAGCACCCGGGCGGCGTGGTAGTCGTCGAACAGCTTGCCGCCGAACTCCAGGTACAGCTTGCCGCCGAACTGGGCGATGCGCTCCCGGATGCGGGCGGACTGGGTATCCAGATACCGCTGGTTGTCGAAACCGATCTGATTTGGCATATGCTGTAAGGCCGCAATCCACAAAGCGGCCCATCCCCCTCTCCTGTCTCGCTGTGTGCACTCCCCAGATTTTAGCACAATCCGGGGCGGGGGGCAAGGGGCATTTCCGCCCGGTTCCCCGCCCCGCCCTTGACAGCGCCCGCCCGGCCCTGTAAAATAGGGGGACATTTCATCAGAAAGCCAGGGATATTATGGGAGAGATCATCCTGCTCAAGCAGGGAGAGATGGTGCTCAAGGGCCTCAACCGCCGGGGCTTTGAGGAAAAGCTCATGGGCAACGCCAAGCGGCGGCTGAAGAAATACGGCTCCTTCAAGGTGTACACCCGCCAGTCCACCACCTATGTGGAGCCGCTGGACGAAAACGCCGACTTCGAGGGCGCCTGGGAGGCCATGGGCAAGCTGTTCGGGGCGGTGGGGGTGTGCCGGGCCCGGGCCTGCCCCAAGGACAAGGACGCCATCGTGGCCTGCGCCGTGGACTACCTGGGGGACAAGCTGGCCGCCGCCCCCTCCTTCAAGGTGGAGAGCAAGCGGGCGGACAAGACCTTCCCCATGACCTCCATCCAGCTGTCCCAGTACGTGGGCGGGGAGCTCCACGACCGCTTTCCCCACCTCACGGCGGATATGCACCATCCCGCGCTCACCATCCACGTGGAGGTGCGGGATTTCGACGCCTATATCCACGCCGACCCGGAGCCGGGGGCGGGGGGGCTCCCCGTGGGCATGGGGGGCAGGGCGCTGTCCCTGCTGTCCGGCGGCATCGACTCGCCGGTGGCCTCCTGGATGATCGCCAAGCGGGGGGTCATCGTGGACATGATCCACTACTACTCCTACCCCTACACCTCCCCGGAGGCCAAGGAGAAGGTGCTGGACCTGGCCCGGCTGCTGGTGCCCTATACGGGTAAGCAGTGCGTCCACGTGGTGCCCTTCACGAAAATCCAGGAGGAGCTGCGCCGCTCCTGCCCGGAGGAGCTGTTCACCATCCTCATGCGGCGGTTCATGATGCGCATCGCCTGCCGGGTGGCTTCAATGCACGGCATCCAGGCCCTGGTCACCGGCGAGTCGGTGGGCCAGGTGGCCAGCCAGACCCTGGACGCCATGGTGTGCACCGACGCGGTGTGCACGGTGCCCGTCCTGCGCCCCCTGGTGGGGATGGACAAGGAGGAGATCGTGCGCATTTCCCGCAAAATCGGCACCTTTGAAACGTCCATCCTGCCCTACGAGGACTGCTGCACCGTGTTCACCCCCAAGCACCCCCGGACCAAGCCCAGGCTGGAGGAGCTGGAGGAGGCGGAACAGGCGCTGGACATCGAGGGCCTCGTGTCCGAGGCGGTGGACGGCATCGAGCGGGTCATGCTGGACCTGTGACCACAAAAGCCCATCCCCAGGGGGATGGGCTTTGCCTTTGCCGGGGCGCCTCCGTCAGGGCCGGGGTCACTGCGGGGACAGCGCGGGCGCCGTGGCCAGGTAGAGCTGGCACTCCTCCTCTTCCATGGCGCTGAGCGCCGCCCGCAGAAAAGACGCCCCGCCGGAGCCGCAGCTCAGCTCCACATAGTTCACCCGGCGGGCGTTCAGCCCCTGGACCAGCGCCCGGCCGGAGGAGAAGTCCGCCCCGTCCACGGCGGCGGCCCACACCACATATCCGGCCTCGGCCAGCTCCGCCCGGTCCTTTTTGTCCAGGCCGGGGGCGCTCGCCAGGAGGACATTGCACCGGGCGGCGGCGGCCAGAGCCGTCCGGCCCTCCTCCGCCTCCCGCAGGCAGCCGGAGACATCCTCTCCCGCCAGGGCCAGGCCGACGGTGTGGCCCGCCCCCACCAGGCGGCGGACCAGCCCGTCCTGCGCCCAGACCTCCTCCGGGGCAAACAGGAACAGCGCCCGCAGGCCCCGGCCCTCCAGCAGGCGGGCGCACTCCTCCGCCTCCGCGCCCCAGCGCAGGGCCAGATACAGCTCCGCCCCGCTGGGCGGCTCGGAGACGACGGGCTCCTCCGACGGGGGAGGGCCGTTTTCCCCGCCCCCTCCGCCGGAGGCCAGATACCGCTGGAGGCTGGAGGACAGCAGGCTGTCCGCCGCGTCCACGAAGTCCCGGTCGCTGTGGATGACGGCGGAATTGGTCACCCGGACCAGGGTGCCGTAGGGCGTGCGGGGCCGGGAGCAGCTGATGGAGCCGAAATACTCGCACAGCCAGTCGATGGGCAGGAACACGGTGGAATTGCGCACCATGGCCCGGACGGGCACGGACCCGCCGTCCTGGTCCTGGGCGGAGCCCGCCTGAATGTCAAAGGTGACGGCCCGCTGGCCATCCGTGACCAGCACCGTGCGCTTGGTGGTGCTGTACATGGCGTTGACCCCCAGGTTGATGCCGCTGTCCAGATAGGACAGCATGGTGTAGGGCACATAGAGCACGCCCCCCACCGTGCGGGGCATGTTGTCCGCCGTGGTCTCCAGCACCCGGTCGTTTACCGCCATCAGGTTCACGTCGGCGGCGGAGGCGGAAACGGAGGCTGAGCCGGTCAGAATCCCGGCCAGCACCAGCCCGCACAGCGCCAGCGCCGGCAATATGTGTTTCCTCATTCCGCCGTCCTCCCCCCTAATCGGTCCACTCCCGCTGGGCGTCTCCGGCGACGCGCTTTCCCGCCAGCCAGCGGCGGGCCATGTCCAGGGCGTGGTTGGCCGCCAGGGTGCGGATGCGGTCCCGCCGGGCCCCGGGAGAGGCCAGGTTCAGCCTGTTCACCCAGCAGCCGTCCGGCGCGGCCAGGGCGGTGTATACCAGCCCCACCGGGTTGCCCCGGTCGTCCGGGTCGGGGCCCGCCACCCCCGTGGCGGACACCGCCAGATGGCAGCCCAGGGCCTTCTGCGCCCCCAGGGCCATCTGCCGGGCCACTTCGGCGCACACCGCGCCCTGTTCATCCAGCAGGGCCCGGGACACGCCCAGAAGCCCCGCCTTCACCTCGCAGTGGTAGCTGACCACGCCGCCCAGAAACACCGACGCGGACCCGGGCACATCGGTGAGCCGCTTGGCGATGAGCCCGCCGGTGCAGCTCTCCGCCGTGCCCAGGGTGAGGCCCCGCTCACGGGCGCCCTCCAGCACCACCTGTTCCAAACCGGACACGTCCGCGCCGTACACCAGATCCCCCAGCAAGGCGCGGATTTCCCCCTCCACCGGGGTGATGAGGGCGTCCGCCGCCGCCCGGGTGTCCGCCTTGGCGGTGATGCGCAGCTCCACCTCCCCCTCCTTGGCGTAGGGGGCCAGGGTGGGGTTGGACAGCTGGTTCATCCGGTCCCGCAGAAGGGACTCCACGGCGGACTCCCCCATGCCGAACACCCGCAGGGTGCGGGAGCGGATCACGCCCTCTCCCAGCCGGGCCAGCCAGGGCAGGGCCCGCTCCCGGAACATGGGCAGGCACTCCCGGGGCGGGCCGGGGAGCATCACCACGCAGGTCCCGGACGCCTCAAAGGCGCAGCCGGGGGCGGTGCCCCAGTTGTTTTCCAGAATATGGCAGCCCTCCGGGAGGTACGCCTGCTGAAGGTTGTTGTCCGTCATCTCCTTGCCCATGCGGGCGAAAAACGCCCGGATGGCCTGGGCGCACTCCGGGTGAAAGACCAGCCGTCTGCCGAAGCACTCCGCCAGGACCTGCTTGGTCAGGTCGTCGCAGGTGGGGCCCAGCCCGCCGGTGGTGACGATGACGTCGGCCCGGCTCCGGGCCAGCTCCACCGCCGCGCGCAGCCGCCCGGGATTGTCCCCCACCACCGAGTGGTACAGCACGTTGAGCCCCAGCCCGGACAGCTCCCGGCTGAGGGCCTGGGCGTCCGAATTGACAATGCTGCCCAGCAGCAGCTCGGTGCCCACCGACAGTATTTCCACGGTATGGCTCATAAAAAGCACCTCCTCGCGGCATAGTATCCCCTATTTTACCGCTCTGCCGGCTCCCTGTCAAGGAAAAGGGGGGCTCTCCCGCTTTCGGAAAATGCGGCTTGTGTTTCCCTGTGGAGTTGTGCTATAATACCGTTAAAGTGCTGTTCTGTGCCCTGCCGCCCGGGCGGGCGCGGAGCGGAGCCATTTGCGTGAAGCTAAGGGGATGTGTGCCTTTGGAGAGAATGACCGACAAGCAGAGAATTCTGATCGTAGATGACTCGGAAATGAACCGCTCCATTCTGGCGGGTATGCTGGAGGAGGAGTACGATATTCTGGAGGCGGAGAACGGCAGCGAGGGGGTGGCCATGCTGCAGAAGCACGGCCTGGCCATCTCGCTGGTGCTGCTGGATATCGTCATGCCGGTGATGGACGGCTTCGGCGTGCTGAACGCCATGAACAAGTACCACTGGATTGAGGATATCCCGGTGATCATGATCTCGGCGGAGCGGAGCTCGGGCCATATCGAGCGGGCCTTCGAGCTGGGGGTCATCGACTTCATCAGCCGGCCCTTCGATTCCCGCATCGTCCACCGCCGGGTGGTGAACACCATCCTGCTGTACGCCAAGCAGAAAAAGCTGGCCGGCATGGTGACGGAGCAGATGTTTGAAAAAGAGCACAACAGCAGCCTGATGATCGACATACTCAGCCACATTGTGGAGTTCCGAAACGGGGAGAGCGGCCTGCACGTCCGCCACGTCCACACGCTGACGGACATCATGCTGCGGGTGCTGCGGCAGAAAACGGACCGCTACCACCTGTCCGAGGCGGAGATCTCCATCATCAGCACCGCCTCCGCCCTCCACGACATTGGAAAAATCGCGATTCCCGAGGAGATCCTCAACAAGCCGGGCAAGTTCACCCCGGAGGAATTCGAGATCATGAAAACCCACTCCATGATCGGGGCGGAGATGCTCAAGGACCTGCCGGCCTACCAGGACGAGCCGCTGGTCAAAGCGGCCTATCAGATCTGCCGCTGGCACCATGAGCGCTGGGACGGCCGGGGCTACCCGGACGGGCTGAAGGGGGACGACATCCCCATCTCCGCCCAGATTGTGGCGCTGGCCGACGTGTACGACGCCCTCACCTCGGAGCGGGTGTACAAGCCGGCCTTCAGCCACCAGCAGGCGGTGGACATGATCCTCAACGGGAAGTGCGGCACCTTCAACCCCCTGGTCATGGACTGCCTGCGGGACTGCGCCGACCAGATTGTGGAGGAGCTCAGCAGCGACAGCCTCCAGCGGCGCAGCCAGCGGGAGATTCAGAACGTGGCCCGGGAGCTCCACAAGCACAAGGAGCTCACCGCGTCCGAGCGGACGCTGGAGCTGCTGGAGCACGAGCGGATGAAGTACAGCTTCTTCGCCTCCCTCACCGAGGAGATCCAGTTTGAGTACACCCTCAACCCGCCCTCCCTGCTGCTGAGCACCTGGGGCGCGGAGAAGCTGGGCCTGCCGGAGGTGCTCATGGACCCCTATCAGGACATGCAGGCCAACGCCATTGTCCTGACCCGGGACCGGGACAACATGGCCGACGCCCTCCACTCCACCACCCCGGGCAACCCCGTGGTGCAGTACGACTGCAAGCTGAACGTGGGAGGGGAGGAGCGCTGGTACCGGATCATCGCCCGGGCCTCCTGGTCCTCCGAGGAGCCCCCGCGGTACACCGGCTGCATCGGCAAGGCCATGGACATCCACTCCTCCCGCCTCCAGCTGGAGCAGCTGGAGCAGCAGGCGTCCCATGACGGGCTCACCGGCCTGCTCAACCACGCCTATGCCAAGAAACGGGTCCGCCAGCGGCTGGAGGACCGGCCCGGCGGCCGGTACGCGCTGGCCATCATGGATCTGGACAACTTCAAGCAGGCCAACGACACCTATGGGCACATGTTCGGCGACCAGGTGCTGAAGTTTGTGGCCGACCGGCTGCGCCACAGCATCCGGGGAGGGGATATCGCCGCCCGGGTGGGCGGGGACGAGTTCCTGATCTTCCTGGAGTACAAGACCGACCTGGAGTCCACCATCGAGGGGATCTATGAGCGGCTGTCCGGCGGCTGCTATCACGCGTTCCCCATTTCCGCCAGCATGGGGGTGGCCAGCGCGGAGGCGGTGGGCACGGATTACGACACCCTGTTCCGCTGCGCGGACCAGGCCCTCTACATGGTGAAAAAGCACGGCAAGGGACATTACCGCTATTACCACGAAGACAACGACCAAATGGACCGGGCGATCTCGGCGGTATCCCCCATCGACGGGGCGGACGGCGCCGGGGCGGCTCCGGGAGAGGAGGCAGACACATGACACTGAAGGAATGCTACGCCGCGCTGGGCGGCGACTATGACGACGTACTGGGGCGGCTGCCCGAGCGGCTGGTGCAGAAATTTGTGCTGAAGTTTCTCAGCGACGGAAGCTATGACCTGCTGTGCCGCTCCCTGGAGGACGGCAACCGGGAGGAGGCCTTCCGCGCCGCCCACACGATAAAGGGCGTGTGCGCCAACCTGGGCTTCAGCGCCCTGCTGGAGTCCAGCGAACGGCTGACCGAGGCGCTGCGGGACGGCGCCCCCCCCCAGCCGGGGGAGGAGGAGCTGATCCGCAGGGTGGGGGAGGATTACCAGCGCACCGTCCAGGCCATTCAGGCCTTCCAGGGGGCGCTTGGGGGATGAAAAACAAGACGACGCGGTTCCTGATCACCAGCCTGATCGGGGTGGCCCTGCTTTGCGTGTGCGTCTTTTCCTTTTTTGCCATCCATATGAGCAACCAGAGCGCCCGCACCATCAACGAGGTGGGCACCCTCTACATGTCCAGCATGAGCCAGCAGATCTCCGTCCACTTTGAGAGCATCATCAGCCTTCAGATGGACCAGCTGAGAATGCTGACGGACACCATCACCTCCGACGAGGTGCACCGGGACCGGGCGCTTCAGGAGGAGCTTATCGCCGGGGCGAAGGCCCGGGACTTCAGCTACCTGGCCTTTTACAGCACCAGCGGGGAGTTTGAGATGCTCCGCGGCTCCCAGCTCACCGTCACCGACCCGGAACCCTTTCTGGCGTCCCTGCGCAAGGGGGAGCAGAAGGTGGCCATCGGCACCAACACCCAGGGGGAGAAGGTCGTCCTGCTGGGGATGCCGTCGCCCCACGAACCCACCCCGGAGCACAACTGCGCCGCCCTGGTGGCCGGCCTGCCTGTGAGCTACATCAGCGACAACCTCTCCCTGGAGGAGAACAGCGAGCGGGCCTACTCCTTTATCATCCGGCGGGACGGCTCCTTCGTCATCCGCACCAACGACGCCTACCGCAACAACTATTTCGAGCGGGTCCGGGCCCTCTATGAGGACGTGAGCGGCATGACTGCGGACCAGTACATCGAGGCCCTCAACGCCGCCATAGCGGAAAATCTGGACTATACCACCGAGTTCGTCATGGGCGGGGACCGCTTCCACCTGTACTGCACCCACCTGCCCTACTCCGAGTGGTACCTCATCACCTTCCTGCCCTACGGCTCCATGGACACCATTGTCAACGGGTTCAGCCGGGAGTGGGGGGGCATGACCATTTTCAGCGGGATCATTATCCTCACCGCCCTGATGCTGGTGTTCTACAAGTACTACGGCCTCACCCGGCAGCAGCTGCGGGAGCTGGAGGAGGCCCGTCAGGCCGCCGAAACCGCGCAGAAGGACGCGGAACACGCCAACCGGGCCAAGAGCGAGTTCCTGTCCAACATGAGCCACGACATCCGCACGCCGATGAACGCCATCGTGGGCATGACCGCCATCGCCACCGCCAACATCGACGACCAGCAGCAGGTGAAGAACTGCCTGAAAAAGATCACCCTGTCCAGCAAGCACCTGCTGGGCCTCATCAACGACGTGCTGGACATGTCCAAAATCGAGAGCGGCAAGATGACGCTGAACATGGACCAGGTGTCCCTGCGGGAGGTGGTGGACAGCATCGTGTCCATCTGCCAGCCCCAGGTGAAGGCCAAGCACCAGCATTTCGACGTGTTCATCCATGATATTTCCACCGAGAACGTGCTGTGCGACAGCGTGCGGCTGAATCAGGTGATGCTCAACCTGCTGTCCAACGCCATCAAGTTCACCCCGGAGGACGGGGAAATCCACATGGCCCTGTATGAGGAGGCCTCGCCCAAGGGGGAGGACTTCGTGCGGATTCAGATCCGGGTGAAGGACACCGGCATCGGAATGTCCAAGGATTTCATGGCCCATATTTTTGACTCCTTCGCCCGGGAGGACAGCGCCCGGGTGCACCGCACCGAGGGCACGGGCCTGGGCATGGCCATCACGAAGTTTATCGTGGTGGACGCCATGGGGGGGACCATCCACGTGGACAGCGTCCAGGGCAAGGGGACCGAATTCAACGTGACCCTGGACCTGGAAAAGGCGGACGTGGTGGAGGAGGACATGATTCTCCCCAACTGGAACATGCTGGTGGTGGACGACGACCGCCAGCTGTGCGAGTCCACCGCCGCCGCCCTCCGGTCCATCGGGGTCAACGCCGAGTGGACCCTGGACGGGGAGAGCGCCGTGGAGATGGTGGTCAAGCGCCACCAGCGGCAGGACGGCTACCACATCATTCTGCTGGACTGGAAGCTGCCCGGCATGGACGGCATCGCCACCGCCCGGCGTATCCGGGAGATCCTGGGGGACGACGCGGTGCCGATTTTGCTGATCTCCGCCTACGACTGGGGGGAGATCGAGCACAGCGCGCGGGAGGCGGGCATCACCGGCTTCATCTCAAAGCCCCTGTTCAAATCCACCCTGTTCAACTCCCTGCGCCAGTTTGCGGGCGGTTTTGACCAGAAGAAGGAGGAGGCCGACGCGCAGCCGGAGCGGCACCGCGACCTGAGCGGACGGCGCATTCTGCTGGCGGAGGACAACGAGCTGAACTGGGAGATCGCCTCCGAACTGCTCAGCGAGGAGGGGCTGGTGCTGGACTGGGCGGAAAACGGCCAGATCTGCGTGGAAATGCTGAACAGCTCCCCGCCGGGCTACTACGACGCGATTCTGATGGACATCCGGATGCCCGTCATGGGCGGATACGAGGCGACCCAAGTCATCCGCACCCTGGAGCGGCCCGACCGCGATCTGCCCATCATCGCCATGACCGCCGACGCCTTCGCCGAGGACGTGAAGCGGAGCCTGGACTGCGGGATGAACGCCCACGTGGCAAAGCCCATCGACGTGCGGGAAGTCATGCGCCTGCTGGAAAAATTTATCAAGTGAAGGCGAAGGGAGGTCCCCCGTGCGGCGCGGGGGGCCTCTTTCCGCCGCCCGCGCATGATTTCCATTCTTTTCCTGAATGTGGGGCGCGGCTATGAGCGGTTCCAGTTTTTTCGCGCTGTAAATTTACACTTTGTTCACTTTAATCAAAGTGGAAGCCCAGGAAACGCTTGCGCTTTCCGGGCCTCTGTGGTATAATGCAGTAAAGTGTGCCGCGCTGCGGCGCGGTGCGGGATGGTCCGGCGGCGGCGAGCCCCGGCCCCTTTGTGCGGCCGTGGTGAGAGCCTGCCGCCGTTTGCCCTGAGACCGGCGAAAGATGCCAATTTTTGGACCGCCCTCAGGGCTTGCATTTTCCCCGGAGATGATTCATAATAGTAATTATTCACCAGGCGGGCGGCGCCCGCAGAACAGGAGGCCGGTGATGGATTTTTTGACAAGCAACTCTCAGCTTCTGCTGGAGAAATCCATGGGGTTTCTCTGGACCAAGCAGGCGGCGATTCTGGACAACATCGCCAACGCGGAGACCCCCAACTACAAGGCCAAGGTAGTTACCTTTGAGGAGAGCATCCGGGCCAAGCTGGAGGAGGCCGCCGGCCGGGCCGAGGGGGCGGGCAAGGCGGTGCGGGATGTGCTGGAGGACTCCGAGCTCAAGGTGTTCGAGGCCCAGGAGCAGACCCGCATGGACGACAACGGCGTGAACGTCACCAGCGAGATGACCGAGCTGATCCGCAACGCCTATCAGCAGCAGTATGTGTATCAGGCCATCAACAAGCACTACTCCATCCTTCGGATGGCTGTCAACGGGCAGTAATTAAGAAGCGCGGAGAAGCGAACGAGCGCTCTGGCCGCTTCGCAGCGTGACAGCGGAGAAGCGCGGAGAAGCGGACAGCGAGGGAGCTTGGACCGGAGCGAGGCCGAGCGCAGGGCGGCGCAGCCGCGCCAGACCAGGCCGAGGCGAAGGGAAAGCGAACGAGCGCTCTGGCCGCTTCGCAGCGTGACAGCGGAGAAGCGCGGAGCCGCCGTGAGCGGCGCTGCATCCAGATAAACTAGGAGGATACATCATTATGGGATTCCTGAATTCGATCAATATTGTGGGTTCCGGATTGACCGCCCAACAACTGCGGCTGGACATCGTGGCGGAAAATGTAACCAATTCTCAGACGACCCGGGTGGAAAACGGCGAGGGCGCCTACCGCCGCAAAATGGTGGTATTCGAGGCGATCAGCGGCCGTGATTCGTTCCGGGCCGCTTTGGCGCGTGCCTCCAACGGGCTCATCGCCAATACGGAGCAGTCCACCCCGGCCGCCGGCGGCGTGCGGGTCACCGAGATTGTGGAGGACGAGTCCCCTATGAAGCTGGTGTATGACCCCACCCATCCGGATGCCGACGAGGACGGCTACGTGGAGCTGCCCAATGTGGACATGGTGATGGAGATGGCCGACGCCATGGCCGCCACCCGGGCCTACGCCTCCAACGTCACGGCGTTCAACACGCTGAAGTCCGTCATCTCCAGCGGGCTGGAGATCGGCAGGTAATCCGCAGTTTATTTCATTTGATCAAAGGAGGGCGCCGCCATGAGCGCATCCATCGACGGGATCACCGGAATCCCCAAAAACGCGGGCATCACTGGAATTGCCAATCCCATCCAGAAAATCGCCTCCCCCGTCCGGACCGGGGAGGAGGACAAGGCCGTCGGCCTGGACGAGGTGAAGGAGAGCTCCTTCGGCTCCCTGTTCACCGACCTGATCCAGAACGTGAAGGACACCGACGCGGAGTACACCCAGGCGCAGTATCTGCTGGCCACCGGACAGCTGGACAACCCCGCCCAGCTGGGCATCGCCGGTTATAAGGCCGAGCTCGCGGTCAGCATGCTGATCCAGCTGCGCAACCGCGCGCTGGACGCCTACAACGAGCTGAAAAACATGAACGTCTGATGACGCCGGGCCGCTAGGCCCGGCAACAACGCGGAGAGCGGGGTCGATGGCACTTGAACAAGGAAAAGCTGATGGGCTACTGGGAAAAAGTAAAGGGAGCTCTGGGTAATCTTTCCAAAAAAGTTAAGATTCTGATTGGGGCGGCCTTAGCGGCCCTGGTAGTCCTCGCGGTGGGCCTGGTGATATTTTTCAACACCCGGCCCTATGCCACCCTCATCGACGGCGCTTCCGCCGAGGAGACCGCCACCGTCCTCACCTGGCTGGAGAGCCAGGGGGTCACGGATTTCCGCATGGAGGGGTCGGGCACCGTCCTGGTGCCCCAGGCCCAGGCCTCCAGCCTGAAGGCCAAGCTGCTCCAGGAGCAGTACTCCTCCTCCAACGCCCCTTACAGCGGGTACTTTGAGCGGGTCAGCGCCCTGTCTACCGTCCAGGACCGGAACGTGGCCAAGCTGTCCGCCCTCACGGAGGAAATCGAGGCCACCATCCGCAAGTTCGACGGCGTGCGGGACGTGAGCGTGAACATTGAGCTGGGCGAGGACCGGGGCTACGTGCTGGACAGCAACAACGTGGTCAACGCCTCCGCCGGCGTGCTGCTCACCATGAACGGCAACAAGCTGCTCACGGCGGAGCAGGCCAACGCCATCCGCAACTACATATCCCACAGCGTGGCCGCCCTGGATGTGGACAACGTGTCCATCACCGACACCAGGGGCAACATCTACGACGGGGCGGCCCTGGAGGGCGGCGGCAGCGCCGCCGACGCCACCGCCCTGGCCCTCCAGACCGAGCAGTGGTGGTCCAACCAGATCCGCAGCCAGATCGAACAGCAGCTGTTCAAGATGTACGGCGAGGAGAACGTGGGCGTCACCGTCCGCTGCAACGTGGAGCTGGGTGAAAAGACCGTCAACGACTACGAGGTGCGCCTGCCCAAGTTCGCCGAGGACGGCGAGACCAACGGCGCGGGCATCATCGGCAACAAGTTCTACAGCTGGCAGATGCTGGCCAACGACGAGGTGGTGGCCGGCGGCCTGGTGGGCACCCCCTCCAACTCCGAGCTGCCCAACTATGTGGAGGAGGGCGACACCGTCGAGGGCCTGCTGGGCCGGCTGGCCGCGGAGGGCAACATCGAGTACGACAACTCCAAGACCCAGACCCAGATGATTATCACCGCCGCCACCCTGAAGGACGTGACGGTGTCGGTGTCCATCAACTCCACCGCCTCCGGCCCCATCGACCTGGAGGCCATGACCCGCCACATCGCCGTGTCCGGCGGCATCCAGGCCCCCCTGGAGCTGCCCGATGGGGTCACCGAGGCGGACTATCTGGCCCGGAAGGTGTCCGTGCTGAGCACCCCGTTCTATCAGGCGCCCGAGCAGCCCACCCCGCCCTCCGGCTGGGAGGCCCTGGGGATTCCCATCTGGGTGCCCATCGCCGCCGGCGCGGGCCTGCTGGTGTTCGCCATCATCCTCACCGTCATTCTGATGCTGCGGCGCAGGAAGCGCAAGAAGCAGGAGGCGGAGGAGCGGGCCGTGGAAGAGCTGCTGGCCACCGCCATGCCCGGCCAGACCGCCGAGCTGGGGCCCGACGGCCAGCCGCTGCCCCCCGAGGTGGAGCTGGACGAGGAGGGCAATCCCATCGGCGGCGCCGACGTGATGGACCTGCACACCGAGCGGAGCATGGAGCTGCGTCAGAGCATCCGGGACTTTGTGGACGAAAACATGGAGGTCGCGGCCCTGCTGATCAAGAGCTGGCTGAAGGAGGATGGAGACAATGGCTGACGCGGCAGTCAAGGAACAGGCACCGGCCGCCCCCGCTGAGACAAAGGCTCCGGCCAGAAAAAGGCCGGTCCACGAGGTGCCCCTCACCGGGGCCCAGCGGGCGGCCACCGTCATCATCTCCCTGGGCGTGGAGCGGGCCTCCGCCCTGTATAAGCACATGGAGCCCGACGACGTGGAGCAGCTCACCCTGGAAGTGGCCAAGATGGGCTTCCTGGGGTCGGAGCAGACCGAGCAGATTCTGTTTGAGTTCTATCAGCTGTGCCGCACCAACCGGGCGGTCACCGAGGGCGGCCTGGAATACGCCCGCACGGTGCTGGAAAAGGCCTACGGCGCCCAGGCGGCCGACGAGCTGCTGGGCAAGGTGACCAAGTCCCTGCAGAACCG
>ERZ808040.1359-NODE-1359-length-16607-cov-3.273140_pt1 | contig 16607 bp, 13 predicted proteins | sample MGYA00380191_ERZ808040 | MGnify/ENA primary metagenome ERZ808040 (study PRJEB31490, sample SAMN06133395) | mouse gut metagenome | isolation source: J6 | host: mice | place: China: Chengdu | collected 2015-05 ... | reverse complement strand
AAGGATATATTCCAAGTAAAGCATTATTAAAAAGTGCTGAAGTTTATAATACTGCAAAAAACAATGCAAAAGATTATGGTGTTCATACAGAAAACGTTTCATTAGATTTTGCACGTGTTCAAGAACGCAAAAATTCGATCATTAATCAATTACACCAAGGTGTACAAGGATTAATGAAAAAAGGTAAAATCGATGTTTATGAAGGTAAAGGTAGAATGTTAGGACCTTCAATCTTCTCTCCAATGCCAGGAACAATTTCAGTTGAAATGGCAAATGGTGATGAAAACGAAATTTTAATCTTAAAGAATTTAATTTTAGCTACTGGTTCAAAACCAAAATCATTACCAGGTTTAGAATTAGATGAAAAAGTAGTGATGTCTTCAGACGGTGCTTTACAAATGGAAGAATTACCAAAATCAATGATCATTGTTGGTGGCGGTGTAATCGGTATCGAATGGGCTTCAATGCTTAATGACTTTGGTGTAGAAGTTACTGTACTTGAATATGCTGATGAAATCATTCCAACTGAGGATGTAGACATTTCTAAGGAAATGAAAAAACTACTGACGAAAAAAGGCATTAAGTTTGTAACAAGTGCTAAAGTTTTACCGGATACATTAGAGAAAACAGAGAGCTCAGTTACAATTTCTGCTGAAGTTGGCGAGAAAACAGAGAGCTTTACTGCAGAGAAAATGTTAGTCTCTGTTGGACGTGAAGCGAATGTAAATGACATTGGTTTACAGAATACAACGATTGAAGTTGACAAAGGTGTTATTAAAACGCGTCCGACTTTCCAAACAAAAGAAGATCACATTTACGCAATTGGTGACGTAATTGGCGGATTACAACTTGCACATGTTGCTTCACATGAAGGAATTGCAGCAGTTGAGCATATCGCAGGCATTTCCAATGAGCCAATGGACTATACAAAAATTAGCCGTTGTATCTACTCAAGCCCTGAAGCTTCAAGCGTAGGAATTACGGAGAAACAAGCTCGTGAAGAAGGCTATAAAGTAAAAGTTGGTAAATTCCCATTCATGGCAATTGGTAAATCATTAGTAAACGGCAACTCTGACGGTTTCGTTAAAATTGTTGCTGATGAAGAAACTGAGGACATCTTAGGTGTTCATATGATTGGGTCAAACGTGACAGAGTTAATCTCTGAAGCAGGACTAGCTATGGTACTTGACGCAACACCTTGGGAAGTTGCTTCAACCGTTCATCCACACCCTTCTTTATCAGAAGTTATGGGTGAAGCTGCATTAGCAGTAGACAAAAAAGCGATTCATATGTAAGAGGAGGACATTATAAAATGACAAAAAATCGTCATAAAGAACTCGGCTTAACAGACGAGGACGTACTAAATATTTATGAGCAAATGGTTCGTGCACGTCGTGTAGACGAGCGTATGTGGTTACTCAACCGCGCTGGGAAAATCCCATTCGTAATCTCATGTCAAGGACAAGAAGCTGCACAAGTTGCTGCTGCATATGCACTTGACAATCAAAAAGACTGGATTGCACCTTACTATCGTGACTTAGGTGTCGTATTGCAATTCGGTATGACGGTAAAAGAATTAATGTTATCTGCATTTGCAAAAGCTGAAGATCCAAACTCAGGTGGACGTCAAATGCCAGGTCACTTTGGCCAAAGAAAAAACCGTATTTTAACAGGTTCATCACCAGTAACAACTCAATTACCGCATGCGGTAGGTACTGCATTAGCTGGTAAAATGAAAAAAGAAGATTTCATCACTTTTGTTACATTAGGTGAAGGGTCTTCAAACCAAGGTGACTTCCACGAAGGAATGAACTTTGCTGGTGTTCATAAATTACCAACAATCATTATGGTAGAAAATAATAAATATGCAATTTCTGTACCGTATGACAGACAAGTTGCAGCAAAAAACGTTTCTGACCGTGCCATTGGATACGGTATGCCTGGATTCACAGTTGACGGCACTGATCCTTTAGAAGTGTTTAAAGTTGTAAAAGAAGCAGCAGATCGTGCACGTAGCGGTGAAGGACCGACTTTAGTTGAAACAGTTTGTTACCGTCTAACATCTCACTCTTCTGATGACGACCAACGTCAATATCGTACACAAGAAGAGTTAGAAGAACAAAAAGCTAAAGATCCAATTATTTTATTCGGTGAATATTTAAAAGACGTTAAAGTTTTAACGGATGACTTAGCACAAGAAATTGAAGACAAAATTATGCAAGAAGTAAACGAAGCAACAGATTATGCGGAAAATGCTCCGTATGCTGAACCTGAACATGCACTGCTTCACGTGTACGCTGATGAAGGAGGAAACTGATCATGGCGGTTATGTCATATATTGATGCAATCACACTTGCAATGAAAGAAGAAATGGAAAGAGACGATCGCGTTTTCATCTTAGGGGAAGACGTTGGTAAAAAAGGTGGCGTATTCAAAGCTACAGTAGGCTTATACGACCAATTTGGTGAGGACCGTGTAGTTGACGCACCATTAGCAGAATCAGCAATCGCTGGTGTTGGAATTGGTGCTGCGATGTACGGACTACGCCCAATCGCAGAAATGCAATTCGCAGACTTCATTATGCCTGCGGTAAACCAAATTGTATCGGAAGCGGCAAAAATCCGTTACCGTTCAAATAATGACTGGACTTGTCCAATGGTCGTTCGTGCACCATTCGGTGGTGGCGTTCACGGGGCTCTCTATCACTCACAATCTGTTGAGTCGATGTTCGCAAGCACGCCAGGTTTAAAAATTGTTATTCCATCAACACCATATGACGCAAAAGGATTACTAAAAGCAGCAATCCGTGATGAAGATCCAGTGTTATTCTTCGAACATAAGCGTGCGTATCGTTTAATTAAAGGCGAAGTGCCTGAAGATGATTATGTGTTACCAATTGGTAAAGCTGACGTAAAACGTGAAGGGGAAGATATTACAATTATCACTTACGGTTTATGTGTACACTTCGCATTACAAGCTGCTGAACGTTTAGCAGAAGATGGTATTTCAGCACATATTTTAGACTTACGTACTGTATACCCACTTGATAAAGAAGGTATTATCGAAGCAGCGAAGAAAACAGGTAAAGTATTACTTGTAACTGAAGATAACTTAGAAGGAAGCATCATGTCAGAAGTTTCAGCGATTATCTCTGAAAACTGCCTATTTGATTTAGATGCACCAATTCAACGTTTAGCAGGACCAGACGTACCAGCAATGCCATATGCACCTACAATGGAACGTTATTTCATGGTGAATCCTGACAAAGTTGAAGAAGCAGCACGTGAATTAGCAGAATTTTAATTGAGACGGAGGTAAATGAATTGGCTATCGAAAACATTTTAATGCCTCAACTTGGGGAAAGTGTAACAGAAGGTACAATTGAAAAATGGTTAGTACAACCAGGTGACAAAGTAAATAAATATGATCCACTTGCAGAAGTAAACACAGATAAAGTAACTGCAGAAATCCCATCATCATTTACAGGAACGATTAAAGAAATTATCGCTTCTGAAGGTGAAACATTAGATGTTGGGGCAATTGTTTGTACAATTGAAACTGAAGGTGGTGCTTCTACAGAAAGCACACCAGCAGCTCCAGCTAAAGAAGAAAAACAAGAAGCAGCTCCAGCAAAAACTGAAGCACCAGCTAAAAAAGCGAAAGGTGAAAACGCGGGTCGTTACTCACCAGCAGTTATGCGTTTAGCACAAGAAAATGATATTGACCTAACATTAGTTGAAGGTACTGGAAAAGGCGGCCGTATTACGCGTAAAGATATTCAAGCGATTATTGATAGCGGTGAAATCCCAACAGCTGCACCAGCTGAAGAGACAGCTCCTGCTCAAGAAGCTGCACCTCAACAATCAGCACCGGCAGCACCATCAAAACCAGCTGCTTCACAACCAAAAACTGAAGTACCAGTTGGTGCTGGAGACATTGAAATCCCAGTTACAGGTGTGCGTCGTGCGATTGCAAACAACATGTTAAAATCTAAACATGAAGCACCGCATGCATGGATGACAATTGAAGTAGATGTAACGAACTTAGTTAGCTATCGTGATTCATTAAAAACTGAATTCAAACAACGTGAAGGTTACAACCTCACATACTTTGCATTCTTCGTTAAAGCTGTCGCACAAGCATTAAAAGAGTTCCCAATGATGAACTCAATGTGGGCTGGCGATAAAATTGTACAGAAGAAAGATATTAACTTATCAATCGCTGTAGCAACTGATGATTCACTATTCGTTCCAGTCATCAAAAATGCTGATGAGAAAACGATTAAAGGAATCGCTCGTGAAGTTACAGAACTTGCAACAAAAGTTCGTACTGGCAAATTAGCATCTGCTGATATGCAAGGTGGAACATTCACTGTAAACAACACAGGTTCATTCGGATCTGTTCAATCAATGGGTATCATTAACCACCCACAAGCTGCAATTTTACAAGTTGAATCAATCGTTAAGCGTCCTATGATCGTAGGTGGCATGATCGCACCACGCGATATGGTCAACTTATGTTTATCATTAGACCACCGTGTATTAGACGGATTAGTATGTGGTCAATTCTTAGCACGTGTTAAAGAAATCCTAGAAAACACATCTGCTGAAAACACTTCAATCTACTAATTGGTATCGGATATATAAAGTGCTGCAATCCAAATCGGGTTGCAGCACTTTTGTCATTTTACAATGGATTTTTCTTCTCAAGATGAATTTAAAAATTCATTCATTCGTAAATTAAGAAGCGTATACTTACATCTTTGTGGGAAATGTTGTAAAATGGAGATGTAATGCAAAAGTGTTTGGGAGGGAATAAAGCGTGAACATAGATGACATTAAGGGGAAAACATTTGATTTTATTACATATGAACAATGGCAAGAGGTTGCTTTAAAGTCTTTAAAGGGCTTGCCGTTTGAGAAATTATTGACAAAAACAGTAGAAGGTATCGAATTACAACCGCTATATACAGCACATTCACCAAAACTACAATCGATCGAATCTATCCGCTCTGGCAAAGAGGAAATAGGATGGACCATTGCACAACCATTATATACAAACGATGCTGACAGCTTTTTGATTAAATTAGAAGAAAGCTTACAAAGGGGAAATGAAGCAATCGTTTATGATGGCAATGATTCAATACAATGGGAAATTGAGCACTTGCAAAAACTTGCACAATATATGATTCAATATCCAATTTATTTTTTAAATTTATCAGAAGAGCATTCTATTATGAATGTTTTTTCACATATTGACGAATCTAAACGACAGCAAGTGACAGGGATTGTCGAATGTGAAGCAGACATTTTAAAGACGTTTCCACATCTTAAAACGGTTGGCGCATCTACTATTAAAGCCCATCATTTAGGTGCAGACGCAGTTACAGAATTGGCTTTGTTGCTGGCAAAAGCTGTAGAACTTGTTGATCAGTATGAAAGTTTCGAACAAATGGCGGAACAATTTTATGTACGTATCGCAATTGATACCAATTTCTTTATGGAAATCTCTAAAATCCGTGCTTTTCGAGCACTTTGGGAAGCGCTTTCAAAATCTTATCAAGTGAAAGAAGTTGTGCCGGTCACAATTTTTGCAGAAACATCTATGCGTTCGTATGCGACATTAGATCCTTATGTGAATTTATTACGTGCTGGAAACAGTGCATTTTCAGCAGTTTTAGGGGGCGTTGATGTCCTCACTGTCCATCCACATAATGTGTTAACAGAACTTACACCAACAGCAGAGCGTTTAGCACGAAATATTCAACTTGTGATTAAAGAAGAAACGTTTGTGAGTGAAGTTGTTGATCCTTCTGGTGGATCTTACTACGTAGAAGCATTAACAAAAGAACTTATCCAAAAGGCATGGGCCTCATTTGTTGAAATCGAGAAAAATGGGGGTTATTCCATTTATGTAGAAAGTGACTCATTTAAAGAAAAAGTGAATCATGCGTATGAACAACGTTTGGAAGCATTAGCAACCGGAAAGCATTCACTTGTTGGGACAAGTGTTTATGCAGACTTATCAGCAGAGGAATCGATTTCTCCTACGATAAATATTCCAGGTAGACTTGCTACTCCTTTTGAAACTTTCCGTGAACAATTTAATCGATTTCAGCCAAAAGTTGGGTTATGTACATTCGGCTTATTAAAAGATTTTAAAGCAAGAGCAGATTTTATTACAGGTTATTTAGCAACTGCTGGAATTGAGGTCGTTTGGAGTCCAGCATTAAGCGATGTCGATGAAGCTGCTAAATGGATAGCTGAAGAGCAAATTGATTATGCGATTGTTTGTGCCACAAATAATCGAACGATTGAAATAGTAGAACCATTGCTAGAAATTGTTCAAGAGCATGTTGTGGTTGATGTTGCAGGTAAATATAATGACACATACATCCAGCAATGGACGTCGAAAGGGATGAATGGCTTGATTTATCAAGGATTAAACAAACTAGATAAATTTGCAGAAATTCATAACCGTTGGAAAGGAGTAGATGTAAATGAATAAGCCAAAATTTGATACGATTGACCCTTTACAACTCGTGAATATGTCAAAACATTCCTCTCACTTTGATGGAGAATCTATTGAGATGAATGAAGGGATATCTTTACAAAAAGTTTATACAGAGGAAGATACAAATGGTCTAGAGCATTTACAAGACTACCCTGGTGTGGCACCGAATACACGAGGACCTTATCCAACGATGTATGTCACAAGACCTTGGACCGTACGACAATATGCTGGTTTCTCAACAGCTGAAGAAAGTAATGCATTTTATCGTAGGAACTTGGCTATGGGACAAAAAGGATTGTCTGTTGCATTTGATTTAGCGACGCACCGTGGCTACGATTCTAATCATCCACGCGTAACAGGGGATGTTGGAAAAGCTGGTGTCGCCATCGATTCAGTCGAAGATATGAAAATTCTGTTTGATCAAATTCCACTTGATCAAATGTCTGTATCAATGACAATGAATGGTGCTGTTTTACCCGTTATGGCTTTTTACATTGTTGCAGCTGAAGAGCAAGGGGTAACACCTGAACAACTAGCAGGGACCATTCAAAATGACATTTTAAAGGAATATATGGTTCGTAACACATACATTTTTCCACCAGAAATGTCGATGAACATCATTGCAGATATTTTTGAATATACATCGCAAAAAATGCCACGCTTTAACTCGATTTCAATTTCAGGTTATCATATGCAAGAAGCAGGTGCGACTGCCGATATTGAGTTAGCATACACTTTAGCAGACGGTTTAGAATATGTACGAACGGGATTAAAAGCAGGGATTGATATCGATTCATTTGCTCCGAGATTATCATTTTTCTGGGCGATTGGTAAAAATTATTTTATGGAAGTAGCTAAAATGCGCGCGGCCAGAAAAATGTGGGCACAATTAATGGCTTCGTTTGATCCAGAAAATCCAAAGTCGCTTGCATTACGTACACACTCACAAACTTCTGGATGGAGTTTAACAGAACAAGATCCTTTTAATAATGTGACAAGAACATTAATTGAAGCCAATGCTGCAGCAATGGGACATACGCAAAGTTTGCATACAAACGCACTTGATGAAGCAATTGCTTTACCAACAGATTTCTCTGCAAGAATAGCACGTAATACACAGCTTTTCTTACAAGAGGAAACATCCATGACTGCCGTTGCAGATCCTTGGGGTGGTTCTTATTATGTGGAGAAACTGACAGATGAGTTAATGGATAAAGCATGGGATTTAATCGAGGAAATTGAAGATTTAGGTGGCATGACAAAAGCGATTGAAACAGGTTTACCAAAGATGAAAATTGAAGAGGCGGCTGCAAAACGACAAGCACAAATTGACTCGAAAGCAGAAGTGATTATTGGCGTAAATAAATATCAGTTAGATGAAGAAGAGCCAATTGATATTTTAGATATTGATAATACCATTGTGCGACAAAAACAAATTGAACGTATTGAAAAAATGAAGGCGGAAAGAGATGAAGAAGCTGTACAACAAGCGCTACAAGAGCTGACAAATACTGCTCAAACAGGTGAAGGTAATTTATTGGATAAAGCAGTAAATGCAGCTCGTGAACGTGCAACAATTGGAGAAATTTCGGATGCAATCGAAGCAGTTTCAGGAAGACATAAGGCGGTGATTCGTTCTGTGAGTGGTGTATATAGCTCAAACTTCTCAAATGAGGAGGAGATTGCTGAAGTAAAAGCGATGGCAGATGATTTTTTAGAAAACGAAGGTCGTCGTCCACGTATTTTAATCGCAAAAATGGGACAAGATGGACATGATCGTGGTGCGAAAGTGATTGCATCTTCTTTTGCAGATTTAGGTTTTGACGTTGATATTGGTCCGTTATTTCAAACACCTGAAGAAACAGCTTTGCAAGCCGCAGAAAATGATGTTCACGTCATTGGTGTAAGCTCATTAGCAGCCGGTCATAAAACACTCGTCCCAGCACTGAAAGAAGAACTGAAAAAAGTTGGTCGAGAAGATATTTTAATTGTTGTAGGTGGTGTAATTCCCGCACAGGATTATGCATTTTTACGTGAAAATGGTGCCGCTGCGATTTTTGGTCCTGGTACAGTTATTCCGGTATCAGCACAAAAAGTGATTGAGCAAATTTATGCGCAACTTGGCTACGAAGAAGTGATGGATGATGCCTAATCAAAAGAAGAACCACCCTAAAACTGCGATGCATGTAATGGATGGGATTCATTCTCAACATGATGGTATGAAAGAAACACCACGGAAACGTTTTGCTAAAAAGAATAAAACGGTGCCAATCGATGGATTAGAGCGAGAACTATTAAAAGGTTCACGACTTCATTTAGCAAAAGCCATTACATTATTAGAAAGTACGCATCCTGCAGATCGCCAAGCAGGGCAACAATTATTATTAAATATTTTGCCAAAGACCGGCAATAGTATTCGCCTTGGCATTACGGGTGTCCCCGGTGCAGGGAAAAGTACTTTTATCGAACAATTTGGATTAAAGCTTGCCAATGAAGGACATAAAGTAGCTGTGCTTGCAATTGACCCAAGCTCTACTGTAACGGGTGGTAGCATTTTAGGCGATAAAACAAGAATGGAAGAGTTGGCGCGCCATCCGAACGCATTCATTCGTCCGTCTCCTTCCGCAGGTACTTTAGGCGGCGTCCATAAAAAAACACGTGAAACACTTTTACTTTGCGAAGCAGCAGGTTATGACATCATTTTAATCGAAACAGTTGGTGTCGGGCAAAGCGAAACCGTTGTAAGAGGAATGGTTGACATGTTCATCCTACTTGCTTTAACAGGTGCGGGTGATGAACTTCAAGGGATGAAAAAAGGTGTGATGGAATTAGCAGATATGGTTATTGTTCATAAAGCAGACGGAGATAATGCCCCACTTGCTAAAAAGACTGTACGTGAATATCGACGTATTTTGCATATGTTACAACAAGCATCTCCCGGGTGGTCGAGTGAAGCCGTTGCAGTTTCTTCTTACGAGAAAACAGGATTCGAACGTGTCTGGGACACAATTAATCGATTTAAGCAAACAATGGAAGAACGAGATTATTGGAACGCACGGAGAAGTTATCAAACAAAAGACTGGTTTCACGCAATGATTGAAGATACGTTAATTCGTGCGTTTTATGCGGAAGAAGGTCGGAAACAGCAAGTTCATAAACTAGAATATGCTATTCTAACCGGACAGTTGACAGTAACAAAAGCGATAGAACAATTATTTCCAAAATGATAAAAGACGAGAATAAATCAACTTCAAAGATTTATTCTCGTCTTTTTAATTGTTAAAAAAATTAAAAAAGTAGTATAATTTCTTAAAGGAGGAGAAATTAATGAAAAATTATATGCATTTATTGTTAATACTTAGTGTCATTGTTATATTAGCTGCCTGCAGTGGCGGTACTGTTGAGCAAGATCAGAATGATACGGGTCAGACAGATGAACAAGTATCCGGTGATATTCAGATTATGCTCGGTTCCGACCCTGTCTCATTAGACCCCCATGGTGCAAATGATGGGACATCATTATATGTGATGAGTACAATGTATGACAAACTTGTTTATTTGAATAAAGACTTGGAGATTACGCCCGGTCTTGCCGAAAGTTTGGAACAAATTGAAGATACAGTTTGGGAAGCAAAACTTCGTGAAAACGTTGAGTTTCATGACGGATCTATTGTAGACGCGGAAACAATAAAAATGAACCTAGACCGTGTTCGCGATCCTGAAATTGCTTCACCGGTTAGTTTTCTATATGAAATGATTGAAGAAGTGGAAGTAATCGACCCACTTACTGTTCATATTAAAACAGCTTACCCATTTGCATCATTGCCAGCACACTTAGCACACCCAGGTGGCAATATCATTAGTAAAGAAGCAATTGAAAAAGATAACGAAGCGATTGCTAATGGAGAACCACCTTTTGCGACAATTAACGAGCATCCTGTCGGTACTGGTCCATTTAAATTTGATTCAAAGGAGCATGGTGTATCTGTAAAAGTTGTACGAAATGATCGTTATTGGGATGATGAAAAAGCTCAGTCTGCTTCTGTTACATTTAAAACGATTCCTGAAGATTTCACAAGAATCGCTGAACTAGAAACAGGCGGTGCTGATTTAATCTATCCTGTAAGTCCTGCTGATGTTGGACAAATCGAAGGTTCCGACCAAACTTATGTACAACAATCAAAAAGCTCAAATTTAACCTATTTAGGCTTCAACAATGAAGTAGAACCTTTTAATAAAAAAGAGGTTCGACAAGCAATCTCTATGGTGATTCATAAAGAAAACCTCATTAATGGCATATTAGATGGGATTGCACTACCAGCAAAAGGACCACTAGCTCCAACTGTATTTGGTTACTCTGAAAACATTGATCAACTAGAGTATGATGTAGAGCAAGCAAAAGCGTTAATGAAGGAAGCAGGATATGAAGAAGGCTTTGAAACGACATTACTCACATATGAATCAGGTGCGAATGCAGATTTAGCCGTCTTTATCCAATCGGAATTAAAACAGCTTGGCATAGATGTAAAAATTGATACGATTGAAACAGGTGCCTATTTAGATGCAACTGGTGAGGGAGAATCAGAAATGTTTATCGGCTCATGGGGAACTGTCACATTAGATGCAGATTATGGCTTATATCCAATGTTCCACTCATCTAATATCGGGCATCCAGGAAACCGCTCATTTTTACAAAATGAAGACATTGATAAATTGTTGCAACAAGCACGCGAAGAAATTGATGTCGATAAAAGACTTAAACTATACGAAGATGTCCAAAATTTAATTGCTGAAGAAGCACCCATTGCATTTTTATATCATTCCGAATTACTCGCAGGTTTGCATGAAGGTGTAGAAGATTTCTGGCAATACCCAAGTAGTATTTTCTACTTAAAAGATATGAAAAAGAAAAATCACTAATCATAAACCGTTGCTTCTATTTTGGAGCAGCGGTTTATTATGCACAAACATTGGAAATAAACATATAGTATAAAGGAAATGATACGGAGGTGTTAAATAATGTTTGTTTTATCGTTTGATGGTATTGTAGAAGAAATTAATGACATTAGTATGCATAATATGCAGGGAAACTTGAATTGTTCACAGCGATTTACGATTAGAAGTAATGGAGAGATTGTGCATATCATTGTAAATCGAGAAACTTATATCGTACAGCGTAATGCTATTGAAATAGGCGATGAAATAACAGTGTATTATGATGGAAATGCACCAGTGCCTTTAATTTATCCACCACAATATACGGCAGTTTTGCTTGCTAAAAAAGTTCCTCAATATAACGTAAAAGTTGCGTATTTCGATGACAATTTAGTAAGCGATGATCATCAATTACAAATACGAGTCGATGATAGCGTGGTTATTCAATATGAAAATGGTCAGCCATATCGCGGACCTATTCAACATCATTTATTAGCTGTTGTATATGACCGTTCAACGCGTAGTATTCCTGCACAAACAACACCGATTTCCATCACCGTTATATGCAGTTGATTATATTTATATTATGTTAACTTAAATTAACGATAGGTATTATAAGACATTTCATTATATAATAGTAGCAAAGGGAGGAATTATAATGGGCATAACAAATGAACACTTACAAACAAATTCACACACGACATTTATGATGCAACAAGCTCAACCGATACATACTGAAGACATTATGACATTGCTAGTGAATACTGCAAAATGGTTTAAAGCAAATGGATCGAGTCAATGGAATGGATTACTGGAAGGAATTGATTCGCATCGAACGGAAGAAGCAGTTGCAAGAGGAGACGTATTTATCGCAACTATGAATGAAACGATTGCAGGAATGGTAATGTTATTAAAAGAACCGAGTGCATGGGATAAAAATTTATGGGATTTATCTGATGATGAACAAAATGAGGCGGTTTATTTACATCGACTGGCTATTAATCGAGATTTTGCAAACCATCAATTAGGAAGTGCATTGTTAACATGGTGTCAACAATCTATTCGATTTCCCGAGATTCAAAAAATTCGTTTAGACTGCATTGCCGATAATCCTTTTTTAAATCGATTCTATCAAACAAATGGCTTTGTGTATGTAGGTGAAAAAGACGGCTATTCATTATACGAATATAAGTATGAAAAATAGTAATAACTATTTGCAAGTGCATTGTAGTCTTGCTATGATTACATTGTAAACGTAGAAGGGAGATTGGTTTTAATGTCAATGGATTATAATTTACTATTACAAGAAACAGTTAATCGTGCACGTTCTGAAATGGATACATTTGGTTATGAGCAATTAACAACACCAGAAGCGGTGGAAGAAGCTGTTAAACGAACAGGTACGACACTTGTCATGATTAACTCTGTTTGTGGATGTGCTGGCGGTATTGCGCGCCCAGCGGCACAACATGCAGTCCATTATGATAAACGTCCAGATCATTTAGTAACAGTATTTGCTGGTCAAGATAAAGAAGCAACTGCACAAATGCGTATGCATTTCGGAGAAGATCACTTACCATCTTCACCATCATTTGCGTTATTAAAAGACGGAAAATTAGTTGCTGAAGTCGGTCGTTATGAAATTGAAGGGCATGACCCAATGTCAGTTATTTCAAATTTACAAGGCCAATTTGAAGAACACTGCGAAGAAATTTAAACAAAATGAGATCCGATGTATCGGGTCTTTTTTTGTATAAAAAAAGAAAATCATCGACACACGGATGATTTTCTTTCTTGTTCATAGCTTACATAATCATACTAATCCCCATACCGAGACCAGAAATTAGCATGAGCCCAACCATAATATAAACAATTACTTTTTGAATCTTTTTATTGCTCATCGTGACAACCCCTTACGAACTTTATTACTTTTATTTTAACAGAAATATTCAAATTCACAACTGCTAGAACTTTTTGCTTGAAAAATGTACAATAGAAGAGAAGGGGAGGGGAAGTAAATGGAACGTGTTGATCATATCGGTATTGCTGTAAAGAATATTGAAAGCGCTTTATCATATTACACAGAAACATTAAAGCTACCATTACTTGCAATTGAAGAAGTTGAAAGTCAAAAAGTCAAAGTTGCGTTTCTTGATGCAGGAAATGTAAAAATCGAATTATTAGAGCCAATGGATGTCCAAAGCCCAGTTGCGAAGTTCATTGATAAACGAGGAGAAGGAGTTCATCACATTGCATTCGGTGTAGCTAACATTCGAGAACGAATGACACAATTAAAAGAAAAAGGTGTGCAGTTGCTTCAAGATGAACCTAAAATTGGTGCTGGTGGGGCTGAAGTTGCATTTTTACATCCAAAGTCATCATATGGCGTATTATACGAGCTATGCGAGAAGTAATCGTTCAAGGGGGATAAGGGAATGGATATGTATGATAAAATTAATGAATTGTATGACAAACGTCGAGCGATTGAGCTTGGCGGTGGAGATGAGCGTATTGACAAGCAACATGAAAAAGGAAAGCTTACGGCTCGTGAACGTATCGAATTATTAGTAGATGAAGGTACTTTTGTTGAATTAAATCCATTTGTGACACATCGTAATCGTGATTTTGGAATGGACAGTCAAATCGGTCCTGGTGATGGTGTTGTTACGGGGTATGGGAAAGTACATGGACGTTCAATCTATTTGTTCGCTCAAGATTTTACTGTCTTCGGGGGCGCTTTAGGTGAAATGCATGCTATGAAAATTGCAAATGTGATGGATCTTGCCGCAAAAAATGGTACGCCGTTTATCGGTTTGAATGATTCTGGTGGTGCGCGCATTCAAGAAGGTGTCATGTCATTAGATGGATATGGTGAGATTTTTTATCGTAATGCGATTTACTCTGGTGTGATTCCACAAATTTCTGTTATTTTAGGACCGTGTGCAGGTGGGGCTGTTTATTCACCAGCGATTACGGATTTTGTGTTTATGACAGATGAAACTAGTCAGATGTTTATTACAGGTCCAAAAGTAATTGAAACGGTTACTGGGGAAAAAATTAGTTCCGAAGCACTTGGTGGCTCGAAAGTACATAATACAATTAGTGGGAATGCGCATTTTAGAGGAAAAGATGAAGAAACTGTGCTGCAAGAAGTTCGACATTTATTGTCGTACCTCCCACAAAATAATGAAGAGAAAACACCGATTATCGCTTATGATCGTACAGATGATGAACGTCCAGATTTAATGGATATTGTACCATTTGAAGGAATTCGTCCATATGATGTTCGAAAAGTGATTGAACAAGTTGTTGATGAAAATTCTTTCATGGAAGTTCAACCAGAATTTGCACGCAATTTAGTCATTGGTTTTGGCCGTATTAAAGGGGAAACGGTTGGACTTGTTTGTAATCAGCCGCGGGTAATGGCTGGTGGTCTTGATATCGACTCTTCTGACAAAGGGGCACGTTTTATTCGTTTTTGTGATGCCTTTAATATTCCTTTAATCACTTTTGAGGATGTGAGCGGATTTTTCCCAGGGATTAAACAAGAACATGGCGGCATTATTCGACATGGTGCTAAAATTTTATATGCGTATTCAGAAGCAACTGTTCCTAAAATTACAGTTATTTTGCGAAAAGCTTATGGTGGCGCTTATGTTGCGTTAAATTCAAAAGCAATTGGTGCCGATGTTGTATTTGCTTGGCCAAACGCAGAGATTGCTGTTATGGGACCTGAAGGCGCTGCAAATATTATCTTTGCAAAAGAAATTGCTCTTTCTGACAATCCTGAGCAAACGCGACAAACAAAAATCAATGAATATCGAGAGAAATTTGCAAATCCTTATGTAGCTGCAGCGCATGGGATGGTTGACGATGTAATTGATCCACGTGAGACGAGAATAAAACTGATTCAAGCATTGGACATGATGAAAAATAAAAAAGAAGATCGTCCGAAAAAGAAACACGGAAATATTCCATTATAAAAATGGATGTTTATTGAAGGAGACTTTATAAAAAATGAATGAAGAACGTTTATTAAATGAGTTTTTAGCACTAGTACAAATTGATTCCGAAACAAAACATGAAGAAGAAATTGCTGTTGTATTAACCGAAAAATTAACAGCACTTGGTTTCGATGTAGTAGAAGATGATTCTGCTGTACGCAGTGGGCATGGTGCAGGGAATTTAATTGCAACGATGAAAGGAAATGTAGAAGACGCAGATCGTATCTATTTCACATGTCATATGGATACAGTTGTTCCAGGCATCGGTATTAAACCTGAAGTTCGTGAAGACGGCTATGTTTATTCAGATGGTACAACGATATTAGGGGCTGATGATAAGGCTGGAATCGCTGCTTTATTTGAAATGATTCGTGTCGTAAAAGAAGAACAGATTCCACATGGTGATTTACAATTTATCATTACTGCTGGTGAGGAAAGTGGATTAATGGGTGCGAAGGAAATGGATCCATCACTTATTACATCTGAGTATGGTTATGCTGTCGATAGTGACGGGAAAGTTGGAGGGATTGTGACAGCGGCGCCTTATCAAGCAAAAGTATACGCTACAATTTATGGGAAAACCGCACATGCTGGTGTCGCGCCAGAAAAAGGTGTTTCTGCAATTAATATTGCTTCTAAAGCAATTGCTGCAATGACGTTAGGACGTATTGACGAAGAAACAACGGCAAACATCGGTAGTTTCTATGGCGGAAAAGCAACAAATATCGTTTGTGATGAGGTAACCATTGTTGCGGAAGCACGCTCGATTAATGAAGAAAAATTAGCGACGCAATTACAACATATGGATGAAACATTTTCACGTATTGCAGAGGAAATGGGCGGCAATGCAAAAATTGAAATTGAACATGCTTATCCAGGCTTTAGTTTTACAGAAGATGCGCCAGTCGTGCGAACAGCTATGACTGCTGTAGAAAAAATTGGACGTACACCACGCCTTTTAACAAGCGGTGGGGGAAGTGATGGAAACATTTTCAACGGTTTCAACATTCCTACTGTTACACTATCAGTCGGTTATGAAGAGATTCATACAACGAATGAGCGTATGCCAATTGAAGAACTAGAAAAACTAACGGAACTTCTTATCGAAATTGTGCGGTCTACTGGACAACAAGACAAATAGCTTCCAAAGATCGA
>ERZ808040.1355-NODE-1355-length-16650-cov-6.985036_pt1 | contig 16650 bp, 14 predicted proteins | sample MGYA00380191_ERZ808040 | MGnify/ENA primary metagenome ERZ808040 (study PRJEB31490, sample SAMN06133395) | mouse gut metagenome | isolation source: J6 | host: mice | place: China: Chengdu | collected 2015-05 ... | reverse complement strand
ATGGAGCGCTGGCGCAGCCCCACCTTTTTGCCCAGCAGCAGCGACGCCTGGAGCATCATGGTCATGTACCCCAGCCCGCCCACCTGGATGAGCAGCAGCAGGATGGCCTGGCCCAGGAGGTTGAATTGGGTCCAGGTGTCCGCCACCACCAGGCCCGTGACGCAGGTGGCGGAGGTGGCGGTGAACAGGCTGTCCAGAAAGGACAGCCCCCGCCCGGCACGGTTGGCGAAGGGCAGCATGAGCAGCAGCGCCCCTGTCAGGATGATGGCCAGAAAGCCCAGGGCGATCACCCGGTTGGGGGCGAGCCCCACCCTCCTCTTCTTCACAGCCTCCCCGCTCCCTTCACAAAACTCCCTTATATTATAGTGATCCCAGCGCTGATTTGCAAGAGCAAATCCCCTGCCCCGCCCTCCGGGGCACGACTGGGCCAATTATCCACAAAAAAATCACAAGATTGCTCTTCCCATCCCAGGGGGGAATAGGGTATAATAGGGGCGGTCCGGGTCATGGCCCAGACCAGAGAACGATTTTAATATTGGAAAGGAAGCGCGTCTTATGTCTATTCTGGTCTGCGGCGGCGCCGGCTATATCGGCAGCCACACCTGTGTGGAGCTTCTGAGCGCCGGCTACGACATCGTGGTGGCGGACAACCTGTATAACTCCTGTGAGGAGGCCCTGGTCCGGGTGGAGAGGATCACCGGCAAAAAGGTTCCCTTTGTCAAGACCGAGCTGTGCCGCGAGGATGAGGTGGAGGCTCTGTTCGCCCAGCACCCGGGCATTGACGCGGTCATCCACTTCGCCGGGCTCAAGGCGGTGGGGGAGAGCGTGGCAAAGCCCCTGGAGTACTACTGCAACAACCTCATCAGCACCCTGTACCTGCTTCAGGCCATGCGCCGCCACGGGGTGAAAAACTTCGTGTTCTCCTCCTCCGCCACGGTGTACGGCGACCCCGCCACCGTCCCCATCCGGGAGGACTTCCCCACCGGCGGCACCACCAACCCCTACGGCACCTCCAAGCTGTTCCAGGAGCGCATCCTGTCCGACATCTGCGCCGCCGACCCCGAGCTGAACGTGGCCCTGCTGCGCTACTTCAACCCCATCGGAGCCCACGAGAGCGGCCTCATGGGGGAGGACCCCAACGGCATCCCCAACAACCTGGTGCCCTATATCGCCAAGGTGTCCGTGGGCCAGCTGGAGAAGCTCCACGTCTACGGGGACGACTACCCCACCCCCGACGGCACCGGCGTGCGGGACTATATCCACGTCGTCGATCTGGCCAAGGGCCACGTGGCGGCGCTGAAGAAGCTGGACGCCAAGTGCGGCCTGTTTGTGTGCAACCTGGGCACCGGCAAGGGCTACAGCGTGCTGGACGTGCTCCACGCCTATGAGAAGGCCTGCGGCAAAAAACTGCCCTATGTCATCGAGGCCCGCCGCCCCGGCGACATCGCCGTGTGCTACGCCGACCCCGCCAAGGCCCGGGAGGAGCTGGGCTGGACGGCGGAGCTGGGCATTGAGGAGATGTGCGCGTCGTCCTACAAGTGGCAGTCCATGAACCCCAACGGCTACAAGGGCTGAAAACAGACGAGGCCGGGTGCGCCCGGCGGGAGGGAGAAGCATATGGCACAGGCAGAGCAGACCCTGCGGGAGGCCCTGGCGGCCTTTGACTTTGGAAAAGACGTGACGGAGGCCGTCCGCTACGGGGCGGGACACATCAACGACACCTTCTTGGTGGAGGGGGAGAGGCGCCGCTTCATTCTCCAGCGGGTGAGCTCCGCCGCCTTCAAGGAGCCGGACAAGCTGATGGAGAACATCGTGAACGTCACCGAGTACCTGGGCCGGGAGATCGCCCGCCAGGGGGGCGACCCCGCCCGGGAAACGCTGACGGTGGTGCGCCCCCGGGACGGCGGGCACAGCTTCACCGACAGCGCCGGCGGCGTTTGGCGGGTGTTCCACTTTGTGGAGGGCACCGTGTGCTATCAGGCGGCGGAGACGCCGGAGCTGTTCGCCGCCTCCGGCCGGGCCTTCGGCCGGTTCCAGCGGCTGCTGCGGGACTACCCCGCCGCCACGCTCCACGAGACCATTCCCCACTTCCACGACACGGAGGACCGCCTGCGCAAGCTGAAGGCGGCCGTCGCCGCCGATCCCCTGGGCCGGGCCAAGGACTGCCGGGCGGAGATCGACTTCATGCTGGCCCGGGAGACGGACTGCTCCATGGCCCTCAGCGCCCTGCGGGAGGGAGCGCTGCCCCTGCGGGTGACCCACAACGACACCAAGCTGAACAACGTGCTCATGGACCGCGGGACGGGGAAGGCCCTGTGCGTCATCGACCTGGACACCGTGATGCCCGGCCTGTCCATCAACGACTTCGGCGACTCCATCCGCTTCGGCGCCAACCACAGCGCCGAGGACGAGCGGGACCTGTCCAAGGTCAACCTGGACGTGGACCTGTACCGGGTGTACGCCGCCGCCTTCCTGGAGGAGGCGGGGGGCGCCCTCACCGGGACAGAGATCCGCTATCTGCCCTGGGGGGCCAAGCTGATGACGCTGGAGTGCGGCATCCGCTTCCTCACCGACCACCTGGAGGGGGATACCTATTTCCACATCGACCGCCCCGGCCAGAACCTGGACCGGGCCCGCACCCAGTGCAAGCTGGTGGCGGACATGGAGGTCCGCTGGGACGAGCTGAACGCCGTGTCGGAGGAGCATCTGGCGCGGGCGGAGTGAGCGGAGCATCAACGCAAATGGAGGCGCGGCCATGGCCAGCTTTACCCGGAGGGCAATCAAGGAGACGTTCTGGAAGCTGCTTAACCAGCGGCCCCTCAGCCAGATCACGGTAAAGGACATCGTGGAGGACTGCGGCATCAACCGCAACTCCTTCTATTACCACTTTGAGGACCTGCCCGCCCTGCTGGAGGAGATGGTGGGGGAGCAGGTGCAGAATCTGATTCAGAAGCACCCCACCATCTCGTCGGTGGAGGAGTGCGCCGACGCGGTGATCGAGCTGGTGATGGAGAACCGCCGGGCGGTTTACCACATCTACAACTCCCTGAGCCGGGACGTGTTCGAGCGGCACCTCATGGACGCCTGCCAGTACATCGTGTCCACCTATCTGAACGCGGAGTTCGCCGGGAAGGCCATGGACCCCGCGGATCTGGAGGCCCTTGTCCGACTCCACAAGTGCGCCTGCTTCGGCTCGGTGATCGACTGGCTCAACGGCGGCATGAAGGACGACATCGCCGGCTATTTCCGCCGGGTGTGCGCCCTGCAGAAGAGCGGACTGGAGCGGCTGGCCCGCTGAATTTCACAGCATTCCAACACGGGACGGGTCTGTGCCTGATTTTCAGGCATGGGCCCGTCCCGTGTCTGAATTTCAGGCAGAGACCGCCCCGTGTCCTGTTTTTGGGCACGGGGCCTTTTTCTGCCCATGGTCAGAGAGCTGTCCCCCTGCTATACTTACCATCACACAAGGGAAACGCGAAACCGACAGGAGGTGTAAACCATGAAAACCCGCTGTACCATCCCCATGTGGGTGGCCAAGACCGGCTATATTGTCATGTCCCTGGTGTTCTGCGCCGTGGGAGTGCTGTTTATCGTCCGGCCCGGCCTGTCCGCCGGCCTCATCGGCAGGGCGCTGGGCGCGGCCATGATTCTCTTCGGCGCCGTCAAGCTGGTGGGCTACTGCTCCCGGGACCTGTACCGGCTGGCCTTTCAGTACGACCTGGGCTTCGGGCTGCTGCTCATCGCCCTGGGGGCGCTGGTGCTGATCCGGCCCGCCGGAGTGCTGGACTTCCTCTTCGCCGCCCTGGGCGCGGCGGTGCTCACCGACGGGCTCTACAAGGTGCAGATCGCCCTGGACGCCAGACGCTTCGGCATATCCGCCTGGTGGCTGACTCTGGCGCTGGCCGCCGCCACGGTGGCGGTGGGGCTGGCCCTGGTGTTCCGGCCCTGGGACAGCGCCCGGCTGCTCACCATTCTGCTGGGGGCCGCCCTGCTGGCGGAGGGGATTTTGAACTTCTGCGTGGCGGTGAGCACGGTGAAAATCGTGAACCACCAGCGGCCCGACGTAATCGAGGTCACCTCCTACGAGGTGGAAGATGAAACATTGTGATCGGTGAAAGGATGTATGCTGTATGAAATTTTCCAAAGCGGTGGTCAAATGCCGCGTACCCATTCTGATCTGCGCCCTGCTGCTCATGATCCCGTCGGCGCTGGGCATGGCGGGCACTCGGGTGAACTACGACATGCTCAACTACCTGCCCGGGGACATGGACACCGTCATCGGCCAGAACGAGCTGCTGGAGGACTTCCACAAGGGGGCCTTTTCCTTCCTCATCCTGGAGGATATGCCCGCCAAGGACGCCGCCGCCCTGAAAAAACAGGTGGAGCGGGTGGACCATGTGGACACGGTGCTGTGGTACGACAGCCTGATGGACATCTCCGTGCCCATGGAGCTGCTGCCCGACAGGCTCTATGACGCCTTCAACAGGCCAAACGCCACCATGATGGCGGTGTTTTTCGACACCTCCACCTCCGAGCAGCTGACCATGGACGCCATCCGGGAGATCCGGGCCCTGGCGGGGGAGAAATGCTTTGTGTCCGGCATGTCCGCCCTGGTCACCGACCTGAAGGACCTGTGCGAGGTGGAGGAGCCCATCTATGTGGGCATCGCCGTGGCCCTGGCCTGCGGGGCCATGCTGCTCCTGCTGGACAGCTGGCTGGCCCCCTTCGTGTTCCTGGCCAGCATCGGCATGATGATCCTGATGAACCTGGGCTCCAACTACTTCCTGGGCGAGATCTCCTATATCACCAAGGCCCTGTCGGCGGTGCTCCAGCTGGCGGTGACCATGGACTACTCCATCTTCCTGTGGAACAGCTACAACGAGCAGCGGCGGCTGTGCGGCGACAACCGGGAGGCCATGGCGCGGGCCATCCATGCCACCCTGACCTCGGTGGTGGGGTCGTCCATCACCACGGTGGCGGGCTTCATCGCCCTGTGCTTCATGTCCTTCACCCTGGGCCGGGACCTGGGCATCGTCATGGCCAAGGGCGTGCTGCTGGGGGTCGCCGGCTGCGTCACCGTGCTGCCCGCCCTGATCCTGGTGTTCGACAAGCCCCTGCAGAAGACCCGCCACCGCTCCCTCATCCCCAACGCGGGCAGGCTGGCGGGAGGCGTGGTGAAGGCCTTCCCCGTGTTTCTGGTGATCTTCGCCCTGATTGTGCCCCCGGCCCTCTACGGCTACAACCGGGCCAACGGCGAGGTGTACTACGACATGGGCCAGTGCCTGCCCGAGGACATGGAGTACGTCGCCGCCGAGGGCAAGCTCCGCGACGAGTTCGACATCGCGTCCACCCACATGCTGCTGGTGGACGCGGACCTGTCCGCCAAAGAGGTGCGGGCCATGGCGGACGAGATGGAGGCCGTGGACGGCGTGAAGTACGTGCTGGGCATGGAGTCGGTGGTGGGCTCCCGGGTGCCGGAGGAGTTCCTGCCCCAGTCCGTCACGGAAAAGCTGAAGAGCGACAACTGGCGGCTGCTGCTCATCAACTCGGAATACAAGGTGGCCAGCGACGCGGTGAACGCCCAGATCGGGCAGCTCAACGACATTTTGAAGCGCTATGATCAGAAGGGGATGCTCATCGGCGAGGCCCCCTGCATGCGGGACATGATCCAGACCACCGACCACGACTTCAAAATGGTGAACGCCGTGTCCATCCTGGCCATCTTCCTCATCATCGCCCTGGTGGAAAAGAGCTTCACCCTGCCCTTTATCCTCATCGCGGTGATCGAGGCGGCCATCTTCGTCAACCTGGGCCTGCCCCACTACCTGGGCCAGAGCCTGCCCTTCATCGCGCCCATCTGCATCAGCACCATCCAGCTGGGCGCCACGGTGGACTACGCCATCCTTCTCACCAACCGCTACAAGGCGGAGCGCATGGGCGGCGCGGACAAGAAAACCGCCGTCCACACCGCCCTCACCGCCTCCATCCCGTCCATTCTGGTGTCCGGCATGGGGCTGTTTGCCGCCACCTTCGGCGTGGCCCTCTACTCCGAGCTGGACATCATCAGCTCCATGTGTATGCTCATGGCCCGGGGGGCCCTGGTGAGCATGCTGTCCGTCATCTTTGCCCTGCCCGCCCTGCTGCTGCTGTGCGACAAGCTCATCTGCGCCACCACCGCGGGCATGAGGCAGCCCAAGCATCCCCAAATTTCCAACCAGGAGGTCTATGTAAAATGAAAAAGCCTGTTGTAAAGGTTCTGTCCCTCACCCTGTGCGCCCTGCTGGCGCTGGGCGGAATGGGCGGGGTCATGTATGCCTTGGGCATGACCGCCGAGGCCGCCGCGCCCGCCGCCTCCATTCCCGCGGACAGCGGCGTCCAGACCACCGCGCCCAAAGCCCTGTCCTCCTGCGGCCCCGACGCGGAGAAAAACGTCAAGGATGAGACCGTGTACGTCCTGGCCCGGGCCGACGGCTCGGTGGACAGGATCATCGTCAGCGACTGGGTGCAAAATGCCCGGGGCGACGCCCTCATCGACGACGTGACCGGTCTGTCTGATCTGGAGAACGTCAAGGGGAACGAGACCTGCACCCTGGGCGGGGACAATTCCTGCGTGTGGGACGCCCGGGGAAACGACATCTACTACCAGGGCAGAATTGACAAGGAGCTGCCCGTATCGGTGTCGGTGTCCTGCACCCTGGACGGCGCGCCCATCGCCCCGGAGGAGCTGGCGGGCAGGAGCGGCAGAGTCACCATCCGCTTCGACTACGCCAACAGGCAGTACGAAATGGTGGACATTGGCGGCAGGCAGGAGAAAATCTACGTCCCCTTCGCCATGCTCACCGGGGTGGTGCTGGACAACGAGGTGTTCTCCAACGTGTCCGTGTCCAACGGCAAGATCATGAACGACGGCGACCGCACCATTGTGGCGGGGCTGGCCTTCCCCGGCCTGCGGGACAGCCTGGGCCTGGACCGGGACGGCCTGGATCTTCCGGAGTACGTGGAGATCACCGCCGATGTGGAGAACTTCGCGCTGGAGACCACCGTCACCCTGGCCGCCAACGGGCTGTTCAACGACGCGGCCAGCGAGGCCGGAGAGTTTGACGGTCTGGACGGCAAGCTGGAGGAGCTCACCGACGCCATGGCCCGGCTCATCGACGGCTCCTCCCGGCTGTACGACGGCCTGTGCACGCTGCTGGACAGCTCCAGGGAGCTGGTATCCGGCATCGACCGGCTGGCGGCGGGGGCCACTCAGCTCAAGCAGGGGGCGGACGATCTGAGCGCCGGGGCCTCCCGGCTCCAGGCCGGGGCTGCCGCCCTGAGCCAGGGGCTTGACCAGCTGGCCGGGCAGAGCGACACGCTCAACGGCGGCGCGGCCCAGGTGTTTGACAGCCTGCTGGCCTCCGCCAACGCCCAGCTGGCCGCGGCGGGTGTGCAGGCCCCGGAGCTGACGGCGGAGAACTACGCCCAGGTGCTGGAGGGCGTCATCGCCGCCGCCGGGGAGTCCCCCGCCGGACAGCAGGTGGCCGCGCTGAAGGGCTCCCTGGACAGCTACAACGGCTTTTACCAGGGGCTCCGGCAGTACACCGCCGGGGTGGCCCAGGCCCAGGCCGGGGCCGGGGAGCTGAACACCGGCATCGGCTCGGTGAAAACCGGCGCGGACAGCCTGTCCGCCGGGGCGGGCCAGCTCTATGACGGCATCCTCACCATGCGGAACGGGGCCCCCGCCCTCCTGGACGGCGTAACCCGGCTGCGGGACGGGGCCATGGAGCTGACCGACGGCCTCAAGGAGTTCGACGAACAGGGCGTGCAGAAGCTGGTGGACGCCTTCGACGGCGACCTGGGCAGGCTCATGGACCGGGTGGACGCGGTGAAGGCCGTGTCCGGGCGGTACAATACCTTCTCCGGCGTCAGCCCGGACATGGACGGCCAGGTGAAGTTCCTCTGGCGGACCGAGTCCGTGGAGCGTGCGGACTGAACAAAAGCTTATAAAAACGCGGGGAGGCGGCCAGACGGCCGCCTCCCCGCGTTTTTATGAGCTCAATCCTGGAACATGGGGGTGGACAGGTAGCGGTCCCCGGTGTCGGGCAGCAGGACCACGATGGTTTTGCCCTTATTTTCCGGCCGCCTGGCCAGCTCCATGGCGGCCCACAGCGCCGCCCCGGAGGAGATCCCCGCCAGCACGCCCTCGGTGCGGCCCAGCAGCCGCCCGGCGGCGAAGGCGTCCTCGTTCTTCACCGGGATGACCTCGTCATAGACGGCGGTGTTCAGCACTTCGGGGACGAAGCCCGCGCCGATGCCCTGGATCTTGTGGGGGCCGGCGGCCCCGCCGCTGAGCACCGGGGAGGAGGCGGGCTCCACCGCCGCCACCTTCACCGCGGGGTTCCGGCTTTTGAGGTACTCCCCCACGCCGGTGATGGTGCCGCCGGTGCCCACCCCGGCCACGAAGATGTCCACCTGCCCGCCGGTGTCCTCCCAGATCTCCGGGCCGGTGGAGGCCCGGTGGGCGGCGGGGTTGGCGGGGTTGACGAACTGGCCGGGGATGAAGCTGTTGGGGATCTCCCCGGCCAGCTCCTCGGCCCGGGCGATGGCCCCCGTCATGCCCTTGGCCCCCTCGGTGAGCACCAGCTCCGCGCCGTAGGCTTTCATCAGCTGGCGGCGCTCCACGCTCATGGAGTCGGGCATGACGATGATGACCCGGTAGCCCCGGGCGGCGGCCACGCTGGCCAGACCGATGCCGGTGTTGCCGGAGGTGGGCTCGATGATGACGGAACCGGGCTTCAGCAGGCCCCTGGCCTCGGCGTCGTCGATCATGGCCTTGGCGACGCGGTCCTTGGCGCTGCCCGCGGGGTTGAAGGATTCCAGCTTGGCCAGGACGCGGGCCTGGAGGCCCTCAGCCTGTTCCATGCGGACGAGCTCCAGCAGGGGGGTGTGGCCGATCAGCTGGTCGGCGGATGTATAGATCCTGCTCATGACAATCTCCTCCTTTGAGAGACGCGGGCGCGGTGCGCCCGTTAAACCAATTTCCTCCATGGGTTAATATGGATTATACGGCGGCGGGAGGCGGCTGTCAATGGGTAATCTGCTGAAATTTGAATTGAAAACCCACAAACCATGTTGTATAATAGGTTTAATGGAAGGAGGAGAGGTATGCTGATTTCGACAAAGGGGCGTTATGCCCTGCGGGTGCTGGTGGACCTGGCGGAGCACCAGGGAGAGGGCTATGTTCCGCTGAAGGAGATCGCCCGCCGGCAGGATATCTCGGAGAAGTACCTGGAGAGCATTGTGAAGCTGCTGGTGAAGGCGCGGATGCTCTCCGGCGTCCGGGGCAAGGGAGGCGGATACAAGCTGACCCGGCCTCCCGAGCGGTACACCGTGGAGGCCGTCCTCCGGCTCACAGAGGATTCGCTGGCCCCCGTGGCCTGCCTGGAGGAAGGAGCCGAGCCCTGTGCCCGGGCGGCGGAGTGCCGTACACTGGAGCTGTGGCGGGGGCTGGGCCGGCTGATCCGGGAGTATCTGGGCGGGGTCACTGTGGCGGACCTGGTCCGCCGTGGGGCGGACGGGGACAGCTATGTGATCTGAGGGAAAAAATTTGCCGCCGGGCGCGTCCGCATTTTTCTTCAGCAGCGCCTGGACGGACGGCGGGAAATGTGATATAGTCGATAGACTTGAAACCGGCGGATATAGTTCCGCCCCTCCGGCAGGTCCGGCGGGGGAGAGAGGGGTAGCGGCGTGATCTTCGGGAAGCACATCAACAAATATTACTTCAAGTACGCGGGCTGGCTGCTGCTGGGGCTGGCGGCGCTGGTGCTGGTGGACTACATCCAGCTGATCGTCCCCAACCTGTACCAGCAGGTCATCAACGGGATGAACATGGGCTATGTGGCGGTGGACGGGGCGGTCCTCCCCTTCGACATGGACTTCCTGCTGGACCGGATCTGCCTGCCCATGGTGGGCATCGTGGTGGCCATGGTGTTCGGACGGTTTTTGTGGCGGGTGTGCATTTTCGGCGCGGCCATCAAGGTGGAGACCGGCCTGCGCAATGAGATGTTCGACCACGCCAAGGACCTGGACCGGCAGTTCTACCAGGAGAACAAGGTGGGCGGGCTCATGAGCCTGTTCACCAACGACCTGGAGACGGTGCAGGACTGCTACGGCTCCGGCTTCCTCATGTTCTTCGACGCACTGCTGCTGGGGGGGCTGTCCGTCCACCACATGTGGCGGATGGACCCGCTGATGACCGGCCTGGCCATGATCCCCATGGCGCTGCTGCTGGCGTCCAGCGCGGTGGTGGGCCGGTACATGATGAAGAAGTGGGATATCCGGCAGGCGGCGTTCTCCAGGCTGTCCGACTTTGCCCAGGAGAGCTTTTCCGGCATCGCCGTCATCAAGGCCTTCGTCAAGGAGGCCAAGGAGCTGATGGCCTTCCGGGAGCTCAACCAGGAGAACGAGCGGGCCAATGTGGACTTTACCCGCAGCGCCGTGCTGCTGCGCATTCTGGTGACCCTGTTTGTGGAGTCGGTGGTGTGCATCATTCTGGGCTACGGCGGCTATCTGGTGTGGCGTGGGGACTTCAACGCCGGGGAGCTGATGGAGTTCATCGGCTACTTTGAGGCGGTGGTGTGGCCCATCATGGCGGTGTCCGAGCTCATCGACATGACCAGCCGGGGCAAGGCGTCCCTCAACCGGATCGGGGCGCTGCTGGACGCGCCGGTGAACGTGGCTGACCGCCCGGGCGTCACCCCCCTGGGCCCGGTGAAGGGGAACGTGGAGTTCCGGCGCCTCACCTTCCGCTACCCCGACGGGGAGTTCGACGCCCTGCGGGACGTGTCCTTCACCATCCGTGCCGGGGAGAGCGTGGGCATCGTGGGCCGCACCGGGTCGGGCAAGACCACGGTGGTGGACCTGATCCTGCGCACCTGCAACGTCCCCGACGGCACGGTGTTTGTGGACGGCCGGGACGTGAACACCGTCCCCATCCGGGACGTGCGGCAGGCGGCGGCCTATGTGCCCCAGGACAACTTCCTGTTCAGCGACACCATCGCCCGGAACGTGGACTTCACCGAGGCTGTCCCCGACCGGCAGCGGGTGTCCGCCGCCGCCCTGCTGGCCGACGTGGACGCCGACGTGCGGGACTTCCCCCTGGGCTACGACACCGTGCTGGGAGAGCGGGGGGTCACCGTGTCCGGCGGGCAGAAGCAGCGCATCTCCATCGCCCGGGCCCTGGTGAAGGACGCCCCCATCCTGATTCTGGACGACTCGGTGTCCGCCGTGGACACCCAGACCGAGCGGGCCATTCTGGACAACCTGCGGGAGACCCGCCGGGGCCGCACCACCATCCTCATCGCCCACCGCATCTCCACGGTGGAGCGGATGGACCGGATCATCTTCCTGGAGGACGGGGCGGTCACCGCCGAGGGGACCCATCAGGAGCTGTACGAGGGCTGCCCCGCCTACCGCCGCATGGTGGAGCTGCAAAAACTGGAGGAGGAGGGGGCCAGACACAATGGATAACCCAATGCGCGAATATCTGCCTATTCTGTTTGTGGGGGCGGTCATCGGGGTGTTTTCCCTGATTTTTCTGCTGGCCTGGCGGCGGGAGCGCCGGGACAACTCCGCCCCCGACTTTGACCGCCATATCCCGGACCGGGAGATCTTCCGGCGGCTGGCCAAATACGCCGCGCCCTATCAAAAGCAGTTCCTGCTGGTGCTGGCCGTCATGCTGCTGTCCATCACCTACGACCTGGCCGCCCCGCTCATCGTGGGCCGGGTGGAGGGGCTCATCAAGGACCATTTTGAGCCGTCCGTGCTGCTGCGCTGGGTGGCGCTGTACGCCGGAATCCTGGTGGTGGCCCTGATCTGCACCTATGTTCAGTCCATCATCCTGCAAAAGACGGGGCAGAAAATCCTCTCCGCCCTGCGGCAGGATCTGTTCACCCACATTGAGAGCCTGTCCCACGACCAGCTGAACAAAATCCCCGTGGGCAAGCTGGTCACCCGGGTGGCCAACGACACCAACGCCATCTCCCAGATGTTCACCAACGTGCTGGTGGCCATGGCGAAAAACGTGTTCATTGTGGCGGGGGTGCTGGCGGCCATGCTGGCCCTCAACCTGTCCCTCACCCTGGCGTTTTTGTGCTTCGCCCCCTTTCTGGTGCTGTTCACCGTCATCTTCCGCAAGTTTACCCGGAAGGTGTACCGGGTGGTGAAGGACCGCACCACCGACATCAACACCTACCTGTCGGAAAACCTGTCCGGCATCAAGGTCACCCAGATCTTCAACCAGGAGGAGCGTAAGCGGGAGGAGTTCTTCGCCAAGAGCGAAAGCCTGAAAAAAGCCAAGCAGAACCAGATTTTCGTGTTCAGCATTTTCCGGCCCATGGTGTATATGCTGTACATCTCCTCCGTGCTGTGCCTGCTGTATCTGGGCGGCAAGGGCTACATCCAGGACACCGCCTTCCTGGGCCAGGTGGTGACCAGCGAGACCATTGTGGCCTTTTACCTCTACATTGAGAAGTTCTTCAACCCCATCCAGACCCTGGCGGAGCAGTTCAACCAGCTCCAGTCCGCCCTGGCCTCGGCGGAGAAGATTTTCACCGTGTTCGACCTGGAGCCGGAAGTGGTGGACGGCCCGGACGCTGTGGAGCTGGACCACATCCGGGGGGAGATCGAGTTCCGGGACGTGTGGTTTGCCTACGAGCCCGGGGAATGGGTGCTCAAGGGGGTGTCCTTCCACGTGGAGGCCCGCCAGACCGCCGCCTTTGTGGGGGCCACCGGTTCGGGCAAGACCACCATTTTGTCCCTCATCTGCCGGAACTACGACATTCAGAAGGGCCAGATCCTCATCGACGGCCGGGACATCCGCACCATCAAGATCGCCTCCCTGCGGCGGCGGTTCGGCCAGATGCTCCAGGACGTGTTCCTGTTCTCCGGCACCATCCGCAGCAACATCGTCCTCCGGGAGGAGGGCTTCACCGACCAGGAGATCTGGGAGGCCTGCAAGTATGTCAACGCCGACTCCTTCATCGGCCGACTGGACCGGGGATTGGACGAGGAGGTGCGGGAGCGGGGGGCCAACTTCTCCGCCGGACAGCGGCAGCTGCTGAGCTTTGTGCGCACCATCCTGCACAAGCCCGCCGTCATGATCCTGGACGAGGCCACCGCCAACATCGACACCGAGACCGAACTGCTGATCCAGGACTCCCTGGAGAAAATGAGAAACATCGGCACCATGCTCATCGTGGCCCACCGGCTGTCCACCATCCAGCACGCCGACCGGATCATCGTGCTGTCCCACGGGGAGATCGTGGAACAGGGCACCCATCAGGAGCTGCTGGCGAAAAAAGGCCGGTATTTTCAGCTCTACACCCTGCAATTCAACAAGGAGAAGCTGCTGGGGGCATAGAAGCGCGGAGAAGCGGACAGTGAGGAAGCTTGGAACACAGTGAAAGCGACCGAATGTCCTGGCCGCTTCGCAGCGTGACAACAGCGCAGAGGGAGGGGCTAAAACCCCTCCCCTGCTTTTTTCCCTTGACAAATCTGTTTGCCCATGGTACTATATTTTTAACAGTAGATGAAAATATAATAGCGAGAGGAGAATGGTCCGTGAAAAAGGATTACATGGCCCGGCTGGAGGGCTGGGCCCGGTGGATGCTCCCGCCCCAGGAGGCGGAGGACGTGATCGCCGACTACCGGGACATCGTGGCGGACGACGAGCTGCGCCGGGGCCTGGGCAAGCCCCGGGAGGTCATCGCCCCCCTCGCCGCGAAAAAAGCCTACCGCGTGTGGCTGGCGGTGTTCGCCGTCATGGCGGCGTGCATCCTGATTCCGGCGGACAGTCCCCTGCCTTTGGGGCTTTACCCTGTATGGTATACGTTGTTCTCCCCCGACGGGTTTATCATTCCCGGCGTCCCCATGTTTCTCTGGTTTATGATAACGGGGCTTGCGCTGTCCCTGATTTGGTTCCGGCCCCGGCGGGGGGAGGGAAAAGCGCCCCTGCCCCGCTCGATTCTCATTGTGCTGGCCGCGCTGCTGGCGGTCATGGGGCTGATATGGTGGACCTTCTGGCAGATCACCCTGTACCCTGACGGCGCGCTGGCAAACCCGGTTTTTCTCCTTCCGTATGGGTTTTGGTGGCCCCTGGCCGACATTTACGTCGGCGGAAACCTCCTCTCGTTCCTGCTGGAATGGAGCGCGGTTCCCCTTGCCGCCGTGGGGATGACAGGGCTGGTAAAGGCCCGCGTCCGGGACCGCCGCTGGCGGGCGGTGTATTTCCTCAGCCTTTCGGTCATGATGCTGGCTTTAGCCGTGCTGGCCCTGCTGACCAGCATGGCTGTCTCCCCAGAGCCCCTCGACACCTGGCGGCTGTGCATTGAGATCACAGTCCTCGGCCTGATCGGCACGGGGGTGTCCCTATGCTGAAGAAGGACCTGATCGAGCTGTGCCTGCTCCACCTGCTGGCTCAGGGGGACCAGTACGGCTACGATCTGCTCCGGCGGCTCCACGACGCCTTTCCCGGCACCCAGGAGAGCGCCGTCTACGCTCTCCTCCGGGGGCTGTGCCGGGAGGGCTGCTCGGAGCAGTATATGGGTCAGGCCTCCGGCGGCCCCGCCCGGAAATACTACCACATCACCGACGGCGGGCTGGCCCGGTACGGCGGGTTGCTGAAGCAGTGGCGGGCGCTGGCGGAGGCGCTGGCGGAGCTGGGCATCGCGTAAAACAGGAGCGCGGGGGATTCCCCGCGCTCCTGTTTTGACGTGTTCGGCTTCACGCCCCATCCGCCCCCAGACGCTCGTTCCGCTCCCGCTCCGCCTGACTGAGGCGGTGGTAGCTGGGGGCCATGGCGGCGGCGGACACCAGCTTCCCCGCCCGGGCCATGCCCAGGGCGCACCGGGCCACCCCCCATGCGGTCTGGTAGCGCAGGTGGGGCGGCATGAGGACCCAGGGCAGGCCCTGCTCCTCCAGCGCCCGCTGGACCAGATGGGCTCCGTCCCCCACCAGAATCTGGGGCCTGCCCGACGCCCGGACCTCCCCGGCCAGCTGGTCCAGGCCCAGGGCCCGGTCCCCGGTGAGCCGGGTCAGTTCCCCGTTTTCCGCCCGGAACCGGGCGCAGTACACCTGGTTTCTGCGGGCGTCCATGGCGGCGCAGATCTCGCCCCCCATGTGGGCGCACTGCCAGGCCATGGACTCCAGGGTGGAGCAGGGGGCGCAGGGCTTGTCCTCCGGCCAGGCCAGCCCCTTGGCGGCGGCCACCCCGATGCGCACCCCGGTGAACGACCCCGGCCCCGCCGCCACCGCCACCACGTCCATCTGACCCAGGGTGAGGCCGGCGTTTTTCAGCAGGTCCGCCGCCATGGGCATCAGGGTGGCGGAGTGGGTCAGGCCGCTGTGCTGAAAGGACTGGGCCAGCAGCGTCTCGTCCTCGGCGACGGCCACGGAGGCCGTCACCGCCGAGCTCTCCAGCGCGATGATCTTCACAGCTCCACCCCCTCAATGATGATGACGCGGTCGTCGTCCCCGGCGCCCCGGCGGATGGACACCCGCACCGCGTCCGGCTCGATGGCCTCCGCCACGTTTTCACTCCACTCCACGGCGCACACGCCCCCCCGGGCCAGGTAGTCCTCCCAGCCGATGTGGAACAGCTCGTCGGCGCTGCCCAGCCGGTACATATCGAAGTGGAACAGGGGCAGGCGCCCCCCCTCGTACTCGTTGACGATGGTGAAGGTGGGGCTGGTCACCCGCTCCTCCACTCCCAGTGAGCGGGCCATGCCGGACACGAAGGCGGTCTTGCCCGCCCCCAGGTCCCCGGTGAAGGCCACCACCCGGCCTTTGGTCAGGGCGCTTGCCAGCCGCCCGCCCAGGGCCTCGGTCTCCTCCCGGCTGTGGGTAACAAATTCCATCTGCGGACACTTCCCAACATAATAAGGTTAAGATTTCAAAAACTCTTGCGAAACAGTATAGCATATTCCGGAGGATTGTGCTATACTAATTTGCAACTGTTTTCCGTGTCTCCCGCCACTTCGGGGGCGGGAGACACAAGACCGAACGGCGCGATATGAATTTGCGGTTTTTCCGGAAGGGGGGGCGCGGCTTGCAGCCGACGCGCACACTGCGGGAATTTTTCAAAAAGGGAGACGTGGTCCTGCTGCTGCTGTGCATTCTGGCCAGCCTCATGGGGCTGGTGCTCATCTACAGCGCCACCCAGTATGATCCCAAGCTCCACGGCTACGCCATCAAGCAGGCCCAGTTTATCTGTATGGGCGTTGTGGCCTACGTCTGGGTCACCTTTATCGACATTGAGTACCTGATGGAAAAGTGGTGGTGGGTGTTCCTGCTGCTGGGGCTGTTTGTCATCGCCCTCATCTACCCCTTCGGCTACGACAGCGGCACCGGCAACAAGAGCTGGGTGTTTCTGCCCATCCCCCACTTTCCCGGCTTCCAGCCCGGGGAGATCGCCAAGCTGGCCTTTATCGTGGTGCTGGCCTGGATGATCAACAAGGAGCGGCCCCGGGGGCTGGGCCGGTTCTCCGCCCTGGTCAAATATGTGGTTCTCACGGGGGTGTTCGCCGGATCGCTGGCGGTGCTGTCCAGCGACTGGGGCATGGTCATTGTCTACCTGTTCATTTTCATCATCATGGCCTGGGTGGCCGGGGG
>ERZ808040.1350-NODE-1350-length-16726-cov-3.419425_pt1 | contig 16726 bp, 14 predicted proteins | sample MGYA00380191_ERZ808040 | MGnify/ENA primary metagenome ERZ808040 (study PRJEB31490, sample SAMN06133395) | mouse gut metagenome | isolation source: J6 | host: mice | place: China: Chengdu | collected 2015-05 ... | reverse complement strand
GCCTGCGGCCCTGGAGCCCGCCCAGCTTGGCCTTTACATCGGTGGACCGGCGCCCCATGGCCAGGGGGATGTCCAGCCCGCCGGCGAAGGCGATAAAGGCCCGGCAGCCGGTTTTGGGGGCGGTGAAGCCCAGGACCTGCCCAGCCCGGACGGCCAGCGCCCTGTAGCCGGGGATAGGCTGGCCGTCCAGGGTGGGGCCCAGGTCGCCGCCGGTGATGGCGATCACGCAGGCCCGGTCAAAGCGGAGCTTTGGCCCTATCATGGTACACTCCAGCACCGCCTCCCCCGGGCCATTGCCCGCCAGGATGTTGGCCAGGGCGGCGGACCGGGGGTCCATCACCCCGGACACGGACACCCCGAACTGCTGATAGCCCACCCGGCCCATGTCCTGCACGGTGGTGAGCAGGCCGGGGCTCAGCACGGTGATGCTCATGCCCCCACCTCTCCTCTGGGGTGGGCGGAGCAGGCATAGCCGCTGCCCAGGGCGGAAATGCGGTCAAATTCCGCCCGGTCGATGGGGTAAAACCGGATATACTGGCCCGCCTGGGGGAGGATGGGCGGCTCCCGCTCCGGGTCGTACATCCGCACGGGGGTGCGTCCGATAAGCTGCCAGCCCCCCGGGGAGTCGATGGGGTACACGCCGGTCTGGGAGCCGGCGATGCCCACCGAGCCGGCGGGAATCTTCACCCTGGGCGTCTCCAGGCGGGGGGCGGCGATCTCTCCGCTCATCCCGCCCAGGTAGGCGAAGCCGGGGGTGAAGCCCAGCATGTAGATGAGGTAGTCGGCGGAGGTGTGGATGCCCACCACTTCCTCCGGGGTTTTGCCGGCGTGCCGGGCCACAAACTCCAGGTCTGGGCCCATCTCCCCGCCGTATAGGACGGGGATCTCCAGCACCTGGCTGGGGGGGATGGCAATCTGGTCCAGCCGGCCCAGCAGCCCGCGCAGCCGCTCCGCCAGGGGGGCGTACCGGATGGCTTCCGGGTCGTAGTGGACCATGAGGGAGCGGTAGGTGGGCACCGCCTCCACGATGCCGGGGATGCCGCTGTCCCCCAGGGCGATCTGGAAGGCGCGGATTTTAGCGTTGATAGACTCGCTGATCTCGTCTCCAAACTCCACGCTGAGGGAGGTATCCCCCGTCAGCAGAAATCTGACCCCGTCCATAGGCGCCCTCCCCTCATACGATCTGGGAGATGGGGGCCACGGCGACCCCCTCCCCCTCCAGCCGGGCCCGGATGGCCTGGACGAACTCCACCGCCGAGGGGTTGTCCCCGTGGACGCAGATGGAGTGGGCGTCGATGGGCACCTCCTCGCCGGTGATGGCGGTGGCCGTGCCCCGGGTAACCATGCGCAGGGTGCGGGAGATGGCTTCCTCCCGGTCGTGGATCACCGCGCCGGGCTGGCTTCGGGGGACCAGGGAGCCGTCGGCCTGATAGGCCCGGTCGGCGAAGACCTCGCTGGCCACCCGCAGCCCCGCCTGGCGGCCGGCTTCCAGCAGTTTGCTCCCAGCCAGCCCCAGAAGGATTGCCTTTGGAGCAGCGGCGGCCACCCCCTGGGCGATGGCCAGGGCCAGGTCAAAGTCCTTGGCCGCCATGTTGTACAGCGCCCCGTGGGGCTTGACGTGCTGGAGCTCCACCCCCTGGGCGGCGGTAAAGGCCAGCAGGGCCCCCACCTGGTACTGGACATAGGCCTTGATTTCCTTGGGGGAGCAGGCCATGTTCCGCCGGCCGAAGCCCATCACATCGGGAAAGCCCGGGTGGGCGCCCACCGCCACCCCGGCGGCCTTGCAGGCGGCCACCGTCTTCTCCATCACCAGGGGGTCCCCGGCGTGGAAGCCGCAGGCCACGTTGGCGGAGGAGACATGGGCGATCACCGCATCGTCCATTCCGATGACATAGGCGCCGTAGCTCTCCCCCAGGTCGCTGTTGAGATCTACTTTGTACATGGAAAACACCTCCCGGTCAAAAATATACGGATTATTTAGAAGGAAATTGTGGTGCGAATTGTCCGTTTATAAAAATAGGGATATCTTTACCACACTGGGTAATCCCGGTAATGGACAGATCGGTGGTTCCAATCATGAAGTCCAGATGGATGGAGGAGTAATTGACCCCACATGTGGACAGTTCTTCCTGCGACATAGCATTTCCGTTTTCCAGGCTGGACACAATACCCTGTCCCAGAGCAAAGTGGCAGGAGGCATTCTCGTCATAAAGAGGATTGAAAAAGGGCATTCCGATTCTTCGAATCGGAGCGTCATTTGGAACAAGTGCAATTTCGCCCAAACGGGAAGCACCTTCGTCCACAGACAGCAGTGACAACAGTTTATCCTCCCCTTCTTTCGCCGACGCCATTGCCACCACTCCGTCCTCAAACCGGAACTGAAAATCCCGGATCAGGCAGCCCTGATAGACCAAGGGAATGGAACCGGCCAATGTGCCATTGGCGCTGTTTTTATGAGGCACAGTATAGATTTCCTCGGAGGGAAGATTGCAGACATAGGGATGTCCGGAGCGGGTACGAGTGGAGCTGGTTTCCCAGATGTGGCCAGAGGGCAGTGAGATCGTAAGGTCTGTTCCGATGCTGTTTTTATAGTGCAGGGTCTGAAGATTCAGGGAATTTAAATAATCTGCCCTCCGTTGAAGCGTCTGAAAATAGTCCCGCCAAATTTTTACGGAATCATGGATTCCATCAATACGAAGAGCCCGGAATACGATTTCCCATAGCGCATTGAGGGCGTCTGTGTCAGCATAGTCTGGAAAGACAGTCTTGGCCCAGGAGAGCACCACTGGAGAGGCGGTACATCGGGGTGCCTCCTGACTGTACATGCGGGTCAGGCTGTCTTGAAGAGCTGCCATTTTACTTTTTTGAAACCTTGCGATCCGATCTGGCAAGACTCCGTCCATACCGTGAGGATCGTTCACATAAAATTCCAATCTGGCTGTGCCATCCGCCGTGCTGGCCTGTGTCAACAAGCGTGTCCATTCCGGAAAAGAATTAAAAACATCATCGTCTGCATACAGGAATTTTTGGCGCTTTATATCATTGTCATCCCAATCCACAATAACTTCCCGGCATCCGGCATTATATGCGGATTTAGCACACAGACGAACTAAATCTGCACATTCAATTGGGGCGCTAATAACCAATGTCTGGTCCTTTTGAAGATTGATCCCTACTTGAACCAATAAATCAGCATATTGTTGGAGCTTTTTTTGAAACATTGAATCCCTCCTTTTTCTCTTGATCCTCACAAGGATTCTCGGTATTCATCCAGTGTACGCACAGGACGTGTTAAAATCTTGGCAATTTCCTCCAAACTACACAGAATGGCCCGGGTGCTGTCTTCGGCGGAGAGCATGTTTTCCATGGAACCGTCGGCAAACATAGGGATATGGATAAAGCCAGCAGTAGTACCTGGATATTTTGTAGCCGCTAAGTGGAGAGATGAATAGAGAACACAGTTGCACTGGTTCTGGCCGGCACTAAAGCTATAGCGAACCGGAATCTTTTCCTCTTTGAGCCGACGATGGATTGCCTCATAGGGAAAAGTGCTGAAATAGGCTGTCGGTCCATTGGGAAAAATGGGATGTTCCCGCATATCAACCTCCATATCGCCGCTAGGACCGCAGGCCATATTCACACCCAGGCGCTCAATAAGAATCGGGGGCCACGGATAACCCATCCCGGTACCCAGAACCACATTGGGGTGGAGCTCATTCATTGCTTGATCCAACTCGTAGACGCAGTCAAACCACGATACGGGTAGAGTGCGCTTTTCAATTTGGCACCCACCTATTTCATCGGGGATTAGCTTAGAAACGTCTTGGGATGCATTGTAAGAATTGTTTAGGAAAGGGTAAAAACTAATCAGTAAAATAGTCGGCTGTTTCATAAAGTAAAACTCCTTTTACCATATTACAAGGTTTGGGGCCGTGCCCTGGGCACGGCCCCAGTGGGGGACGGAGAGGAAGAGAGGTTTTCTACATTAGGATTGCTTTGCAGCCTCGCGGGCATCAATTTCTGCCTGCATCTGGGGAAGCATCTTTTCATACTTCCGGATGATCAAAGCGGATACCATTCCTAAAACCAAGCCACAGCAGGGAATAATCGAATTTTCCAGCTGGAACAGGCGCAGTACGTCGCTGCTTTGAGCAGCGGCCTGGGGAACGTAATTGGTCAGACCCAAGAGAAATGCGGCGATGGGACCGCCAGCAGCAATGCCGATTTTGGCGGCAGTGGTAAAGCCAGACATTAGAATGGCGTCATTGTCTACTCCGGTCTTCCATTTGCCGTAAACCCGAGAGTCGAACATGCACAGGACAATCGTACCACCAATCAGACCGCCGCCGAAGCTGGAGATCCCCCAGCACGCCACCATGGCGGGATAGTAGGCGTCGGCAAGGATGAAGCGCATCAGATACCCAAACGCTGACAGCGTGCAGCCCAGAGCCGCAGTACCGGAGTTACCCAAGCGTTTGATGAAAAATGTGAGGAAGAAAACACCAATCAGAGAGCATGGGGTAGTAACACTGGAATAGAAGGAGACGATGTCCACATTCCCCAAGTTGTACATATAGTACTGAACCATAGAGGACTGCATGATGGATTCGCCAGCGGTATAAGCAACATATAGCAGCACACATAGCAGCCAAACTTTGTTTTGTACAATGGCTCGGATGGTTTCGGAGATAGGTGTTTTCTCCTTTTTGGGAGCGTCAACACCCGAACTGGTATTTTGACTATCCAGGTGTTCCAGCGGCTCATAGCCCTTTGTAACAACATAGGCGGTGAGGAACATGATTGAGTACAGGACACCATAGGTCAGGGATACGAAGGACAGGCCCAGCTTGATATTATTGGCCGCCAGCAGATTGGCCAGAGGCATGGAGAATGTCATGGCCACATAAGAGCCCAGAACTGAGAAAACGGTGTTGATCTGGTTCATCTTGCTGCGCTCCAGCTTGTTGCTGGTGATCCGGCCCATTAAGGCATTGGCAGGAATATTGTTGGCAGTTGTGGCCATAGAACTGAGGATATAAAATACAGCAAACCATGCCACCTGGAGCGCGGGGGCGGTGTCCGGGACAACAAAGACGAGCGCAGCCAGCATACCGCCAGGAACAGAGAAATATTTCAGCCAGAACCGGCATTTTCCCTCTTTGGACTCGGTACGGTCAATCATGGCCCCCAGCATAGGGTCGTTAATAATATCCCACACTTTGTTGATAATCATGACCAAGCTGATGATCTTACCATCTATAGCCAGCACATCTGTCCAGTAGTAGACCAGATACAGCGTCATAAATGCGCTTTGTATCATCCGGGCAAACCCATTTGAGGCAAAACAAATCTTAACCCACAGGGGTATTTTAACATCTTGAACTTTTGTTAAAACTTGACCGTTCATTTCGACTCTCCTTTATTATTGGTTGTGTTCTACTATGATTTTGCGGAAACAATACGTCCTTCACATCACTCCCAATATTTAATGCAGAACTGAATCAGGGCTTGGAACGAACCTCAGCCTGTTGAAGAAATGCTTTGTAGCAACGCACCGCTTCATACAGATCCGCCTTGCTGATGATCTCACCGGGAGAATGCATGCTGAGCACCGGTACACCGCAGTCCATCACCTGCATCCCATACTGGGCAAACAGCGAAGCTATCGTACCGCCTCCGCCGGCATCCACATGCCCCAGTTCGCTCATCTGATAAGAAACTTCAGCATCATCCATAATTTTGCGTAGCTGAGCGATAAATTCAGGGTTCGCGTCATTGGTAGATACCTTGCCGCGTGAGCCTAAGTACTTACTGAAATTGATCCCTTTTCCTAAAAAGGCGCTGGTGCGTTTTTCGCAGACCGAAGGATAGATAGGATCAAAGGCTGCTGTTACATCGGAGCTGAGCATGGCACTCATTTGCAGACAGCGGCGCAGCTTCAGTTCAGAGAAGCCCTCGGCCGCCTCCAACAGTTCAGCCAACGCATTTTTAAAGAAGTCAGACTGTGCACTGGTGGCTCCGGTACTGGCAATCTCCTCTTTATCAACCAGGAAGCAGCAAAGTGTGCGCTGGGAGGGCTTAGCATTCAACAGAGCATACAGAGAGGAGTAGGCACAAACTCGGTCATCATGCCCATAAGCCATAATCATGCTCCGGTCCAGTCCAGCCTCTCTGGCCTGCCCCGCAGGAACCAACTCCAACTCTGCGGACAGGAAATCATCCTCTTCAACGCTGTACCGCTCCTTCACAATGCGAAGAATATTCGCCTTGACAGCTTTCTCTTTTTCGTCTTTCAACGGGATACTGCCCACCAGCGCATCCAAGGCCTCGCCAGCAATCACCTTGTCCGCTTTCTTTTCCAGTTGCTCACCAGCCAAGTGTGGCAAAAGGTCGGTCACACACAGAACCGGATCAGCAGGATCCTCACCAACAGTGACAGAAACTGCGGTACCGTCCTTTCGTACAACAACACCGTGAATCGCCAGTGGGAGGGTCACCCACTGATATTTTTTGATTCCCCCATAATAGTGCAGATCCCAATAGGCCAATCCCTCATCCTCATAGAAGGGTTTTTGCTTGACATCCAGTCTGGGAGAGTCCACATGCGCGCCCAAGATGTTGATTCCCTGAGTTACAGGAGCCTGTCCCAGATGGAAAAAGGCCGCAATCTTCCCCATAGCGGTGATATAGACCTTATCACCGGGCTTGACTGTGCCGTCCAGGCGCCGATAGCCCGCCTCCTGGGCCAAACGGATCGACTCACTGATACACTCCCGTTCCGTCTTCGCCGCATCGAGAAAGACACGGTAGGAAGTGCTGATTTGTTCCAGCTCCTCCAACTGCGCAGGCTCATAGTTAATCCATGTTTCAGTTTTCATAAGTTGCCTCCTACGTCTTATTGATATTATTTCAAATGGATATAACGTATAAAAGATGCTGTCTTATAGAAGCTCCAGAGATGCTGGGTGGTTTTGAAAATACTGATCTATGTCATCAGCAATATCGTCTGGAACCTTTCGAGATACCGGAAAGACAGCGGAATTTACCAGCCGTTCGGTAAACCTGAGGATAAAATGAATGCTGTTTTCCAGTGCCTGTTGGGATTGAAATTCTATACAATCGTAGCGTGTGTGCATAAATTCACTGCCACTCAAGCCTGCCCGGCAAAATGACACGGCGGGAATCCCCACATTGACAAAAGAAGCGCAGTCGCCGGAGGTAATCTCATAGCGGGGTTCAATAGGAAATCCTAGCTCCTTTGAAAGGTACTCCGTAAACACCATCAGGTCTTTGTCAGCGGAAATGCAAAGCATATCCCGGCCAAATACAATCCCGCCTAAGTCTACATTGATCATAAAACGTATTTTGGGGCGCTCTTCAATATGGGTCTTTAAATATTCTTGACTGCCCAGAAGCCCTAGTTCCTCGGCGCCAAACCAAAGGAAGCGCAAAGTCCTTTCCGGCGGGTGGTTAAGGAAATATTCCAGCAATTGAAGAAGCGTGACACATCCGGCGCCATTGTCATACACTCCGCTACTAAATTGTACACAGTCATAATGTGCACCCAAGGCAATAACCTCATCCGGTTTGGTTTGTCCCGGGATTTCCGCAATCACGTTGTGAGAGCTACAGACAACCTCCTGACAAACGACTGTCAGCTTCACTTTAGACGCTCCTTGCCTCACCAATTCCATACCATCACGCATTCGAATATTCAGCCCGGGAAGGAGCCCGTATTTTCTCATGGCTTGGGAAAGATACGGTGTTTCCAGGTCACTGTCTGAGGAATCTGTCAAGCTCCCGGACATGGTTAAAAATGCGGATACGCCCGCTTTCAGCAACAGCTGGTAGCCATCTAATGTTAAACGGCCACAGAGCAAAACAACTTTCCCTTTGGCGCTAGCCAGAGAGATTTCAGAGGGTTCTCCGACACACATGAAGTCACTGACCAGTCCCTCGTCTGACGTGTTGGATGAAAAACGATAGCAGGTGACAGAGTAGGAACGCTGATAGGGTTCCAAAACAGTAAACTCCGCCGTACAAGGCACACTATTTTGAATAAAGAATGCTTCCAGTGAACTGATGGCACCTAAGCTGTCAATTTCTCGCTGGATCAATTCTGCGGCCTGTCGTTCCTGTTGAGAACCAGCTACCCGCTCAAACGTAAATCTTTTTAGTTTGATAAACGCGCCTGACTTGAGCATGGCCACTTCTGTTCTCTTCCTTTTTTGGAATAATTTTTTGATGAATACATCAACAAATGTTATTATAGCAAGAATTTAAATAAAAAGCAACCGTTAATTTTAAAAGAAAAAAAGTTTTACGGATTTGCCTAAAAAGTTTATTCTTTTTTGTATAAAGAGATAAACAAAGCCAAGAATGCAAAAATATTCAACAAAAATCCAGACGTATTTTATACTAAAAGTAGAAAAGAAAAATCTTTCTTTTTTCCTCTTGCCTACGGAATTCTGGTCTGCTATAATTTAAACGTCTCTATTAATATATACATTAATAAATTTTTTACGGGCGGCGATGTGTATGTGTCAGGGACATACAAATATTCGCGGTCGAATTGAGGAATATTTCAACTCGTAGCAAGCTGAACTGATCCGTGGAGTATGTCGCCTGATTTAGATTCAGAGTGTTCACAGCACGGCTGAGCTAAATGCCCCTTTTGGTCCAGAACCCGGGGCTCGAAATAGCTCGGAATTGTATGCATGGGGTGGATAAATTTATTACAGTTGATTATTTGCTGGTGAGTGCCAAAATATTTACTCAGGTGATTATTGATCTCCGTCCCTAAATGACATGTACTGGAGGAAAGACTATTATGTATGATCTATTGTTGTATAACGGGCTTATTTTTGATGGAAGCGGCGCTCTTCCCTATCATGGGGATATCGGTGTGAAGGATGGCATCATAGTTGCAATCGGCGATTTGAAAGATGCTCAGGCCAAATGTCGCATTGATGTAGCCGGACGCTCCGTGACACCGGGGTTTTTCGACATGCACTCTCATGCGGATTTGAGTATTGTGCAGTATCCCGACGCGGAAAGCCTTTTGGGGCAAGGTGTGACGACCGCCTTCTGTGGACAGTGCGGGATGGGAATGGCTCCTGTCGGTGCATTTTGGAAGAGTCAGGGCGACGATCTGTTCGCTTTTGAGGAGTTCATGCCCTTTGGGTCAATCAGTAGCTTCCCGGGTATGACTCCCTTCTGTCAAACAGAACAGCTAAAACCAGCCTATGAAAAATACTTCGGTGTGAAATTGGACTGGGTATCTTTTGGAGACTATTTACACAAGCTGAAAACTATGGGTGTGGGTGTCAATCTGGCAGTTGAGGTGGGATTGCAGCAGATCCGTCAGCAGGTGCTGGGTAAGGACAGTGCCCGTCCTGCCACCGCGGAGGAGACCCAGCGCATGGCAGAACTTGTAGACGCATCCTTGGACGAAGGGGCCTTCGGCCTGTCTATCGGTTACGACTATACCCCCGACTTGAGCGCCAGTGAGGAGGAACTCATCTTCCTAGCCCAGCGGGTGAGGGATAAAGACGGAATCCTAGCCGCCCACACCCGCAACGGCAAACAGGGCACACCAAACTGGCAACACATTGATGGCATCCGAGAGTTCCTGGAGCTTGGCCGCAAAACCGGAGTACATGTCCATATCAGTCATATCCAGCTTGGCTTTAAGGTAATCCCTGCAGATCAGAAGCTGGTGGATGAGATCGCATACCGTACACTGGAGGTAATTGAGGAGTACCGTGCTCAGGGAGTTCATGTGACATGGGATGTTCTGCATCCCGAGGCGGCTTCCTTCTACTATTACCCTCAGCTCAGCAGTCCATTGATCTATTACATTCTGGAGTGTGGCGGAAAGACAGCCTTCCGCACCCAGTTGGAAGACTCAGCCTACCGCAGGCAGTTGGCGGAAAAAATTCGTAAGAATGAACACATTGTATTCCCCAGGGTGAACCTGGATGTTCCGGTCACTGCCTGTAAAAATTCCCGCTATATTGGCAAGACCATCAATGAGCTGGCCCGACAGACAGGTATTACCGGGGAAGAGATGATGCTAAGCATCTTATTAGAGGATATAGATACATGTATTCGCCCGGTTCGTCCCTGGGAACAGGTCAAGGGGAGCGAGATATATTGGCGGCATGAAGACGCAACGATTGGTACTGACAACTGTGCCTTTAACTACAACTATGAGGGGCGTCTGCCGGAACTGCCTGCTTATCGCAGCACTCCGGAGGCATATGGCGGAATTGTCCACTTCCTGGAGCGGAGCCGGGATATCCCATTCGAGCAGACTGTGCGGAAGCTGACTGGAAACGCCGCCGGGATATTGGGGCTGACAGACCGAGGCTATATCAGAGTCGGGATGAAGGCCGACATTGTTGTGCTGAAGCAGGAGGAACTGCGGAGCAATATGAATGTAATAGATCCAAGGCAGCAGCCCTCTGGCTTGGACTATGTTATTGTCAATGGGGTGGTCTCCGTGAATCATGGAGTCCATACCCATGTAAGAAGTGGACAAATCCTGTCCCGGCGCTGATAGTTTGAGAGGGATAGCTATGAAGTTACAAAGTGTAGCAAGAGAATGGGGTATGATTACCTTGGGAACCGCAATTATTGCGGTAGCCGTATTTTTCTTTATGCAGCCATGCCACCTCGCGATGGGCAGTGTGGCAGGCCTTGCTATTGTATTGAACAATTTGGTTCCGTTCAAGGTTTCCACCATCGCGATGATAATCAATGTTGGACTTCTGATTTTGGGTTTTCTTTTAGTTGGCAAGGAATTCGGCGGGAAAACGGTTTACACTTCTATCCTTCTCCCCGCCATGTTGGGATTACTGGAGACTCTATTTCCAAATAATGCTTCTCTCAGTGGGGATTCCTTCATTGACATGATCTGTTACCTGTTTGTAGTAAGCCTGGGGCAGTCCATTTTGTTCAATCAAAACGCATCCTCAGGCGGATTAGACATTGTTGGCAAGCTGATGAACAAATTTTTCCGGCTGGAAATTGGTAAGTCGATTTCTATAGCGGGGATGTGTGTAGCGTTGTCCTCCGCCTTGGTGTATGACAAAAAAACACTTGTGCTCAGCGTTCTGGGAACATATTTAAATGGAATTGTGTTGGACTATTTTATCTTTGGTTCCAACATCAAACGGAGAATCTGCATTATCTCGCAGAAACAGGAGGCAATACTGTCCTACATTGTCAACGAACTCCACAGTGGAGCAACACTTTACGATGCTCAAGGCGCACATTCAAATCGCATGCAGAAAGAAATCATTGTGATCGTGAACAAGCACGAATACCGTCCATTGATGAATTATATCACTCAAACAGATCCTAAGGCTTTTGTTACAGTATACAATGTGAATGAAGTGATTTACCAGCCAAAGCGGAGAGAATGTACGACTGCCGCCAGCGAATAAAAGGGACTTGCAGATTGTCGGAAAACCCTCTATAATGAACGTATTGATGTATCGAGACGCACCATACGGAGACAGGAGGATATGGTTATGGCCGATCTGACAGAACAAATTTACCAGCGGTTTAAACAAGATATAATGGATGACAAGTTCCCCTTGGACGAAATGATTATTGAGCAGGATTTGGTCGAGCGTTATGGAGCCAGCCGAACTCCGATTCAAAATGCTGCTATGCGTTTGGTTTATGAGGGATATTTGAAGAAATATCCCAAAAAGGGCTATACCATCCGTTGTAACAACGAGAAGGAAATCAAGGATATGGGCGAATGCCGGTATCTAATTGAGAGTGGCATTGTGGATATCATTGTGGCGACGGCTTCCGATGAGGAGATTCGCGGCCTTCTACGCTATATGGAGAACTGGGATGAGTTTCAGGGCACCATGATTGAGCGCAGCCTGGTTTTCCACCTAAACATGGCCAAGCTGACGAAAAACCAGTATTTGTATAACATATTGGAGAATCTCTTGTTTATGATTATTCGTCCCTCCGCCTCCGCCCAGCGGCGTACATTGGAGGACTATTCTCAAAAGGCAGTCGACCCCAATTATAGTGACAATGACCACATCTCTATTGTGGCCGCATTGCTGGAGCGGGACGCTGAGAGGGCAAAAAAAATCCTGCGTCAGGATATCGGATGGGTTTCTCCTGATATGTTGGTTTGATACCGACTCTAGGGGCAAGAGAGGTTTTGTCGGTTATAGTGTATGCATTAATGAATGCAACTAAAAATTCTTATTGAGAGGTGCTTTTCGTGTGAAACTAAATCGAAATCAGAATCATCCACAGCAAAGGGAAATGGATCGAACAATCTGGCAGATCGCCCTGCCGTGCGTGATTGAAAATCTGCTGACCTTTGCCGCTACACTGGTAATTGCCGCTATGATTGGGCGTCTGACAGAGGACGAAATTACCGCACAGTCCATCGGGGCAAGGATCACCGGCCTACTTCAGGCTTTCTTCAAAGGAATCGGCGTCGGTGCCACCATTATCTTGGGCATTTGCTTTGGTGCAAAAAAGCTGGGGCGCTGTCGTAGGCTAGGAGAGCAGATGATGATGATCGTACTTCCGCTTAGCCTGTTGACAGTGGTTGTCGTGCTAATGTTCCCCATGAGCTTTTTAAAAATCTTCGCTGACAGCGAGAATCTGAGGCAGATGGCACTGCCTTATCTACAAATCGCTATCTGGTTGGTTCCAAGTGTAGCGGTCTCTCGCATCGTAACCGCAGCCTTCAATGCCCAAGGTGACACCAGAACACCGATGATAATTGCAGTAGCTATGAACGTTGTCAATGCCCTGCTGGGCTATGTGCTTATTTTTGGTCTGGGACCTATACCGGGGTACGGACTGCGGGGAGCAGCCTGGAGCTTATCCCTGTCCTATGCGGCAGGTATGCTAATGGGGTTGTTTGCCCTGTATGGCCCCAAAGGACTATACCGAAAGATGCAACGGGATGGAGCACTCTTTTCCTTTGAATTTCGTGAAATTAAAAATATTTTTTCCTCCGGTCTGCCCGCTTCTGTAGAAAATATGATGTGGTCCTTTGCTGCCATCATCATGACGCGAGTCCTGATTTCTTACGGAACAACTATTAATTCCGGATACCAATTGGCCAGCCAGGTGGAAGAATTTCTGGCAGCCCCCTGCTTTGGCTTCCAAATTGCCGCAACGACATTGGTTGCCCACTGTCTTGGGGGAGAGAAAAAGGAGTTGGCAGAACAATATCATCGACGGGTCAGCTTTTGGTGCGTGACGATGGCGGCCCCCATTGTACTTGTGCTGCTTCTGCTTCCCAATTTCGCTATGACACTGCTGACAGACAAGGAAAATGTCCAAAAGGTAGGGGCAATGTACCTGATGATCGCAGCCGCCGCTTTCTTGCCCCAGGCCTTGAATATGGTAGATTTCGGTGCTATCCGGGCATACGGATTCAAGGAGTTCCCTTTGGTTGCCACCATGATCGGTATGTGGTGCGTCCGAATCCCCATCGCTGCGATGTCTGCCTGGATCTGGCATGCAGATATATTCTTTGTCTTTATGGGTATCGCACTGGATCAATTTGTTCGCTATGGCCTAGCGCTGTTCTACCGCACAAAAAAGAAGGTATTTCCCATCATGGGGTTCCGACATAAAAGCACAGCGGTAAACTAATGTCATTATTTGAAAGGAGAACAAATATTATGGGATTCAATGAAAAAGTTCATGCCTACATCGCAGCCCGGTTCTATATCGCTTTGAAAGACCAGTTTGGTGACCGAGGCAAGGAGGCTTTTGTCCATGCAGTCCAGTATTATGGTCTCCAGCGTGGGCGAAGAATGGCTCAGCGAGCCATTCGAGATGGCAGGCCCCTGAATCATGCCACATTTATGGAGTACAATGAACTGCTACCCTCCCCTGATGTGGAGCCAGCTGACGGCGATCTGGAGAGCCTGTCTCCGGATTATGTGATTCATATCACTACCTGTCCCTGGCATGAGCAGTTCCAAGAGATGGACTGCCTGGAGGCTGGCGGGGTGTACTGTTCTTATATCGACGAAGCAGTTAGCCGGGGCTTTAATCCCGCCATTGTATTTAAAGCGGACAAAAACCTGAACACAGACGCCTACTGTGACCACCGCGTAGAGGGCACCTACTATGAGGCATTTCCGGACGCACCCCAGCGTAAAGATTATGCCCATGCGTTTGATTACCATTGCGGGCACCTGTACTGGACCTTCCGAGAATCGATAACCGCAATTTTCGGAATTCGGGGAGAGGAAATTGGCGAACAGGTTCTGCATGAACTTAAACAGGATTACGGTGAGGCTATGGCGGAACAGCTTATCAGTTACCGCTATGTCAATTTTAATGTGTGCAGATAATCCCATGCTTTACCGCCACTATAGATTTAAAGTGAGGAAATGATAATGGATACAAAATTAACTCATGTCTTACTGCCTTTTGAGGACTCCAGTGGTGGAAATGTCCAGATTGAAGATTTCCTAATTTCTCCTGGGGACAAACTCGCCCTGGCGGGATATCCAGAAGAGCGGTTGTACTTTGTGCAGGAAGGCCACGGGGCCCTAAGTGTATACGGCGAAATCGGCAAAGGAGATATGTATATCCTCCGACCTGATATTGCTCTCTATTTCACACCTGGTCTGCTCCATGAGATAGTCAACACCGGTAATGACCCTATCCGACTGATCCTGTTTCGTGTTACCGGCGGCCTGGTGCCTGCCGGTGCTATGGAAGGAGTTCAAAAATGGACTTCTATCGGTCAGTCTGCGGAGGTGGGCTGTGGATTCTGGTACACTGATATTTTTAACCTTCAAGAAAACGAGACCGCCAGAGAAGGGTTAGACCTTCAACTTTGGGGGATTGGGACACGCCGGGCACAAGAGCTGGAGTTTGCAGAGCTCTTAACCGAGGCACCCGGAGGTGCCATCCGTCTCCACGCCCACGGAAATACCCACGAACACTATTACATCATTCAAGGTCAAGGAACAATTTATATTGGGAACCAGGTTATTCCTGTAAAAGCCGGCTCTGTAGCTACTGTGCCGGTTAACGAAGTCCATCATCTGGAGAACACCGGAAGCACTCCTTTAATGTGGATTGATATCAACGTTAAAGCAGAATAAAATCCAATTTGAAATTATCCTCTTTCTTTTTTGGATACCCTTTAGCAAATACATACCCTTCATGTGTTTGCTGAAGGGTATCTGTATATGTGTTTGTCAAGAAAAAGTTAAGCAAAAGGGCTTGGAAGAGCAAAACACTCTCATTTCAAATCAAAAGACTTGCTGTCTGCAATGTGCAAACAGCAAGTCTTAATGATGTTCTATAAATGAGCAAATCTGAAAAATGGCAAAAAAGAAGGCATAGCCTCAAGTGTTATAATGGAAGCGCGACCAACCACAAAACACGAGAGGGAATGCCTTAACACCGAGAGAGCAGATACGCAAATTCTTTTTTGAGAAGCACTTGGAGTTTTTGACCAGCGTACCCCAGCAGCGGCTTCAAGAAATGATCCTGTCCAGTTGTATGAAGGGGCATAGTGGAAAAATGTCGGACTATGGCGAGTGCGGTCCAGCCCACCGAACAACCTACGGACATTTTCTGGCCAAGGGCAAGTGGGATGACAAGCGGCTGGAAGAAACGCAAAAACGCGAAAGCTTCCAGACGGTTTCGGAACTTTCCCGCCGGGATGGAACACCTCTTTTTATCAGCATCGACGACACAGTTCTGCCCAAAACAGTGCCATCATCAAAGGCGAAACGTCCAACACAGGGGGCCGGATGGCATTACTCCCATTTGGAGGGGAAGGTTGTCTATGGGCATCAGGTCCATGCTGCCCTCGTTGGGACCGGAGATGCTTCTCTGTGTTATTCCCTGAAACGCTGCTGCCCGGAAAACGGCACGAAAATCGACATGACCTTGGAGATTCTTCGCTCTCTTCCGAATCAAACGGGGGCCTATATCCTGATGGACAGCTGGTATACCAACCCCAGTGTTCTTGATGCCTGCCAGGAGAAGGGCTGCCATTTGATTGGCGCGATGAAAACCAACCGTATTCTGTTCCCGGAAGGAAAGCGTACCTCTGCCTCCGATCTGGCCGCCTCTCTCGACCCCGGCTGTTTTCACCCTGTAACGGTGAAAGGCCGGACCTACATGGTTTATCGCTACGAGGGGCCTCTGAACAAAATCGACCACGCAGTGGTTCTGCTCTCCTATCCGGCAGCTGCTATGGGCAGGAAATGTGCCCTCCGGGTATTTCTATGCTCCGATTCCACCCTGTCTGATGAGGCAATTCTGGAATACTATTCTCACCGCTGGACTATTGAGGTCTTGTTCCGCGCTCATAAACGCTATATGGGCTTAAAAAGTTTCATGGTTCGGGCTGCTAAAGCTCTTGATCGCCTGCTGCTTGTCCTAGCCCTTGCCCATTTCTTCTTTTCCTGCGGTCTTGGCCATATTGTGCCCTTCCACATCGGCCTTCACCGCTGCCGGACTGCTTTCGTCAATTCCTGTATTTGCTCATTTATAGTATAAATAAAAAAGGGACTTCCTCAATCCTTAAAGGCTATGACAGTAAAGCAGATTGTAAGCGACACATTGAAGAAATTAAATGCCCTGTCAGATGAAACGTGTGCGGAACTGACAGCCACCACCAAAAGACGGAAACTGACCGAGCGTGACCATTCCATAAAGACAAGATGAGCCAAAGCAAAGGAACAGG
>ERZ808040.1349-NODE-1349-length-16730-cov-66.840930_pt1 | contig 16730 bp, 11 predicted proteins | sample MGYA00380191_ERZ808040 | MGnify/ENA primary metagenome ERZ808040 (study PRJEB31490, sample SAMN06133395) | mouse gut metagenome | isolation source: J6 | host: mice | place: China: Chengdu | collected 2015-05 ... | reverse complement strand
GCTAAGAACATCCTCGCGGTCGGGCTTGACCGTCTAGCTGTAGGAATCCCCTCGGTTTAGCGAGGGGAGGAGGTCAAAAAATATGCGTTTGAAATCGGGCGTGATAGGCTGCAAGTAACATGAATAGAACAATATAGCGGCTAAAAATAGAATCGGGCACGCCAGTAATAGGCTGACAAATGTTAAACTAATACTATTTTAAGTGATTATTAAGTCATTAAACTATTAATTTATTAAACTTATCAAAATCAAAATATCCATTATCACCGTAAAACGTAAAATACTGGCCACCGCTTAAGTCCTCTAAAGGTATGTGAGGTCTGGTGTTTGTACTATGAGTTAGCCTATTTTAACCATTTAGTGCGTTTTGACATCGAGGAGTGACATGTCTGCATCATCAAAAACCAGTGTTATCTGGAAGATTTTACCCTGGTTATTATTGATTGCTGTGTTAGCAGCTTTTATCTGGGTTTATATTGAACAAAAAACCAGTCAGCAACCGGCTTGGGAGCCTCCTCGTAGTGAGACTACCTCCATTCCGCTGAATACGGATAGAGATTCTGATAAGCCTGAGCCTATTGTGTCATATCACAATGCGGTTGCGAAGGCATCACGCTCAGTCGTTAATATCTATACTACGCAGACCATTACCCAAAGCCCTTATATGAACGATCCTATCTTGCGTCGTTTTTATGAGTTTCATGGGCAAAATCCTCATGCTCAGCAAGAAACTAACTTGGGCTCCGGGGTTATCGTCTCAAAAGATGGCTATATTGTAACCAACGCTCATGTAATTGCAAAAGCCGATGAAATTGTTGTGGCATTAAACGATGGTCGAAAAGCAGTTGCTCAAGTAGTGGGCACCGATCCTGATAGTGATTTGGCGGTTATTAAAGTAGATATGACTGGGCTTGAGCCTTTGGCTTTTAGAGAAAATCCTATTGAAGTAGGGGATGTGGCACTAGCTATCGGTAACCCATTTGGTGTGGGGCAGACAGTGACTCAAGGTATCATTTCGGCTACTGGGCGTACAGGCTTAGGGGTGAATACTTTTGAAGACTTTATCCAGACCGATGCGGCCATTAACCCAGGTAACTCTGGCGGTGCTTTGGTAGATGCCCGTGGGGAGCTTGTGGGAATTAATACGCTTATCTTCTCACGTTCAGGTGGCTCTATGGGGATTGGCTTTGCTATCCCAACGGCGCTTGTCGAGCAAGTGATGAATGCCATTATTAAAGATGGAAAAGTAAGCCGTGGCTGGCTAGGTATCGAGGTGTTATCTCAGCTTCGTGATCCAGCACAAATTGATACAACCACAGGCGTGATTGTCCGTAATATCATTCCTGGTAGCCCAGCTGCTAAAAGTGGCTTGAAGGTGGGAGATGTTATCTTATCGATAGATGGGGTTGAGATGACCGACTCAAACCGTCTGATTCAGCATGTGGCACGCAAAATGCCTAACAGTGTGCTACAAGTGCAAGTGGTGCGTGGCTCTGAGAATATGAACATTGACATTACTTTGGCTGAGCGTCCTACGCAAACTGAGGTACAGATGCCTGCTGAAATGCCTACTGATCCAGAGTTACTGCTTGAGTCTCCTGAGATGAGCAATAATCCACTAAGCGATGAGCAACGCGCTCAGCTAAGAGAAGAGCTTATTGAATTATTTGAAAATGGGGCTCGACCCGATGTAGAGCCTTTACCTCAGTAGTTGAAAAGGTCGTCTTTTAACTGTAAATAACAAAGAAAAAGTCCGCGATATATCGCGGACTTTTTTTATTAATCAAATGACTTTTTTACAGTATCATAGCTTTAAGTTATTACAGTTCAAAGTCATCAAAGTCGCTGTCTGATAAATCAGAGTCAATCTGACCTACCAAATAAGAGCTGATTTCTGTCTCTTGTGGAGCCACTTGAACGTTGTCAGAAGATAGCCAAGTGTTAATCCATGGAATTGGGTTGCTCTTAGACTCTGGGAATAGTGCTGGCAGGCCAACGGCTTCCATACGTAAGTTAGTGATGTACTCGACGTACTGACATAAGATGTCTTTGTTCAAACCAATCATAGAGCCATCTTTAAACAGATATCCGGCCCATTCTTTTTCTTGTTCAGCCGCTTTGCGGAAGATATCAATGCTTTCTTCATAGCATTCTTCAGCAATCTCAGCCATTTCTGGATCATCTTTGCCTGAGGCTAAGATGTTAATCATGTGCTGAGTACTGGTTAAATGTAGCGCTTCATCACGGGCAATTAGTTTAATGATTTTGGCGTTACCTTCCATCAGCTTACGCTCTGCGAAGGCGAACGAGCAAGCGAATGATACATAGAAGCGAATGGCTTCAAGAACGTTAACTGCCATCAAGCATAGGTATAATTGTTTTTTTAGCTTTCTTAAGTCAACATACTTTTCTTCGCCATTGACCACATGCGTACCTGGGCCAAATAAGCTGTATAGCTGTGAGTGCTGATACAGATCGTCATAGAAGAAAGCAATGTCTGAGGCACGTTGTAGAATGTGCTCATTTTCCATAATGTCGTCAAATACGACAGCAGGGTCGTTAACGATGTTACGGATAATATGGGTATAGCTGCGAGAGTGAATGGTCTCAGAGAACGACCAAGTTTCAATCCATGTTTCAAGCTCAGGGATAGAAACTAGAGGCAGTAGTACCACGTTTGGGCTACGACCTTGAATGGAGTCTAGCAGAGTCTGATACTTTAGGTTACTGATAAAAATGTGCTGCTCATGGCTTGATAGGTTGCCATAGTCGATACGGTCTTTTGATACGTCAACCTCTTCTGGGCGCCAGAAAAATGACAATTGCTTTTCGATTAACTGCTCAAAGATAGGGTGCTTTTGTTGGTCATAACGTGCCACGTTAACCGGTTGACCAAAAAACATCGGCTCTTTAAGAGCATCGTTTTTGGTTTGGCTAAAAATTGAGTAAGTCATGATTCTACCTTTTATATTTATGAGAGATTTTAAGTTTTATGAGTCTTAACAGGCAGTTGCAATAAAGTCGAATAGATTACATCGCAAAGTAGGGTAACAAAACTTAATGGGTAATGGTGTTTTTATATCCGAAATAACCCCCTTAATTTAAGGGGGTATTCAATACAATAAACCACTTTATGCTACATTGATTTTATAGCATTAAAGCTTACACGCACCGCTAGCACAGCCATCATCAATGTCGGCTTGAGCGTCGTTAGCGCCATCACGGGTGTTGTGATAGTAAAGCGTCTTAACGCCTAGCTTATACGCGGTTAGCAAGTCTTTTAGAAGCACTTTCATCGGTACGCGGCTGCCTTCAAAGCGGCTTGGGTCATAGTTGGTATTAGCAGAGATACTTTGGTCGATAAATTTCTGCATAATTGCAACCAGCTTCAAGTAGCCATCGTTATTTGGCATTTGCCATAGTAGTTCGTACTGATCTCTTAAGTTTAAGATATCAGGTACCACTTGCTTTAAGATACCATCTTTAGAGGCTTTAACTGAAACCAAACCACGTGGTGGCTCAATACCGTTAGTAGCGTTAGCAATCTGACTTGAAGTTTCAGAAGGCATTAGCGCTGATAGGGTAGAGTTACGTAAGCCGTGCTCTTTAATCTCACTACGTAGAGCTTCCCAATCTAGCTGTAATGGCTCATTACATACTTTGTCTAAGTCAGACTTATAAGTATCAATGGGCAGGATACCTTGCGAATAAGTTGTCTCATTAAATGCAGGGCAAGCGCCTTTTTCTTTAGCAAGCTTGTTAGAAGCTTTTAGTAAATAGTACTGTAGCGCTTCAAACGTCTGATGCGTTAGACCTAATGCTGAGTCGTCTGAGTATTTAACGCCATTTTTGGCTAAGTAGTAAGCATAGTTAATAACGCCCACTCCCAGTGTACGGCGGTTCATACTGCCATTTTCAGCCGCTTTAACTGGATAGTCTTGGTAGTCTAATAAAGCATCTAAAGCACGGACGATTAGCTCTGCTGGCTCTTCAATGTCTTGTAAGTTATCAACTTCACCTAAGTTCACCGCAGATAACGTACATAAAGCGATTTCACCCTTTTCATCATTGATGTTGTCTAATGGCTTAGTAGGTAAGGCGATTTCCATACATAAGTTTGACTGGCGAATTGGCGCAACGCTTGGGTCAAACGGACTGTGGGTGTTACAGTGGTCAACGTTTTGGATGTAGATACGGCCGGTGCTGGCACGCTCTTGCATTAATAAGCTGAATAAATCGGCTGCAGGAACATGGCGCTTACGGACACTCTCATCTTGCTCATACTTGGTGTATAGCTCTTCAAATTTATCTTGATCCGCGAAGAACGCTTCGTATAGACCTGGTACGTCAGAAGGTGAGAATAGGGCAATGTCTTGACCTTTAATCAAGCGTGTATACAGCGTACGGTTAATCTGAACGCCGTAGTCCATATGACGTACACGGTTATCTTCCACACCGCGGTTGTTCTTAAGAACCAATAAAGATTCAACTTCTAAGTGCCACAGTGGGTAGAATAACGTCGCCGCACCACCACGTACGCCACCTTGTGAACAGCACTTAACTGCAGTTTGGAATAGCTTGTAGAACGGAATACAACCGGTGTGCTGAGCTTCACCACCACGGATAGGGCTACCTAGAGCGCGGATATTACCGGCGTTGATACCGATACCAGCACGCTGAGAAACATAGCGTACGATGGCACTAGTTGTGGCGTTGATTGAGTCTAAGCTGTCGCCACACTCGATCAATACACATGAGCTGAACTGACGCGAAGGCGTACGCACACCTGACATGATTGGCGTTGGTAATGAGATCTTAAACTGTGAGCTGGCATCATAAAAACGCTTCACATAGTGCAGACGCTCAGATTTGTCATAAGAGGCAAACAGACACATACCCACTAGCATGTATAAGAACTGTGGGCTCTCATATACTTTTTTAGTAACACGGTCTTGTACTAAGTATTTACCGGCCATTTGCTCAGCTGCAGCATAGGCTAGGGTCATATCACGCCAGTGATCGATGTACTCGTTTAGCTCTTCAAATTCTTCACGAGAGTAGTCTTGTAAAATGTGCTCATCATATTTACCAGACTCAGTTAAGTTAACCACGTGGTCATATAAGTGAGGTGGCTCAAATTGATTGTAGGCAATTTTACGTAAGTGGAAGATGGCCAAACGGGCAGCCAGATACTGATAATCTGGTGTCTCTTCTGAAATAAGGTCAGCAGCAGCTTTGATGATGGTCTCATGAATATCACGAGTCTTAATGCCATCATAGAACTGGATATGAGATTTTAATTCTACTTGAGAAACGGAGACGTTATCTAATCCTTCAGCGGCCCAAGTGATGACCTTATGGATTTTATCTAAATCGATTGGCTCTAGGCGGCCGTCTCGTTTCATTACTTTTATTTTATCCATATTTGTCATTGCTGTCTCCGCTAGTTATTGCTAAGTGAGCCGATAGTTTCGTCTCACCACTGAAAAATATCACCTAATACCTATAGTGCCTGTGTTTAGGATAAAACACAAGATATAGGGTGGTTTGTATAATGTAGGCACAATATAAAGGAAAAAAACAAATTTTACTATCTTGACAAAGCGGCAGTTACTAGTTCAATTGAGAGAATTGAAATGAATAATTAGCCATGAAAAATACTTGCAAATTTGCAACTACCGATAGGGTATTGCTTAGCGGTTATGTCAAGAAAAATTATTGCTAAAAAAAGCTAAGAAAAAACTTTTTTTACTAAATTGTAAACGAGAGTAAACGGGTTTAGATTTGTTCAGGTAAAAGTTTGAACCTGTAAATTAATTCAGTTTGAGTGACACAAATAAAAAGAGCAGGGAAGCCTGCTCTTTTTTATAAGTGTGTTTTGGACAGATAGCCGTGGCTAACAAATCAAATAGTGACTCAATTAATTTGCTGTAAACTTATTTGCTATAACCTTAAGTTATTTAAACCACGGTACGAACAGTTTTGGCATTATCCAAAGCGGCATAAAGCTCATTGACCTGTTCTGCAGTAGTGAAATACAACTTAGCACGGACTGAAGTAAAACGACCGGTGCTGGATTGTTTTACGGTTAGGCTTTCAGTATCAAACTCAGGGAACTGAGTGCCTAAAATAAGTTTAACTTCATTAAGCAGGGTGTCATGCTCACCTTCATGGCCAATAATACTCATAGGGTAATCCATTGGGAATTCCCATAAGTGCGGATTTTGAATGTCTGTTTTTTTGGCAAAAGGATCGCTGTAAAGAGTTAGGTCGCGAGTCATGTCGATATTTTTGTTAGCCATAATTGGCATCTCCCATTGTTTTTAAAGTATAAAAAAAGCTGAGAACCCCCAGCTTTTTTTAGTGAATAAGTAAAGGCGTGGCTAATACTTAATCATTTTCTAAAAATGAGCGTAGGTGCTCAGAGCGTGAAGGATGGCGCAGCTTACGTAAAGCTTTGGCCTCAATCTGACGGATACGCTCACGGGTAACATCAAACTGCTTACCAACCTCTTCTAGAGTGTGATCGGTTGGCATATCAATACCAAAACGCATACGCAGTACTTTGGCTTCACGTTCGGTTAGATTACCTAACACATCACGTGTGGCTTCTTGTAGACCAGCTGAAGTAGCATCTTCAACAGGACTTGAGATAGTTTGGTCCTCAATAAAGTCGCCTAGATGTGAATCTTCATCATCACCGATTGGTGTCTCCATAGATATGGGCTCTTTGGCAATTTTCAAGACTTTACGAACCTTGCCTTCGTCCATTTCTAAACGTTCGCCTAACTCCTCAGGAGTCGGTTCACGGCCCATCTCTTGTAGTAACTGACGTGACACACGGTTTATTTTGTTTATGGTTTCAATCATATGCACAGGGATACGAATGGTACGGGCCTGGTCAGCGATTGAACGGGTAATGGCCTGACGAATCCACCAAGTAGCATAAGTTGAGAACTTATAACCACGGCGGTATTCAAACTTATCTACTGCTTTCATCAAACCAATGTTACCTTCTTGAATTAAGTCCAAGAACTGTAAACCACGGTTGGTGTATTTTTTGGCGATAGAAATTACCAGACGTAAGTTGGCTTCAACCATTTCTTTTTTGGCACGGCGGGCTTTTGCTTCACCAATGGCCATACGACGAGCGACTTCTTTCATCTCGCTGATTTGCATGCCTAGTCTGTTTTCGTGGTCTTTAATGCGGCGCTGTAATACCACCACGTCGTCCACTACTTTGGCTAAGCTGTCAGCGAATTTTGGATTGCCTTTTAGACGATCGGTCAACCAGTCAACGTTGGTTTCGTTGCTTGGGAAGGTCTTACGGAATTCTGCACGTGGCATTTTACCGCGGCGAATAACCAAACGCATGATTTGACGCTCTTGCTTACGCACATCATCATAAACGTCATGCATGATGGCCATGACATTATCAGACATACGGTTGTTTAGCTTTAATAGCATGAAGCGATCTGCCAATAGGGCATAGGCTTCTTCGGCTTGCGGGCTACCACGGCCGTATTCTTCCAAAGCTTGTTTGGCAGTAGCAAATAGCTCACGAATCTCTTCGACACGTTGACGCACTAGCTCAGGGTCTAGGCCGCCAGCTTCTTCTGCTTCTTCCTCTTCCTCTTCTTCTTCAGCTTCCTCTTCATCATCATCCACATCTTTTTTGGCTTTAGATTTGGTGGTGATAACCGGAACTTTGTCTTCTTCAACTTCAGCAGGTTCAAGCTCTTCTGGGTCTAAAAAGCCCGTAATAACGTCAGATAATTTTTTCTCGCCAGCTTCTACTAGGTCATATTCATCAAGAATAAATTGTACAGTGCCAGGCCAGTAAGCCATAGCGTGCTGGACATCACGGATACCTTCTTCAATACGCTTAGCGATCACAATCTCGCCTTCACGTGTTAATAAGTCTACGGTACCCATTTCACGCATATACATACGAACAGGGTCAGTGGTACGGCCAGGTTCTGTTTCTACAGCCGCTAATACAGCGGCTGCTTCATCTGTGGCCATCTCATCATCATTGGCCCCATCGTTCATCAAGATATCATCAGCATCTGGCGCTGATTCAAAAATTTTAATACCAACATCCGTAAGCATTTGAACGATGTCTTCAATTTGGTCGCTTTCGGTAATTGAGGCGGGAAGTTGGTCGTTCACCTCAGCATAAGTCAAATAGCCTTGCTCTTTACCCATCTGGATAAGTGTGGCTAATTGAGAGGTAGATTGAGAGGCTGCCTTATCGGTCATAATATCTCGCTTGCAATAGAAGATGTGGGTTAAAGGTAGAGTGGGGGTGCATTCGCTTTTTAGTAGGCCAGATAGTTGTCTTATTGTTGTAGTTTTTGCATAAGCTATTTACTGTAAGTTGAGCAACGAAATCTGCAGCCAAAGAATAAAAAATTTTAGTCCGATATTATAACATAATATCCAAAACAGCACCGCAAATACGACCATCAGTCATAAAAACTCATTCTGATCTAGATCAAATATTTGCTTAGGTACTACCCGGTGATACTAATGATATGGGGGCAATAAGGATTTTTTAAAGTCATGCGTTGTATTGCCTGCTTAAAGAGCTAATAAACAACCCATTAAATAATAGATTAAACCCTAAATTAAACAGCAAGTTAATAAAATTTTTAAGCCATCTTACTTGACTGAGCCGCTTGCTGCTGCTTTGACCAATTGAGTAAAGTTTGACGTTGACGGTTAAGATGGGTGGTAATCACAATATTATTAGACTGTGCCATTTGCTTCGACAAAGCTTGTAATAACAACTGAGTCAGCAAATCATCCACCAAAGCGTCCACATCAATAATGCCTCGCTGATTGAGATTTGACCAAAAAGGGTGCCAGCGTTTGGCCAAGGCTTGCTGGGTGTTGGCCGGTAAATTAGCGAGAATAAAATGGGCGGCAGCGTTGGTATCCTTTGGTAAATAAGACTCCAATGAATGTATGGCTTCAATGAGCTGCACCAAGCTTTGGCTGTTAAAATCCTGCCAACTTGGCAACGCAGGGGCTTGAATCTGGCCTTGCTGAGCTCGGTGCTGACGAAACTCTATGTCAGCCACTCCAGACTCTTGCCAAATACGGGCAATGGGATCTTCTTTGAGTAAATTGGGTGAAAATAACAAACACAGCTGCAACTGACGGCTGACCGTCATGTCACTATCGAAGTTCAATAGCACATCGTGTGCTGAGTTTTTTTGCCCTTTTCTGCCGCCAAGTTTTTGATAAATATCATTGTTTAACAGGTACTTAAAGCTAGAGCCTTTTGGCAAGTTATTGGTAAGCTGTCTGACTTGCGACATTAATTTGGCTTTACCTTCAGCTAAGCTTAGATCATATCTTTCGCTTAAGTAGGCAAAAATGTATTGCGATAAAGGCATGGCGTTTTTGATTTGTTCGCGCATGGCCTCTACGCCTTGTAAGGCCACGTAAGTATCGGGGTCATGCCCACCCGGTAAGCTCAAAAAGCGCAGCTCTTTGTCATCACTAAGTACCGGCAAGGCGACCTCAAGCGTACGCCACGCAGCTTTTTGACCCGCGCTATCCCCATCAAAACATAAAGTTAGGGTAGGGTTTAACTGTAATAAACGGGCAATCTGACTTTCATTGATCGCCGTTCCCATTGATGCCACAGCTCCATAAATCCCAGCTTGGTACAGAGCGATAACATCCATATAACCCTCAACCACAAGCCAATCATTGGCTTTGTGCTGGCGTGACTCATAATAGCCATAGAGCACGTGCTGCTTATGGAACACTGGGGAATCACTGGAGTTGATGTATTTGGGTTTTACTTCATTGTCTAAAGCCCTTCCGGCAAAGCCAATAACTCGGCCTTGGTTGTCCCGTATGGGGAAGATAACTCGGTCACGAAGTAAATCGTAATCGCGTCCTTTTTCTGACTTGCGTACCAAGCCTAAGGCTTTTAACCCCTCTATATCACGAGGAAAAGCTTGCTCTAGATGTTGCCAGCCTGTGGGAGCATAGCCGAGTTTAAACTCTTCAATGGTCTTATCGGTTAAGCCACGCTCTTGAAAATAAGCCATGGCTCGTGAGTTATTGCGTAAGTTGCTTTGGTAGAACTCACTGATGCTCACCAGCAAGTCATACAAATCCCCTTCCTGATTGTCTTGAGGTAAGCTCTCTGGATAGCCAGGCTGATAATCCGGTACAAAGCCCATACCAAGGTCAAAGCTGGCACCATCGTCGGTGTAATAGTCTGAGTTCCAGTCAGTAGGAGGTGCAGAGTTATAGTAGCTAGATTCATCAAAATAGCCGGCACTGTCATCAGGGACAGGGGCTGAATTTAGATGATCTAATCCACCATTATTATTAGCCCCATTATTAGGATTAAAGGGCACACTGCCGGTATTTGTAGAAGAGGGGGCAGCAGGTGCATTTGTGGGCTGAGAGCTTGAAGGTTGATTGGGTCTAGGTGGCGGTGGCACCTGTTTCTTCGGCCCTTTTTTATAGCGTAAGTCTTTATTGTCTTCTTTGGGTATCTCAATCCCTGTTTGGCGCGACAGCTCTCTAACCGCTTCCATAAAGGTTTGGTTTTCATAGTCACGCAAAAAGCTGATCGCGTTGCCCCCTACGCCGCAGCCAAAGCAGTTATAGACATTTTTTTGCGGATTAACATAAAAAGAGGGGGTTTTTTCACCATGAAAAGGGCAGTTGCCTTTAAATTCTTTTCCGGCACGTTTTAATGTGGTGTGTTTGCCAATAATCCCTACCAGATCGGCCTGGCTATTTAGTTGGTCAAGAATATGGTTAGGGATGCTCATAATTGCGTTTGGCCTTACCAAATAAAAACTGATTTTTTTAGACAGATAAGCCACTTTAAAGGGGTTAGCTTATAAAGTGGCTCAAAGGTATCGCTTCAACAACGTGATTCTAGTTAAGCAGTGGCTTACTCATCGTTGCTGCTTTCTGGATACATCTCTTTTGGACTAGTAATACGAGTCTGTGGCTGACTTCCTGCATCTTCAGGTAAGCCAAGGCCTAAGTTAACGCCGCGGCGAGCTGTGTTGACTGTCGGCATGTTTTGCTCAGATAAAGTGGCGTTATCTGAAGGCAGCTGCAGTTGAGCCGCTCTATGAATGACCTGCTGCTTAGTGGCACCAGTATATTCAGAAGATTGAGTGCCTTCAGACTCTGTACGTTTGTCAGAGCGACCCAGTTTACCGTAAGTCATTCGGTTTAATAAGCTGCCAGCACGGTTGTTTTTAATACGCACTTTACCATCACGAGTTAACCACTCAGGATAGTTGATTTGTAGTAAGGTTTTGTACTGCTGTGCTAAATCATTTAGGCCTAATTGCTCATGACTATAAGCTAAGATGGCAATAGCTTCAGGGATTTGCTGGCTTTGTGGGTAGTACTGGAATACCCATTTTGCACGGTTGGCAGCAGCCACATGAGCTTCACGCTTAATATACCAGCGCGCTGCGGTTAATTCACTTTCAGCGAATTGGTTATAGATATGAGTCATGCGCTGAGCTGCGTCTGGCGCATAGCTACTGTTTGGGAACTTAGCCAATAACTCTTGGAAGTTACTAAACGCCAAACGATAGTAAGAGGTATCACGGTGAGCTTGTTGTAATTTCACCGCATTTAATAAGCTGCTAGTACCTGTTTGCATGTTGGCCACGCCGCGCACATAGTAGGCATAGTCTACTTGAGGGTTGCGAGGGTATAGCTTAATAAACTGCTCGGCGCTGGTTACTGCTAAAGCATATTCGTTTGACTGAAACTGGGTGTACATCAAGTCTAATAAAGCTTGCTCAGCGTAAGGGCCAGTAGGGTAGAAGGTGCGCAGCTCTGATAACTGCTCTGAGGCATAGATATAGCGCCCTTTTTCTATCGATTCCACGGCTTCTTTATAGTACTGAGCATCGGTTTTCTCTGCAGAGGCTACCGCATCAGAGTCTTTGCCAGTGATGTTCTTTAGGGTCTGACAGCCCGATAAGCTAAGCATACCTGCCGTTAATAATGCCAAAGTAAACTTAGTCTTACGAGAAGATTGTGAGGAATTAGGGGTTAATGCAGTAAATAAAGAAGTTGAAGCACGCTGCATGGAAATCTCCGCAGAATATTTTAGTCAAATTTTAGTGGCTCTAGTGTAGCACGCTACAAGATTATTTTGGTATAGGATTGTAGGGTGATTGCTACCATAATGTTGTTAGTACTTTAGTTTAGCCCGTTAGCAGTAGTGTTATGAGACCTTATAAAGCTTTATTTAGGACAAAATTATAAAACGGGTCTTACTAACTGCCTTTATTTTTAAGGGCAGGTTGCCAAGGTTAAATAAGGAGAATAAGCCAAATCATGCTACACTTAGCTTATTAATAAGAAACTCAATTTGGTCCAAATAACTATGTCTTCTAAAACGTTTTCTAAAACTATGTCCTCTAATATCTCTCCCGAAACGTCATCAGTACCTTCGGAAAATAGCCCAAACTCAATCAACAATCAAGCAGGATTCACAGATAATACAGTTCAGAGCAATTCTGACAGCCAGTCAGCCCAACCTAGCGATATTATAGAGGAAAATGGTAGTCCTATGCCGAGTTCGAAAGCAGAAAGTTTAGAGCAGTCTCAATTGTCATCAAAAGCAGATTATGAGGCAGAAATTGAGCTTGAAGACTTCGATGATGAGGAAGAAGATAGCGCCGATAGCCAAAGCTTAGAGGTGCATGCTGAGCATACTGTTACTACTGAAGAAGCCGGTCAGCGTATTGATAAGTTAGCGGCTGAGCTTTTTGCCGATCATTCTCGTGCGCAGCTTCAAGAATGGCTAAAATCAGGTAATTTGACCATTAATGGCAGTGTAGAGAAACCGAAGTATCGTGTGAAAGCGGGCGATAAACTGTTATTAGAAGCCAAGCTTGAACAACATGGCAATGATCAGCCAGAAGACATAGCACTAGATATTGTTTATGAAGATGAAAGCGTGTTAGTGGTGAATAAGCCTGTAGGTATGGTCGTTCATCCTGGTGCCGGTAACTGGACAGGTACCTTGGTAAATGGACTATTATTTCATTATCCCAATCAAGCCCACCTGCCAAGAGCGGGCTTAGTGCACCGTATTGATAAAAACACTTCAGGCTTATTGGTGATTGGTAAAACCAAAGCGGCTCAGCTTGAATTGCAAGAGCAGCTAAAAGATAAGACGGTTTATCGTCATTATCAATGTATCGTGGCAGGAGATGCGCCTAGCTTGACTCGGCAGCGCACAATTGATGCGCCAATAGGTCGTCATCGCACCCAACGTACGAAGATGACAGTCACCAGTGTGGGTAAACCTGCTGTGACTCATATTATGAATATTACGCCCTTAAATGAAAACTATAGCTTGCTTGATGTACAACTAGAGACGGGCCGTACCCATCAAATTCGCGTCCATTTAAGTCACATAGGTCATCCTATTATTGGCGATGATGTTTATGGTAACCGTCAGCAGCTAAGAGCGGGACTCACCCAAGAGCAGCGTGATGCGATTCAAAACTTCCCACGTCAGGCGCTACATGCCTATCAATTAGGGTTCGTTCATCCTGAGACTGGCGAAGATATCGAAGTCACAGCGCCTTTACCAGAAGACATTATTCAACTGGCAGAGATATTAAGCGAGTAGCTTTTTAAAGTTTACGGATATTATTCTTGTCTTTTTTACACAAGTAATTGGGTGTCACTATGTCAAATTTAACCCATAAAAAACCGTTTCAAATCCTGGCTCATACGGATGAGATATTAATTGTTCAAACCAATGCGGGAACTGAGCTGGCTACTTCTAATGATAAGCAAAGTGGCCAGACCAACAGTTATGGCCACTTTAACTTAGGTCTGCATGTCAATGATGATCCTGCCCAAGTCCTCAATAATAGAGCACAGTTATTGCGTGCCATTAATGATTATTTGGCCAAGCAAAATAAGCCCTCTGCTGTTGAAGCTATTTATTGGCTAAGTCAGATTCATAGCAACCAAGTAATTCGCATTGAGGATTCGTACTTAGATAACTTATCTTTAGTACCCGCTGCTGCAGATGCTCTGGTCAGTGCCCAGTCTGGTCAAGCTTTGGCTATCATGACCGCAGACTGTGTACCCATTGTGATTTATGACCCAAGCTCGCAGCAGGTTGCCGCCATTCATGCCGGCTGGCAAGGACTGGCCAACGGAGTGGTTTTTGAGACTTATAATGAGCTAATGAACCTCAACTCACCGTCAGCTGATTCGTTGTCACCTAACTTAGGCGATGCAAAACCTTTGCAAGCCTGGATAGGTGCTTGCATCAGTCAGGCGTGTTATGAAGTCTCGTCTGAGGTGGTAGATAAACTGTTGTTTGGCTGTGAAAAAATGGGTATGTCAGCAGAAGAGGTCAGGTCACAAATAGTGGCTGAGCATGAAGACCCTAATAAAGCTTGGCTGGATTTGCCCAAGCTGGCACAATTACAGCTGAATCAACTGGGCATACAGGTTGAGAAGCCAAGTAGCCTATCTGATGATGAGTCGAAAGCTAGTCCAGCTTTGGCATGTAGTTATGAAAGTAGTGAATACTACTCATATCGTAGAAAGACTCATTTGGGTGAGGGCAATACTGGTCGTATGGCGCTATTGGTTGTTAAGCTTAAAGCATAGGCTTTGGACTTAAGCTACCTACTTGCTCGAATTAGAGGTGCTCTGTGTTAGGGTAATTGCTTCGTCTTCTACTTGGGTCGGGGCTTGACTAGAAGGTTGAGTGGACACCAAAATAGGGTGGAAGTTTGCAGTAACTGGTATTGGGCTTTCCGCCATTTGAATATTTTGACAACCGCTTAAGGTCATCGCTGCCGAGGCTAATCCCAGTGATAATACAGATTTTTTTTTCATTAAAAACATAGATGGCCTCTTTAAAATTATGGCAAGTTTGGCGGGAGTAAAAGCTATTTGTTCTGCGTATTAGTTGAATATAGTATGGGTTATGTGAGACAAAATACAATGGCTTTTTTATAGGCTTATTTAAATAAAAAAACCTCAGTTAAACTGAGGTTTTTTTATTGTGCGTAGAGTTTGATTATTTGATTTTGATTATAAATATAAGGGCTATTCAGCGCTAGGTACCCAAGTGGGGGACTTGGCAATACCATCGGTAGGTAAGGTGGTCACTTTACCTCCGTCTACATAGCGAATAACCAAATTGCCTTTTTTGGCGCCTTGAGAATATACCACACGCTCACCACTGGGTGAAAATCTAGGTGCTTCATCTAAGCCAGTTGCCCCAAAGTTAGCTAGGATAGAGCCATTATTACTCATGATGGCAGCATTACGGCCACTTAAGAAGCCAATTTTTGTGCCATCAGGACTGTAATTAGGGTTGGTGGCATAGCCGCCTCGTGAGATTTGCACCGGTGATCCGGAGAAGTTATAGCGATAAATACTTGGACGGTTTGGGCTGGCATGGTCCGAAGCATATACGAAGCTGCCGTTCGGCGCATAGCTTGGGGTAACTTGCTCGTAAGGACCTGACATAACCAGTTCTGGCTTACCGCCATTGCTGTTGATGCGATAAATATCGGCATCCCCATTGACTGTGCTTGAGAATAAAATCTTTGAGCCATCTGAGGAGAAGCTAGGATTTAAGCTACTGCCCTTCATCTCGACCAGACGAGTCAATTGGCTGGTTTTTAGGTCATATTTCCATAGATTGGCGCTATTGTCTTTTAGCTGAACCGAGTAAGCAACAGAACGGCCATCTGGAGAGACAGCTGGGCTATAGATAGTGGCGTCAGTGACCCGAGACAGGACACGCTTGTTACTGCCGTCAGCATCGACTAAGACTAGGGCAGAAGTCTTCGATTTGCCGCTGCCTTTTTCTTCCACGTAAATTAGACGAGCATTTAGGTCTATCTTCTTGCCCGTAATTAACTCATAAATACGCCCTGAGGCTTTATGAGCGGCAGTTTTGCTGTCAGTTGCTGTGACGCTCTGGGTGCCTTTAATGATTCTACCTTTGGCCACTTCAATCACCTCAAAGGTAATGGTGGTGCTTCCGGCAACGCTTTTGCTGCTACCGATGACCATATAAGGGATGCCCAACTGCTGCCAAGCTGGTAGGGTTGCTGCCAAATCATCACGGCTGTGAGGCTGACCAATTAAGCCTTCACTGGTTACTTTTAATGGGGTAGCTTGTAAATCTTTTTGGATAGTTTGCGAGGTGTTGCTGTCGCCTGCAAAAGGGACAAAGGCCACTTGGTTTTTACTCACCTCTCCTTTTTTGGAGATAGTGACTTCCAGATCGTAGTCTTCTTCTGCATTTGCGGTTGTGCCAACTAGCATACCTAGCGAGGCCAATAGGGCGCAGGATAAGCCAGTGATAAAACGAGAATAAGAGGGGGTAAGGGTGTTTTTAGGAGTCATCATTTTATTCTTAGCCATGTTGTTCTTAATTATAAAGATCTCAAGCCTATATAAGTATAGGGCTTCGGATAACAAGAGGATATAAGGGACAGCGTAATAAGTATAGTTAACAACGGTAATTTATCACCGGTCGCCGTAAAACCATCCACTTCAGGGGGTGGATATAAGGCGACACACATTGTCGTAAGAAGTCGTTAAAGGGTTGTAAGTCAAAATTAAACTTGCCATACTAAAGATATGAAAACCCTCAAACTACGCATTAAAGACAAGCACATAAAAGAGCTGAATCAGCTAAGCGGTTCGGTAAACTTTGT
>ERZ808040.1344-NODE-1344-length-16790-cov-7.343625_pt1 | contig 16790 bp, 17 predicted proteins | sample MGYA00380191_ERZ808040 | MGnify/ENA primary metagenome ERZ808040 (study PRJEB31490, sample SAMN06133395) | mouse gut metagenome | isolation source: J6 | host: mice | place: China: Chengdu | collected 2015-05 ... | reverse complement strand
CCTGGGCCATCCTGCTGGACCCCACCTCCGCCTGCAACCTCCACTGCACCGGCTGCTGGGCGGCGGAGTACGGCAACCGGCTGAACCTCACCTTCGACGAGATCGACAGCATCATCACCCAGGGCAAGAAGCTGGGGGTGTACGTCTACATCTACACCGGCGGGGAGCCCATGGTGCGCAAGGACGATCTGATCGCCCTGTGCAACAAGCACAGCGACTGCGAGTTTTTGTGCTTCACCAACGCCACCCTCATTGACGAGGACTTCGCCGACCAGATGCTGCGGGTGAAGAACTTTGTGCCCGCCATCAGCGTGGAGGGCTTCGAGGAGGCCACCGACGGCCGCCGGGGCGACGGCGTGTTCCGGAAGGTGCGGAAGGCCATGGAGATCCTCAAGGCGAAAAAGCTGCCCTTCGGCACCTCCTGCTGCTACACCAGCGCCAACCTGGACTCCATCAGCTCGGAGGAGTTTGTGGATCAGCTGGTGGAGTGGGGCGCCAAATTCACCTGGTATTTCCACTACATGCCGGTGGGCAACGACGCTGTGCCCGAGCTGATGCCCAGCCGGTCGCAGCGGGAGCAGATGTACAACCGCATCCGGGCCTACCGGAAGAGCAAGCCCCTGTTCCTCATCGACTTCCAGAACGACGGGGAGTACGTGGGGGGCTGCATCGCCGGGGGGCGGCGGTACCTCCACATCAACGCCAACGGGGACGTGGACCCCTGTGTGTTCATCCACTACTCCGACTCCAACATCCGGGAGAAGTCCCTGCTGGACTGCCTGCGCTCCCCCATGTTCATGGCCTACCACGACGGGCAGCCCTTCAACGAAAACCACCTGAAGCCCTGCCCTATGCTGGAGAATCCGGAGAAGCTGCGGGAGATGGTGGCCCGGACGGGGGCGGCGTCCACCGACCTCCAGTCCCCGGAGACGGTGGAGCACCTGTGCGCCAAGTGCGACGGCTACGCCGCCGCCTGGGACGAGACGGCGGAACGGCTGTGGGCCTGCGGCCACGGCTGCGCCGGCTGCACCCAGCACTGCGCGGAGCAAAGGGAAGCGGGATAGATCGGCGCCGGGCCGAAATTGCCTCTTGCAATTTCGGCCCGGTGTGTTACAATATACCCCGACAACTGAATACAGTTGCGAGAAATGCAGTAGAAAGGAAGAAGCAAAATGCCCAAGTACTTCAAACGGGCCCTTTTGCTGCTGGCCGCACTTGCCATGCTGGCGGTTTCACTGTACGGATGTACAGGAGACACGCAGCCCACCTCCTCCCCCTCCGCGGGTGTGAGCGTGAGCGACAGCGGGAGCGAGGCGTCCGCTGCACAATCGGGCGAGTTACCCGAAGGGAACTCAGTCACGGTAGGTATCGCACAGGATTTGAGCAGCCTTGACCCCCAGCTGGCCGCCACGGCCGGCGTCCGGGAGGTGCTGTTCAACATCTTCGAGGGACTGGTGAAGGCCAGCCCCGACGGCTCGGTGGTTCCGGCCGTCGCCAGTGGCTATGAGCTCTCTGCGGATGGCAGAACGTACACCTTTACCCTGCGGGAGGGCGTGACGTTCCACAACGGAGAGACCGTCACCGTCGAGGATGTGGTCTATTCCCTGGAACGCTGCGCCGGATCGGAGAACGATGGAACGCCTCTGGTCTCGGCGTTTTCTAATGTCTCCGAAATCAAGGCCGTGGACGGCGGCCGCGTGGCCGTCACCCTGGCCGAGCCCAGCACCGAGTTCATCAACGCCCTCACCGCCGCCATCATCCCCAAGGATTCCGGCCCCTCCATCACCCAGACCATGGTGGGCACCGGCCCCTTCCGGTTTGTCTCCTACGCGCCCCAGGACAACCTGGTGATGGAGCGGTACGAGGGCTACTGGGACCGGGAAAAGGCAGCCAAGCTGGACCAGGTCACCTTCAAGATCATCCCCGACGTGAACTCCCTGGTCATCGGCTTGAAGGGCGGCAGCCTGGACATGGTGGTCCACCTCCCCAACACCCTGCTGGCCGAGGTGGAGGACGGCTTCACCGTCCACCAGAACACCATGAACATCGTCCAGGCCCTGTATCTGAACAACGCCGTGGAGCCCTTTGACAGCGAGCTGGTCCGCCAGGCCATGTACTATGCCATCGACGTGGACCAGATCATCGACTTCGTGTGCTCCGGCGCGGGGGTGGCCACCGGCACCAGCATGTACCCCGCCCAGACCAAATACTTCATGCCCGAGCTGGCGGACAACTACAGGCAGGACGTGGAAAAGGCCAAGGACCTGCTGGCCCAGGCGGGCTATCCCGACGGGTTCAGCATGACCATCACGGCCCCCTCCAACTATACCCAGCATATGGACACCGCCCAGGTGCTCATCGAGCAGCTGAAAGCGGTGGGCATCACCGCCGAGCTGATCCCCGTGGAGTGGCAGACCTGGGTGGACGACGTGTACCGGGGGCGGAACTACCAGTCCACGGTGTGCGGCATCGCCGCCGACGACATGACCGCCCGGGAGATGCTGGTGCGCTACATGAGCGACAACCGCAAAAACTTCATCGCCTTCAACGACCCGGAGTATGACGACGTGATGGCCCGGGCCATGGCGTCCACCGACGACGGGGAGCAGACCGAGCTGTACAAGCGGGCGGAGGAGATCCTCAACGAAAAGGCGGCCAGCCTGTGGATTCAGGACGCCTGTGAGCTGACGGTCACCAGGCCGGCGCTGGAGGGGTTCACCTTCTACCGCACCTATGTCATCGACATGTCCGCCATCTATCTCAAATAACCACAGAAGGCGGGACGGCCGCGGCCGTCCCGCCTTTCTACAGAAAGGAGGGGGGCCGCTGTGGGCAAAGCTCTGTTGAAGCGCGCGTTGCTGCTTCTGGGCACTCTGCTGCTGGTGAGCGCGCTGGCCTTCGCCGCCTTCTCCATCATCCCCGGCGACCCCACCGGCTCCGTGCTGGGGGTGGAGGCCACCGAGGAGCAGATCGCGGTGTTCCGGGCCCGCCACGGGCTGGACCTGCCCGTCTGGCAGCGGTATTGGAGCTGGCTGACGGCCTTTGTCTCCGGGGACTTCGGCCAGTCCTACAAGTACGACATGACGGTGGCCCAGCTGCTGGGGGACAAAATCGGCGTGACCATGGTGCTGGCGGCGGTGTCCTTTGTGCTGATCGCGGCCATCTCCCTGCCCCTGGGGCTCATCGCCGCCCGGCGGCCGGGTGGGCTGGTGGACCGGGCGGTGACGGTGCTCACCCAGGTGACCATGTCGGTGCCCAACTTCGTGCTGGGCATCGGGCTGATGTACCTGTTTGCCCTGGTGCTCCACTGGTTTGAGCCGGAATACGTCCCCCTGAAGGCGGGGCTGTGGCCCCACCTGCGCTTCATGATATTCCCCGCCCTGGCGGTGGCCCTGCCCAAGAGCGCCATGACGGTGAAGCTGCTGCGGGGGGCCATCCTGGGGGAGCTGGGCCAGGACTACATCCGCACCGCCTACAGCAAGGGGAACAGCCGGGACTCCGCCCTGCGGCGGCACGTGCTGCGCAACGCCATGATCCCGGTGGTGACGTTTCTGGCCATGGCCATCGGTGACATCATGGCGGGCTCCATTGTGGTGGAGCAGGTGTTCGGCATACCCGGCCTGGGCCGCATCCTGATCTCGTCCATCGGCAACCGGGACTATCCGGTGGTGCAGGCCATTGTGGTGCTGCTGGCGTCGGCGGTGGTGGGGTGCAACTTCCTGGCCGACCTGCTCTACCGGGTGATGGACCCCCGGATCGAAGGGACATAGTTCTTTTTCTCGAGAGAAAAAGAACCAAAAAGAGCTTTAGCTCGTTACCACACCGGGCGCACATCCACAATTTCCGCTCGGTAACGGGACGGAGGCGAATGGGGAGATCATGAGACAAAAAAACTGGTATTTGACAATCGGCGGGATATTGACCGGGTGTATGCTGGCCTTTATCGCGGTGGGCTTTTTCTGGACCCCCTTCGAGCCCTCCGCCATGGATGGGGGTGCCCGCAACGCCGTCCCCTCCTCCGCCCACCCCTTCGGCTGTGACGCCTACGGGCGGGATATCCTCTCCCGCACCCTGGAGGGGGCGGGGTCCACCCTGACCATCGCCCTGGCGGTGCTGGCGGTGGGGGCGGTGTGCGGTATGCTCATCGGGGCGCTGTGCGGCTACTACGGCGGCCCCGCCGACGCCCTGATCATGCGGCTGTGCGACGCCGTGGCCGCCTTTCCCAGCGTACTGCTGGCTCTGGTGGTGCTGGCCGTCACCGGGCCGGGGAAGTACAACGTCATCGGGGCCCTGGGGGTGCTGTTCATCCCCAGCTTCGCCCGGCTGGTCCGGGGGGAGTTCCTCAAGTACCGGGACCGGGATTTTGTCAAGTCCGCCCGGCTCATGGGCGTCCATGACCTGCGGATCATCTTTGTCCACATCCTGCCCAACACCTGGCCCACCCTGCTGTCCGGGCTGACCATCGGCTTCAACAACGCGGTGCTGGCGGAGGCGTCCATGAGCTACCTGGGCATCGGCGTGCGCCCCACGGAGCCCAGCCTGGGCTATATGCTCAAGGACGCCCAGGGGGTGCTGTTCACCCTGCCCTGGTGCACGGTGTTTCCGGCGGCGGTGGTCATCCTGCTGATCCTGGGCGTGGGCCTGGTGGGCGAGGGCATCCGGGACAGAATGGGGGCGGCGTCATGATGCTGGACATTCGGGACCTGTCGGTGGTGTTCACCGACCGGGGGGCCCCCTTTACCGCCGTGGACCGCTTTTCCCTCCGGATGGACCGGGGGGAGATTGTGGGCGTGGTGGGGGAGTCCGGGTCGGGCAAGTCCATGACCGCCCACGCCCTCATGGGCCTCATCCAGCGCTCGCAGGTGACGGTGAGCGGCTCCGCCCTGTTTGAGGGGACCGACCTGCTGGCCCTGTCCCGGGAGGAGCTGCGGCAGTACCAGGGCCGGGACCTGTCCATCATCTTCCAGGAGCCCATGACCAGCCTGAACCCCACCATGCGGGTGGGGGCGCAGGTGGAGGAGTCCCTGCGCATTCACGGGAAGCTGTCCCGGGCGGAGCGAAAGGCCCGCGCCCTGGAGGCCATGGCCCTGGCGGGCCTGCCCGAGCCGGAGGCGGTGTACCGCCAGTGGCCCCACCAGCTGTCCGGCGGGATGCGCCAGCGGGCGATGATCGCCTCGGCGCTGGTGCTGCGGCCCCGGCTGCTCATCGCCGACGAGCCCACCACCGCCCTGGATGTGACCATCCAGGCCCAGATTCTGGAGACGCTGAAGGAGATCAACCGCCGGGAGGGCGCCGCCATCCTGTTCATCTCCCACGACCTGGGGGTGGTGAAGGCCCTGTGCGGCCGGGTGGTGGTGATGAAGCGGGGGCGGATTGTGGAGTCCGGCCCGGTGGACGAGGTGTTTTACCACCCGAAGGAGGAGTACACCAGGCTGCTGATTTCCTCCCGGCCGGCGCGGAAAAAGCTGAGAGGAGGCGGCGGGGATGGATCAGCCCATGGTGCGCATTGACCACCTCAACAGCTGGTACGGCCGGGGCCGGAGCCGCAGGCAGGTGCTCCGGGACGTGTCGGTCACCCTGGCCCCCGGCGAGGCCCTGGGCATTGTGGGGGAGTCCGGGTCGGGCAAGTCCACCCTGGCCAAGTGCGTGCTGGGGATGGTGACGGACACCACCGGCACGCTGGAGGTGGGGGACCCCCGGCCCCAGATGGTATTTCAGGACCCCTATGGGTCGCTGAACCCGGTCAAGCATGTGGGGTGGATTCTGGAGGAGCCCCTCCGGGCGGCCGGAATGAGGGACAGGGCGGAGCGCCGCCGGAAGGTGCTGGACTTTCTCCCCCTGGTGGGGCTGGAGGAGGAGCATCTGACGCGAAAGCCCGCCCAGCTGTCCGGCGGACAGCGCCAGCGGGTGGCCATTGCCGCCGCGCTGATTCAGGGCAGCAGGCTCATTGTGCTGGACGAGCCGGTGTCCGCCCTGGACGTGACCCTGCAGGCCCAGATTCTTCAGCTGCTGGCGGACCTGAAGGAGGAGCTGGGGCTGTCCTACCTGTTCATCTCCCACGACCTGGCGGTGGTGTATCAGCTGTGCGGCCGTGTGGCGGTGATGACGGGGGGCGAGATTGTGGAGGAGGGGGACGTGGACCGGATCTACGACCACCCCCGGCACCCCTATACGAAGAAGCTGCTGGCGGCGTCGCTGGCGCTGGACTGACAGAGCGCGCCCCGGACCTGAGAAGGTCCGGGGCGCGCTTGTGTGTCCGGCACCGGCAATGCCGTCATGTGCAAGCGTTTGCGCGGCCGTCCGGCTGATTGCGGGAGAGCAGCGCCACCGTCTCCACATGGGCGGTGCGGGGGAAGAGGTCCACGGCCTCCGCCCGCACCGGGACATAGCCCAGGGCGGAGAACCGCTTCACGTCCCGGGCCAGGGTGGCCGGGTCGCAGGACACATACACCAGCCGGTCCGGACTCATGCGGGCGGCGGCGGCGATGACCGCCGGGTCCAGCCCCTTCCGGGGCGGGTCCACCACCACCACGTCCGGCCGGACGCCCTCCCGGTCCAGCCGGGCGGCCAGCTCCCCCGCGTCGCCGCAGTGGAAGCGGACCTTGTGGTCCAGGCCGTTGCGGCGGGCGTTCTCCCGGGCGTCGTCCACCGCCTGGGGGACCACCTCCACCCCGATCACCCGCCCCGCCCGGGGGGCCAGGGTCAGGCTGATGGTCCCGATGCCGCAGTACAGCTCCACCACCGTCTCCGACCCGGTGAGGGCGGCAAACTCCAGCGCCCGGCGGTAGAGCGTCTCCGTTTGGGCCCGGTTCACCTGGAAAAAGGAGGGGGTTGACAGGCGGAAGGTGTGGCCGCACAGGGTTTCCTCCAGCCAGTCCCGGCCCCACAGGGTGCGGAAGGCGTCCCCCAGGATCACGTTGGTCCGGCGGGTGTTGACGGACAGGACCACCCCGGCCAGGGCGGGAACGGCCCCCCGCAGGGCGTCCACCAGCTCCTTTTCATGGGGGAGGGACGTTCCGTTGACCGCCGCGCAGCACAGGACCTCCCCCCGGCTGCTGGTGCGCAGGAGCAGGTGCCGGACCAGTCCCCGCCCCGTTTTTTCATCGTAGGCGGGGACGCGGAACCGCTCCATCCAGCCCTTGAATGCGGCGCGGCACAGGGTATCCTCCTCCGGCTGGAGCAGGCAGTCGGCAATGTCCACCACGCGGTGGGTGCGCTCCCGGTAGTAGCCCACCGCCCCCTCCGCCACGGGGAACTGGACCTTGTTCCGATAACGGAGGGTATGCTCCGCCCCGTGTATGACGGAAACGGGGATGTCCGCCCCGCCGATGCGCCCCAGGGCGTCCTCCACCCGGCGGCGCTTGGCCTCCAGCTCCTCGGCGTAGGTCATGTGGCGGAACTGGCAGCCGCCGCAGGCGCCGTAATAGGGGCAGTCCGGCTGGACCCGGGCGGGAGAGGGCTCCGGCAGCGCTTCAATGTGCGCCCAGGCGGCGCTGTGGCCCACGTGCTCGATGCGGACCTGGACCCGCTCCCCCCGCAGGCCCCCCTTGACGAACACCGCCATGCCCTCGATCCGGGCCACGCCCTCGCCGCCGCTGGCGTACCCGCCGATGACGGCGGAATAGAGGCCGCCCTCCTTCAGCATGGGGCGGCCCCTCCTCCCTGGGCCTTGTGCAGCCTGTGGAGCTCCTTCTTCCGCCGGTTGGAGAAGCGCTCCTCCTCGCTGTACACGCAGCCGCAGTATTTCTGCATGTACAGCCCCAGGGCCCGGGCCTCCTCCTGGCCCTCCCGGAACCGGGGGCGGAAGTCGTAGGGGACAAACTCCACCCCGTATTTCCTCCCCGCCGCGGCCCCGGCGGCGCAGATCCGCTCCCGGTCCTGGTAGGGGGACACGAGCAGAGTGGTGGAAAAGCGCGCAAACCCGTTTTCGGCGGCGTATTGGGCGGTGCGCTCCATCCGGCAGGCGTAGCAGTAGCCGCAGCGGCGTTCGCAGTCCTGGGCCACGGCGGCGGTGAACTGCCGCAGGCCGTAGAAATCCTCCTCCGCCAGCTCCAGGCCGATATCCCGGGCGTACTGCCGGAGGGTGTCCCGCCGGGCCTTATATTCCAAATAGGGGTGGATATTGGGGTTGTACCAGAAGCCGGCGGGCTCCACCCCCTCCTCCCGCATCATCCTGACGCAGGCCACGGAGCAGGGGGCGCAGCAGATGTGGAGCAGGGTGCCCATGGGCGGGGACCTCCTTTTGTGATAAAGCGCTGGGGCTGGACCGGCCGGTCAGGGGAGAATGCTCAAGCCGTACAGCACTTCGTACAGTCCGGCGGCGGCCTGCTCCCGGAGGATGGGTTCGGAGGGGTTCAGCTGGTCCAGCGGGGCGAACAGCAGGTCGCCCCGGCCGCCCAGCCCGTTCTCCACCCCCCAGACCAGCACGGCCACGCTGGTCTTGGCCCAGTCGGCGTAGGGGGCCAGCATCATGGCGGCGCCCAGAGGCAGGTCGCCCTCCAGGGCGTCCACGGCGTCGCCGTAGGCGTCCAGCGCCACATTGAGGTATCGGGCGGTACGGCCCAGGATGGTGAGGAACTGCTGCTGGGTGACGGGGCTGTCCGGATCGAACCGGCCGCCGCCCACGCCGTTCACCAGGCCCAGCTCCGCCATGGCGTTGACCCCCCGGGCGTACCAGGCGTCCTCCGCCACGTCGCTGAACTGGCTGGGGCCGTCGTAGCCCACGTTGAGGATTCGGGCCAGCATGGTGCACAGCTGGGCCCGGGTGAGCTGGTTCCGGGGGCTGAACACGCCGGTGGAGGTGCCGTTGAGCAGGAGGTAGGAGCCCAGGGTGTTGATGGCGCTTGCGTAGGGGCTGTCGTCCACGTCGCTGAACCAGCGGTTTTCTAGCTCCAGGTTCAGCATCTCCGCCGCCTGGGCGGGGGTGAACTGCTGGAAGGTGCCGCCGGCATCCCACCGGAAGAACACCAGCACCTGGGGCGGCACGGCCTCCAGCAGCGCGGACAGCACCTCCGGGTCCGCCTCCGGGTCCACGTAGTAGGCGTGGCCGCCGGCGACCAGGCACAGGATGGAGGCGTCCTCGCTGCCGCCGGAGAGGGCGGCGGCCACGGCGGCGGTATACCGGTCGTCCACCATCAGGGTGGGGATGACGCCCACCAGGTCGGTGGTGGTGCCCGCAGCGGAGTAGAACCGGTAGATGGTGATTTTCAGGCTGTCGCCGTCAAAGCAATCGGGGTCCGTCTCCTCGTCCAGCATCACCTGGGCCACCCCCTTGCCGTAGGTGCGGCCGCCCACGGTGAGGCCCCGGCCCGTATCCCGCACGCCGGCGGCCAGCAGCTCGGAGGCGCTGGCGCTGCCGCCGTCGGTGAGGACGATCACCGGCTTGTCCGTGACGGACTCCGTATCGGTGAGGTTGGGGTATACATTGTCCTCGTTGTCCTCGAAGTAGAGGTAGCAGCCCTGGCCGTCCAGCGCGCCCAGCACATCCAGGGCGGAGGCGGTGTAGCCGCCGGAGTTGCCCCGCAGGTCGATGATCCAGCAGCTCACCTGGCTGTCGTACTCCTGGAGGCCCTGGAGGAACAGCGCTCCGGTGTCGGTGCCGAAGCTGTCGCAGTCCACATAGCCCACGCCTCCCTCCAGCAGGGAGATCTGGGTGTTGGGGATGTGCACCGCCCTGCGGGACAGGGTATAGTCCCGGGCGGCGCCGTCCCGCAGGACGGTGATGGTCACCGGGGCGCCCTCTTCGCCCAGCAGCAGATCCCGGTGCTCCTCCCCGGCGGGGACGCAGGAAACCCCGTCGACGGCGACGATCAGGTCGCCGGACCGGAGGTCCGCCTCCTGGGCCGCGCCGCTGCTGATCACGCCCTCCACCAGAATTCCCTGATCGGTGAAGCGGACGGACACGCCGATGCCCACCAGGTCCACGGTGCTCTCCACCAGGTCCAGGAACTCCTGGTACTGCTCGGCCGTCATGTACTCGGTATACGGGTCGCCCAGAATCCGGATCAGCTCATCCAGGCTGGCGGCGCCGTAGGCCTCCTGGGGAATCTCGTAGTAATAGTTCTCCTCCAGCAGCTCCAGGGCCTGCTCCACCGTGAGGGCGGAGGCCGGGGCGGCCAGCAGGACCAGCGCCAGAAGCGCGGAAATCAGACGGGACATCATTTTTTTCATAGCGGTACTCCTTTTGTGCGTCTCGGGCCTTTCGTCAATTGACAAACGGGGCGGGGCATATTAAACTAATTATATCACACAATGACAGAGATAGGGTGAACAAAATATGACGGGATTTGCAGAATTTTCCTTTCCCTCTCAGGACGGCGTGCACAAGTGCCACGTCTGCCTGTGGACCCCGGAGGGCGCGCCGAAGGCGGTGGTGCAGATGATCCACGGCGTGGCGGAGTATGCCGGACGGTACGATCACTTTGCCCGGTATCTGGCGGACCGGGGGTTTGTGGTGTGCGGCGGGGACCACCTGGGCCACGGCAAAACGGTGGACGACGGCAAATACGGCTATTTCGGCAAAAAGAACGGCTGGACGCTGGTTACCGCCGACGTGAGGAAGCTGCGGCGGCTGTGCGGGGAGAAGCACCCCGGCATCCCCTACTTCCTGCTGGGCCACTCCATGGGCTCCTTCCTGGCCCGGACCTATCTGTGCTCCTACCCCGGCACGGTGGACGGCTGCATCCTGTCCGGCACAGGGCAGGAGAAGCCCGCCCTGGTGGCGGCGGGGAAGGCGGTGGCCTCCGCCATCTGCGCGTGCAGGGGGCCGGAGACGGTGAGCCCCCTGGTGGACCGGCTGTCCCTGGGGGCGTACAACCGGCAGTTCGCCCCCAACCGCACCGCGGCGGACTGGATCTGCCGGGACGAGGCGGTGGTGGACGCCTACCTGAAGGACCCCTTCTGCACCTTCAAGCCCACCGCCGGGATGTTCCGGGACATGATGGAGGGCCTCCAGTATATTTCCAGCGAGGAAGCCCTGTCCCGGATGGACCCGTCCACCCCCATCTATCTGTTCTCCGGCGACCGGGACCCGGTGGGCTCCAACGGCGAGGGGGTCAGGCGGGTGTACGGCTTCTTCAAAGACCACGGCACCGCCGACCTGACCATGAAGCTGTACCCCGGTGGGCGCCACGAGATGCTCAACGAGATCAACAGGGGCGAGGTGTACGCCGACGTGCTGGCCTGGCTGGAAAAGCATCTCTGAGAAGCCCCTATGAACAAGATCCTCAACGACGCGCTCGAGTTCGTCAGAGATACGTTTCATGACGATTACAGCGGTCATGACGATTTCCATACTTTGAGAGTATACAATATGGCGGTGAGAATTGCGGAGCAGGAGCACGCGGATCTCATGACCGTTCAGCTGGCCGCGCTGCTGCACGATGTGGACGACATCAAATTGTCTCCTGAAACATATGGAAGCAAGGACAGGGCGGCCGGCTTTTTGAGAACGCATGGCATACCGGACCCGATGATCAAAACCATATGTGATATTATTGATGAGGTGTCTTTCAAGGGGACGGATTCCACGGCGCCCAAAACAATTGAGGGCAAGTGCGTGCAGGACGCGGACCGGTTAGACGCTATGGGAGCGATCGGCATTGCCAGAGCTTTCGCATATGGCGGGAACCATGGCCGAATCATGTATGACCCCGAGATCAAACCGGCCGTAAACATGAGTGCAGGTCAATATCAAAGCCATATTTCTACCACGATCAACCATTTTTATGAAAAGCTGTTCCAACTCAAGGACTTGATGAATACAGACACAGCAAAACGGATCGCCGAACATCGAGAGGCCTATATGAAGCGCTACATTTCGGAATTTTTAGATGAATGGGACGGAATTCGGTGAACCGTCTCCACCTGCTTGAACCGGTATCAGCGGCGGCGCAAAAATTTGAACTGTGTCTCCGAGCACACGATGGCCAGGAAGATGAGCAGAAAGCCCAGGTACATCAAGGGGGTGGGGCGCTCGGCCCCGAACAGCACCGAGAAGGCCACGCCGAAGGGGGCCTCCAGCGCCAGCAGCAGGGCGGCGGAGGAGGGGTCGGTGTACTTCTGGCCCACGTTCTGGAACAGCAGGGCCAGGGTGGTGGCGGCGATGGCCAGGTAGAGCAGCACCCACCAGGCCCGGGCAGGCAGGCCGTCCGCGGGGACGCCGCCGGTGAACAGGGCGCCCGCCCAGCAGCACAGCGCCGTGGCGGCAAATTGCAGCACGGTGAGGAGAAATACGTCCCGGCCCTGGGAGAACTTGGACACCGCCGCGATGTGGCAGGCGTAGAGGAAGCCGCCGCACAGGGTGAGCAGGTCGCCCCTGGACAAAGACAGCCCTCCGTCCCAGGACACTAGGCCGATGCCCGCCACGCACAGCAGGGCGGCCAGCACGTTCCACCGGCTGGGCCGGAGCCTGTCCACCGCCCAGTACAGGAAGGGGACGATGACGCAGTATATGGCGGTGAAGAAGGCGTTTTTCCCCGGCGTGGTGTCCATCAGGCCGTAATTCTGCACCGCGTAGGCGGAGAACATCAGCAGGCCCAGCACTCCGCCCCGCCAGACACAGCCCCAGTCCAGGGCCTTCCAGCGCTTCCAGAACACCAGGGCCAGGATGGCCGCCGCCAGGGTGAAGCGGAAGGCCAGCAGAAACATCAGGTCCACGTCGTCCAGGGTGTCCTTCAATATAAAGAAGGTGGACCCCCAGATGAGGGTGGCCACGACGATCATGGGCTTGGCCAGCTTTTTCAATGTGTTTTCGCTCATGCAGCCTCAACTCCGGGTTTTCAAAAATGGCGGGGCGTGGTATAATACGGGCAGATACCGCCCTGTCGGCGGCAGCGGAAACGGAGGGCGCCTATGCTTGCGCAGAGCTTTTTCGACGGCGATACGGTGGACATCGCCCGTTCCCTGGTGGGCAAGTACCTGGTGCGGCAATACGGCGGCGTGACCCTGGCCGCCCGGATCACCGAGACGGAGGCGTATGTGGGCCGGCTGGACAAGGCGTGCCACGCCTACAACTACCGCAAAACGGAGCGCACCAAGACCCTGTACGCCCCGCCGGGGACGGCCTACGTCTATCTGATCTACGGGATGCACTGCTGCCTCAACTTCGTCACCGAGCCCGAGGGGGAGCCGGCGGCGGTGCTGATCCGGGGGCTGTCCCCCCGGCATAACCAGGATATCATAGCAGAAAACCGCTTTCATTGCAAGTGGGAGGACATGACCGCCTATCAGAGAAAGAATTTTCTCAACGGCCCGGGCAAGGTGTGCGCCGGGATGAACATCGGCCGGGGGCTCAACGGCCTGCCCCACGGGTCGTGGGAGCTGTATGTCTGCGGGGGGCTGGAGGAGCTGGGCCTGCCCGTCCCGCCCGGGGACCGGGAGCCGCTGGACGTCAGGACGGGCAAGCGCATCGGCATCGACTACGCCCAGGAGGCCGTGGACTTCCCCTGGCGGTTTTACCTGTAACAGGGCCTCTTACTTTGCTGGCGGATAGAAAGGTGGAGAATTTTGTATGCAGTGCCCTTTTTGCGGGGAGGAGATGGTTTTAGGGCATATACGGCCGATCGGGGGAAGAGCCCCGGTCTGGCTGCCGGGCGATCTTGACGTTACAGACCTGAGGCCCCGCCCTTTCACCGTCAAAAACGTAGAGCGGGCGGGAGGCCGTGTGATTGGAAAGGCCATTAACTTTGCCGTGCTATATACATCCTTGGCCGACAGCCTGCTATGCAAAAAATGCAATTTGCTGATTACGCAGCTATTAGAATAAGCCCCGCCCGTCAAGGCCGCGCCCATATGGCGCGGCCTTGACGCATGGGGCTTTTTTTGATATGATAATAAAGCTTTGCCAGCAAACGCCAAATAGCTTGGGGAGGTCATATCATGCGCGGCAACACCCTTTATATCGTGGTCCCCTGCTACAACGAGGAGGAGGTCCTGCCCGAGACGGCCCGGCGGCTGGGGGACAAGCTGAAAAGCCTCATGAACGCCGGGAAGATCAGCCCCCGGAGCCGGGTGCTGTTTGTCAACGACGGCTCCAGGGACGGCACCTGGGCGGTGATCTCCCGGCTCCACGGGGAGAACCCCCTGCTGTGCGGGCTGGACCTGTCCCGGAACCGGGGGCACCAGAACGCCCTGCTGGCGGGGCTCATGACCGCCAGGGACCGGGCGGACATGGTCATCTCCATGGACGCCGACCTCCAGGACGACGTGGACGCGGCGGACGCCATGGTGGACAAGTACCTGGCCGGGGCGGACATCGTGTACGGCGTGCGCTCCTCCCGCAAGACGGACACCTTTTTCAAGCGCACCACCGCCGAGGCGTTTTACCGCATGATGGACCTGCTGGGGGCGGAGACGGTGTTCAACCACGCCGATTACCGGCTCATGTCCCGGCGGGCGCTGGAGGGGCTGGCCCAATTCAAGGAGGTCAACCTGTTCCTGCGGGGCATCGTGCCCATGATCGGCTACCCCACCGACACCGTGGAGTACGAGCGGGGGGAGCGCTTCGCCGGGGAGAGCAAGTATCCCCTGAAGAAGATGGTGGCCTTTGCCCTGGAGGGGGTCACGTCCCTGTCGGTGAAGCCCCTGCGGATGATCACCGGGCTGGGCTTCCTGGTGTTTTTCGCCTCCGTCGTCATGATCGTGTACAACGTGGTCCGCTGGGCCACCGGGAACACCGTGGCGGGCTGGGCCAGCCTGGCCTGCTCCGTGTGGTTCATCGGCGGGCTGATCCTGCTGTCCCTGGGGGTCATCGGCGAGTACCTGGGCAAGCTGTACCTGGAGAGCAAGGGCAGGCCCCGCTACCTCATCCGGGAGGTGCTGGACGGGGAGTCCGGAGAAGGGGATTGAATTTTGCGGTTTTTTTGACAAAGTATTAAACCTTTCTAAACAATGGGAAAAGGCCCTTGCATTTTCCGCCGGTCCGTCATAAAATACGGGCAGTGGTATAAAGCGGCGGGTTGGACGCCGCCGCTGGGCGGCCCACACATCTGAATCAGGAGGTAACACCACAATGAGCATTGATTTTGAGAGCCTGAAGGACAAAGCTGTGGTTGCGGCCCAGACCGGCGTGACCAAGGCGAAGGAGTTCACCGAGAGCGGCATCGCCAAGGCCCGGGAGCTGGCGGACAGCGGCGTGGCCAAGGCCAAGGAGATCACCGAGATCGGCAAGCTGAAGGTGAGCAACTCCACCGAGCAGGAGGCCATCCGCAAGGCGTACTCCGAGCTGGGCAAGCTGTACTTCGCCGAGCGGGGCTCCGCCCCGGAGGCGGCCTACGCCGACGCCTGCCAGCGCATCACGGACGCCCTGGCCCGCATCTCCTACAACAACGAGCGCATCGCCGACATCAAGGCGGCGGGCCATCTCTCCGACGACGAGGTGGACGCCGTGGAGCCGGAGGAGGTCCCCGAGGAGCCCTGCTGCTGCGAAACCAAGGAGAACGAGCTCCACTGCTTCTGCGACGATACACCTGCGGGGGACGAGAACAAGACCGACGAATAAGGCAACGCAAAGAGAACGGACCCGGCGCTGTGCGCCGGGTCCGCTTTTTATTTGCTTCCGGTGGAGCCAAAGCCCCCGCTCCCCCGCTGGGTATCCTCCAGCTCATCCACAGGGGTGAAGCGAGCTGTCAGATAGGGGGTCACCACCAGCTGAGCTATCCGCTCCCCGTCCTCCACCACTTGGGGGGCGCCGCTGTGGTTGTGCAGGGCCACCATCAGCTCCCCCCGGTAGTCCGCGTCGATGACCCCCACCTTGTTGGCGGGGGCCAGCCCCCGCTTGGAGGCAAGGCCGGACCGGGCGCATACCAGCCCCGCGTACCCCTGGGGGATGGCCAGGGCCAGCCCGGTGTGGATGAGGACGGTCTGCCCCGGGGCGATTTCCACCGGCCCGCCGGTGAGGGCGTACAGGTCGGCGCCGGCGGCGTCCGGGGAGCCGTAGGCGGGCAGCTTGGCCCGGGGGTCCAGCAGCTTGACGGAGACGGGAGCTGTCATGTCAGATCCTCCTTACACAGTGATCGCTTGTATGGTCATGTCCCCGTCCCAGAGAACAGGGGCGCGGGCCTCCAGGCTGGCGGGGACGTTCAGAATCCGCTGGTTGGCCGACCCCCGGAAGCGCAGGTTCAGGTCCTTTTCCGCCTCCACAAAGGGCCCGTCCACCAGAATGTCCAGGAGGGACAGCATCTCGTCGGTGCAGGCGCACCGGGCCCGGCTGTCCTTCCACAGCTCCCCGTCCAGGGTGTAGCCGGAGTAGCACCAGATCTCCTTGTGGGGGTATTTCTCCTTCACCCGCCGCAGGAAGGGCAGCAGCGCCCGCTGGTTGTCCGGCTCGAAGGGCTCGCCCCCCAGCAGGGACAGCCCCCGGATGTGGGCGGGGGAGAGGGCGTCCAGGATTTTGTCCTCCTCCGCGCTGGTGAAGGGCTGGCCGTAGCCGAAGTCCCAGGCCTCCTGGTTGAAGCAGCCGGGGCAGCGGTGGGTGCACCCGGATACAAACAGGGACACCCGCACGCCGGGGCCGTTGGCCACGTCGGCCCACTTGATGGCGGCGTAATTCATGGCAAAACTCCTTTGGAAACAAACCGGGGCGGTGGTGAAACCGCCCCGTTATGACTGCCTCAGCCACCCCGCCCCCACAGGGGGGCGGGGTGATATCATCTTTATAAATGCAGGACCCGGGCGGCGATCTCCTTGGTCTTGCCCTCATTCCAGAAGTTTTCACCCAGGTAGCCGCAGGTCCGCCGGGTGACGTTCATCTTGGCGTGGTCCTTGTTGTGGCACACGGGGCACTCCCACTC
>ERZ808040.1343-NODE-1343-length-16815-cov-3.503824_pt1 | contig 16815 bp, 13 predicted proteins | sample MGYA00380191_ERZ808040 | MGnify/ENA primary metagenome ERZ808040 (study PRJEB31490, sample SAMN06133395) | mouse gut metagenome | isolation source: J6 | host: mice | place: China: Chengdu | collected 2015-05 ... | reverse complement strand
ATTATGAGATCTGGATGAATGCAATTTATCATGGTGGGGAAGTAATTGTGCCACTATAAATATGAAGATTTTAGCAGGGTTTAAAGGATAACTATCGATACTAGGATCAATTGTACATATGCTGCAAAATAGCGTGTAGAAGCCATTGAAGCCAAAGTTGGTGTATGAAAAATACCCGTAGCGAAGGCCGAATTGAAGAGTGGAGAGCGATAGAGCTGGAAAATAATAAATACAAAATGATAAAGCTGGTTTTTTTAAATTCTATTATTTGAATGGCTTATTAAAATATCCTGCCGTATCTCAAATAATATGTGAATAGGATTATTTTAAGGTCTGCTCTAAATATGATCAAATATGTGGATAACTACAAAGTTATCCCTAATTAGTTATGTGAATAAGATTGTATTTATCCACAAACCAACTCCCTCTCTAGTTAGCTCCTTGTTTTAAATTTAAAAATATTTGGCTTGTGGACAAGTGTTTTTGAATTTAAAATGGCGTTTTGAATTTAAAGTGCTATTTAGAGTTATATTTCCTCTGTTATACAACCCTGCAAAATCAATAGCTACTCATCAGCATGCTTGAGCAGCTATTTTTATTGAAAACTAAAAATACTTTTAAAATTAATTACCTATATATCTATTGTAGTTTTATTTAATAATAAGCGTGAAACATATTTTGATTGAAAAATAGAGGGTGTAGTTAAACTACATAATTAATTTAATAATCAAGTTAATTTTCATTTTTTAATTTAAAATCATCGTGTTATTACTTTCCTTTCTTAACTCTTTAGATTTGTATCTGCTGGTTAAGGTCTAAATTTCATTTTGACAATCATGCTATGCATGATGTTTAGAAAAAACAGAAAAGGACATCAAAGTTTTGTGAATTGAAAATAGAAAAAATACAATTCATCAAATGCTGTAAAAAAAGCGCCTGACGGCGCTTTTTGCTATCCAAGCTATTTAGGGTGTCAGGATAATCTTGCGGCAGTCTTCTTCACGTTTATCGAAAATGCGATAACCTTCAGCAGCATCTTCCAGTTTCATGCGATGGGTAATAATCAGGTCTGGCGAAAGATCACCATTTTCAATATGTTCCAGTAATTGTGGCAGGAACTTGTGCACATGGGTTTGTCCCATTTTAAAGGTCAGACCTTTATCGAAGGCATCACCAAACAGGAAACCGTGAATTGGACCGGCATAAACCCCCGGCACACTGACCACACCGCCACGGCGCACCGCCGCAATACATTGTCTTAGCGCAGAACCACTCGAACCTTCCAGTTTTAGATTGGTCATTACCGTTTCCAGCATACTCCCTTTGGCCTCAAAACCCACCGCATCAATCACCGCATCGACACCACGATAACCTGCCGTATTTTGAATGATGAATTCGGCTGCATCCACGTCATCAAAATTGACCGGAATCGCCCCATAAGTTTGATGAGCAAAACGCAAGCGATAAGGATGGTGATCGACCATAAAGATCTGTTCGGCACCGAGCATACGTGCGCAGGCCGCAGCCAGCAGACCGACCGGCCCAGCTCCATAAATGGCGACACTGGAACCTCGGCCAATCTGGGCATTGGTCACAGCTTGCCAGGCTGTGGGTAAAATATCGGTCAGAAACAATACTTTTTCATCAGGCAGGGAACCGGGAACCTTAAACGGTCCGACATTGCCTTTGGGAATCCGCACATATTCGGCCTGACCGCCTGGCACACCGCCATACAGATGGCTATAACCAAACAGGGCGGCACCTGGTGGAATCTGTTTTTTATTGATAATCGCACCACGTCCGCTATTGGTATTTTCACAGGCAGCCATCAGCTCGTGTTCACAGAAAAAACAGTGGCCACATGCAATCACAAAGGGAATAATCACCCGATCGCCTTTTTTTACTGAAGTGACTTCAGGACCGACTTCTTCGACCACCCCCATAAATTCATGACCGAAAATATCACCCTGTTCGGTTGCGGGAATTTTCCCACGATAAAGATGCAGGTCTGAGCCACAGATAGCAGTAGCCGTTACTCTGAGAATGACATCATCTGCTTCCTGAATGACTGGATCAGGAACAGATTCAACTCGTACATCGCGAGTACCGTGATAAGTAAGAGCACGCATGCGGATTTCCTCTCTCTAGTTCAACATTAAACAGACTCGAATCAAGGCTGCCAAAAATTAAAAAACACTTGTATTAGAGCCTTAGGATGCAAGCTGACGCTGTAAATTAATGTATGAAAAAAGCCACTCCACTGTTTAAAAAATAAACTTATATGGCACTTGCGTAATTCACGACAAAATGTGTCGAGTTTTGAAGAAGAGATGCAGCATTCAAGAATAGCGAGGAACTACACGAAGATGAAAAGCAGGAGGAAAATATTAAAAATGGGTGGTTTTAATAAAAAAAAAGAGATGAATAACGCTTGTTACTCATCTCTCAGATAATGGGGGGTATTGAAATAGCGTTAGAAGGACTGCTCCAGACTTTCCAGTTCCATCATCAGTTCCAGCATCTGTTCCTCGGCTGTTTCCAGTTTGGCTTTCAGCTCGGTTTGCTCATTCATCAGTTTGAGCAAATCATTTTTACGTGAGGCTTCATATAAAGCACTGTCACCCAGTAAAGTTTCAATTTCAGCCAGACGCGGCGTAACCTTTGCAATCTGTGCTTCGCATTTTTCGATATTTTTACGAATCGGGCGGCTCAGTTCCCGCTGGCGTGCCGCTTCCTTACGCTGTGCTTCTTTGTCCAGTTTGGAAATGGTTGCTTTGACTTCGACCTGAGATTTCACCGGCTCGGCTGGCTTCTGCCCGTTTTTGATCATCTCAATGCGGGCCTGACGTAACCAGTCGGCATAAGCGGTCAGATCACCGTCAAATTCACGGCATTGACCATTATGTACCAGCAGCAATTCATCACAGACACTGGCAATCAGCTGGCGTTCATGCGATACCAGCACCACAGCACCTTCAAAATCCTGCAAGGCCATGGTCAATGCATGACGCATATCCAGATCTAAATGGTTGGTCGGTTCATCCAGAATCAACACGTTTGGACGCTGCCAGACAATCAATGCCAGAGCCAGACGGGCACGTTCACCGCCTGAGAAACTTTCACTTGGCGTATCCATGCGTTCGCCGCTAAAACCAAAACTGCCCAGGAAAGAACGTAAGCTGGCTTCACTGATTTTTTTATCGGCAATACGGGCCAGCTGTAACATCGGGCTGGCATTGCCATCCAGTGCATCCATTTGGTGTTGGGCAAAGTAGCCAATATTGAGCAGTTCCGAGTCTTTGCGCAGACCCTGAAGCAATTTTAAATCACCGACCAGCGATTTAATTAGGGTAGATTTACCGGCACCATTCATCCCGAGCAAACCAATCCGGCTGCTTGGCGTGATCTGTAAATTGACATTGGTGACAATCAGCTTGTCACCATAACCAATATCGGCATGTTCCAGTTGCAATAAAGGCGAACTCATTTTGGTCGGTTCACGGAAACTGAAGGTAAATGGTGTATCAACATGGGCAGCAGACAGTTCCTGCATACGCTCCAGCTGTTTGATCCGGCTCTGTGCCTGCTTGGCTTTGGTGGCTTGCGCTTTAAAACGGTCAATATATTTTTGCAGATGTGCGCGGGTTTCCAGCTGCTTTTCATAAGCCTGTTGCTGCTGCGCCAGACGTTCACTGCGGGTACGCTCGAAGGTCGAGTAGTTACCGGTATATAAAATCAGTTCCTGATTTTCAATATGTAAAATATGGTCGGTAATCGCATCGAGAAAATCCCGGTCATGCGAAATCAGCACCAGCGTACCTTCATAGGCTTTCAGCCAGTCTTCGAGCCAGAGAATGGCATCCAGGTCTAAATGGTTGGTCGGTTCATCAAGAAGGAGTAAATCGGAACGGCTCATCAGGGTACGCGCCAGATTCAGGCGCATGCGCCAGCCACCAGAAAAACTTGAAACATCCAGTTGGGATTGATGTTCAAAAAAGCCCAGACCGGCCATCAGTTGCGAAGCTTTGGCCGGCGCAGAATAACCTGAAATTTCATCAAAACGGCCATATAAATGCGCCAGTTCTGCATCATCCAGCTGATCTGGCTGCTCCAGTTTCTGCTGAATATCCCAGTATTCTTCATCGCCGGACAAGACGAAATCAATGGCTTTCATATTCAGCGCTTTGATTTCCTGTGCCATATGCGCCACGGTCCATACCGCAGGACGGGTCAACGAACCGGTGTCTGACTCCATGCCGCCGAGCAAAGCTGAAAACAGGGTCGATTTCCCGGCACCATTGACACCGGTTAGGCCAATTTTCCATCCTGGGTGTAACTGCATCGACGCTTTTTGAAATAAAACACGTCCACCGCGACGTATAGATAACTGGTCTAACTGAATCATTGAGAAATCAAAGCTAAGAAATAAGATGCGCCTATTCTAAAGGAAAGCCTTGTGAAAATGAAAAATCTTGCGACTTTTACTGAAATGAGCCAGCTTTTAAATACTGTGAATTTATATATTATGGACGCATAAGTTGAGTATAAGCTCTATTTTCAGCATTAACAGTTGTTTATAGTAGAAGCTGATCGAGCAAAAAATATGATAGAGTAAAATAAAAATGAAAAAGGGATTTTTAGTTTTATCTACACTGGGTCTACTGGCATCGACTTCAAGTCATGCCAAAGTAAATGTCTGTGTTTTTGATTTGCTGGGCAAGTCTGGCGAATCTTTTAAATTAATGGAGGAATGGGCTTTAGCTGCAAAAGCCTGGAATACTGATGTTCAATTGACTGCCTATCAGGACGAAGCCAAAGTGGATCAGGATGCCAAGGCCGGCAAATGCGATGGCTTCTATATGACCTCTATGCGGGCCCGCGCCTATAACAAATTCGCCGGCTCGATTGATGCGATTGGTGGTGTGCCAAATAATGACATTGCCATGAAAGCCATCAGTTATGTACTGGACAAACGCAACAGCAAGCGCCTGATCACCCAGATTGGCAAAGAAAAATTTGAAGTGGCTGGGATCGGACAGATTGGCCCGGCTTATATTTTTGTCCGTGATCGCGAGCTGAATAAACTGGAACAGGTAAAAGGCAAGAAATTTGCCGTGCTGCATTATGACTATGCCCAGAAAATTATGGTCAACCGGATTGAAGCCGTGCCGGTAATGTCGGAAATTTCCAATTTTATCCGTAAATTTAATCAGGGCGAAGTCGATATTGTGGCTGCACCGGCTTATGCCTTTAAACCGCTTGAATTAGAAAAAGGTCTGGGCAATAAAGGCGCCATGATTAATTTTCCAGTGATCAATGTCACCGCCGACCTGATCATCCGGCAGGATAAATTTCCTGACTCTTTCGCAGTACAATCCAGAGACTGGTTTGTGAAACAGTTGCCGCGCAGTTTTGCCATGGTGAAACGTATGGAAGCGGAAATTCCCAATAAATATAAGCTGAACTTAAGCCGTGAAGATCGCATCGCCTATCAGAAGATTCTGCGCGAAGGCCGCATCGATTTAACCCGGCAGGGGATTTATGATCCCGGCATGATGACGGTATTGAAGCGTGCCCGCTGTACCATCGAAAGAACCAATTTTGAGTGTTCAATTAGTGGCGAATAAAATTCAAATGATGTATATCTTTGTAACTCTCACGGATTAAATGTAATGATACGAAACTTCCATTGAATACTAAGAAGTTGATATTTAAAAATATTTTATAAAATAATATTTAGAAAATACGCTTATTTATCTTTATAGGCCAAAACACGGGTTTTAAATGGAGTAAATGCTCTATTTTTTTTAATTAAACTTGCTTAATATTTGTTCCGTGTAAGGACACTCAGCGAATAACAAGATTCCAAAGGATAATACAATGAAAAAAGCACTCTTATCATTGGCTGCACTTTCTACATTTGGTTTTGCCAATGCGGTGCATGCAGAAAAAGTCGATATCTGCGTGTTTGACTTACTGGGTAAATCGGGTGAGTCTTTCCAGATGGCGCAAGAATGGGCACTGGCTGCAAAAGGCTGGGGCGCAGAAATCAATCTGATTGCCCGCCAAGATGAAGCTGTTGCCGACAATGATTTTAAAGCCGGAAAATGTGATGGCGTATTTATGACTGCCATGCGCGCCCGTCAATACAATAAATTTGCCGGTTCTATCGATGCACTGGGCGGTGCACCGAGCAATGCAATTGCACAGCGAGCCATTAGTTTTGCGCTGGACAAACGCAATGCCAGCAAAATGGTGACTAATCTGGGTGGTAAAAAATACGAAATTGCCGGGATTGCACCACTTGGTTCGGCGTTCATCTTTGTCCGTGACAAAAATATTAACTCGATCGAAAAAGCCGCAGGTAAAAAATTCGCGGTATTGGGCTATGACGATGCCCAGAAAATTATGGTGCAGCGTGTTGGTGCACAGGCCGTGATTTCCGATGTATCCAATTTTGTGGCCAAATTTAACAATGGTCAGGTGGATATGGTGGGGGCACCAGCCTATGCTTATAAACCGCTAGAGATTTATAAAGGCCTTAGCAATAACGGCGCGATGTTTAATTTCCCGGTGCTGCATGTGACGTCCGATTTTGTCATTCGCCCGGAAAAATTCCCGGCAGGTTTTGGGCAAAAATCGCGTGACTGGTTTATCAAAAACCTGCCAAAAAGTATGGCCATGATCGGCCGTCTGGAAGCCGGAATTCCGTCGAAATATAAAATGAATCTGAGCGTGGAAGATAGAACCAAGTATCAGAAAATGTTACGTGATGGCCGTATGGACATGACCAAACGCGGAATCTATGATGCTGGCATGATGTCAGTGTTAAAACGCGCGCGCTGTTCTGTCGACAAAGCCAATTTTGAGTGTTCACTTCCGGGTGAGTAATTTGATTTTTAAAGAAAAAGCTTAGCTGAGTCTAAGCTTTTTTTGTGGTTGAACTGAGGCAGATCAGCCATTGTACAGCTGATTAAATAGCTTAAGCTTGATCTAAAGATTGATTTCTTATGATTGATATAAAAACAATTAGATGCGGCTGAAATCGCAATAACAAAAACAAGGTATAAGGACATTAGGATGATGCAAAGAAGATGGAAAATACTGGCATTGGCCGCAGCGACATTTACTGTTTCAGGTCTGGTACAGGCCAAACAGGTGATGTGCGTATTTGATCTGGTGGGCAAAAATGGCGATGTGTATAGCGTCATGAAAGATTATCAGCTGGCAGCGAAAAACTGGGGCGCTGATATCGAGCTTAGAGTGAATACCAATGAAGCCGTGGTTGCAGAAGATTTTAAGGCTGGAAAATGTGACGGGATTAGTGTCACTGGAATGCGCGGACGTCAGTTTAACAGCTTTACCGGCTCACTCGATGCTATCGGGGCGATTCCAGATCTGAATCTGGCCGTTAAAGTGATGCAGGGTCTGGCGAGTCCGACTTTTGCCAAACATATGCTCAATGGCAAATATGAAGTGGTGGGGGTGATTCCTGTCGGTGATGCTTTTCTGTTGGTCAATGACCGTAGTATTAATACCGTGGCCAAAGCCGCAGGTAAAAAAATTGCGGTACTCGACTATGATGAAGCACAAAAAATCATGGTGCAGCAGGTTGGTGCTCAAGCCGTCAGTGCCGATGTCACCAACTTTGGCGCCAAGTTTAACAATGGTCAGGTTGATATCATTGGCGCACCCGCTGCGGTATTTAAGCCGCTAGAATTACACAAAGGCTTAGGTACAAAAGGTGCGATTGTGAATTATCCGGTGTTGCAAGTGACCGGTAATATCATTATCCGTCCCGATAAATTCCCGGCGGGTTATGGTCAAAAATCACGTGAATGGGTGAGAAGCCAGTTGCCGCGCGCTTTTGGTATTCTGGGCAAAATGAAAGCCGATATTCCTGCAAAATACTGGATGGATATTCCGGCTGCAGATAAACCGGGCTATCAGAAAATGATGCGCGATTCCAGAATCGACCTGACCAAACGCGGCGTATATGATAAACGCATGATGAAACTGCTGTGGCAATTCCGTTGTAAGCAGAACCCGCAAAACTTCGAATGTGCCTTACAGGATGAGAACTACAAATAATCCTGATAAAATTACTCTGATTTGACTTTTAATCTGTAGAGACTGACCATATATTGAGTGTGTTATACTTCGATATGGTCTTTTCTTTTTAAAGACATTCCATTCAACAGAGGAATCCGCCATGAATGCCCAAGCGCTTGTGCTCACCGACAATGCCGCAAATAAAGTACGCCAGTTGCGTGACAGTGAAGGTAACCAAGACTTAATGCTCCGTGTGTATGTTACCGGTGGCGGCTGTTCAGGTTTCTCTTATGGCTTTAACTTTGCCGAAAGTCAGAATGAAGATGATGCAGAATTTGCCAACGGCGATGTGAAAGTACTGGTCGATTCACTCAGCTATCAATATCTGGTCGGTTCCGTTGTAGATTATTTAGAAGGTCTGGAAGGTTCACGCTTTGTGGTGCAGAACCCGAATGCGACCACCACTTGTGGTTGTGGATCTTCATTCTCGATCTAAACGCGCACAATAAAAAAGTCCTCTTGATGAGGACTTTTTTATATCTGAAGAAAACTTAATTTTCCAGTTTTACCGCTTCCAAGAGGTCAAAAATTACTGATGTGACATCCTGACTCAGCTCGCGATTATTAAAAATCTCATAAGCGCTAATGGTAATGTCGGTATCACTTGGCAACAGGCGCTGCTCTTCTTCGATCAGGTCATTGATCGGCAAGAGGGTCTGTTTGATTTCTAGATGTAAAATATCTTTATATTCCAGATTCTCATCGTCCAGTTCAATCAGCTGTTCATTGAAATAAGGCAATAAAATCGCATGAAGATGTGGCTGAATATCCTCAATATCAAAGATCTCGATATCACGCGTTTCATCAATCGTACTAATGTGGTCATTTACTTCAATTAAAATATGGTAGTAACTCACATGAATCTCCAAAGATGGCCTGAACAATGTAGCCGTTCACAATAACATGAAATCCGAATAGAGTGTTTTTTATAACACTTATACACTTAAATTAATTAAGGAATTCAGGCTGATCACTTAACGGTGATACAGCAAAGTCTTGTCGGCAGGTCGCAACTGAAAGTGTTGCAGATTCTGTTTTCCCAGTACCGGATACATCAGCGCCTCTGGATCATCATGATGATACAGGCCCAAAGCATGCCCCAGTTCATGAGCCAGTGTCAGACGCAGATCATCTTCTGCATCAAACTGATATACATGAATCTGATGACCCATAAATACCCCTTTATGAAATTCACGGGCAGGAAAACGTTGCTGGGCCTGAATGATATTCTGTTGATGATTTTCAAGACTATGTTGATGCAGCGAAACATTCAGGTTAAAAGAACTTTGCTGTCGCTGAAGATACTCGGCTTCCCGTTTAAAATTTTCCGATTTGTGCTGTAAAGCCTGAAACTCATATTCTAATTGTTCGTGCTCATAGGCAGATAAATTTGGCTGATACCGTCGTTGCTGTAGCTTCTGAAATTCATAATTAATCTGATCTCTTTGCTGGATCAAGCGCTGTTGCTGACTTTCCAGATGTTGATAAGATGCTTCCAGATTTTTGACCTGACGTTGATACTGGGCATCATCTGCCAGCAACTGTTTTTCGACTTTCTTTAAGGCATTATATTCCTGTTGCCGTTGATCATAGATCAGATGAATACTCAGCTGGGCATTTTCATCATAGAGCAGCAGATCATCGCGATGGGTGCCCTGATGCCAGATCTCGACGGCTTCTTTGCTCAGTTGAATCACTTGCTCTTTACTCAGCCCAAAGCCTGCATCTACCTGATCGACCTTAAAGCGTAAACGTGTGTCAAAAGGATGACTGAGCCGGTCTGCAAGCGAGTTGTAGCGCAGTTGTGGATGAGCTTTGGTCTGCATATGCATAGAGGTAGACAGGATTAACCCAACGATGACCAGACAAAATAGAAGGCGCATATTGCTATTGAGATGCTTATTTTTAAAAAATATAGCTTAATTTTAAGGCATTTCCCATGCTTATTTGCCTTCCTGCTCAGCTTTTGGATAAAGTCCTAATTCGGCCAAGGTTTGCTGTAAAATGTCCAGGCGAATCGCCGGATCCATATGACTGTGCATCTGCATATTCAGGGAAAAGGCCACGATGTCAGCCTGTGGTGTTTCGATCCAGCCCGTGCGTCAGCCAACTTGCGCTTCCAGCTCCATACCCCGGCCGGATTTGGCATACAGTCGACAAGCGTGGCGTTCCTGTAGCAATAACATGGCTTTAACCCATTGCTGAAAGGCCGCAAAATCAGAATTTTCAGGGTTGATGGTCGTTTCATGCTGGATTTAGCTTAAACAGCTTTACTTGAACATACGATCCATTTTTAGTCATTTTACCTTCATGCTTTAAAATTTGGACATAAAAAAACCGCGCTATTGCGCGGTTTTTCAGTTAAAGCGACAAATTATTTTTTGTCATCTTTTACTTCAGTGAACTCAGCATCTACAACGCCGTCGTCCGCTTTTTGCTGTTGTTGACCAGCGTCACCACCGAATGCGTTCGGATCAAACCCTTGCGCACCGCCTTGGCCTTGAGCTGCTTCATAGGCACGCTGAGTGATCGGCATGATGATGTTTTGAAGCGCTTCAGTTTTCGCTTTGATTTCTTCAACATCATTTTCTTTAGTTGATGCTTCAAGCTCAGAAACCGCAGTTTCGATTGCAGTTTTTTCGTCTGCAGTCACTTGCTCGCCAAGATCTTTCACTGCTTTTTGAGCAGAAGAAACTAACGCATCCGCTTCGTTACGTGCTTTCGCTAATTCTTCGAATTTGCGATCTTCTTCAGCATTCGCTTCAGCATCACGGATCATTGCTTCGATTTCAGCATCAGACAAACCTGAGTTTGCTTTAATCTGGATCGATTGCTCTTTACCCGTGCTCTTGTCTTTTGCAGATACTTTCAAGATACCATCAGCGTTGATATCGAAAGACACTTCAATTTGTGGCACACCACGTGGAGCCGGTGGGATATCGCCCAATTGGAAGTTACCCAACAATTTGTTTTGCTGCGCCATTTTACGTTCACCCTGGAACACAGAAATGTCTACAGCAGGCTGGTTGTCAGCAGCAGTCGAGAACACTTGAGATTTCTTCGCAGGAATCGTGGTGTTTTTCTCGATGATTGCTGTTAACACGCCACCCATGGTTTCGATACCAAGTGTCAGCGGAGTTACGTCAAGAAGAAGTACGTCAGTTTTGTCACCTGAAAGTACCGCACCTTGAATCGCAGCACCCATTGCAACTGCTTCATCAGGGTTCACGTCTTTACGTGGCTCTTTACCGAAGAATTCTTGAACTTTCTGTTGAACCATTGGCATACGAGACTGACCACCCACCAGGATCACGTCAGAGATGTCAGAAGTCGAAAGACCAGCATCTTTAAGTGCAATCTTACATGGCTCAATGGTACGCGCAACCAAGTCAGCAACCAAACCTTCAAGTTTCGCACGTGTTACGTTGATCACCAAGTGTTTAGGACCAGTCGCATCAGCAGTGATGTATGGCAGGTTGATTTCAGTTGCGTTAGAAGAAGAAAGCTCGATCTTCGCTTTTTCAGCAGCTTCTTTTAAACGTTGCAGCGCAAGCGGATCTTGTTTCAAGTTGAAGTTTTGTTCTTTCTTGAACTCTTCAACCAGGAATTCGATCAATGCGTTATCGAAGTCTTCACCACCCAGGAATGTATCACCGTTAGTAGACAACACTTCGATTTGCTGGTCGCCATCAAGATCCGCAATTTCAATGATTGAAACGTCGAATGTACCACCACCCAAGTCATAAACCGCGATTTTACGGTCGCCTTCTTTCTTGTCCATACCGAACGCAAGTGCAGCAGCCGTTGGTTCGTTGATGATACGTTTCACTTCTAAACCTGCAATTTTACCTGCATCTTTAGTGGCTTGACGCTGGGCATCGTTGAAGTAAGCAGGAACGGTAATGACCGCTTCAGTTACTGTTTCACCCAGGTAATCTTCCGCTGTTTTCTTCATCTTTTTCAAGATTTCAGCAGAGATTTGCTGTGGTGCAAGTTTCTTGTCGTTGACATCAACCCAAGCATCACCGTTGTCAGCTTTGATGATTTTGTACGGTACCAGACCGATATCTTTTTGTACCGCTTGGTCTTCATAACGACGACCGATCAAACGTTTGATCGCGAACAAGGTATTTTTAGGATTCGTTACCGCTTGACGCTTTGCCGATTGACCTACCAGAATTTCGCCATCTTTATAGGCAATAATTGATGGCGTTGTACGCGCGCCTTCAGCGTTTTCGATTACTTTAACTTTGTCGCCTTCAAGTACTGCAACACATGAGTTTGTAGTACCTAAGTCAATACCAATGATTTTAGCCATTTGGATGTTTCCTCAAAAATTCTTTTATTCCCAAACTTTTCCCTTTATCAAAGGGAAATTAAAAGGGATTTACTTGTTATCCGATATGAGAGCCGTTCGATTTTTTTCAAGTAAAATTGTTGAAAAAATTTCACAAACTCCCGAATTTATTTGGCTTAAGCGCCAACCATAACCATCGCCGGACGCAACAGGCGATTATTCAGCGTGTAGCCTTTTTGCAAAACAGTGCCAATTTCATTGGCTTTGGCATTTGGATCAATCCCAACTGCCTGATGCAGATCAGCATTAAAGCCGTTACTGGTGTCTACCACCACGACTCCAAATTTCTCTAAGGTATTCAATAAAGATTTAAGTGTCAGTTCAACGCCTTCCAGCAGTGGAGTTTTCTCTTCACCTGCGGCAACAATGGCGCGCTCGAGATTGTCGACGGTTTCTAAAAGTTCTTTAGAGAACTTTTCTAAAACGGTATCTTTATGCTTTTCAGATTCACGCTGAATACGTTCCACACTTTTTTGTGCTTCGTAGACTGCATTGGCCGTACGTGCTTTTTCTAACTTTAAGTCACCTTCAAGCTGCGCAATCTGCTCTTGTAAAGACTCAACGGAAACTTCAGCCTGCTCGGTTTCAGCTTGAGTTTGCGCTGTATCTTGCTCCGCTTGCTCTTGCTCAAATTTTTGAGCTTGCTCGTTTTGCTCAGTCGCCATTGATTTACTCCGTTTAAATGGGTTCTTAAACATGTACAGTCCTCAGGCCTCAGTATTCACTGCGTTAATGCTGAACTGCCATGGTTGAAGTTCTTGATTACCTAAAGAAATCGGGGCAGGGTGTAAAAATTCAAGCGTCAGTCAAGATTAAATTTAAGATTTATACAAAATTCTGAATAAAACAGCGAGCAGATGGCAGGCTTTTACCGCGATATAGGCGGAGATAAATTGAAGTAAATGATCAAGGAGTCATCTGATCATTGTTGTATACGTCGCTGAATAGACAGTCTGAGCTTTAAAATAAAACATGAATTATTTGAAAATAAATATAAAAAATTGATAATCGTATTTTTAAATAAATTTAATAATTTTAATCTGTTTTAAATATTAGTAAAAAAATTGCATGATACTGACAGAGACAGCGACCTTGTTCAGAGGAGAGAGCCGAACTCGGTTGCTGTTGCCTTATTTCAAGTTACTTTTTTCAAGCTGAGTTCCCCCAAGACTTGGCTTTTTTTTGCCTGATTATTTATTAGACATAAAAGCGATTAATATCTAAGCAATAAAGTATTTCTCAATAGATGAACTTTTGATTAATATTTATTCCAGATTCTATCGCTGTAGTTTCTTCTTATTTTGAAATGTGTTTTCGTGGCTTATCTTTTTCTCTAAGATAGGCCTTTTTTTTGTTAAAATTGAGCATTCTTGATCTGATCAAGATAAAAATGATGGCTTGGCGGCTTAGTCCGGCCTTCATGCAAAAATACTGCTTTTATCCAATCAGCTTGAGATAAAATTTTCCATTAAAAAAGCCTGCTACAGGCTTTTTTAACAAAGAGTGAAATCAAAGTATTAATCACGGCGATCGCGTGGACGCTGTTGTTGCTGTTGACGTCGATTATCGCTCCAGCGTGGGTTAGATGAACGGTTTTGCTGGGCTTTTCTGGCACGTTGATCGGTGATCCGTTTACGATCCTGCTCCAGGCGGCGTTTATTACGTTCTGTTTCAGCCTGTTTTTGCCGTTGGCTCATCATGTTTTTACGCTGCTGTTCCTGGCGTTGTCGTTCCAGCTGGCTTTTACGTCGGTCCTGTTCTAACTGTCTTTTACGGTCCTGTTCCCAGTTACGACGCTGCACTTCCTGTTTACGTCGATCCAGTTCAATACGTTTACGTTGCTGTTCATATTCCCAGCGTTGCCGATCATAACGACGCTGTTGCTCATAACGACGATCCTGTTCATAGCGGCGATCAGAACGCTGATCATAACGGCCATCGTAGTAGCCACCATCTTCAGGGAAAGCAACACAGCCTACAGCCAAAAATGCAGTCGCCAGAGACAGAGCTATAATTTTGCCAGCCATAGGCATTCTCCCAACTTGAAATAAAAAATATACTGAAGCTCGCAAAACTACGTCAAAAATACCATTTAAACGGTCAATGACATCTTTTATAAATCAGGTTAACGTATTGGATAAAACTATATGTACTTAGATATTAAGACTTATATAAGAATATGGTCACTGAAACGCTAATCGTGTAGAAACTATGAAGAATTAAGAGAATAAGGACTAAAAATAATGACTGTGAATCATCCAGTACTGAAAAGTGTCATGGAGAAAGGGCAAGGCACAGCAGCGCGTATGCTGGATCGCTTACCTGGTATTGCACAAGACGCATTGGTTAAGGCTTTGGACTATCCTCATCACTATCCTGATTTAGACCCCATGGTCAAATGCCTGATGGCGATTCAGCTTAAACAGGGGCATGGCAGCTTTCTGAGTGAAGATGTCGCACAGGCACGGGTGGCGTTTGATGCGCGCATGAAAACAATTCAGGCCAGACCGACTGCTGTGAAAATGGTAGAAGAGCTGCGTCTGCCTTTGCAAAGTGGCAGCATCTTTGCCCGGCATTATCATCCAGCTCCACAAAAGAAGTTGCCGATGGTGATTTTTTATCATGGCGGTGCATTTATGGTGGGCGGTCTGGACAGCCATGATGAATTCTGTCGCTTGCTGGCAGTACATGCCAAAGTACAGGTGTTAAGCGTGGCTTATCCGCTGACGCCAGAATTTAGCCCCTTGCAGATGGTACAGGTTTGTGAAGATGCCCTGGCGTGGGCACATCAGCATAGCAAGCAGCTAAAAGTCTATAAAAACCGGATTGCCTTGGCAGGGGACAGTGCCGGCGGAAATCTGGCTACTGTTGTAGCTCAGCGCAGTGTAGGTAAATCTTATGCCGCACGAGCGCAGCTTTTGCTTTATCCGGCGGTCGACTTTAAAAGTCGCCATCCATCTTTTTATGCCTATAAAGATGGACTGGTACTTTCAGAGCAGGATATTGATCTGGTGACCTTCATGTATGCCCAGACCCATCAGATTGAATTAGATGATCCACTGATTTCACCGACCTATGGTGAATTGCAAAACTTGCCGCCGAGCTATGTGATTACCGCACGTCATGATGTCCTGCATGATGAAGGTTCAATCTATGCGCATAAACTACGTCAGAATGGTGTGAGTGTTCATTATCATGAATATACCGACCAGGCACATGGTTTTATCAACCTGACGCCGATCTCCCGCCGTGCCAAAAAATATGTGATTGAGATCAGCAAAAATTTCCGCAAATTCTGGGACAAAAATAGTTAAATCCAAGGCGTGAATGCAAAAAGGTGTTTCTCATGAAACACCTTTTTTTATAGATAGGTTTTTATCAATTCTTATACTTTGCTGCTGATCTGCGCTTCAGGAAAGATCAGATTGAATTTGGGAACATAAAAGCTTTGCAGCAATTTGGCTTTGGAAAAGTCTGGAAATATATTGTCGATATCTTGCCATTCTACTTGCGAGAGTTTGGAGAGATGACCACGGAATTGTGGGCTGAACTGAAAACGCTGACCTTTCCAGGCTTGCTGAATTTTGAGCATAGAGGCTGGAATATGATGACTATTAATATAGAACTTGCGCGCAGATTTGGTTTTTTTGATTCGAATCGTCATACGCTGGTTTTGATACTGAATATGACACAATATTTCCTGATTTTTTTCCTGCCATTCAAATTCTGCATGTTCTTTGGGAATACCCCATAAATGCTGGCCGTGTATGACAGATTCATGAGTAGAGACATAAATTTTAGGAATCGAGCTGAGGCGTCGTTTACTAATTAAAGGATGATCCAGAATCAGTAACTCATCATAAGGACCAATTGGTGAAGAATGATAACGCACCAATAACACTTGTACCACGCGACCCAGTGGGGAGGGGGCAATACGGAACTGCTTGGCTTGCTGAATAAAGCCGGGTGTTAGCCAGTAATTCAAAATAAAACCTTCGCCCTGTAAATGCCAAGGCGGAAACTGGTGGATATTTTGCTCCTGTAATAATGCATGGCTCATTCTTATTCTCTTGTCTTTAGTCGGCAGGCAACTGCATTATGAGTTATAAAAGATTAATATACAGTCATTCACAACCATTACTTCTAAGTAGATGAGTTAAAAAATGTTAAAGAAATCATTATATGCGATCGCCCTTACTGCCATCAGTCTGCCAGGTTTTGCTGCCAATACCCTTATTGAGATGAAAACTTCATCGGGAAATATTGAAATTGAGCTCTTTAATGATCAAGCCCCGATCTCGGCAAAGAACTTTGAAAACTATGTAAAGAGCAACTTCTATAAGGAC